>NPIE01004020.1_pt1 | contig 154415 bp, 149 predicted proteins | sample 8637661 | NCBI WGS metagenome assembly NPIE01 (sample SAMN07420842, study PRJNA396082) | bioreactor metagenome | isolation source: sample BA12 brine-fed electro-methanogenic bioreactor BA | place: Japan: Kochi | collected 2016-12-09
CCGGAGTGGACAGACCTCTAGTGTTCCAGTTGTCGTTCCAACGGCATCGCTGGGTAGCTACGTCTGGCAGAGATAACCGCTGAAAGCATCTAAGTGGGAAACTCGCTTCAAGATTAGATCCCTGTAATCCAGTAAATGGAGTAAGATCGCAGGTAGACCACCTGCTTGATAGGCAGTAGGTGTAAGCGTAGCAATACGTTTAGCTAAACTGTACTAATGATCGAGGGCTTCACCGTGATGTGGAGAACTCGTTGCTTTTTCGCTTCAATTTCGGTGTTGTTTACTATTCATAGGTATGTATCTTTAACAATTTATTTTTAGGAAAGACGTCCTTTGGTGATTTGAGCGGCAAGGGTACACCCGGTAACATCCCGAACCCGGTCGTTAAGCTTGCCAGCGCTGATGGTACTTGGGGGGCAGCCCCCTGGGAGAGTAAGTCATTGCCAAAGGACTTTTTCATTTTAAATAGACATGTACGCTGGTCGCTGCCGGTTTTTCATCGAATACACTACAATATTTTGATTTATCAAGTATAATATCTACCGGTGCGCCAACAAGACGTTATGGCGTGCACATGTGCGTGAAACTGGGATGTAAAGAATCTTCTGAGCAATAAAATTCCCGGGTTTCATAGATCACCTTTTGGAAGGGAGGTGAGTTTCTTGGCTCGTGTGGTCCTAAGACCAAATGAATCACAGGAACAACTGTTGCGGCGTTTTCGCAAGCAGGTTGTTAAAGATGGGACGTTAAGTACCCTTCGCAAGAAGCGTTGGTTTATCTCGAAGAGTGAACTCCGACGTATTGAGAAAAAGAAAGCCATCCGACGTTCTCGACGGCCAGAATAAGGCCGCAGCGAGAAAGATCGGGTCGAAATTAAGGAGGTTTTATGGCAAAAGATGACGATAAAATTACCGTCGAAGGTACAGTGGTTGAGGCCTTGCCCGGTACACAATTTAAGGTCGAGTTAGAAAATGGTTCAGAAATCCTGGCCTATCTTTCCGGAAAAATGCGCAGACATTACATCCGCATTTTATTAGGAGATCGAGTCCGGTTGGAGATTTCTCCCTATGACCTTACTCGCGGACGGATTGTCTATCGTTATCGCCGCCATTCTGCCCGGCCCGATGAATCTTGATCGGAAATTTGTTTTGTTATCTAAATCCTGCTTCGGCAGGATTTTTTCTTTCCCTGATTCGATATGGTGTAAAATAAGCTAATGATTGGGGCTTCTCCGACTTCAGAATTTCACAACCATATCCGTAGTATTGACCTTTCGCGCGATCTCGATCAGGTTGCTGACTTGATTGAACAATCCTTTCCGATCCATCTGGACCCGGATGGACAGACCTATATCAGAGAGATGCGTAAAGCCGCCCGAGACATGCGGATATTTGGCTGGTTGAACAGCCTGACTGAGATTGGTGACCGCAAGTCGGCGGGTTTTGTTTGGGAACAAGATGGGCAGATTGTCGGGAACCTCAGTCTGGTTCCTTTTGTTCAAGGGCAGAACCCTATTTATTTAATTGCAAATGTTGCTGTGGCGGTAAACTATCGTAAGCGGGGGATCGCCCGGATGCTGACACAGCATGCCCTGAAGTACCTGCGTGGGCGCGGAGGCGGGGAGGTTTGGCTGCAAGTGCGAGATGACAACCCGCCAGCCATCTCGCTTTACCGTTCAGTCGGGTTCTCTGATCAAGCGGTGCGTACAACTTGGCGCATCCGCCCTGGAGACCTAAAACCTCCGCGAAAGAAACATGGTCGCTCAATGACTGTCAGCCGTAAAATCCATCGTGATTGGAAACGCCACCAGGATTGGCTGGGGACAGCCTATCCTCATGAACTTCGCTGGAACTTCCCGGTAAACTTCAAGCGCTTCGAACCCGGATGCCTGCAAGGGCTGACCAACCATTTTGATGGTGTGAGGATGAAGCACTGGGGGATAGATCGGAATGGGGCGCTGTTGGGCATGATCACATGGCAGAAATCCAACAGTTATGCTGATAATTTATGGCTGGCGATCGACGAGTCGGTTGAGTCAGACATTTTGCCGTTTGCCCTGCGTGCGGTAATTAACCGCGTATCACAGCGCCATCCGCTTTCAGTGGATTACCCTGCGGGTAGGTTTGCAGCACAATTCGCTGATCTGGGGTTTGAGAAATTTAGAACATTAATCTGGATGCGATTACGCCTTAATTAAAAACGCAGTCCTGACGGGACTGCGTCTTGTGTCAAAAATATTCAGTTTTTCGAGGCTGATTGGTTTAGAGTTCTTCGTCCAAAACCAGGTCAACTAAATCCAGGAATTCCTGCCATTCTTCTTTAAAGAAGTGCAGGGTGACATTGTTCAATTCGAGGTGATAGGTCGTTTCGCCATCCGGCTCTTCTGCTTTCCAAGCCAGGTAGGTGTCTGTTTCAGCAATTGTTGTTGTCTTGGGTTCTGATGCGTCGTCCATTGAAATACTCCTTTAAGTAGATTAACTTACATTCTGTTTTTCTTATTTATATCACAAATCAACCTATCAAACACGGGTGGAGCTATCGCTTTTTGATTTTTTTATCATCGGCAGCCCAAAAGTCAAATTATCAATATGGGCGGTCATTCCCTTGGCGGTTTTTCCTCAGGGTTGATTTCCGCCCCAGTAATTTTCTGGATCAATTTGACAAAAGCGCTCTTGATCTTCTGCCACTGTGCAGAAAGCCAATCTTTGGTCTTTGGCCAGTTTTTTCTGATATATTTTTGCCATTTTGGTTTTTCAATCGGTTCACGCACTTCCAGGTTCTTCCAGGGATCCTGATCGCTCAATTTCCTGATCACGTACCCCAGGAAGAGTTTAAAACTAGCCATCACTGGCGCAGCGATCACAATACCCACAAAACCAAAGAGCTGAACACCAATTAATGCTCCGATTAGGACTAAAGCGGGATGTACCTTGAGGTTCTCCGCCATCACTTTGGTGCGCAGGATGTTATCAATAATGTTATTAACAAACAATGAAACGCCAAGGACGATGATCATGTAAATGCCTGGTGCTAGCCCAAATGGAATGTTGGATTGGAAGATTGCCACCAATCCAATTGTGATCCATGTGATCCACGCGCCGACATACGGGATGAGTTGACCAATTGCGGCAACCACGGCTAACCCGAAGAAAAATTGGATCCCCAGCACACCAAGGGTGATCGTATAAATGACCAAGGAAATCAAAACCACTAAGATTTCACCGCGCATAAATGCGTTCCAAATGCGGTTGAGTTCATTCCCCATGTGTTCAACATCCTGCGCATAATCTTTGATCTTGATGTTCAGCAGTTGGCTGGGGATGCCCTCAGATTCTGTCAGCAGGAAGTAAGCAATCAGTAAAATGATAACCAGCCATGAGATGATATTGACCGCCCCGGCGGCGACAGAGCTGGCAAGCGATCCTAACTGCCCTAACACAGGTTGAATCGCACCAACGATCTCACTCGTGATCTGATCCCAATTGATCCCGGTGGGTGTAAATGTGAATGGCCCGATCTGGTAGGTTTGTTCAGTGATATCTTCCACAAGATCAGGCAGCTGATCAATATTCTTTTCAATGAACCGGATCAGGTTTTGCACCTGTTCGACAAGGGTGAATCCGCCCCAGGTCAGCAGGCCTAAAATGGCCAGCACCAGGATGATGAAGATGATCGTTACCGCTATCCGCCAGGGCAATTTGACCTTTTTCTGCAAGAATCCAGCCACTGGATAAAGCAAGTAAGCCAGGATCAGCGCAGAAATTAATGGTCCAAGGAAATTTTGAAATTGCACCAGCAGCCAAACCGACAACGCCACCAATGCCAGACCGATGACCAGTTTGGTCGTCCAGCTCCACTTGGGGGATGTGTGTTCGGGTCGTTCTTCTTCTGATGGCAGATTGTTGTTTGTCATTTTCTTCTTGACTCTGGTGACATTAAAAATTTTTTATTATTTAATTGAATTATTGCTTCCAAACCTTATTATACATTATCCTCAGTTGAAAAATCAGTGGAAAACGAATGATGAGGAAGCGAAAAAATCCTTTATACTGGTGGGAGAACGCATTCATTGATCACAGGAGATTGTCCTATGCCAAAAATTGTCTTTTTGGGTGCTGGCAGCACCGTGTTTGCCAAAAACTTGTTGACTGACATTCTCAGTTTCCCGGAATTGGCTGAATCAACCATCGTACTGCATGATATTGATCCTGATCGCCTGGAAACAACCCGGCGTGTGGGTGAACTGATCGTTGATCAGCTTGGCGTTCACCCTATGATTGAGGCTGAGATGGACCGCCGGGCAGCGTTGGATGGGGCGGATTATGCCATCGGAATGTTCCAGGTTGGCGGATATGACCCGGGCACGATCATTGATTTTGCAATCCCGAAGCAATTTGGGTTACGTCAGACGATCGGTGATACCCTCGGGGTGGGGGGCATCATGCGCGCCCTGCGCACCATCCCGGTTTATTTAGAAATGTGCCGAGATATGGAAGAACTCTGCCCGGATGTGTTTCTGCTTAATTATGTCAATCCGATGGCAATGGTCACCTGGGCGATTAACCGGGCAACAAGCATCCGTTCGGTGGGGCTTTGCCATTCCGTGCAGGGCACCGCCCATCACCTGGCACAGATCCTCCAAATTCCGATTGAGGAAATTAATTACCTGTGTGCCGGGATCAACCATATGGCGTTTTATTTACGCTTTGAACAGGGCGGACAAAGTCTTTATCCCCTCCTGCACAAAGTGGTCGAGGATGGCCGTGTGCCTGATGGGGACAGGGTGCGTTTTGAGATGCTGAAACGTCTGGGATACTTTGTTACAGAATCAAGCGAACACTTTGCAGAATATACCCCCTGGTTCATCAAACGAGACCGGCCTGACCTGATCGAAAAATTCAATATCCCGCTGGATGAATATCTCAGGCGCTGCAAGGTGCAGATTGCAGGCTGGGAAATTGCCAAAGAGAAGATCGAGGATCCCGATGTGGAATTGGATGCGGTGAAATTCCAACAGCACCTGCGGGCAGCAGGTGCCAGTGAAATTGACATCCGAGAAATCTGTCAGATGTTGGAAGGAAGTGAGTCGATGTCAATTTCTCATGAGTATGGGGCATATATCATTCATTCTATCGAGACAGGTGTGCCGAGGGTTGTTTACGGAAATGTGATGAATGAGGGCTTGATTGATAACCTGCCACGGGATAGTTGTGTAGAGGTACCCTGCCTGGTGGATAAAAATGGACTCCAGCCGGTGCGGATAGGCAGTTTGCCGCCGCACCTGGCCGCGCTGATGCAGACCAACATCAATGTTCAGGCGTTGACGGTGCAGGCGGCACTGACACACCAGCGCCAATATATCTACCATGCCGCCATGCTTGATCCGCATACCGCTGCTGAGCTGGACCTGGCGCAAATTTGGGAGCTGGTGGATGCCTTACTGGAAGCCCACAAGGATTGGCTGCCAGAATTCCATTGAGAAGCAGCACTCAATCGGGGCAGCATCAATTTGCCTTGGTCGATTGCGTGATAAAATTAAGTTGAGTCACTAATTTTGCAAGGAGATCAATATGGAACCTAAAAAATCTGTTTTTAACTGGCAGTTCTATCTCGGATTTGTGCTAATCGTCACCGGTGGGCTCTTCCTGGCAGACCAGATTCTTGAAACGGAGATCATGCCCTTTTTCTGGCCGCTGCTGGTCGTCTTATTGGGGGTAACCTTCTTCTTTGGCATGTTATTTTCAGGCAAGCGCCGGGCGGGTTTGGCGATCCCGGGTGCAATCATCACTACCCTGGGTGTGCTGCTCTTTATTCAGAATACGTTTGACATATGGATCACCTGGACGTATGCCTGGGCACTGCTAATCAGCGCAACAGGTTTGGGTATGTTGATCATGAACATTTACCTCAAGCGCGAAGGTTTACGCCGGGCTGCCGGGCTGATCATCGGGATAGGGTTGGTTCTGTTTGTGGTGTTTGGCGTGTTGTTCGAGGTGATCTTCAACATCAGGGGGACGAATATGAAGACCGGTATATTCTTAGGCGGCGGCTTGGTTCTGCTGGGTCTGTTTGTGCTCTTCAGCCGGCCGCTCTTTGCCCGGTCACGGAAAACAGCACCTGCAGAAGTTGAAGAAGAAATCCCTGCACCTGGCGGACATATTGCGGAAACCGTTGAAGCGCCAGCCGTAGAGCAGGTTGTGCCAGTCGTCGAAGAAGGCTTTGAGCCTGCAGAAGAGGTTGAAGCAGAGGTTGAGCCAGAAGCTGAAGGCGAGCAGGGTGTTGATATGATCTCAGAGCCATCCGCAGAAGTTGAGGAGCGAACAGCCGGTTTACCCTCTTACCGCATTCCTGAGGGGGCGGAATTCAACGGGCTGCATTTTGAAGGATTTGGCGAAGTTGAAATTCTTCAGGGTGAAGCCTGTGACTTAAATATCGAAGCGGATGAATCCTTCCTTGAGAAAATTCATACGGACGTCCAGGACGGCATGTTGACGATCAAGTTCAAGACCGAAGGCAAAGACTGGAAAAATCTTCAATGGATCAGCGGTCAGAAGCGAGTGCGCTATACCGTCACACTCAAACGACTGGAGCAGATCGACCTGGCTGGTGCTGGTGATATTTGGGGCGAGAACTTTTCGGGCGACCAACTGGATCTGAACCATTCAGGCGCAGGCAAATTGACACTGAATGGTTTGGATTACAAGGAAGTGTTGGTCAGCCTGGGCGGTTTAGGTGAAATTGTGCTGGATGGCGATGCTGAAACCCAGGATGTTGATATAAGCGGTGCCGGTTCATACAAGGCAGAATTCTTAAAAACACAAGAAGCGAATGTGGCACTCACCGGTGCCGGGTCGGCAAAGGTTTGGGCAGAAGCAGAACTGAACGCCACCTTATCTGGTGCTGGCAGCATCAAGTATAAGGGCGACCCGGTGGTCGAAAAGACCATCACTGGTTTGGGCAGTATCAAGCCTTTGGCGCAAGATTAACGGCTGGGCATGATTTACACACTGACACCCAACCCGAGCATCGATCGCTCGCTGACTCTTCCGGAGATCCGCTTTAATAGCGTTCTGCGTAGTCAGAAGATCCGTTTGGATTGGGGCGGCAAGGGTTTTAATGTCTCACGGTCGCTCCAAAAATTCGGAATCGATTCTTTGGCGTTAGCCTGGGTTGGTGGTGGCAGTGGGAAAATGCTGGCTGACGGCTTGCAGGCTTTAGGCATCCAGACCGATTTTGTTTGGGTGGACGATGAAACACGCACAAACACAATGATCCTCGAGGACGAGGGTGATTGGCATATCAAAGTCAATGAACCTGGCCCGCCCATTAATCAAGAGGATATTGACCAATTGTTGCTAAAGGTAGAGGGTTATGCCCGTAAAGGGGATATTTGGGTCCTCTCTGGCAGCCTGCCGCCCGATGTACCTGATGATTTTTATGGGCAATTGATTAACCTGATCCACACACGCGGCGGTCAAGTCTATTTTGATGCCAGCGGGCAGGCGCTTTTGGATGGCTGTGCAGCAAAGCCCTACTTGGTCAAGCCTAACGCAATCGAAGCCGCGCAGGTTGTCGGTTTTGACATCCATGATCAGGAAGATGCGAAACGCGCTGCCCTCCCATTTTTGCGCATGGGCATCGAAGTTTTGGCACTGACGATGGGTGCAGCAGGTCTGCTGCTTGCCAACCAGAGAGAGATGGTTTATGCCAGGCCGCCAAAAGTCTCGGTGCGTAACGCCGTTGGTTCAGGCGACTCGCTTTTGGCTGCGTTGATCTATGGCCATGAGCATCAAATAGAAATGGTTGAAATGGCTCGGTTGGGTGTTGCAACGGCTACCGCATCTGTTGAGATGGATGGCGTCAGCGAATTTGACATGGATCGGGTGAAGCAATTGCTGCCGCAAGTCACTTCGAAGATCATCAATGTGATGTAAACAGCATCTTTAAAAAATTAAGGAGACTGCCATGGGATTGAGCATGGCAGTCTTTTGTGTGTTAAAAAGTAGCAATTCTAAAAGATCAACGACAGGTCTTTGTTCTTCTCGATGACAGCACGTTGCGTTTCAGTATCCATAGGCTCGAAATGCTCACATGCCTCGAAAACTTTATCCAGCAGGCGGTAATCCCCAGGTGTGCAAATATGAGTCAGCGGGTAAGAGAGCGCAAAGTTAACATTCTCTCGGATTCTTTCCTCGTCTTCAAAAGGTTCATACCAGGTGTGATAACGTTTTTCTTGGTCGCCCCAGGGTTTTTTAGCCACGGATTTGATGACCATCACACCGACATTCTTTTTCTCGCATTGGTCGAGGAGCTCAAGCGCGTCAACCCGGTAGGTTTCGTCGCTGAACAGCGCTGGGTAAATAGGGAAGAGGACGGAATCAAAATCAAAGCGGGAAAGGGCTTCAAGAAACACCCGGGGCGCCTGCATACCATGCCCGGTGATGCCGATGAAACGTGTCAAACCCTTTTCTCGCAATTCGGTGACGCCTTCCAGTGCGCCCCCAGATTGAGTGCATTGATCCAATTCTTCCATCGTTGTGACGGCGTGCAGTTGATAAAGGTCGAAGTGATCGACCTGCAGACGCCCAAGTGATTGGTGGAATTCATCGAGTGCACCTTGTTTGGTACGCTGGGTGGTTTTGCATCCCAAGAAGAAATCGTCCCTGATTTTCGGCATCCATGGGCCGAGGCGCGCTTCTGCCTGCCCATAAGACGGGGCAATATCAATGTGATTGATGCCTGCCTCGATGACTTTCTCGATCGTTTGATCTGCCTGGGGTTGATCAAGCTGCCCTAAAGCCACAGCCCCGAAAATGGCCAATGTGCTCATGTGATTTGTGCGTCCAAAACGACGTTTTTCCATCAGGCCCTCCTGGGTTAATTGAGATTAAACGACGATCATCCCGCCCGGTCCCTGCCTGCGTCTGAAGGTTGGCAGGTTATCATCAGGTTGTTCTGCTTTGGCTTCTGAGAGGATCTGATCAACGATATTGATCTCCTCCCGGGCGGCTTTAAATGATTCGAGCTCTTCCAAGCGGTTGATCAATGAGCGATACTCTTGCATGCTCAGGATGACGCCAATCTTCTTGCCGTCCTTATCCACCAGATATTTTTCGTTGAGTGAGTTGTTATTCATATGTCTGACCCGATCTAATTCTTTATCGGTTGACGTTGAAGTGATTTGTTATTTCCACGAACCTTATCTCCCTAATTTTACTTCATTTCTGATGGCTAACCTTTTATCTTTTGATGAGTAGTTGATAATAGAAAAAGCCCCGGTCAGGTTTGGCCGGGGCTGAAGAGCGGGATCTTATGAGAGGCCTAAAATGCGGCCTGTATCCAGTTCGATATCGATATCGTAATAGGCTGGGCGGGTCGGCAGCCCAGGCATCAGACGGATTGGGCCGGCAATTGGGTAGAGGAAGCCTGCGCCAATGGAGGCATTGATTGAGCGGATAGGAACTCGGAATCCTTTAGGGCGTCCCTTTAGGGAAGCATCGTGGCTCAGGCTGAGGTGTGTTTTCGCCATACAGATCGGCAGGTTGTCATAACCCAGCCGGTTATATTCCTCAATTTGCGCCTCGGCTTCCGGCGAAAAATCTACACCATCTGCACCATAGATTTCTTTGGCAATGGTCTCGATTTTTTGCTTAATCGGCATCTCTAAAGGATACAGGAATTTAAAGTTCGATCCCTGTTCAGCCGCATCAATCACTGCCTTACCCAGTTCAATGGCACCTTCTCCGCCTTCTTCCCAGTGATTAGTGACCACAGCATGTGAGATATGGCCGCTTTGACTACAAATCGATTTGACAAGTTCGAGTTCAGCATCGGTGTCTGTGTGGAACCGGTTGATCGCCAAAACGACTGGCACACCAAATTTATTAGCGTTGTCACAATGGGCTTTCAGATTTTCCATCCCCTTGCGCACCAGGTCCAGGTTCTCGGTTTCATATTCTGGTGCCAGAGGCGATCCGGCAGATACTTTCGGCCCGCCGCCGTGCATCTTGAGGGCACGAATGGTGGCGACCAGCACGACCACATCCGGAATGTTGCCGGAATAGCGGCACTTGATATCGAAGAATTTCTCCATCCCCATGTCTGAACCAAAACCCGACTCTGTGATCACGTAATCGGCCAATTTGAGAGCGATCATGTCTGCCATTACCGAGCTGTTTCCGTGGGCGATGTTGGCAAAGGGGCCAGCATGCACAAAAACGGGGGTGCCTTCCAGCGTTTGCATCAACGTGGGTTTGATAGTGTCCTTCATCAGAACCGTTGCTGCACCAGCCACGCCGACATCCTCAACGGTGACGGGGTTGCCGTCCATATCCAGTGCCAGCACGATGCGCCCGATGCGCTCGCGCATGTCCTCCAGACTGGTGGAAAGGGCTAAAACAGCCATTAACTCACTGGCCACGGAGATGTAGAAACTGGTTTTCAGGTTGAAGTCTTTTTCGGTAGCGCCTTGTCCGACGGTGATCTCCCGCAAGAGACGGTCGTTGGTGTCGGTTGCCCGACGCCAGGTGAGGGTCTCTCGGTCCACGTTCAGCAGCGCAAACCGTTTTCGTTCTTCTTCAGTCAATTCGCTGGGGTCGGTTTTATCGATCCCCAGGTTTTTCAGCCGGCCTTGCATCGCAATCCCGAAGGTGCGTTTACCGTCTTCATCAGACGGGCACAAACGGTCGAAAAGTGCTTCTGGGCTTTGATAGGACTCATGATACATCCGGGTTTCAATGGCTGCTGCGATCAGGTTGTTTGCAGCTGTAATGGCGTGGATATCTCCGGTGAGATGGAGGTTGAATTCTTCCATGGGGATAACCTGGCTGTAACCACCGCCTGCTGCGCCGCCTTTGATCCCAAAGGTCGGGCCCTGGCTGGGCTGCCGGATGGCAGTGATCACGCGTTTGCCCAGGTGGGCACCCATTGCCTGGCTGAGGCCGACGGTTGTGGTCGTTTTGCCCTCGCCGAGTGGGGTCGGCGTGATGGCGGTCACATCCACATATTTGCCGTCGGGCACATCGGCAAGGCGATCTAAAACTTTGGGGCTGACCTTGGCGATATACTTCCCGTAAGGGTCATATTCGTCTTCGAGAAGCCCTAATTCTTCAGCAACCTGCTTAATTGGTTTCAGGGTTGCCGACTGGGCGATATCAATATCGGAGGGGACGGGGGATTTTCTTGTAAGTTTGGTGGGTTTAATGGGGGTGTTGGGTTTCTCAGCCATTCAATCAAAGTCCTTTCATGGTAGCAATTTTGATTACGTCTTAAATACTTATTTGCCAATTACACCTTTTGGCTCATGCTAATTATCCTTACAATAATCGATAAAATCAAGGAGATGATGAATCTCTGCATTTCTCACCAAACAAATTACCGCAAGATGAATTTTTTTGACCTGGATTCCGACTGATGGGGAAATCTTGTCCAGATTTGGGGATGCAATATAATGAAGGTGGCATCATCAAGCATGGATGGGATTTGTTACGAATGAAACGAATTTCGATTAAGATTTTACTCTTTGCTGCGCTCAGCCTGATTTTATTGAGTGGCTGTGTCAGCATGGTGCAGGAGGTTACTGTCCATGAGGATGGTTCTGGAGCGCTGCGTTTTGCAGTGGGTGTAGAAACTGCGTCTTACGAACAATTTACCGAGGCAATCCCTGAGGAATTGACTTTAGAAAGCCTGCTGGCCAATACCATGCTCGATGAAGGGGTCGTGGATGTTCAGCGGGAGGCGTATGAATCCGAGGGGCGCAATTGGGAAGCGGTGCAAATAGAAGTTGGGGATATGGCGGACTTTCTCTCTACAGGCAGATCTGTAGGACCACTGGTGATGACAATCGATGCGGATGAGGATGGAAGTTATTCCTTTATGCAAAATCTCGATCTGGAAGAATTTACCTTCAGGGTCCCGGGCATTTATCTGATGGATGTGGCTGATGCGGAATATACCTTGCGGCTGGTTACTCCCCAAATCGTGCAAAGCAATGGGGTTCAAGAGGCAGTCGGCACCAGCGTTTGGGAATTTATATTGCGCACGTTGATCCAGAACGAGGATGACCTTTTTATGCAGGCAGATTATGTGCTGGAGCCTTATGAGGGGCTATTTATCCCCTGGGATACTTTTTATTCTTATGTGGTGATCGGGTTTTTGGCGGTCGGGGTAATAAGTATCCTGGTGGTGATCATCCTTAATACAACCCGCAAAGCTGATAAGGAAAAAAAGATCCAGTTTTGAGGAATATCTGATTATGTATGGGGGATTCGGGAGGAAGGTGTATGTGGGATTTTGACGAATTCGATAGTCCTGATGATTTTGAGGACCCTGATGAATTTGACGAGCAGGATTTCTATGATATGGAGTATGAACTCCAGCTTGAAGAAGACATGCTCCTTGCGGAAGAATATGAGATGTGGCTTCTGAATCAATTGGGGCATGAAGAATATATGCGCCGAAAGCGGTTAGAAGAGGAGCAATTCAAGGCAAAACAGAAAGAAGGCTGTCTGATTGGCGGGGTGGTTATTTCGTGTGTTTTTCTTTTTATCTTGATAATGCTGTCCATGTAATCTTGAAGAAACTTCATTGTTGTTTCGAATAAATTATGGGGGAACTTAGAATTTGATTTAATGTCATGTTGTGAGTTAACAAGTGAAAAACGAACCAAACATCCTGTTTGATAACCCATGGTCGTTTCCACTCTCTTCCCATTTGTGCTAAACTTAAAGGTCAGCCTGCGCACAAGCGCATACCCCTCAAATTCATTTTGAGGACTTTTAGCGCGTCAATTATGCTATGAGTGTGAGGTTGTTGTTAACAGGTTTTATAGACCCGAAAAGTAGACTGAGATGTGCTTTAAGAAGATGATGAATAAGAAAAATGAAAATGCGCCTTTTTTAATCGCCGGCCTGGGCAACCCGGGGCCGGAATACCGCTATAACCGCCACAATGCCGGGTTTATGGTGGTGGACTCACTGGCAGAGACAGCCGCAATCGCACTGCGCCGGGTGGAGTTCCGCGCGCTGGTGGGCAAAGGTTCATTGGATGGCGAACGTTTGATCCTCGCTAAGCCTCAGACCTATATGAACCTGTCGGGTCAGGCTGTGGTGCCACTCATGCGGTTCTACAAGATACCGGTTGAGAACCTGCTGGTGATCCATGATGACCTGGACCTTCCCTTTGGCACACTGCGATTGCGTCCATCAGGCGGCACTGGTGGCCAGAAGGGGATGGAGTCGATTGTAGAAAAACTCGGCACGCGTGAATTTGCCCGCTTGCGGGTTGGCATCGGCCGTCCACCCGGGCGGATGGACCCGGCGGATTTTGTTCTGCATGATTTCGATCCGGATCAGGAAGCATTTCTGCCCGTGATAAGGCAGAATGCGGTGGATGCCATTCGCAAGTTCATTAATGACGGCATCGAAAAAGCGATGACCGAGTTCAATGGCAGTGTAGTTGATGAGGATTAATGTCATTACTGGATAAGATCGCAAAGCTCCCCGCCTATCAGGAATTACTATCACGCATCAGGCTTGGGGCTGATACCGTGGATACAGCTTCCGGCCTGGGTTTGCCGCGCAGTGCCCGCCTGCCGCTTGTTGCGCGCTTGCAGCAAGATTTGGGGCGTCCCATTTTGCTGCTCTCTAACCGCGCAGACCGGGCATTGGCGTTGCATGAAGAATTGCAATTCTGGCTTAAAGACCAGCAGGTACATTACTTCCCCGAGCCGAACCCTTTGTTTTATGAAAAAGCAGCCTGGGGGGCAGGTACCCGCCGTGACCGCCTGATGGTGTTGACCTTGCTGGCACGTATGCTCGTGCCGGGCGTACCTGACCCTGAAACACCGCCAGTGATTGTAGCGCCGGTCAGGGCTGTCATGACGCGCACGCTGCCCCGGCGTGATTATCTTAAGCACACTCGCACACTGCACTTGGGAGAGCGTGTTACGCCCGATGAGCTGACCCGCAGTTGGGTGGATATCGGTTATGAGTATGCCAATATTGTTGTGCAATCCGGCCAGTTTTCGCGGCGCGGGGGCATCTTGGACATTTGGGCGCCGAGTGAGTCCAGCCCGGTGCGCATCGAGTTCTTCGGTGATGAAATTGATACCATGCGCATCTTTGATCCGGCATCGCAGCGCACGGTTGAAAGAGTCGATTCGCTGACCATTACGCCCACGCGTGAGGTTTTACCGGCAGCCGCAGAGAAGGCAGGAGTTTCGCTGAAGGATCTGAAGGAGTTCCAGATCCCGCTCGCACACCCGCTGGCTGGCAGCATGCTCGATTTTCTGCCGGAGGATGCTCTGATCGTTTTGGATGGGGGCGAATTTCTTTCGGCGGCAGTCATGGATGTTGAGGAAGAGAGCCTTTCTCGCCGTGAAGAAGTCGTAGCAAGTGGTGAGATCCCGGAGGATTTCCCGGTACCTTATCTGACCTGGTCAGAATTGGAGGACCGCTTCGGAAAGCGTGCGGTGGTTGAGCTGGGGTATACCCATGCTGCTGAACACCGGCCATTGGCGGATGCCTTTCAACCTGGGCCGCATTTTGCGGGAAAACTGCGTGACTTCATTGATTACTTGCAGGAATTAGAACAGACCAATCGACAGTGGATGATCGTCTCCCGTCAGTCGCAGCGCTTGAAGGATCTTTGGCAGGAGCAGCTTGTTGTTGATGAATATCAACAGGGAGATGAGCTGGATGGCCAGTTTGTCTCGGGGACACTTGCTGGCGGTTGGATTCTGACCCAACCCGATGGCGGGCAGGTTCATCTGCTGACCGATGGAGAGATATTTGGCTGGTCCCGTCCACAACCGCGCCGGCGGTATCGCCCCACAGCCGAAGCGCCCGAATCGGTTTATGCCGATCTGGAACCCGGTGATTGGGTGGTGCACGTTGATCACGGCATTGGGAAATTCGTCGGTTTGGTGCAACGCACCCAGGGTGACATCCAGCAGGAATATTTGTGTGTGGAATATGCCGAACAGGATCAGTTGTTTGTGCCGATTCATCACGCGGACCGGCTGACACGTTATGTGGGAGCGGATGGGCATTTGCCGTCAATTTCACGTTTGGGCGGCAGCACCTGGCAGGCTACCAAACAAAAAGTGCGCGAAGCCGTCCAGGAGATTGCGGGTGAATTACTGGAACTCTATACCCAGAGGCAGGTGGCGGAAGGTTACGCCTTCAATCCAGACATGCCCTGGCAGCGCGAGCTGGAAGCCAGCTTCCCGTATATTGAAACAGAAGATCAGCTCCAGGCACTGCAAGAGATCAAAGCCGATATGGAAGCACCCCGCCCGATGGACCGTCTATTGTGTGGTGATGTGGGCTATGGCAAGACCGAAGTGACCTTGCGCGCTGCCTTCAAAGCGGTGATGGATGGCAAACAGGTGGCGGTGCTGGTGCCAACCACGGTGTTAGCGCAGCAGCATTACGACACCTTCCGCTCACGGCTGGCGACCTTCCCGGTGGAGGTAGAAATGCTTTCCCGCTTCCGCACACAGCGGCAGCAATCGCGCATTATCAAAGATTTGCGCAATGGAAAAGTGGATATTATCATCGGTACACACCGCTTGCTTTCTCAGGATGTCACCTTCAAAGATTTGGGACTGGTGGTGATCGATGAGGAGCAGCGTTTTGGTGTGGCGCATAAAGAACATCTGAAAAAGCTGCGTACTTCTGTAGATGTGCTGACCCTAACAGCCACCCCGATCCCCCGCACGCTGTACATGGCGTTGACAGGTGTACGTGACATCTCAACGATCAACTCGCCGCCGGAGGAAAGGCTCCCGATTGTGACCCATATCGGCCCATACGATACGAAAATTGTCCGACAGGCGGTGATCCGCGAACTGGAACGCGGCGGTCAGGTGTTCTTCGTTCACAACCGGGTGCAGACCATTCAATCCATGCGGCAGCACCTTGAAAAGCTTGTTCCGGAAGCAAAGATTGGTGTCGCCCACGGCCAGATGGATGAAGACCAGCTGGCGGAGATGATGCACCGTTTTACCAACGCTGAAATTGACATCCTGTTGAGCACCTCTATCATTGAATCGGGGCTTGATATCCCCAACGCGAATACCCTGATCGTAGACCGTGCGGACACTTTTGGATTGGCGCAGCTCTATCAGTTGCGCGGGCGGGTGGGGCGCGGTGCGCAACGAGCGTATGCTTACTTGTTCCGGCACCGCGTGAAAGCACCAACACCTGAAGGCCAGGAGCGGCTGGAGGTTTTGGCGGAGAATACGGAATTGGGTTCAGGATATGCTATCGCCATGCGGGACCTGGAGATGCGCGGGGCTGGCGAGATGCTGGGCACCCGTCAGTCAGGTTATATTGCCTCGGTTGGGTTCCACCTTTACACCCGTCTGCTGGCACAATCCGTCAAACAGTTCAGAATGGCGATGGGCGTTTCTGAGCCCGAGGAGGCTTCAATTCTGGATGCCTCATTAAACATCCCGACATCGGTCAATTTGCCGTTATCAATCGGCATTCCTTCCTCTTATATATCTGACCAATCGCTCAGGCTCAAGCTATACCGACGGTTGGCGGATATCAAGGATGAAGCGTCGCTGGCATCGATCGAGATGGAATTTGAGGATCGGTTTGGTCCGTTGCCTGAGCAGGTGCAGAACCTGGTCTTTCAAATCAAGGTCAAACTGATGGCAGCGCTGGCTGGTTTGGCATCCGTCGGATTTGAGGGCAGGCAGCTTGTTTTGCACTATCCTCCGCTGCCAGAAGGCATTGCCTTGCGCAACCTGCCTGAATTGGGCAAGGGCATCATCGCCGGTAAGAATGCCTATCGGATTTACTTCACGAACCCCGAAGAAGAACCCTGGCAGCAAATGCTGGTCAGCGTGCTTAACAAGATTCGCCAGGCAACCAGGCATTAGCATCGCTTGCGAAATTTTTCCGGTATGTTATACTGCAAAAACACTCTAAGACATATTTGATGTCATTTATTGGTCCAATTTTGTGAAATTTCTGAATTATGACTGAGTTAATAAAGAAAAATAAACACTGGCTGATCTGGATTATCCCTGTAATCATACTCCTGGGCGCTGTCCTTTTGCGTTTTGGGCTGAAGCGGAATATTACCATCGTTTTAAATGGCGATCCCTTAAAGGTTGAATCTTCTGCGCTGACCGTTTCCGGCGCACTCCGCTCCGCAGGCATCAAAGTTGATGAGCAGGATCGGGTTCGCCCTGAGGTGGATGACTGGCTCAAGGCTGATACTGCGATCAATGTTGAGCAGGCGCAGGATATTATTGTTGTGACACCGGATGAGGAATTATCCATCGTCAGCGCTGAGCGCATTCCTGCCAATCTCTTGGGTGAGGCGGGAATCACGCTTTATCCCCATGATCAGGTTTGGCGGAATGGGATTGCGATTGACCCCAATCAACCGCTTGAATACTCTGGCTTTGTTTTGCTGCAATATGTGCCTGCCATCCCCATCACCCTGCAGATTGGGGAGGAGGAACAAGTGATTTTCACCAGTGAGCCTACTCTTGGTGCAGCTTTTGAAGCTGCTTCCATCCAGCTTGCGCCAGAAGATTGGATCTCAGAGGACTTGATGACGCCGGTCACTGTCCCGATGGAAGTGGTTATCCGTCGCGCCCAGCCTGTGACCATAAGCATTGGCGAAACATTGGTATCTGGATTGTCAGCTGCCAGCACGGTGGGTGAAGCCCTGCTTGATCTGAACCTGCCTCTACAAAACCTGGATTACAGCATCCCGGCGGAGGATGCCCCGCTGCCTGCAACACGGGAGATTGAAGTTGTTCGGGTGGATGAGGATGTTGTATTGACAACGGATGAGGTGGCTTACGAGAATGAGTATGTAGAAGATCCGGACACATTGCTTGATACCACTTCCGTCATTGAGCCGGGCCAATTGGGGATATATGCAACGCGGGAGCGCGTGCGCTTTGCCAATGGCGAAGAAGTCTGGCGGGATGTGGATGAGCGCTGGCAAGCCAGTGAGCCGCGGGACGGCGTGCTGGGTTATGGCACCAAGGTACAGGTGCGCACAGAAGTTGTCGATGGGCAGACGATCGAATACTGGCGTAAGATCAGCGTTTACGCGGTTTCTTATAAACCCTGTGACAGCCAGGGCGTCTGCCATTATGGCACAGCAGGCGGGTTCCCGGTACAGCAAGGCATCATTGCCGTCAGCCCTTATTGGTATTCGGTGCCAAATGGTTTGGCAATGGCAGATTTGAACGTTTATATTCCGGGTTATGGACGGGCGATTGTGGGTGACACTTGCGGTGGATGTTATGGGACGTATATGATCGACCTGGCTTATTCCGAAGAGAACTACGTGCCCTGGTCCACCTGGACGACGATGTATTTTCTGACCCCTGTTCCCAATTGGTATCCAGCGATCATCACACCATGAACCTTGAACCCCTGCATGTTTCTGATATATTACGCAGATTTGGGCTTCAGCCGCAAAAATCGCTGGGGCAAAACTTTCTTGTTGATCACAATGCCCTGTTGAAAATCGTGCGTGATGCTGGGCTCAACCCGCATGACCGCGTGCTTGAAATTGGTGCAGGATTGGGCAGCCTGACCCGTATCTTAGCGGTTAACTCAGGTGCGGTGATTGCTATCGAAATTGACAGCGATTTGTTCCCTGCCTTGGAGTCTGTTACCCAGCCATATGACAATGTGCGGTTGATCCATGGGGATATCCTGAACATTCAGCCGGAAACACTATTTGCTGAGGGCGGGTATAAAGTGGTGGCAAATATCCCCTACTACATCACCTCAGCCGTGATCCGCCACCTGCTGGAGGCAGCGGTTAAGCCTGATCGGATTGTGCTGACCATGCAGCGCGAGGTGGCAGAACGTATTTTAAGCCGGGATGAAAAGATGAGCCTGCTCTCATTATCTGTCCAGGTTTACGGTGATGCTCGCATCGCCAGCCATATCCCAGCAGCGTGCTTTTATCCGCAGCCCAAGGTGGATTCGAGTGTTTTGATCATTGATGTCTACGCAGAACCCAAATTGAGTGAAGACAATCTGCGTCTTTTATTCCGCCTGGCACACGCTGCCTTCAATCAGAAGCGAAAAATGTTACGCAGTTCACTGCGGCCGATGTTGGGTGACAGTTTGGAGACGGTTTCTACCAGGCTTGAAAGCGCGGGAATTGATCCGCGTCGGCGCCCGGAAGACCTTTCACTTGAGGATTGGCTCAGGCTGACGGAAAATGTCAACGCAATAATTTGATCTGCAAGTAGGATCGCTTTGTTTTCCCCCACAAGAATTAGTTTGTAAATTTAAAACGAGTGATAAGTCAATCCGCATGGTTGTTTGCAGGGTTTGAGATCGTGCTGTGTTTATAAAGTCGTCTGAGCTGCCAGACGCGGATGGCTGCTTCAATTTGGATGCGCAGTGACATTTTCGAAACACCCTGGGTTCGTTCCGCAAAGTAAATCGGCACTTCTGCGAAGGTCAGGCCGGCCAAGCTGGCCATATAGGCCAATTCGACGATGAACACATAGCCGTTCGAACGGGACTCTTCAAATGGGATGGTTTCAAGTGCAGATCGCCGCCACAAGCGGTAACCGCCAGTGGCATCCCGGATAGGCAAGTTGAGGATCACACGCGCATAGGTATTCCCAAACCAGGAGAGACCTTTGCGCCAGGCGGGCCAGTCTTTATCCACACTGCCACCTGGGGCATAACGGGAACCAATGGCAATATCCGCCTTGTCAAGCGCCTTAAATAAAGCAGGTAATTTATCTGGCGGATGGCTTAAGTCTGCGTCCATCATCCCGATCACGTCTGCATCCTGATCAAGTGCATAACGAAAGCCCTGAATGTATGCCTTACCCAAGCCGGCTTTTCCTTTACGGTGCAGAACGGAAATTCTCCCCGGATATTCAAGTGCCAGCGCATCTGCGACATCTCCCGTCCCGTCCGGGCTGTTATCATCCACGATCAATAATTTAAGGTCGGGCAAGTCTAAAGCAAGTAGTGCTGCCGCCAAAACTGGGAGGTTCTGTGCTTCATTATAGGTTGGGATGACCTGGATGATTTTCATTTCTCGAACATGCTTTCGCTGAAATTAAGCCGTTTAAACGCCTTTTCAGTTTTAACATAGCCAGGGTTAAGTGTCAAGCAAGGCCGACGGGTAAAAATCTCTGTAGATGCACATTAAAAAACAGAGGCTATTTACAGAGGGGGGATTAATTTTGTATAATTATGAGTAAGTTTTTCGAAGGCACATTTTAGAAGAGGGGTTCCTATGTCGAGTGTACGTTTAACCTTCATTGTCATCAGTTTGTTCTTGCTATTTACCGGGCTATTATATTTTTTCCCTGTGTTAGAGTCATTTCACTTTGTGATTTATATCTTGGCGGTTTTTTCCGGGGTGATGATCATTTTTGATACCCCAAAGGTTTCAAATTTTGTGGGGTGGGTGCTGGCAGCCATTTTTCTGTTATTCACCGGGTTGAGAGGACTTATCGATATTGAATTCACTGAAATGCGGATGATTATGGCAACATTGTCAATCGGGGCGGGGTTGGCATTGATCATCACCTGGCCTGGATTTCATAAGCGCATTGGCTTTATCCTTTTTTGCCTGTGGCTGATCCTGACCGGGTTGACTGGCTTTATCAGCATAGGAGATTACAGTATTGCCATCCCGATCATCGGAATTCTCTCAGGATTACTGATGATCATTCATGTTTAGAAACGAGCGCGCCAAAAAAATATGAGTTTATTATGATTAATTATTAGGATCTCTGAAAAATTCCCAAATTGAACAATAGTGAAGAAAATAGGGCTGACATTTCGTCTGATCCTATTTTTTATTGGTGGTATCCAATAAAATCCGGTATGCGAATTTCGTTAGATTTATCCCCCTTTCAATTTTTCAAAATTAAGATAAGATTGATGCGTTGATTTTAAAGAATTACTTTTAGATTTTGACTGGAGTAAGGCATTATGGCTGAATCAGCAATTTGGTTTAAGGATGTTCATAAGTATTATGGAAAGGTGCATGCTCTGCGCGGCCTCAACCTTGATGTGAAGCAGAGTGAGGTGTTTGGTTTTTTAGGGCCGAACGGCGCCGGAAAAACGACCAGCATCCGTTGCATGCTTGACCTGATTAGACCCAACCAGGGTGAAATCAGGGTGATGGGGTTTGACCCCCAGACAAACCCGCAGCGCGTAAAGGCGCTGGTGGGTTACCTGCCTGGTGACCTGACCCTCGAAGGGGATTTCACACCCCGCCGATTTTTTCAGTACGTCCGCCGCTTGCGGGAAAATAAACGGCCTTGGAAGGACTTGCTCCAGATGGCAGATCGGCTTGGCCTTTCAATGGATCAGAAGATCAAGACACTTTCTCAAGGTAACAAGCAAAAAGTAGGGCTGATCCAGTGTTTCACCAGCAATATCCCGTTGCTGCTTCTGGATGAACCAACGCTTGGGCTAGACCCTTTGATGAAGCTGGAGGTGCTTAACATCATCAAAGAAGAAAGTCAGCTCGGCACAACGGTTTTCTTTTCGTCGCACATCCTTTCCGAGGTGCAGAAGATTGCTGACCGGGTGGGGATTATCCGCAAGGGACACCTGGTAGAAATCGCAGAAACGGACGATTTGATCACACGCTCCATTACTCGTGCGACTGTATTGTTTAGCGAACGGGTTGAAAAGTCTAGTTTCGGCAGTCTGGAAAACGTGAAATTTTTACGGGTCAATGACGACCGACAGTCCTACACCCTGGAGGTAACCGGTGAAATGGATGCACTGATCAAGACTCTGGCGAAATTCCCGGTGATTGATCTAGAAATCAATCATCCCTCATTAGAAGAGATTTTCCTGAATTATTATAAAGATAACGAAAGCGAGGTTTAGCAATGTTCGCTATGTTTCAACGGAAACTGTTAAAAAATTGGCTGATGATCCTGAGTTGGGGGTTGGGGCTTGGGCTTTTAGGCTATTACCTCTTCGATATTTACGACACCTTCTTCAAACGTGATGTTGACCTGATGTCGCTGTTCTCCGCGTTTCCTGACGATATCATGGCGTTTTTCGGCGGAGATGTGGATTTGTTCTCGCCTGCTGGTTTTTTGCATTTGGAGTTTTTCTCTTACATGCCAATCGTCCTTGGGATTGTGGTGGTTACAGCCGCGACAAGTCTGATCACCAAGCCGGAAGAGGAAGGCACATTGGAACTGACCCTCGCTCAGCCCATCAGCCGGACAGCCTTATTTTGGGGCAGGCTGCTGGCATTAATCGTTACGATCCTTCTGATCCTTGTGATTACTTTTGGCGGGTTTGGGCTGGGTCTGTCTTTGAATAATTTTGACCTCGAATTGGCTGAATTGGTGCTGCCCTTTGTTTCATTGTTCTCTGTTTTGATGATTTTTCTGAGCATAGCCTTGTTGCTCAGTATGATCCTGCCGACCAGCGGTTCAGCAGGCTTGGCAGCCGGGTTTTTGCTGATCGCCAGTTTTTTTATCTCCTCACTGGCGCGCATCGATGACAAGCTGGAAGGAATTAACCGTTTTTCGCCATTGAATTATTATCAGGGCGGAGAAGCCGTCAATGGATTGAATACCGAATACCTGCTGTTGATGTTTGGCCTTTCTATTGGGTTTATCTTGCTGGCATGGCTGTTGTTTGAGAAGCGTGATCTGCGTTTTGGCGGTTCGGGCGGGTTGAGATTTGCATTTAGACACAAAGCATCAATTACGAACAAATAATTTACCTCTAAGTTATCAACATTTGGTTCGCTGACCAATAAACTTAAAAATGGCGTTCTGTGCAAAGAACGTCATTTATTATATATAATAGAACTATTATTTTTTGTCATTCTTATCAAGATGAAGGGAGAATTGATGCAGCCTAATCCAGTGCTCAAGAAACTTGGTTTTTCAGACGATGATCGCGTGGTCATCATTCACACTGATGATATTGGCATGTGCCAGGCGTCTGTGGCGGCGTTTGCCGAGATGGTCGATTTTGGGTTGATTTCAAGCGGCGCGGTGATGGTGCCCTGCCCGTGGTTCCTGGCCGCCGCAGCGTATTCTGTGGCGCATCCAGATGCGGACCTGGGCGTTCATCTCACATTGACCAGCGAATGGGACACTTACCGCTGGGGGCCGATCAGCACCCGAAAGCCAGAAACCGGCCTGATGGATGATCAGGGCTTTTTCCACAAGACATCCCAGGCGGTATGGGAGAGTGCTGACCCCGATTCAGTCATGGCAGAGCTGGATGCTCAAATCAGCAAAGCCCTTGCTGCCGGGATGACCCCGACTCACATCGACACCCATATGGGCTCTGTAGCACACCCTAAATTCATCCCTAGCTATGTGCAGCTTGCAGCGAAATACGGGCTGCCCCCGATGATCCCGCGTATGTCGGCGGAGGAGTTGATGGCTACGCAAGGTGTAGATGAAGGTGCTGCCCAAATGATCACCGGGATGATCAACACCTTGGAGGAAATGGGAATCCCACTGCTGGACCGTCTGAACGGGCTTGAATTGGTGGATGCCACTGATCGTATGGGACAGGCGAAGCAGGCGTTGAGTGCGTTAAAACCCGGGATCACCCATTTTATCATTCACCCATCAATCGATACCCCCGAATTACGCCAAATTACCGACTCATGGGCATGCCGTGTTGCGGACTATCAGACCTTCATGAGTGAGGAGACCCGGGCGTTTATCAAGGACGAAGGAATCCAGATCATCGGCTACCAGGCGCTGAAAGACCTGATGCCGGCAGCCGAATAACCCTGCATAAGATCACCCAAAGGAGCAAAGAGAGATGACTGAACAAACTTATCCCGAATCAACACGACTTAGCTTTAGTTATAAGTTCTATTGGGGTGTTGCCGCTCTGGGAACATCATTGATATCCGGCATATACGGCGGCTTATTGACGATCTTTTACCAGGATTACCTGGGATTAAGTGCACGCTGGATTGGCATTGCGGCAACGATTTATGCCATCTGGAATGCAGTCAATGACCCGCTATTTGGCTACATTACTGATAACACCCGCAGCAAGCGCGGGCGTCGTATCCCTTATATGCGTTTTACAGCCCCCTTCCTTGCACTGACCTTTGTGCTGGTTTGGTTTGCACCGCCTCAAGCAGGTCAGCAAACCCTGTTCTGGTGGATGCTCGTGACGATGCTGCTGTATGATACCTGCTATACCATTATTGGGCTGGTGTATTCCTCGCTGTTACCTGAGGTGACGGAGTCCGATGCGCAACGCAATGGATTACAAATTTCAAGTTCGCTGTTTGGGATGCTGGGTACATTATTGGGTTTCTTGATCCCCGACCTGGTCCGCCCAAAAACCGGCGAGACCTCATTCGTCCCGCTGTATGTTGCGATGGTGATTGTGGCAATGGTCAGCATGGTGCTGATTTTGATCACAACCTTCAAGGTCAAAGAGCGCCGTGAATTTGCCATTGTCGATCAACCTGTGCCGTTGCTCAAAGCGATAAAATTTACCTTCACCAGCAAAGCGTTCCTGATTTTGGTCGCAGAGAATTTTATGGCGATCCTGATGAGTTCACTCATTTTAGGGTCGATATTCTACCTGGCGGATTATGTTCTGCAGTGGCCTGCCATGCAGCTTTTGGCTTTTCTGTTTATCCCGCTTATCGCTGGTATCCCGATCACGACACTGATCCGGAAACGGTTTGGGGTTGTCGGGGCGCAGCAGTTTTTACTGGTGCTGGCTGGCGTGGGTTTGATCGCGATCGCCTTTGTGCCGCCTTTCTTGATCCCCGCGTGTATTGTGCTGGCTGGGTTCGGGCTTTCAGGCCCTCAAACGCTGACCAATATCCTCTTCGCCCAGGTGGCAGATGAGGACGAATTGCGCTCAGGCCAGCGACGTGAGGGAGCCTTCTTTGGTGTGAACGCGCTGATCACCAAACCTGCCCAATCCATCGCCCTGTGGATTACACCATTTATTTTAGAGCGGACGAGTTTTGTCACCCGTGCATCCAACCTGGGGGAGATATTTCTCGATCAACCTGATCAGGCGATCATGGGCATTAAAATATTCAGCGGCGTCATCCCGGGTGTGGCTTGCCTGCTCGGTGCATTGATTTTGGTGTGGTACCCGTTGCGCGGTGAGCGTTTGAAAGCGATCCAGGAAAAAGTGCTGGTACTGCATCATGAAAAGAAACAAAAATTAGATGAAAAACTGGCTGAGATTTGAGCCGAGAATCTTGATCGTGATGTGCTGCTTTGTAGGAATTCTTTTTTTAAGAATCGATTCAATACCAATCATCCAAATTAAAACAAAAGGGCGACATTCCGTCGCCCTTTAGCCTTAATTTTCTTGTGATAAATCTTCAATTCACTTAATTGATCTTAGGCCTCTTCGTCGATGTCTTCAAATTCCTCAATGACTTCAACTTCTTCCACGAAGATGTCTTCTTTTTCAGGGGTTAATGCCAGCAAGAGCCACCCCATTCCAAAGAGCAGCAAGGTGTAGACGATATATTGCCCAAAATTAGACATGTGGAAACCGATAATCTCAAATTCGTTGCCTGCTGTCATCAATTGGCCCATTGCAACCATTTCCGAAATGTATTGGAATGAGTTGATCGCTGCCCATACTGAGAAGATAAGAAGAATACCTGCAAACACGAACAAAATAATGCTGACGACTGGAACCTGCTTTTTATTCATCGAAACTCATCTTTCTTTGACTATTGAATTTATTAATCGCGCAATCAGATGCGCTTTACTATTGGGTTATTATACTCTCAAATAAATTTAACAAAGTCTTGCCAGGGTTTTCACAGCATTTTCTTAGTGATCTGTTGCTGTTGTCTGTTATCTGGGTTTGACACAAGGCGAATTCTATTTGATCAATCCTCATCTAATGATTCATTCTTTTCAAGCGGCCGTTCCGCATGTTGTCTGAATAAAAACTTCAGTCCAATGGCGGAGACCAATCCGATTAGCAGCACCCATGGGCGTTCGATCAGCCATAGGATGGCCGTTAGACCGGTTCGCACGATCTTTACTTTTCGAACACCGGATGGGATTTCAACAGGGTGATCCCAATCAAACGTGATTAGTTTGGAGAGAAAACCCTGTTTTGTGCAACCTTCCAGACAGAAAATGTGTATGGTTTTTTCTCTCATCACACACAGCCGCAGGTCGCGAGAAAATTCCTCCCATGTGAGTGGTGTTACATCAATCAGGCCAGTTAAATCAACCCCGCCGCCCGTATTACCGACCCCCACAGAATCTGCTTCAGGTGCATAACTCCACAGAGCTGCATCTCCATTTGGGCGCAGGAAGCTGGAATATAGCATCAGTACTTCTTTATCTGTTTCGATGTCAACCAGCCCCGCCGTCCGCTGCAAGACGGTAGCACGTGCTCGCCTTTCTTCAGAAATCAGGGGGATGTGATAGCTCTCGACGGGATAGCCATCCACATGGATCAGGTCCACCAGCGATTGGTAAGCGCGGGTTGCATTTTTTACCCTTTGTTTAGATTTCAGGCGCTGGAATAGCGTTTTGAGCAGTTCTTTGGTTTGTTTTTGTTCCAATATCTGGCGGACTTCTTTGATATCAGGTTCAATATCCAATCCAATGCCAGCCCACTTGAGGTCAAATTGCTGGGTCCATGCTTTGAAGCTTACATATCTGGCAGCCGCTTGTTCGTAATTATTGATGTTGAACCAGTAGCCTTGTTCTTCGGGCAAGAGAAGCCAGGCGATGACCGGTACACCAGCTTTATTCAAGCGTTGAATGACCTGGGCACGTTCCTCTGTCAGATCCATTATTCCGACGCTGACGGCGGCATCAAGCGCTTTGAGATCGTCGATCACAAAGCGGTCTTCAAATAAGCGTGTTAGCTCTTTTTGGGGGAGTTCGGTAAAAAAGGTCAATTCCGGTTGTGGCATACGGTTGCCCTCCTGGATATCATAAGCTGGTTCAGTAAATGTTATGTTTGTATCTTATTATTTTCCTCATCTTGCGCTTGCTGTTTAAGGATTTCCTTTGCTACTTTAAGCGCCTGCTGCGTGGATTGATACAGTCGGCTCTGTGCATGGAATATTTGAGATTCACCAAGGATTTCCGTCATCCCGGCTGATTCGAGTGGTTCAAGCACTTCTTTTTGTAGGCCGCAGAACAGAACGCGTACGTCTTTATCCCGGGCGGACTGGATTAATTTATCCAGTGCCATCAAACCTGTGCTGGCAAGCAGGTGGGTTCGCCGAAAGCGGAGAATCATCACTTTGACGCCGGATCCTAATATTTCGTTGACCCTTGTTTGCAAGTCCTCTACCGCCGCAAAATACAAATCCCCCTCAATATTAATGATAGCGATTTTTGGATCCCCTTGCAGGATTTCTTCGAGCGGCAATTCGATGAAATCGCCGTCATCGGTTTCAACGATATAGCTCAGATTGATATGGCTGCTTTCGCCCAGGTAGATCAAGATGGTTGTGAGGATGCCGAGATAGATGGCATATTCCAGCGGGAGGAAAAGAGTGGAAAGGAAGGTGACTAACATCGCCACTTTGCTCTTATCGCCTGATTGCCAGGTTGTTTTGATTAGATGCGGATTGATCAACCCTGCTGAGGAGATGATCACAACCGCGGCTAATGCGGCTGAGGGGATATAACCAATTAAGCCTGCGAATAGGAGCAAAAAAATTCCTACACCGAGACCAGAAATGATCGCCGCCATTTTTGTTTTTGCGCCATTGACAACATTGATTACCGTTCGGGAGGGTGATGCAGCAGATGGCATACATTGGAAGAATCCGCCTACAAAGGATGCTATACCCTGGCTGACCATTTCTCGGGAGGGATCAAATTCATCGCCTGTCATCTGGCTCATGGATTTAGCTACGGTCACGGTTTCCATGATTCCGAAAAGAGCGACTGCTGCACCTGAAACACCCAGGGTTATGACATCACTGAAGGAGATTTTCGGGATGTGAAAGCCGAAGGCGGTTTGTGAGGGCAATTCGACAGGGCTGACGCCCTGATCACCCAGCCATCCTGTAAGCATCACAAGCAGTGTAGCGAAGGTGATTGTGAATAATGCGGCTGGTAATTTCCGGTTCAACTTTCGAATGAGGACCATCAATCCAATACTGATCAGGCTCACAATGGTGGTATAGGGGTTGAGATGAGTGATATTTTTTATGATCTGGGTCGTGATTCCGAATAGGCCACCCTGGCTTGAAAGATCAAACCCAAACAGGTTGCCAATTTGAGATCCGATGATCAGCACCCCTACCGCTGAGAGGAAACCGACTAATACTGAGTTGGAAATATACCGTGAGAGGTGACCTAGTTTGAGAACACCAAAGAGAATCTTGAACAAACCTGCGACAATTGCGAGTGCGACAACGAACTCAAAATAGTCCGGGCGACCGGCATATGCGATTAGGACACTGGCTGTGACCAGGGCAGTGGGGTTGGTCGGTCCGGTAATAAGGAAAGGGAAACTGCTGGTGAGAGCTGCTATGATGGTAGGGAGAATGGCGGTAAAAAGGCCATAGATCGGGTTGATACCAGCAATGGCTGAGTATGCCATGGCCTGAGGGATTACCACCATTGACACGGTCAAGCCTGCATTTAGATCAGCCTGAAATTTCCCTCGGAAATACCTTTTTATTTTTTGGGAAAGATTGTTCATAAAGAAATCTCTCAACATTGGCTGATTAATTAAATTTTACCATCTGATTGTTTGTGCCGTATTTTGAGTCTGTTGATAGTGATGGTAAATTGTCAAACTTGATTTATTTTCCATTATGCTGAATTCTGGCTATAATAAGGATACTCACTATCAGGAACGGGAGTTTTTGTTTATGGCAGAGAGGAGCATCTCAAAAAACCGGGCAAAAATCCGGCTGCATTATTTTTTAGCCTTAATTCTATTGGTGCATTGTGCGTTTTATTTAATCTATTGGTTTGCTGTTGGCAACTTCCGCTTTTCAGTGGATCAATTCCTGGTTGATCTCACGACCCTGGTACTGCCTTACACGACCATTTTGATGGTACTTTCGGCTGTTCTGGGGGTGTGGAGCCTGTTCCGGTTTATTGGGTTCAGGCTGGCTATCGGTAAGGATGATTGGACTCCCAATTGGGTCAACTGGTTGTTCTTTGGCGTGTGGGTTCTATTCCTGGCTGTATTTTATGTTTCGTTTGTGCTGATAATTCAGCAAAATCCAGCGCAGCGGGGCGTGATAACCCACTTGTTGAACCTGGTGCGCTTGATTGGTGATGTCTTCCTCTTTTTGCTGGCGGCTGTTTGGCTGCGGAGATTGATATTGTTCCTGAGGCACAGGATGTTCACGGCAAAGCATCAATGGCCGTGGACGGTGTTGATTGTGCTTACTCTCATCACGCTGGTTGGACTGTGGCTTGTCCCGGCGATTTTCCCGCCTAACTGGGCTTATCAGGGCAGCCTGCCCGCAAAGCCAACGTTGATCGCTCATCGCGGCGCATCGATGCTGGCGCCTGAGAACACCCTGGCGGCCGCAGCGCTGGCAGCAGAACACGAGGCGTTTGGTTTCGAGACGGATGTCCGAATCAGCCTGGATGGTGTGCCGTTCTTGATGCATGACGATTCACTGGAACGTACCACCAATATCGCTGAAGTGTTCCCGGATCGGGTTTTGGATGACGCCTCCAACTTTACCATTGATGAGTTAAAATCATTAAACGCTGGGCTGTGGTTCATTCAAAAGGATCCTTACGGCACGATTGATTCCGGCTTTGTATCGCAAAAGCAACTGGGGATCAATCAGGGTGAGCGCATCCCCACACTGGAAGAAGCGCTGGAAATGGTGGAGAATGAAGGCATGGTGATCCTTTTTGATATGCGATACCCGCCGGAAGATCATCCCTACTATGAGGAATTTTTCCAGATTGTCTTTGAACTGTGCCGGGAATCTGGTTTGAATGAAGATATCTGGTTCCTGATCGATCGCGAGAGGTTGCCCGAGCTGATTGAAGAAGCACCGCAGATGACGCGAGTGGTTGGTGTTGCGAGCACGGATTTACCTGCATCGCAGGAGTTGCTAAATCTTGGTTATCAGATTGTCAATGTTGATACCGGGATCAGCACTCAGGCAATCAAGGCATATCGGGAAAAGGGCTTGGGTGTGAATGTTTACACCGTGGATGAGGAATGGCTTTTCTCGCAATTCTGGCTTTCAGGGGTGACTTCGGTGACCACCAACAGCGTGCATACATTGAGTAAGCTTGATCGCCCGTGGATAAACCTGCCTTATAGCCGCTACATGATCTTCTGGGGTTTATTTGGAATCGTTGTGGCAATTTGGCTGGCGAGCAGCCAACCCCGGCGTGATTCAACTGCCCCGCAAGGGATGGAAACGCCGAACTTATTGGATTTTGCGCTTGAAGAAGAAAAACCTGCTGTGTCGAATCCTCAACGAGAGGATGACTTTGTTGAGGCAAAAATCGAAAGCGAAGGGGAAGATTTTCCCCTTTCAACAAAAGATAGCCAGACATCGTCGCAGGGGTCAAGCATTGAAGAGGATGCCCAAATGCAAGTCGATGAGGGTTTGGTTGTGCCTGAGCAGCCTTCATCGCAGAATGATGCTAATATTTGGGTCGAAGAAGAAAAAACCGAAAAGGAAGATCAGGATTCCGGCATGCCGGCCTGATCAAAACTACATCATCACATAGAAATTTTCAATGAAAGTAGGTCTGATGGCGAAAATACTTGTTGTTGGCAGTCTGAATATGGATCTAGTCGTACGCGTGCCCCATACCCCGATGCCCGGGGAGACGGTGTTAGGCGGCGACTTTGAAACCTTCCCGGGCGGGAAGGGCGCTAACCAGGCAGTTGCTGCTGCCCGGATGGGCGGTGATGTAACGATGGTCGGTCGTGTGGGCAATGATGACTTTGGCGATACGCTGATCGAATGCCTGGTTAACAATAAAGTTAAAACGACCTATGTCATCAAAGATGCTGAGGCTTCAACAGGTATTGCGATGATTGCAGTAGCCTCAAATGGTGAAAATAGTATTGTCGTGGCTTCAGGCGCAAACTCAGATGTTTCGGTTGATGATGTTAATAACGCTCGAGATCTGATGCGCGAGTCAGATATCCTGCTCATGCAACTGGAATGCCCCCTCGAAGCCGTGATGGAAGCTGTGGATCTAGCACAAGCCTACGATTTGAAGGTCGTTCTCAATCCTGCACCTGCCCAGCAGCTAACAGAAACTTTATTAAGCAACGTTGCATACCTGACCCCTAATCAGAAGGAGCTCCAGATGCTGACAGGTGAGGAGGATGATGACAAAGCCATTAAGAAATTATTTGATTGGGGTGTTAAGAATTTGATCATCACCTTGGGGCCGAATGGGACACGAGTGGTCACAGAGGAAATGGATAAACATCTGCCAGCCGTTGAGATCACAGCGGTCGATACAACTGGTGCGGGAGATGCCTTCAACGGTGCCCTGGCTGTCGCTTTGGCGGAGGGCAAACCTCTTTTACAGGCTGTTCAATATGGCATGGCAGCAGGTGCACTCTCTGCGACAAAACGCGGCGCACAGCCCTCTTTGCCGACCAGGGATGAAGTTGAACAACTGCTCAAGGCGCAAAAACTGATCTAATGGATGTGAAAATTAATTTACCTGATGAATTGGTACAGGAAGCAAAAGCCTATTTTAAGCAGGGGTTTAATTGCGCTCAGGCCACGTTTTTGCCCTTTGCCAAGCGATTGGGGTTGGATGAATCAACAGCGTTAATGATTGCCACACCATTTGGCGGCGGGATGGGTCATGCCGGACAAACTTGTGGAGCAGTCAGCGGGGCGCTGATGGTTATTGGGCTTACAAATGGAACCGCTGTTGTAGATCGAGAGAAGAAATACGCCTGTTACGCTTTGGCAAAAACCTTTCAAGAGACTTTCCGCGAAATTCATGGAAGCCTGACCTGCCCCGGCTTATTGGGTCTGGATATCAGTACCCCAGAGGATCTGGAAAAAGCCCATTTGCAGGCAATGTTTTCGAATATTTGTCCAGAATATGTAGGTGATGCTGTCAAAATTGTCTGCGACGTAATTGGTACTTCTCAGTGAAGTAACCTTTACAATTTTAGCCTTTAAGAAGTTACTATTGATCTGCCAAAATTAAACGATTATTGAATGATGAATCGAGAAATTATGTCCAATGATGAAATAGCTACCAAACGACTGACATTTCAACAGCGGTTGCAGCGGTTGAACACCAAGCAGAACTGGTGGATTGTCGAAGTTCTCGCCGCTTTGATCGCCTCAGTAATCATTGGCTTAATATTTTCAAAATATGGCAGGGGCGGACCAAACTCTTCTGACATTACGCTGTATATGAATGTGGGCATGAACGGCATTAAAATGCCCTTCATCCTGAATCGCTATTTTCATGTTTTTCTCCAGGCAATATTTGTAAAATTAGCGCCAACCCCGCTGGAAGGCTATCATTTATTTTGGGGATTCATCGTCGGGATCAATGCCTTTTTGGTTTATCTCGCTGCCCGTAAAACACTAAAACGGAGTAACCCTATACATGGATTATTGGCGGTGTTATTTTATTTCTCATTAGCTGCCATTGCGGAAACATCAGGTGTGGTAGTGGTTGACTTTACCGCCATGACGATGATCACCGCTTTCTTTACCGTTTATTTGTTTTCGCTCAACAAAGAGCATCGTAATCCCTGGCTGGTGGGGCTGCTTGGATTCCTGCTGTATTTAGGTTTTAAGTCCAAAGAAACGACCTTACCAGCAGCAGTTTTATTGATCGGTTTAGGTTGGGTTGGGCAGGAACCTTTTGACCTCAAGCGGTTGCTCAAGAATATGCTGTGGATTGCGTGTGGTGTTTTGGCAGGCATTGTTTTCTTTGGCATACTGAGCTGGTTTATCCTGGGTGACCCGTTGTTTGGGCTGCGGATCAGTGAGTGGCGGGAATTTTTTGGTACATATGCCGTTTATTCTTCCCGGATGCTGGAGACCCTGAATGCGCTTGGTGACGGTAATACGGATGATTGGTACCAGGGCTACTGGTTCAGTATGGCGCTTATGCCGTTCTTGCTTTACCTGATCAGCGGTGTGCGTCTTAGCCGAAAAACATCCATGGCAAGACGAATCTTGTGGCTTGTACCATTGGCATACACAGTGTTCTTGATCATCTCGATCAACAACCGACTAGGTTACGAAACACGATTCGGTCTCCCTGTCTTACCGATCATATGTATTCTGGCGCCGCAATTTATTGATATCCCCTGGCCCGAAACTAAACGGGAGTGGACCAGGTTCGGACTTTACCTGGGGGTCGGCTTTGCCTTAGTGCTTGGCATCCGTTTAGTGCTGCGGATGGTCGTCCCCGCTCAGGGGTTGGATTTGGGGGCAGTGGTCACCCTGGTTTATTACCCGCTGCTGACGACGCTCTTATTCCTCTCGCTGTTCCTATTTAGAGACAAATTCCTCTGGCATGTGGTCAATTTTCTGATCGTGTTTTCGTTATTGATCTCCCCAATTGCTTCAAATTACCGTGCGATGTTTGTCGTCCTTGACAACCAGGAAGCTTTCACTGAAGCGGTGATGCCTTTTGCAGATTATCGCGAGATTGTTACCTATTCACCCGGAATGGATTTTTATACAACCAGCGGTGTTTTTGAAGTCAGCGAATTGCGGATTGGAAAGAACATCGATGAGGTGGTGACTTTATTCAATGTCTACTTTGATGCCAGTGCCACGCGTGAGGATTTTACTTTTGCAGAAGCGCCTGAGGATATTGCGGCTGAAATTTTAGCCGCAGATTACGATTATGCGCTGATCACCATGGACGAATGGATCGCGATGCAAGCCGATGAGGTTCAGTTGGCCCAAGTGCACGCACAATATGAGCCTCATTTTGGTGAGAGTGGTGATTTTGTCTTATTGAAATCCCAGAACTGATTATCAATTAAATGGTGGGCATCGCATGTTTTTGGTATTAAATGCCGCCGCCGATAATTTTGTTTAACCCGTTAGCCAGCTTGGTCTTAACGATGGTGAAAACGGCGATCAGGTGCGCCTTTACCCGATTCCTTTTCCAATGCTTAAGGGGGATTCGCTCGAAAAAAGTGCTGCGTCCTTTCGGCCGGGGGGTTGGTCGTTCCATATTAGGGGGTATATGACGTAGGTTTTCAACGGGAGTGAGCGTCGTCTTTGGTTGTAGATGTTGCAGCAGTGCCTCACCTTTTTGGGTGTTGACTGAGATCAGCGAGGTGCCTTTGCCGTCGAACAGCTCTGGCAATTCCTTGTTCACACCCCAAAAATCTCCTAACGTCAGGTCGGCATCGCGGTGGGTGGTGGCATACTTGCATTGGTAGCATACGGGTCGCAGCGCGAGATTAGAGAGAAAAACGGCGTAATACGCGTCTAACGGCGCATAGGTCAGTTGTTTTTTTGTGTCTGTTTCGATCTCAATAAAGAAATTCAAGAAATTCCCCCAACCTCTTGCCTTGGTTCTGAAGTTGATCCCTGAGATGGGCGATTTGTGGCGGTCTTCGATAGCCGAGAAATGGGATGTGAACAGCCCTGGCGATGGCACGCCGTGGCACACTAGATCATAAGTGGTCAGGTTGTCGTATTCCTTGCCCAGGAACAGGTATAGTCCGGCAATCAGGCAGGGTGTGCCAGTGACCAGCACCGGTATGCCGGCTTGCAAGTCTTTTTTAACCTTTAAGAACATGCCGGTGGAGTCGCTCTGGACATATTTCGACCCCCGCATCAAGGCGAGTTCTTTTTTAGTCGCAGCGCGGGCGTGCGTAACCTTCATCTCCGTAAAGTCGAAAACTGCGCCATAAACCACACCGCCCAAAGCGAGGATATGCTCCGCTGCCAGGGTGAAGATACCACCTGAACTGCTTTGCAGACGGATGGGCTCGTCTAAGATGTAACCGCCGTAGAAAATGGGCTGATGAAGGTGATCCTCCCTTTTTACATCATTGAACCCCGGGCAAACTTCGATGCAAGCACCGCAATCAATACAAAGGCTGTTTTCCACTTGTGGATAGTAGAAGCCCTCCAGATCAGTGGTCATCTCGATACAGTCCGCCGGGCAGATGTCAACACAGGCGCTGCACCCAAAGCACTCGTTTTTGGGCAGGAGGCTGATATTTTCAAAAGGTTCAGGGAGGTCTGTCATGGCAGGTTCCTGCGGATATAGTCTAAGGATGTTTTGATTTCAGCCACCACCAGTGTGTTGATTCGGGCATAATCAATTGGCGCTGGCGTGATCTGGTCTTGTGTGACGATCTGATCCGTCAAATTTAATTTCCTCAGCAGCGAGGTCAGCCGCCCGGTTTTCACGGAAGGCAGCACGGTGTGAAATTGCTTTGTAAAGATGACGCTGAAGACCGTGCCGTGAAAGGAATCAGAAACGACATGGTCAGCTTGCTTGTAATAAGCTAAAAATTCATTCGGTGTAATTCTGCCTAATTTGTGGATCGTTTTCCGATTGGTCAGCACCGGGTAGGGGGAGATCAAGAGGATCTTCTTTTGGTGTTGCTCCGCCAGTGTGAGAGCTGTTTGGAGGATTTCCTTTTGGGGGTGAAGTTGATAAACCAAAATGAAGTTTGCCTCATTCACTTCTTTACTGGCTATGCGCGACCAATCATCAGCCGAGAGCAGCATGCAGGGGTCAACCACACATTCTGCCGGATAGTCGATGACGGGCAGCATGCTTTCTTCACGGATTGAGATGGCGTCGAAATTTTCGAGCAGTTGATTGAGTGTGCCCCGCTCATCATCAGTGATCTGGTCCCGGCCGAAACTGGCCGCATAGGCGACTTTTTTAGCCTTCGTCGGGAATTGCCCAAAATAGAAGGGATCAAAACCATTTGAAAGATCAGGGTTCCAGATTTGATCGCTGCCAAAGAACAGCACATCGAATTGATCTGCATCCTGGACAAATTCGTTGAAACTTCGATAGGTTCGCGGAGTCAGGTTTTGATATTGAGCTTGGAATTTTTTATATACCCGGTGGTTTTTAAAAGGGTTTTGCAGGGTAAAGAAATAAAACAGGCTCTTAACCATGTTGCGGAGGAACACGCCCCGGTTGCGATAATCGATCACTTGAGCATCACAGCCTAAGTTTTGCAGGGTTTTCATCAAGCCGTAGGTTTGCAACGCGGCCCCATAATTCTCAGCGTTGTGAAAGGTGATCATTCCGGCTTTTTTCACGGGCGGATGCTCCTGAAGGTAAATGGCATTTCGTGTGTGTTATGATTTGATCTTGGGCTGCTGTGTGATTTCATCGCGGGAGAGGTGTTCAAGGAACAGCGCTCGAATGGAATGCAGGGTGATGCCTGTGGAGAACAACATCAGCCCGATAAGGCATAACAGAACACAGATCATGGCATATCCCACAGCCAGACGGCCATAGATCCGATAACGGTTGATTACAATCACACCCCAAATCAACCCGCCCAACAGGCTGACCAACCCCGGCACGCTGAAGAACAGCAGCGGCCTATATTGGCTGGTTAATGCCAGGATGCCGTTTAGCACGGATGCGCCCTGTTTCCAGGCGGAGCGTTTCTCACCATCCAGGTATTGAATGGTGACAGGCACATCCACGATCTTGAGGTGATGTTCGGATGCCAAAAACTGCATTTCAGATTCTACAGAAAAGCCTGTGGAACTGAACCTGAGAAGATTGTAAGCCTTGGGAGAAAATGCCCGGTAACCGCTCTGCGAGTCTGTCGCGTTGATGCCGGAAGCCAGGCGGGTGATGAGGTTCATTGCTTTATGACCAAATTTGCGATGTCTGGGTGTGTTGGATGTATTGTGCAGGTAGCGTGAGCCGATGGCGATGTCTGCTCTACCTGAAAGAATGGGGCTGACAACTTTGATCAGTTCCTCGGGCAGGTGCTGGCCGTCCGCATCGATGATCACAACTGCCTCGGGGTTGCGCTGCCGAGCGTGCGCCAGCCCAGCATTGAGGGCAGCGCCCTTGCCCTGGTTTGTTTCCAGCCGGACCACTTCTGCCCCGGCAGCTTTTGCGATTTCTGCCGTATCATCGGTTGAACCGTCATCTACAACCAGCGTGTCAACCGGGTTACGCTTGAGCTGTAAGATCACTGAACCGATGAAGCGTGATTCATTATATGCCGGAACGAGAACCAACACATGGTGTTCGTGTAAGTCAAATTGTGCGTCTCGAGGTGTTTGGCTTAAGTTTTCCATTTACATGTGTGCCCTGGTCTGAAATCGTGAGGCTGCTTATGTTTTATGATAGCATAAATTGCTTACTTTTGACGAGGAATAACGGTATCCAGAAGGATGTTATTTAGCGGTCTTAGATTTTTGGCGCATTTAGCTGAATTTCTCCGCCCTGAGTGAGCGACTGCATGATCGCCTCAAGAAGACGAACTGAGAAAGCCAATTCTCGTAGCTTTTGTGGTTCGGGTTTGCCTGCCTCAAGCAAATGGATAAAGGCCTGCATGCCGTTAAAATAGCAGCGCTCATCATCCAAGGTGAGTTGGTGTAGTTTACGCCCGTCGTCTATAGTGACAGTCGGTTTTTCCAGGTTGGGTTGCGAATAAAGCGTCACCAACCGGTTGGGGTAAACCACGCAGGTGCTGACGGCATCGTCCGTGCGGAAGGCTTCAACGGATTGGGCGTCTGTGCCGAAGAGGGTCGCGCACAGATCGGTTATGTGGCTGCCATAAAAACGGTATCCGCCGAATGGGCTGTCGGCATCGGCGCGATATGCGATGGTGCCGCTGTGGGATGTGTGCGCCGCGCTGGAAAATGGCTCAATCTGCGGGTCAAAGCATAGGGTGGACCCGCCCAAAACAGGCACGTGTTTCTCGAAACTTATTTCGATCAGAGCCTGTGCTTCGTCAGGGGTCAGGGTGAAGGGTTTATCGATAAATACGGGTTTCGATTGGTTAAGGCAGGCCATTGCAGGCGCAAAATGGCGCTGCCCCTCACGATAGGTGATCAGAACGATGTCGCTCCGTTCAATCAGCACATCAATGCTGTGGCACACTGTCGGGATCCCCGCTGTGAGCAAAACATAAGGCAGCCGGTCTGGTTCGTCATCACCAAACAGGTATTGCACCGAATAACCAGGGAAGGCATTTTCGATGTTGAACAAACTGCCAAAGAATTCAGCATGCTTGCTCTGGCAGCCGAGGATCCCCAGTTTTTTCTCCATGTTGTTAACCTCAAGATTGTTTTAATATAGGTAAGCGATTGAATATTGAGAACAATCATAGAATAGGGGTTGGGATCTGTCAATCAATTTTCTCATGTAGCGTCACTGGCTATCGAGGAAATTAACCGAAAATGGGTTTTGTTTACAGAAATAACCAGTTTGTTTGTTGAATAATTCAGAATAAACTGGTCAATTTATTGAGAAATGGCATAAAAAGGGGTGACAAATGTCATATTTTACATGTGATAGGGAAAAATTATCTTGCAGGCAAAAAATAACTATGATAAGATGTCTTTATTGTAAGGTAAATATCAGCTTAACGTTCATCGAATCTTTCTTTTTCTAGGAAAACGTTTTCCACGGGGTTGTGGGATGACATGAACCACGGTTGATTTTGCCTGAGTCTTATCTAACACCAAATATCTGGAGGAAAGAATTATGAAGAAGCTTTTGCTTGTATTGCTTGTATTAATTGTTGTCCTTCCGCTTGCAGCTTGCCAGGGAGAACCTGCTGATGTTGCAGAAGAAGTGGAAGAAGTTGCCGAAGAAGTCGGCGAAGAAGCCGAAGAAGTTGCCGAAGAGGTCGCTGAGGAAGCCGAAGAGGTTGTTGCTGAAGAGACTGAAGCCCTTGAACCGATCGTGATCGGCAGCATTCAAGACTTATCCGGCCCTGCTTCAGAGCCTGGTAAAGCAAATGCCTGGGGTGCCGAATATGCCGTTCAGGTGATCAATGAAAACGGCGGCATCAACGGGCGCATGCTCGAGATCATCACCCTGGACTGCAAAAATGACCTGGATGAAGGCATCAATGCTTACCGCAAACTCGTCGACGAACATGAAGTTACCGCCATCATTGGTCCACCACTTTCAAACCCAGCCTCAGGTTGGGTGGAAATTTCGGAAGAAGACCAGGTGCCGATCGTTGGGCACTTCATGGATGAGGTCTGCACCACTGACCCTGTGACGGGTGAAGCCTATCCTTATATGTTCCTTGCTGAACCGAGCTGCTCATCACAATCCTTCGCGATTGCTAAATTTGCTCTGGAAGATCTTGGACTGACCAAGTTCGCTACACTTTACAACACGGGTAATGCCTTTGCAGTTGCGCACGCCAAGCCTTTCATGGACTACGTTGTGGAAAATGGCGGCGAAGTTGTTGCAGAGGAAACCTTCACCTGGACCGACACTGATTACAGTGCTCAGGCGCTGAAGATTGTCCAGGCAGCACCTGAAGCTGTGTTCCTTTCTGACTATGCAAACCAGGCTGCTCTCGCCTATGACTTCCTGCGCGATGCTGGATTCGAAGGCATAATTCTGGGCGCAAACACTCTGTCCCTGCCTTTCCCATCATTGGTCAAGAACGATATTTATGATGTCTACTTCTTGCAGAATTACGATATGCTGAACCCGGAAGCTGGCGGTTATGAGCTCTTCCAGGCGCATATGGAAGCAGAGGGCGCTGACTATCCCAAAGCCAATGTCGCTTTTGGTTGGGATGCAGTCCAGGTCTTAGTTGCCGCAATGCGCCAGGCTGAGGACCCAACCAGTGGGCCTGAGTTGCGTGACCTGCTTGAACAAACCGATGGCGTTGAACTTGCAGAACGCACAATCACCATTGATCCCGCGACACATCGCCCCAGCAACATGGGTATGTACATTGCTGAATACGATGAAAACAACGAACTGCAAATCCTGACCTACATCGAACCGTAAAATTAACCCCAAATATCAACCCCGAATCAAAAAGGGCGAGCGAAAAACTGGCTCGCCCTTTTTATAGGAGAGAACTATGGCTCTGCAATTAACGATTAATGGCATATCTATTGGCGCAATTTATGCTCTGATCGCCGTTGGCTTCGCAGTTGTTTTCAACATCATGCGCTTCAGCAACTTTGCCCACGGTGGTATGATCAGCGCTTGCGCATTTATTGGTTTCTTTTTTCAACGTGCCTTTGATCCCCCGCCACCCTTTTATGTGACAATCCTTTTTACTGCCGTTTGCGGTATGGTCATCGCATTATTGATCGATACCCTCGGTTACCGCAGAATTCGGCTTAAGAACAGCCCAAAAATTTATTATTTCTTAATGTCATTGACCTTCGCAATCCTGATCGAGCAGATTTTAACTGTTTTTTATGGCACAAATATGTACGGTTACCCTGGTGTGTTTGAAGACCAGACATTTGAAATCGGCTCACTCATCTTCAAAAAGATGAACTTACTCATTCTGGGTGTTTCTGTCGTAATCCTGGTTGCCCTTGTGTGGATGATTAATAAGACCAAGATAGGTCTGGCAATTCGTGCCGTGGCCATTAATGCCGATACCAGCCGTTTGATGGGCATCAATTCGAGTGTAATCGTCACCGTGATTTTCATTATTGCCGGTGTTTTAGCGGGTGTTTCAGGGGTTTTCCTGGGTGTTCAATATGGCGTTTACCCCTCTGTCGGACCCAGTATGATGTTGAAAGGATTTATCGCTTCAATCATCGGCGGGCTTGGCAGCCTGAGCGGTGCGATTTTCGCTGCCCTGGCACTTGGGTTGATTGAAATGTTCCTGACATTTTTTATTGGTGCCACCGAAGCAACTGTGATCTTATTCGGCATCATGCTTGCCTTCCTGTTTATCCGCCCGCAAGGTATTATGGGCATCATCGTGGAAGATAAGGCATAGGGAGGAAATGATGAGTGCATATCAAGTCGGTTTAGTAATTCAAATTTCTATTACTGTAATGACGGTTGTGGCTGTTTTTGCCATGACAGGCTTGGCAGGTATGTTTTCGCTGGGACAGGCAGCTTATATGGCAATTGGCGCCTATGTCACCTTTGTCTTGAGCCGTTTTTTACAGATCCCGTTTTACATCACAGGCATCTTCGCGATTTTAGTGTCAATTTTCTTATCTTGGTTAATCGCCGTTCCCACCTTGAAGCTGCGGCGTGACTATTTTGCTTTGATCACCGTTGGTTTTAGCCAGATGGTTTACGCACTGGTGCTGTTATTTGAGGATTACACCCGTGGTTCAATTGGTTTTTCAAAAATCCCTCGGATTGATGGCCTTTTATGGGTTTCTCTCGGCGCATTGATTCTGACGATTTTCTGGATACGCAACCTCAAATATTCCCGTTTTGGAAGAATGGCGATTGCCTTAAAAAATGACGAGATCGCCGCCCGTAGCTTTGGGATCGATGTTTATCATCTCAAGATCAAAATCTATGTGCTGGCATCCGCCATTGCCAGTTTCGCCGGCATCCTGATGGCCATGCGCAACCGTGTGATCACGCCGGATTCTTTCGGTTGGGCTCAATCCGCGGAAATGCAGATCTTCCTGTTTTTCGGCGGCACGAACAGCCTGACCGGTGCCATCCTGTCCGCTGCAGGTCTTCGGATGATCCCTGAATTTGTGCGTAATGTGACTTTGTTTGGGGTGAGCATGCAGGAATACCGAACGATTATTTATGCCATTCTGATCATCATCGTGATCAACTTCCGACCGCAGGGTATTTTGGGCGAAAAAGAGATCAATTTCAGGTGGCTGACAAACCTGTTTAGAAGATTCAAACAATCGATTTTAAAGAAGAATGAATCCTATGACTGAACCAATATTAAAAACACACAATTTGTCAAAAGCTTTTGGTGGTGTATGCGCCGTCAAAGATTTTAACATGGAAATAAATGCCGGCCGTATTCGCGGCATTATCGGTCCAAACGGTGCTGGCAAGACGACCATCTTCAATCTGCTTTCAAGAATTTACAAGGAAGATGAAGGCACGATTGAGTTTAACGGCAATAATGTCACTTCCAAATCTCAAATCGAAGTCGCGCGGATGGGACTTTCACGCACCTTCCAGAATACACGCTTATTTGTTGGTTTGAATGTGCTGGATAATGTGAAAGTTGCTCTGGATCATGACGGCAAATACAGCTTGTTTTCGGCGCTCTTTAAACTTCCCTTCAGAAATAAACAGGAGCGGATGATCGAAGAGAAAGCGATGAGCTGTCTGGAACTGCTCAACCTGGATGAGTTTGCGAAACTTTCTCCATCCAATCTTTCTTATGGATATCAGCGGCGTGTTGAAATTGCGCGTGCACTGGCAAATGACCCCAAAGTATTGATGCTGGATGAGCCGGCAGCTGGTTTGAATCCCGAAGAAACCTCCATGTTGATGGACTTCATCAAAGATATTCAAGAGAAATATCCGGACTTGGCGATTCTGGTGATTGAGCACCGCATGGAACTGATCATGAATCTTTGTGATCATATTTATGTGCAGGATTCGGGGTTGACCATTGCAGAGGGAACACCCGCTGAGATTCAGAATAACCCAAAGGTCCTGGCGGCATATCTGGGCGAGGAGGAGTAATCCATGAACATATTAGATATTACAGGCCTCCGTGTTTGGTACGACAAAATCGAAGCCATTCACTGCGTGGACCTCAAGTTTGAAGAAGGAAAAATCACAGCTATCATCGGTTCCAATGGCGCTGGGAAAACGACGATCATCAATGCCATTTCAGGGATGGTGAAGCGTGATGGACAGTTGTATCACAAAGGAAAATTACTGACCGATAAGAGTCACAAAGTTGTGCGGGAAGGCATCATACAGGTTCCTGAAGGGCGCAAAGTTTTTGCGGGTTTAACCACAGAAGAGAACCTTTTATTGGGTGCCTATAGTCTTGAAAACCGCAAAGAAATTTCAGAGCTGCTCGAGCAGCAGTATGCTTTGTTCCCGCGCTTGGAAGAACGGAAAAAGCAAGATGCAGGTACCCTTTCGGGCGGCGAACAGCAGATGCTGGCGATTGCCCGCGGTCTAATGGCGAAACCTGAGGTGTTGATGCTGGATGAGCCTTCGCTTGGGTTAGCGCCAATTATCACCAATGACGTATTCAACAAAATCACGACCATCCGGGAGCAGGGCATCACCGTTATTTTAGTCGAGCAGAATGCGAAAAAATCCCTGAGCATCTGTGATTATGCTTACGTCATTGAAAACGGTCATGTTGTGATGGAAGGGTCAGGCGATGAATTGCTTCACAATGAGAAGGTCGCCCACGCATACCTCAGCACGACTGTTGATGAAATTGAATAAGGAATTTAAGGAGTAATTAAAAATGCAGACGAAAAAACTACAGGTTGGTGAATTATCCATATCTGTTTTTGATACCCGTGAAGAGATGGGGAAGGTTGCTGCCGTTGATGCAGCAGAGCGCATCAACCATGTGATTGCTGAAAAAGGCGAAGCAACAGTTGTTTTTGCGGCTGCCCCTTCGCAGAATGAGTTGTTGGCTGCCTTGAAGGATGCAAACATTGATTGGACCAAGGTACGAGCGATGCACATGGATGAATATATTGGTTTGCCCGAAGATCACGAGGCTGGTTTTGGTAATTTTTTGCGAAGAGCAATCTTTGATGATCTCCCGTTCAAAGCGGTTCACTTTCTCTATGGCAAGGATGAACCCGAAACGATTTGTGCCCGTTACTCCGAACTGCTCGAAAAATATCCGCCAGATTTGGTGTTGTTAGGCGTTGGCGAAAACGGCCACCTGGCCTTCAATGACCCAGCGGTGGCTGACTTTGAGGACCCCAAGGCTGTCAAGATTGTCGAGCTTGATGATGTCTGCCGCATGCAGCAGGTCAATGATGGCTGCTTTGCGACCTTTGATGATGTGCCCGAAAAAGCCATCACCCTGACAATGAGCGCCATCTTGTCCATCGAAAATGCAGTCACAGTCGTGCCCGGGAAGACCAAAGCACAGGCCATCAAGAACATGCTGCACGGCGAGATCACCACCGAGTGCCCCGCCAGCATTTTGCGTACCAAAGAAAATGCCGTATTGTATCTGGATGCGGACAGCGCGGCGCTTGCATTTGATTCATAAATCCACAACAAAGGACGGGATATGTATTCCTATCAAAAAACGGCAGATGAGATCGTCAGTCAGGATCCTAAATTAGCCATTATCCCAGTGGGCTCACTGGAGCAGCACGGTCCGCAGTTGCCTATTATGACCGATTGGGCGATTGCAAAAGCTATGGGAGAGGGTGTGGCAGATAAAACAAACGGCTTTCTAATTCCTGCGCTGCCCATCAGCACCTGCCGTGAGCACATGGGTAAAAAGGGCAGCGTGTGGATGGAACCTCCTACGTTCTACCACATGATGAACGATATGATCATGTCTTTGAAAACGCAGGGATTTAAGAAGGTGTGCATTATCCAGTGCCATGGCGGCATATTTGTGATGACGCCCCTGGTGCGCGATCTGAATGCAAAAAACAACCCTGACCTGATGGTTGCGAACATCGATATGATGGTGATCTTCCAAAAGTTGTATCAGGAAGGATTGGTGGAGACCAACACTGAACTGCACGCAGGTGAGCTGGAAACTTCGATGATCCTGGCGTTAGCACCAGAAACGGTTCATATGGATCGTGCAGTGGATTTTGTGCCCGATGTGCCCCGTGCCTATCTCAGCTACGGCAGCATTTTCCGCGCTACCCCGTTAGGCATGTGGGGCGAACCCACACGCGCAACCAAAGAGAAGGGTGAAGCGGCTTTGAAACGTGCGGTCGAACTGGCTGTGGAAGAGATGCAGAACATTTTTGCCTACATGGAAAAGAAAGAAAAATTCGGCTACAGCGAATTTTAAGGTCTGGAAAGAACAGCGGCATGGAAAAACAGAATCGGTTTGGTAGTCCATTGCCACAACTCTGCTTATTTCATCAAAATTATTATCTGCCAGTGGTTGACACAAAATGATCTTTTTGTGCAGTCACGGTTGAGAAGGTGAACACAATGTATTCATATCAAATGACAGCAGACGATATCGTCAAACAAGACCCGGAATTGGCCATCATCCCGGTGGGGTCGCTTGAACAGCACGGCCCGCACCTCCCGATCATGACCGATTGGGCAATTGCAGATGCGATGGGCAAAGGTGTGGCAGAAATGACCGGCGGATTTTTAATCCCTGCGTTGCCGATCAGTACCTGCCGAGAGCATATGGGAAAAAAGGGCAGCGTGTGGATGGAACCGCTCACTTTTTATCAGATGATGAACGACATCATCATGTCGTTAAAGACGCAAGGTTTTCGTAAGGTTTGTATTCTTCAGTGCCATGGCGGCATTTTCATCATGAAACCGCTTGTTCGGGACTTGAATGCAAAATACAACCCCGATTTGATGGTCGCGCATATCGACTCGATGGATATCACGGCTGCATTGCGATCCGAGGGGTTGCTTGAAACCACGACTGAGCTGCACGCTGGGGAATCGGAAGCCTCGAAGATGTTGGCGATTGCACCTGAGACCGTTTATATGGATCGTGTCGAGGACTATATACCAGAAGTGCCGCGCCCATACCTAAGTTACGGGAGCATTTTCAGGGCGACACCCGCCGGTCTGTGGGGTGAACCTTCTTTTGCCACCAAGGAAAAGGGTGAAGCTATCATGAAGCGGTCAGTCGAGTGGGCGGTCGCAGAAATGAACAACATCTTTGCCTATATGGAAAAGAAAGAAAAATTCGGCTACAGCTATTTTTAACCACTTTGTAGCAAGGAATTAAATCATGGACGAAGCACATTTATTGAATTTGATCAGCACGCCTTCACAACGACTGGTTGACGACATCAAAAAAATTGATGGTGACATTCTTATCCTGGGGTGCGGCGGCAAAATCGGCCCATCTTTGGCGATCATGGCGAAGCGTGCCATTGATGCGGCAGGTATCAACAAACGTGTGATCGGCGCATCGCTGTTTGACTACACTGGGGATGTTCAGCGTATGCGGGATGCCGGGGTTGAGGTGATTGAAACGGATCTATTTGACCCCGATCAATTAGCTGCCCTGCCAGAGGTCGAGAATATCATTTACATGGTAGGGCGCAAATTTGGCACCTACAACGATCCTTCTATGACCTGGGCGATCAATGTGCTGCTGCCTTCAAAGGTTTGTGAGCGCTTCCCACAGGCGAATTTTGTTGTCTTTTCAACTGGCAATGTTTACAGCTATGCGGATATTGCCAGCGGCGGCTCCTGTGAAACAGATCTGCCGGAGCCAGTCGGTGAATATGGGCAGACCTCCTTAGGGCGAGAGCGCGTTTTTGAGCATTATGCCAGCCTCAATCAGAACAAAGTTTTGTTGTTCAGGCTCAACTATTCCATTGACCTTCGCTACGGGGTGCTGTTTGATATCGCCAAAAATATCATGGAAGGTAACCCGATCAATCTCGGTATTGGCTATTTCAATTGCATCTGGCAGGGTGATGTGTGTGAATTCGCCCTGCGTGCCTTGCGCCACGTGAACAACCCGCCGGAAATTTTGAATGTCACCGGGCCGGAAAGCATCGGCATCGTGTGGGCGGCAAACAAAATGGGTGCACTCTTAGGAAAAGCACCTGTATTTTCGGAAGGCTCCCTCCTACAAAAGGCATTATTTAGCAACACCACCAAGCTGGCAAACCTGATGGGTTATCCGCATATGCCCTTGTTGAAAATGATGAAGATGGTTGCTGATTGGGTCGTAGAGGGTGGGAGCACAATCAACGCGCCTACACATTTTGAGGCGACTGACGGAAAGTATTAAAAGGAGTGGGAAAGGGATATGGAAAACTTTAAATTGACTGACAAAGTTGCAGTGATAACGGGTGGGGCGGGTGTTTTATGCTCCACAATGGCGCATGGCTTTGCGGATGCCGGGGCTAAAATTGCCGTTTTGGATTTGGCTGAAGCACAGGCACAGATTGTCGCCGATGAGATCAATGCCAAAGGCGATGAAGCAATTGCAGTTGGGGTGAATGTGCTCGATTTGGAGAGCTTGCAGCATGCCTGCCAGGTGGTGATGGAACGCTTTGGTCGTGTGGATATCCTCATCAATGGCGCGGGCGGCAACAAAGCTGCCGCCACAACCAGTCCTGATCTTTCCTTTTTTGATCTGCCGCAAGAGGCGCTGCAATGGGTGCTCAACTTGAACCTGCTCGGCACGGTTTACCCAACACAAGTGTTTGGAAAAGTGATGGCGGAACAGAAAACGGGCTGCATTTTGAATATCTCTTCGATGGCTGCATTAACGCCCCTCACCAATACGATCGCCTATAGCGCTGCCAAAGCAGCGGTATCGAACTTCACCCAGTGGATGAGCGTTCACTTTTGCCAGTTGTATTCGCCCGAAATCCGTGTTAACGCACTTGCACCCGGGTTTTTGCTCACACAACAGAACCAATATCTATTAGAAGATGAGGATGGCAACCGAACTGTTCGCGGACAGAAGATCATTGATGGCACCCCCATGTGTCGCTATGGCAAACCCGAGGAATTGGTCGGGGCAGCGATTTATCTTTGTTCAGACGCTGCCAGTTTTGTTACAGGAGTGGTTTTGCCTATTGATGGCGGTTTCAGTGCTTATTCAGGCGTTTAGGTTTTATTGGTAAAAGGCACGAATTTGAAGGAGGAATGATGAGTGAAAAAGTGAAGGTATTATTGGTCGGTGCAGCGTTTTCTGCGGATTTACATGCAGATGGGTATGCCCGTATCCCTGATCGAGTTGAGATCGTCGGGATTGTGGACAAGGCATTAGACCGTGTGCACGCCCTGGCAGATAAATATGGTTTTGAAGGTTATAAGGCTTACGATGATTACGAAACTGCCATCGCAGAAACAGATTGCGATGTGGTGGATATTTGTCTGCCCAACTTTCTGCATCACCCGGTGGCGATGGTTGCTTTGAAAAAAGGACGGGATGTGATCAGCGAAAAGCCCTTGGCTACAAAGGTCGAAGATGCCCGGGAGATGGTTGAAACAGCACAAAGACTTGGCAAGCACATTTATTATGCTGAAGATTGGTTGGGTTCGCCTGCATTGCGTAAAGCGCGGGAGTTGGTTGACTCGGGTGCGATTGGCGAACTGCAATTTGTGAGGGCACGTGAATGCCACAGCGGATCGCACAGCCCCTTTGCCCAGACGATTGAGTTTTGCGGCGGCGGCGCGATGGTGCACCTGGGTGTTCACCCCGTTGGTTTTATGTTGGCATTGAAGAACAACCGCTGGAAGGAGTTGGTCGCGCTGACATCAGGTGGCGGCGAGTCAAACCTTGTCCATAAAACAATGGAAGGCGAGGATTGGGCAGGTGCATTGATGCGCTTTGACGATGGCACCACAGCGGTGCTGGAGGCAAACTATGTCACGCTTGGCGGGATGGAAGATAGTATCGACTTCTACGGCACCAAGGGCTGTCTGCATGTTGACCTGACTTTTTCTAGCGCCATTCAAGGTTTCAGCATTCCCGGGTTCGATTACACCGTTGAAAAAGCGGAGGTTACCACTGGCTGGTCAAAGCCTGCGGTTGATGAACGCTACAACCTCGGCTATGTTGCGGAAATTGAGCATTTTGTGGAATGCGTTGCAGAGGATAAGGATGCCGATGTAGGTTTGCGAGGCGTTGACGGTTTGGAAACACTTGAGGTGATCAACCTGATCTACAAATCCAGCCGAGAGGGCATTCGGATCACGAATAGCAAGTTGGAGAATTAGCCAATGACTGCTAACGATATCAAAATACCGGTGAAGTTGGGCGGGATCACATTTAAGAACCCCTTTTATGTTGCATCCGGCCCGACAGTAAAATCTGTTCGGCAATTACAGCGTATCGAAGAGACCGGGTGGGCAGCGGCCAGCATTAAGTTGACGATTGACCCCGTCCCATACATCAACCGGAAACCTCGCTATGGCTTGTTTGAGCACCAGCATGCGCTGGCTTTCACAGCCGAAAAACGTTTGACCTTTCCCGAAGGTCTGCGCCTGGTAGAAGAAGGCAAAAAAGTCCTTCATGATCTGATCTTGATGGCAAATATGACCTATGCAGGCGATGAAGGCGTTTCGGGCTGGGTCAATATGGCACGTCAATTCGAGGCAGCCGGGGCAGATATTATTGAGTTGAACATGTGCTGCCCAAATATGTCTTACAACCTCGAGGTGTCGGGGAAAGATGAGACCCAGATCACCAAAAAGACGGGCGCCAGTATGGGTCAGCAGGCCGATGTCGCCGCTGAAATTGTTGCAGCAATTGCGGATGTTATCGATATCCCGCTATTCGTCAAATTGACCCCCGAGGGCGGGAAAATTGCCCGGGTAGCCCAATCATTGTATGCTGCTGGTGCGGATGCGGTGGGTTCGACCGGCAACCGTCTCGGCATTCCGCCGATTAACCTGGAGCATCCCAACACGTCCAGCTATCACCTGCAGGACGAGATCAGCATTAGTTGCTATTCCAGCTCGTGGTTAAAACCGCTGGCGCAGCGCGATACTTATGAAATCCGAAAGACAAATGGACCTGAACCTTTTATCACGGCGACAGGCGGCATCACCAACTGGCGTGATGCCGTGGAGATGATCCTGTGCGGCGGTAATTTGTTGGGAATCTGTTCTGAAACATTAATCAATGGTTACGATATTGTGCGTCCGATGATTGAGGGATTGCACGATTATATGGAACAGCATCAATATCACAGCCTGGATGATTTTCGCGGCAGCATCGTTTCTGAGGTCAAGACATCAGATGAGGTGACCTTGCACGATGGTTATGCCCGCATTATCCAGCCGAATTTGTCTGCGCCTTGTAAAGCTGTCTGCCCGCACCATGTGCCGGTTCAGGCCTATGTTCAAAAGGTGGCTAAGGGCGAATTTCGTGATGCCTTCGAATTGATCACTGAGAAAAACCCCTTGCAGGATATCTGCGGGTTGGTGTGCAGCGCACCCTGTGAGGATGTCTGTACTTTGGGGAAAGTTAGCCGTCCGATTGAAATCCGCGCCATCAAGCGCTTTGTGCTGGAATATGGCCGTGAACACGGCTGGGCAGAGGGCGGTCAGGCGGATAAAGCAAACGGGCACTGCGTGGCAGTGATTGGATCTGGCCCTGCTGGGCTGACCGCCGCCGTGACGCTGCGTAAGGCGGGTTATGAAGTCAGCATTTTTGAGCGCGAGAGTGAACTTGGCGGCAATCTGCGTTATGCTGTGCCTTCATTCAGGCTTGACCGGCAGCGCTTGCAAAACGAACTCGACCGCATTTTGGCTTATGGGATGGATGTTCAGTTTGGTAAAGCGCTGGGGTGTGATTTCAGCCTTGAAGATCTGCTTGAGAATGGCTATGACGCCGTGTTTGTGGCTGTCGGTGCACAGGCGGATGAACCTCTGGGCATTGCCGGTGAGGACGCTAATGGTGTCATCAAAGCAAGTGCTCTTCTCAAATCCATCAGCGAGAGTAAAGACATCACCTTGGGCGAAAGTGTCATTGTGATTGGGGAGTCCTACAGTGCTGTGGATGCTGCCCAGACGGCAGTTCGTTTAGGTGCTTCAAAAGTGACTCTGGCTTCAAAAGGCTTTTCAAAACGCAAAGGCACCTTACAGGAACAACTCGAACAGGCTCGCGAAGAAGGCGTACGCTTGCTTGAGGACGTGACACTTACGAAGATATTACAGGACGATGAACAGGTAATTGGGGTTGAACTGGTCAATTCCCTGGGCTTGACTATGAAAGCGGTTTGTGACACGGTCATTCTTGCCGGTGAATTGCAGGTGGAAGAAAGCATCGGAGAAGCAATTGTTAAGAATGGCAGGATCAAAGTTGACCGGAAAACGGGCGCAACTTCACAGCCGGGTGTGTATGCAGGCGGTGATGCTGCCCGACCTGGAAATATTATCTCAGCCATTGCTGCGGGAAAACGCGGGGCAGTTTCACTTGACCAGTATATCCGCAAAGAAGCAGCAACGCTGACCTATACCCCTGATACCGTGGTTGTTGATACCAATCAGGTCTTGCAGCGCGTTGGTTACCTTAAAGATTCATCGCTTTCACCTGATACCATCACTATCAGCTCTGAAGCACGCGTCAAATCCTTTGATCCGTTTGAGCGAGTTCTAACTCAGGCAGAAGCCATAGCAGAAGCCAGCCGCTGCCTGAATTGTGGATGCGGTGAGGGGTGTCAGCTTTGCAAGACCATCTGCTGCGAGTTTGCCCCGGATATTGTTGCACCGGACACGCTCGGCATTGACCCGAATTTATGCGTGGCATGCGGTATGTGTTATTTACGCTGCCCGCTTCAAAATATCGAGATGGTAAATACCGATCTTAATAAAGATTAAGGAGAAATATTTAATGACACAAACATCGAAGAAAATTAGACTTTCTGATCTCAAGGCTTTTTGTGCACAATCGTTGGTTAAAGCAGGCATGTCTGAGAAAGACGCCAGGATCACGGCTGAAGTGTTGGCTGAAACTGACGCTTATGGCACCCATTCACACGGCACGGTGAACCTTGCCAACTATGTCAAAAAAGCCAAAGCTGGCGGGTTGGATATTCACGCTGAACCCGAAGTCATCAAAGACGGCCCTGCATTTGCGATTTTGGATGGTAAAAATGCGATGGGGATGGTCCCTGCTTACATGGGGATGGATCTTGCCTGCCAAAAAGCAAAAACCGCTGGCATCGGGATTGTGACCGTGCGCAACAGCACGCATTTTGGTGCGGCTGGATATTATGCCAACATGGCAGCATTGCGCGGCATGGTCGGCATAGCGATGAGCAATGTGGACCCAAATATGACTGTGCCCGGTGCGCGGGGTATGTTGATCGGAAATAACCCATTGGCTTATGCAACACCTTCAAATGAGAAACCCACGGTGTTTTTAGATATTGCTCTCAGCAATGTTGCCTCGCTGAAGGTCGTCAAAGCGCGTAAAGAAGGTAAGTCGATCCCCAGTACATGGATTGTAGATAAGGATGGCATCGCAACTACCGACCCAAGTCACTACCCTGAAGAAGGTGCCATGCAGCCTATGGCAGCGCATAAGGGTTATGGTTTGGCGGTAATGGTGGAAATGCTGACAGGTGGTCTTTCTGGCGGGGCGATGAGCATGGTGGATAATATCGTCAGCTGGCTGTTCGAACTGGACGAGCCTAACCGGGTTTGCCACACATTCATTGCGATTGATGTTGAACAATTTGTTGGCTCCGAAGCCTTTACAAAACGTATTGATGAAATGGTGAAAGCCCTGCATGAGGCTCCCAAAGCCAAAGGTTCAGACAGGATCTACGTCCCGGGTGAGATGGAATGGGAAAGATATGAAAAAGCGGAAGATGGTTTAGTGTTGCCATCAAATGTCGTTGAGTCGCTTGAGGTTTTACACGAGCTTTCAGGTGTTGAAATTAACTGGATTGAAGATGAGGACTGAATAGAAAATGAACACATTAGAAAGAATTGGTTTAGCAGGGTTAGTGCCGGTTGTTGTGATCAATGATGCAGATGATGCTGTGCCAGCAGCAGAAGCCTTGCTGGCAGGCGGGCTTGATATTATGGAAATTACGATGCGCACCGATGCCGGCATTCAGGCGATTAAGAATGTGGCAGAGGGCTGCCCGGAGATGCTGGTTGGTGCAGGAACGGTGTTGACCCTGGAAAAATGTCAGGAAGCTGTTGATGCGGGTGCAAAGTTTATTGTTTCACCTGGCTTCAACGAAAAGATTGTTGCCTGGTGTGTTGAGAATGACGTTGTCGTCACCCCTGGTTGTGTGACACCCACCGAGATTGAAGCGGCACTGGCTTACGGCATCAAAACGGTGAAGTTCTTCCCGGCAGGCACTTATGGCGGGATCCAGGCATGCAAGTCACTCTATGGTCCGTATCGGGCGGCAGATGTGTCCTTTATCCCCACAGGTGGAGTTGACAACAGTAACCTGCCTGACTTTGCCGATAAACCCTATATTCATGCTGTTGGCGGCAGTTGGTTATGCTCTTCATCAGCGATTGCCAAACATGATTTTGATGCCATTACGGCGAGCGCCAGCACCGCGATCGATGTTCTGCTTGGGTTTGAAGTGGCACATATTGGGATCAATATGAAGGATAAGGAGTCTTCCCTAAATACAGCAGCCAATTTCAACAGAGCGTTCAATTTCCCAGTTAAGGAGGGGAATAGCTCGAATTTCGCTGGTACCGGGGTCGAGATCATGAATGCGCCTTACCTGGGCGCAAAAGGACATATCGCAATCCGTACCAACAGCATCCCCCGTGCCGTTCACTATTTGGGCAAACGCGGTTTTGAGGTGGATGAAACCACGGCAAAATTCAAAGATGGCAGAATGATTGCCGTCTATCTCAAAGATGAATTTGGCGGGTTTGCTGTCCATTTGTTGCAGAAGTAGAAAATTTAAGATCAGAAAGGAAATTAAATCAATGAGAGTTGTGACTTTTGGCGAAATCATGCTGCGTCTCAAAGCGCCTGGCTGTGAACGATTCTTCCAAACCCCATTGCTGGAAGCAACATTTGGCGGTGGTGAAGCCAATGTGGCTGTATCATTGGCGAATTACGGGATGGATGCAGCATTTGTAACAGTTTTACCTGAAAATGTCTTGGGCGATGCCTGCTTGCAGGAGTTGCGGCGTTTTTCGGTGGATACCAGCAAGATCAAGCGCGGCCCTGGACGGATGGGTGTTTATTTCCTGGAGGCGGGCGCCAATCAACTGCCGAGTAAGGTGGTGTATGACCGCAGCGATTCTGCGATATCACTGGCAAAAACCGGCGATATTGACTGGAATGACGCTTTTGGGGGTGCCGATTGGTTCCATATCACCGGCATTACCCCCGCAATCTCTGCCAATGCGATGGCATTGGCCTTAGAATCCGTCAAAGCTGCTAAAGAAAAGGGCTTAACAGTATCCTGCGATCTGAACTTCCGCAAGAAACTGTGGAAGTATGGCAAGAGCGCCCCTGAAGTGATGTCTGAGGTTGTCAAGTTTGTGGATGTCGCCATTGCCAATGAGGAGGATTGTCAGAAATCACTGGGCATTAAAACCGATGTTGATGTAGCGAGTGGCAAGCTTGAGCATGATAAGTATCGCGCCCTATCGGATGCTGTTCTTAAAGCTTATCCCAACCTGAAAATGATTGGGATTACCTTGCGCGAAAGTGTGAGTGCGGACCATAACAACTGGTCTGCCTGCCTTAACGATCGTGAGAACTTTTACCTCAGCCGCCGATATGAAATCAAAGATATTGTCGACCGTGTAGGCGGCGGCGACTCCTTTGGCGGAGGTTTGATCTATGGCCTCAACACTTACGAAAGCAAGCAGGATGCGCTTGAGTTTGCTGTGGCTGCAAGCTGCCTCAAACATTCGATTTCAGGTGATTTCAACCGTGTCAGCGTGGCAGATGTTGAAAAATTAATGGGCGGAGACGCCTCAGGACGCGTGCAGCGTTAAAAACTCCGTTAATACCAGAGCCTGTCGTTTACCCCTCGATCTACCGGACAGGTTCGTCAAAGACCCGGGATTATTGCGTTTGCAATTCTCCTGGGTTTTTATTTTGTCAGATCTATGGATAAAAACCTTTTGATCACAACCTAATAAAATGGATACAATTTAACGCTTGACAAGGTGTATAGTATGATATACTATATGTATAGTAAACTATATATGGGATAATTTATTTTGAAACTCGAAAATAATCTGCGGAAGTATCGGTTTGAGCATAATGAGATCTCACAACAGGATCTTGCTAATGCTGTTGGTGTGACCCGGCTGACAATCCACTCCATCGAGACAGGTAAGTTTAACCCCTCAACCCTATTGGCACTCAAAATTGCCGCTTATTTTAATGCCAGTCTTGAAGAGATTTTCTTTTTAGTAGAGGATGAGGAACATAATGAAAAATAACACCAAACTTCTTCAAATCCTGACGATTATTCTTGGTTCCTTTTCGGTTGCCGCGCTTGGGTTCATTATCATAGTTCTCACCAGGCTGCAGCCCAAAATGATCGCCTATGAGCCTATTTCTGATCTTGAAGATGGTTTGTTAACCGTAGTGGGATTTGGATTATTAATTGTTCTTGCTTTTTTGATGCTATCACTTCTAATGATTGTCCGCTTTGTGCGCCATAGCGAGAGACTCAAGTGGTTTCCGCTTGTTTTGATCATTGTCAGCGTCTTTGCTCTATTATTTGTCTTCAGCGATATCGCACTGCTCAGTGATATTCACAAGCAATACCGCGCCAATCTTTCTCAGCCTGAGTGGTTCCTTGTTTATCCGATGATCGGATTTCAAAGCCTGGTAATACTTGTGCTGACATTCTTGCATGTATCAGGTTATTTTAAGCGGAAAAAGATTGACCAGGTTGCTAAAGACATTAACGTTTTCCTGGTGGTGCAGTATGTCGGTCTGATTTCTGGCGTGATGGGATTAGGGATGACATGTTTAGGTTTTTTCTTCCCCCACGGCTGGACGCTGACGGTGCATACGGTAATAAGTGGTCTGACGATCATCTTTCCTTATATCTTAGCCTTGATCTATTGGGTAGTCACGAAATTGCAGGAGAAAGACCGTGAATGGTGGGATGAAAAACAACTGCGTGATCTTGGTAAATCAGCGTTGATGACATTGATCCTGGATACGCTATTAATGATTACGGTCTTTGTTCTTAACTACCAAGTACTTGATGGAATAATCCATATGATCTGGCTGCCGCTGTATCTGTTTGCGACTGTGTTGTTATTTTCTTTAGGCAATCTCATTTACAGTCAAACAGCATAAAGTGCTTTTCATACCTGTGTTTGTATTCAGCAAAGAATTCTTGGCTTTTCGTTTTTTTATTTCTAAGTATCGATCCCGCGTTGATCAAGAAAATCACGCACCTGATCAAAGCTTGGAATGCCAGACTGGCCGCCTAAAAAGGTGCACTCAATTGCGGACACAGCAGAGGCAAACACGCTTGTTCGTTTCAAATCCCATCCTCTGAGCATCCCGACAAGAAAAGCGCCGTGAAAAACATCGCCGGCACCTGTCGTGTCAACCACCTCAACCTCAAAAGCTGAGGTGTGAAAGGTTCCATCAGTCGTAAAACAATCGCTGCCATTTTCGCCCTGTGTAATCACCACAATCTTTGGGCCAAAAGCTAAGGCAGCCTTCCCGGCAGCGTACAGGTTGCTTTCGCCGGTCAATGCCTGCGCGAAACCATCGCTGCAAATTAACACATCCGTCAACCTAACAAGCTCGGCCTTTTCGCGTGAAAGGTAAGGCGCAGTGGTCGCACCGCCATCCAGCATCACGCTCTTTCCTGCATCTTGCATCCAGCGTGCCGCAGTGATGGATGCCTCCAGATAATGTCCGTCCAGCAATAAGATTTCGGCTTGCGTGATGAAATCGCGATCAAGGTCTTCTGGCGTCACAGGTGCATCATAAAAGTCGGCGCGTGTGTTGAAGATCCGGTGCCCGGACTTGCTATCCACATTAACGCATACAACCTGGTTTTCCTTTCGGTCACGATGAAGCATATGAGAAATATCCACGCCAAAGTCAGTTAAGGATTTCAGTTTTTGCTCAGCAAACCAGTCATTGCCGGCGGTGCTGATCAGACCAGTTTTTGCGCCAAGTTTTGATGCGGCACACAATGCGGTGCTGCAGGGTCCGCCGCCGTCAAAGGCGATATCCTCCAGCCGAATAGGGCGGTCCCAATTAGGTAATTCCGACGAGTGGATCAGTATATCAAATGTGCACAGTCCAATCCCGACGATATCCATTTCCAATAATCCTTAGTTGAAAAATGTCTGTCAATCAAATCTTTTACATTGAAATTAGTCAGTTATCAGCCATTATGCTTGTTTTGGTTTCTTAAACAATCGATTTTCCAATTGGGAGACATATCCTTCGAGGTCGAGGTTGATCCGTGCCACACCGCTTTCGATAGCGGCTTTAGCGACTGCCGGCGCCTCCCACAGGCAAACGCGTTTGTCTATGGGCTTTGGAACGATGTAATCCGGACCGAATGCGAGGTGTTCCAATTGATAAGCATCGAGCACCTCTTTGGGTATGGGTTGTTTGGCAAGCTCTGCCAGGGCTAAGGAGGCGGCTAATTTCATCTCTTCATTGATAGCGCGAGCGCGCACATCCAGGGAACCCCTGAATATGAACGGGAACCCGAGCACGTTATTAATTTGGTTCGGGTAGTCTGAGCGGCCAGTGCCGACAATCGCATCCGGGCGTGCCTCGCGCACCAGCTCATATTTTATTTCGGGGTCAGGGTTCGCCATTGGGAAAATGATCGGATCCTGCCGCATGCGCTTGATCATCTCCTGGCTGACGATTTTGCCTGCCGAGAGCCCGATGAAAATATCAGCCCCTTCCAGCACCTGCGCCAGGTTGGCGGGTGTATCGCCTTTGGCGAACAGGGCCTTATCGGTCGTCATTTCTTCCTGCCTGCCCTGGTAAACCAATCCGTGTATATCCACCAACCAGATATTTTCGATGGGAACGCCCAGCCTGACCAGGTGTTTAGCGCAAGACATCGCCGCTGCTCCAGCACCTGAGAAAACCACCTTGACTTCGTCAAATTTGCGCTGGGTGAGTTCCATTGCATTTATTAACGCTGCACCAAGGATGATGGCTGTGCCATGTTGGTCATCATGAAACACCGGGATATCCAGGAGTTCTTTGAGCCTTGATTCAATATAAAAACACTCTGGCGACTTGATGTCCTCAAGGTTGATTCCGCCGAAGGTGGGAGCGATCGCACGGGTTACTTCAATTACGGTATCAGGATCGTGAGAATCGATCTCAATGTCAAACACATCAATATCTGCAAAGGCTTTGAACAGTACCCCTTTACCCTCCATCACGGGTTTGGCCGCCAAGGGGCCGCGGTCACCCAGGCCGAGGATGGCGGTGCCGTTTGAGATCACAGCCACAAGGTTGCCCTTGGATGTATATTGATAAGCCAGATCAGGATCCTGGGCAATCTCAAGCACGGGATAGGCGACGCCGGGGGTATAAGCTAACCCAAGGTCCAGTTGCGTGGCTAAGGGCTTGGTCGGTGTAACCGACACCTTACCCGGGACCCCGTTCAAATGGTGATAATCAAGTGCTGCTCGTTTGCTGATTTTGGTCATTGATGTTTTCCTTTCATGATCAGATGTTATGAAGTATATCAAACAAAACAGCCGCTTGAGATTGTCAGGTCAATTTTGGAATGCAAGAATTATAGTAAACTAATAGCGTATCAGTCATTTGTTGGAGCATTTACTAGCATTTGTCAAAAATAATTAGAAACAAATTCGATCATCACAAAGAGAGGATAGGATATGACCATTCCGTTTATCGAACCTTTTAGGATCAAAGTTGTTGAGCCGATAAAAATGACTGATCGGGTAGAGAGGGTGGAGATATTAGAAAAGGCGAAAAACAATCTTTTTAAAGTGCCAGCAGAGGATGTATTTATTGACCTGTTGACCGACAGCGGCACTAATGCCATGAGCGACAGGCAGTGGTCCGTGATGATGATGGGAGATGAATCCTACGCCGGGGCGAAGAGTTTTTACAAGTTTGAGCAAGCCGTGAAGGATATCCTCGGGTTCCCGTATGTGCTTCCGACGCACCAGGGCCGGGCGGCAGAAGGGATGTTGTTCAGCACGCTGGTGAAAGCTGGGCAATTTGTGCCGAATAACCGCCATTTTGATACGACCCATGCTAACGTTATGGCGCTTGGTGCCCACCCGATGGATTTTTCAGTGGATGCAGCAGAAGATTCAACTCTTGACCTGCCATTTAAGGGGAATATGGACCTGGAAAAGTTGGAGGCGTTTATCAATGAGGTTGGGGCAGAGAATATCCCCCTTGGTATGCTGACGATTACGAACAACTCAGCGGCAGGCCAACCGGTTTCGATGGATAACATCCGCAAGACAGCGGAGATCTATCATCGGTATGACATTTTATTCATTATTGACGCGTGCCGGTTTGCGGAGAACGCCTGGTTCATCAAGACTCGGGACGAAGCCTATGGCGATAAGCCTATCCGCGAGATCGTGTTGGAGATGTTCTCCTATGCCGATGGCTGCACGATGAGCGCAAAGAAAGATGCGATTGTCAATATTGGCGGGTTCATTGGGTTGCGGGATGAAAAACTCAAACTGAAGATCTCTGAAAAATTGATCATCCATGAGGGGTTCATCACCTACGGCGGGCTTTCCGGCCGGGATCTTGAAGCAGTCGCCCAGGGCTTGTATGAAGGGGTTGATGAGGATTATTTGAGATATCGCGAAAGCCACACTCGTTACCTGGGGAAGGTGCTGCAGGAGGCTGGCATGCATGTCTATCAACCGACGGGCGGTCACGCCGTGTATGTGGACGCCGGAAAGACCTTACCCCACATCCCGAACCACCAGTTCCCGGGCGCTGCCTTGGCGAATATGCTATACATCGAAGGTGGTGTGCGGACGGTTGAGATCGGGAGCTTAATGTTCGGGCACAAGGATCCTGCCAGCGGGGAGATGATGCTGGCTAAGAACGAGTTGCTGCGTTTCGCCATCCCGCGGCGGGTGTATACCCGCAGCCATTTAGATTATGTGGGGGAGGTGGCTAAAGATTTGATGGCGCATGTGGAATCAATCAGGGGGTTGCGGATCACGTGGGAGCCGGAGTTGCTGCGGCACTTCCTGGCTGATTTGGAATGGGTGTAAACAAAAATAATCTCCTGAGCCCAAAACTAAATCAATAGAATATATCTCAAGATCAAAATCCGAGCAATTCAGACAAATAGGTTTGCTCGGATTTTGTTGTCCGAAATGATGATTTGTTTATTATTGATTGCCTCTAAAAAATTACTCTATTTTTCGAATTAACAAATTTTCCTGAAAGTATTGACAAATTATTAACAATTTGATAAACTGGAATTGTCAATTGGAAATAAATAGCAAATAAATATTTTGCTAAATTTATCAAACGAATAATTTTATGATCCCAGAAGAGCGTCAAGCCTTAATTTTAAAAAAACTAAACGAGAGCCGCTTTGTTCAGGTTTCTGAATTAGCAAAGCAATTTAATGTGACAACGGTCACCATTCGTCAGGACCTTGACAAAATTGAGGCTGACGGCTTATGTATCCGTAAACATGGCGGGGCGTTGAAAGTAAACCCGGGTGTCACGACAGAAACGCCCTATTACATCAAGCGCCATGAGATGACGAATGAAAAAGAGCGGATTGCGCTTGAGGCATTGAAGCTGATAAGAGATGGTGACACATTCATTCTTGATGCAGGGTCAACCACTTATGCGCTTGCACTTTTGCTCAGCACCAAAGCACAAATCACGGTTGTGACCAACGATCTCAAGATTGCAGTGAAACTGGCTGAAAACCCGAAAATAAAATTGGTCTGTACCGGTGGCATTGCTCGTAATTATGTTTATTCCTTGCAGGGATCAATCGCTGAACATGTGATTAATGAAATTACTGTTGACAAGACATTTATCGGTGCTGATGCCATTCATCATAATGGTGTGATTTCAAATGTTAATGTTGAAGAGGTTCAGCTAAAAAAGTCAATAATAGAGGCAGCAGATCAATTAATTCTTTTGGCTGATTCATCAAAATTCACAAAATCAGGTTTTTATAAAGTTTGCGATATTGATCAAGTTGATCTGGTGATTACTGATAGTGGCATAGCGAAGGAATCCAAAGAATTGCTGGAATCCCGCGGTGTCAAATATATTGTCGCATAAAGACGAAAAAATGCATTGACCATTGTTTCGTATTTACCAGAGAACAATCATGAACACGAGCAAACCATTCAGAGAGAGGAGCAATATCGAAATCTTGAAAAAATTTTAGACTTTGATTTACAAAACTAATTTCAAAACCAAGGAGAATAAAATGAAGAACCGATTAATTACGATACTCGCATTGATTTTGATTGCCTCGCTATTTGTGGCATGTTCACCAAGTGCTGAAGAACCCGTTGATGAAGGCCCAGCAGAAGAAGAAACCTATACCTTTGGGACAGTTGTTAAGTCCATTGCGTTTAACTGGTTCCTGCGACTTGAAAAAGGTGTACTGGAATATGGTGAAGCATCCGGAAATACAGCATTCATGGAAGGCCCATCACAGGCAGACTCTGCTGCCCAGGTACAAATCATTGAAAGTTTGATTGCCCAGGGTGTAGATGGTATTTGCAACGTTCCTTACGGTGTGCCAGAAAATGAACCTGCTCAGAAGAAAGCCATGGAAGCTGGCATTTGGGTTGTCACGCATGAGGCTTCTACAGCCAGCGGCGACTCATTACACTACGATGTTGAGCCATTCAACAACTGTGCTTATGGCGAAGAGATCATGAAAGAAATGGCTTCTCGCATGGGCGAAGAAGGGCAATATGTCCAATTTGTTGGCTCTCTGACCAACGCAACCCATAATGAGTGGACCGATTGTGCTAAAGCCTACCAGGAAGAAAACTATCCCAATATGGAATTCATCGGGAAGTTTGAATCCAAAGAGGACCAGGAAGTCGGCTACAACATTTTCAAAGACCTGCTTGACACCTATCCTGACATTAAAGGTATGCAGGGCTCAGCCGCTGGCGATGTTGTTGCTGCCGGCCGCGCTATTGAAGAAGCTGGCTTGAATGATCAGATTGCTGTCGTTGGCACAAGCATCAAATCATATGCTGGCGAATTACTCGAAACTGGTGCAGTCGACCTGGCCATGGGTTGGGATCCAGCCCAATCTGGTTATGTTTGCAACGTGGTTCTCGAGCTGCTTGCTAAGGGCGAAGAGATTACCCCCGGTATGGACTTGGGTGTTCCCGGTTATGAGAACATCATCATTGAAGAAGGTGTGAATGGCGCGAAAGTGATTTATGGTAACGCCTGGATTAAGTTTGACGCCACTAACATGGATGATTACGATTTCTAAATCTGTATAAGATAGATAGATTGAGCGGCTGGCAATTCGCCAGCCGCTCATTAAACTGATACCCCACAACGTAATTAAACGAAGGAAAATTTGATGGAAGAGGAATTACTCAGAGTTGAAGGTATAACAAAACGGTTTGGTGGTGTCACCGCTTTAGATGATGTAAGTTTTTCCATCAACAAAGGTGAATCGCTAACACTTGTCGGGCAAAATGGCTCTGGCAAGTCAACGATGATTAAAATTATCTCTGGTGTTTACACGCCGGATGAGGGTGACATTTATATTGATGGAAAGCATTATGGTAAAATGTCGCCGCTTCAATCAATTCAAGCGGGCATCCAGGTCATTTATCAGGATTTTTCACTGTTCCCAAACCTGACCGTTGCTGAAAATATTGCGCTGAATGATTTGATTATATCTGGTGCAAAAACGGTCAATTGGCAGGAAGTTAAAGATTTTGCGCGGGAAGGGCTTAGAAAGATCAATGTGGATATTCCATTGGATGCTCTTGTTCAGGACTTATCAACAGCGGATCGGCAATTAATTGCGATATCAAAAGCGATCCTTGCTGAAGCAAAACTGATTATTATGGACGAACCCACGACGGCTTTGACACAAAATGAGGTCAAAGCGCTGTTCAAGGTTATCCATGATCTTAATGAACAGGGTATTGCAACAATTTTTGTGAGCCACAAACTGACAGAAGTGCGAGAAATTGGCGAACGTACGATTATCTTGAGAAATGGCCAGAAAATTCTTGACCAGGATGCAAAGCATCTGGACATTAGAACAATTGAATATCAGATGACAGGGCGTCATATTGACAGAAGTTCGATTCAATATAGCCAACCAAAAGAAGATGAAGTTGTTTTTGAAGTTAAAGATTTTAACCTATCGCATGGTTTCTTTGATGTTTCATTTAAATTATACAAAAATGAAGTACTTGGTATTACAGGCTTGCTTGGTTCAGGACGAACCGAATTGGCATTATCATTGTTTGGTCAAAAACCAGCGGACTCCGGAACAATTATTCTTGAAGGTAAGGAAATTAAGGTCAACAGCATTTTTGACGCCACATCAAACGGCATTGGATTTGTGCCGGAAGATCGCCTCAAGGAAGGTTTATTTTTACCGCAGACGATCAATAATAACATCGCAGCGAAGATCATTGATTCACTGAAGAACAAACTGGGATTTCTTGATCAAAAGAAAAAGGTGAATTTGGCAGGTGAATGGATCGAAAGATTGGATGTTAAAACACCTCACGGCGAACTGCCTGCATCGAGCTTATCTGGTGGTAATCAGCAGCGTTTGGTATTGGCAAAGTGGTTGGCATTTAATCCAAAGGTATTGATCCTTAATGGGCCTACAGTTGGCGTAGATGTGGGCTCTAAGGCTGCAATTCATGATTTGATCAGAAATCTGGCTAAAGAAGGCATGGGAATTATATTGATGTCCGATGATATTCCTGAATTAATGCATACCTGCAACCGGATCTTGCTTATGCATCGAGGAAGAATCGTAGAAGAATTCGATCGTGAATCGACTAACGAGGATGACCTGAATACAAAATTGATTGCAGATGACAGGGATGAGAAACAGAAACGGCAGGTTGAATAACGATGAAAAAATTATTGAGAACAAATGAATTTCTTGTTTTACTGATCATTGCTGCACTCAGTCTCGTAGTGGGCTTGATCAACCCCAACTTTTTTACCGTTGCCTCACTCTTTGACTTGATCCGGTCTTCAAACGTTTATATTATTTTGGCGTTTGCTTTGTTGCCGGTGGTCATTTTAGGTGGTGTGGATATCTCTTTCATTGCGATTGCGGCGGTTGCTTCTTATTCTACGCACATGTTCTTAATTGCCCGGGGTTATGAGGGAGGGTTGTTCCTTTATTTTATAATGGGCTGTGCGATTGGTGCTTTAGCAGGGTTGTTTAATGGGCTCATTATCACAACCTTCAAACTCAAGGTTTTTGATGTTTCGTTGGCTACTCAAACGATGTGGTACGGTTTTACATTGTTTTTTATTGGGGCGACATCAAATTTTGATATGCCTGAAGGTGTTGTTGGATACTACTCTTCCTTCATTGCTACTGTGACAGACGAAGTGACCGGAGTTACCGGTTTGCATGTTTCAACGATTTATGTGGTTGTGATCGGTGTGTTCCTGTGGTGGTTCCTGAAGTACACCATGATCGGACGAGGGATTTATGCGATTGGCGGAAATCCCGAAGTTGCTGAACGGACTGGTTTTAATATCAAGAAGATCACATTAATTGTTTTCGTGATGATGGGGTTATTGTCTGGTTTTGCTGGCATCGTGCAGAGCGGGCTTAGCAGGAATTTCAACCCAACATTATTTATTGGTCAAAATCTAAGTGTTCTCGCTTCTGTTATTATCGGTGGGGCTGCGATTAAAGGCGGGCGTGGCACAGTCATTGGAACAGTATTAGGTGTTGTTCTAACGCAGATCATCCGACGGGCACTTGTACTGACAGAAATCCCTGCGGAATGGCAAAATTTTGTTATTGGTTTGATCTTAATAATATTCACAGCAATTCCTGCTATTAGAGAAAAACGTCTTGAAAAAGTTGGCCGTACGACTGACTTAATCAAAGCGACTGTTGAGGAATGATCTAATGAAAAAGATAAAAGACATATTCCGAAGTTCATTTAAAAATTCAAAAGTTGATCAGCAATCTTTGTTGCTGCTAATTATTTTTGTGATCGTCATGGTATTCTTTTCGATCGTCAACACGGATAAGGGATTTATTTCTGCCCGTTCTGTAACTTCTATGGCTGTTCAGTTGGCAGAAATTGGTATCCTTGCCGTTGCGATGATGGTCACTATCCTAATTGGCGGAATCAATCTATCGATAAACGCAACAGCCAATCTCGGTGTAGTCTTATCGGGTTACTTTTTGTTCTTGATGTATCCACCACCAGAAACCGGGGGCATTGCCGCAATATTTACACAGATCACAATGCCAGATAATCCCGCCAGTTGGGTGTTGATTGTTGCAATGGTTATCCCGTTGATTGTTGGTGTCATTTCAGGCATTCTCAACGGATATTTGGTCGGCTATATTGGTGTTCCGCCTATTTTGGCAACATTGGGAACATTATCGCTTTTCACTGGTATCGCCGCTGGTATAACAAAAGGGCGAACAATCACAGGTTTTCCAGATCAATTTTCAGCAATTGCAAATGGGTCTTTTCTCAAGATCCCGATCCCTTTCTTACTTTTCCTCTTAATCACTGTGGTTACCTATATCATTTTGAATCACACAACATTAGGTTTTAAAATGCGGATGGTTGGGACGAACGTGACAGCATCAGAGTTTTCTGGGATCAATAATAAAGCAGTCATAATGAAAACATACATCATTAGTGGTGTTTTGGCATCGGTGGCTGGCATTATTATTATGAGCCGGACGATGTCTGCCGCTTATGAATATGGGGCGACAACATACGTTCTATTAACCATTTTAATTACCGTGCTTGCAGGAATCCAAAATGGATTTGGAAATGTGATCAATATTTTCATAGCCATGTTGATCTTACAGGCGTTATCAACCGGTTTCCAAATGATGCTTCAGGGCGTCCGCGGGAGCACATTTTTCAAGGATTTCTCTTGGGGCGTCTTATTGATTGTGATTTTTGTGATCAATTATTTGGTTCGTAGAAGAAAATCAAAAGCAACCGGCAATAATTAGTCAAATTTAATAAACTAATTTTGAGGAGTTAGATTATGGATAAAAGATGGAATCAGCTTGGTGAGTTATTAGTAAATTATTCGATGAAGGTCCAACCAGGCGAAAAAGTTATGATTGCGATGATTGAAACTGAGTCTTATCCTCTGATGTATGCCATCTATGAGCACGTGATCAAAGCGGGAGGATTTCCGCAGGTTCAATTTTTATCTGAAGAATTAAATCGATTGGCATTGAAATTTGGATCAGAAGAACAGTACGGCTGGGTTCCTGACATAGAGATGTATGGTATGGAGTGGGCGGATGTCTATTTTGGTTTGCGCGGTGCTCACAACTTAAACACATTTTGGGATGTGCCATCTGATAAACTGCAAGCACTTCGCAAAGCAATGGGGAAAGTCTCATCAGCGCGATGGGAAAAGACACGTTGGTGTCTGCTGCGGGTTCCCAACGATGCCTTAGCACATCAGGCAGAAGTTGATCTTAACACGATCATGGATATGTGGTTCAACTCGTGCCTTTTGGATTGGCCAAAAGTGAGCCAGCAATGGCAAGGTTGGGCTGACAAGCTAAATAAGGGTAAGAAAGTCCATGTGATTGGAAAAGGAACAGATTTAACGTTGTCGGTTGAGGGCAGGACATGGGATGTCGCACGTGGAATTGGTAACATGCCCGATGGCGAAATCGCCACATCCCCAGTCACCAGTTCAGTAAATGGACACATTTACTTTGATTTCCCGGGTGTATTAGGCGGTCGTCTGGTTGAAGATATCAGGCTTGAATTTGACCATGGGAAACTTGTGAGTGCAACCTCATCCACTAATCAGGATTTTTTGCAGGCCGTCTTAAATACCGATCCGGGAGCTAGTAAGATTGGTGAATTTGCACTTGGAACGAATCCTGAAGTGACTCACTTCTGTAAAGATATTCTCATTGACGAGAAAATTGGCGGCACAATGCATATTGCCATGGGACGAGCATATCCTCGAACTGGCGGTAAAAATCAATCTGCAATCCACTGGGACATAATCAAAGACCTGCGTGAAGAAGGCCAAATTTTCCTTGATGATCAGTTAATTTTTGAAAACGGAAAAATTTTACTCTAAGGACATTGGATAGAGCTTATCTATGAATGAATCTTATTTGTTGGGTGTTGATATCGGCACCTATTCTTCCAAAGGTGTTTTGGTGTCATTATCTGGAGAAGTGGTCGCCTCTCATGTTGTACCCCATGAGCTGTCGATGCCAAAACCAGGTCATTTCGAACATGATGCGGATGGGGTCTGGTGGCATGATTTTGTGGAAATCTCAAAGGCAATTCTCTTCAAATCAGATATCGACCCCAAACAGATCCTGTCAATTGGCGTGAGTGCAATCGGGTCTTGTGTGTTACCAATAGACAAAGATGGCAAGCCGTTGCGTCCAGGAATTCTATACGGGATCGACACGCGGGCTATGGAAGAGATCGCTTACCTTCAAGATGTTATATCAGAATCTGGTGATCCCGATTATGACGGCGTGAAATTGACGTCGCAGGCAAGCGGTCCCAAAATCCTTTGGATCCGAAATAACGAGCCAGAAATCTATGAAAAGACACGATGGTTCTTGACCAGCGAGTCCTATATTGTTTATCGACTTACAGGTGTTCCAAGTATTGATATCTATACAGCCGGAGGATATGCCCCCATTTTTAATTCCAAAACAATCAGCTGGAAAAAAGAAATGGAGGAACATGTTACTGAGATTAACCGCCTGCCGGATTTTTATTGGTCTCATGAAGTTGTCGGTGAGGTAACAGATGAAGCAGCTCGGATTACGGGGCTGGCAAAAGGCACGCCTGTAATTGCCGGAACCACCGATGCCGCCTCTGAGGCGGTAAGTGCAGGTTTGGCTTATGTCGGCGATATGATGATTATGTTTGGCAGCACGATATTTTTCATCCAGAAGACTGAAAAACTTGTCAAACCAGAAAAATTTTGGGCTTCAAACTTCCTGAGTGAAGGCACCTTTGGATTTCTGGGGGGGATGTCTGCTGCTGGAAGTTTGACGCGCTGGTTTTTAAATGAATTTGGCTGGCCTGAACAACAGCAGGAGGACCAAGGCGGCACTAATGCTTATGCCGCCCTGGCACAGTTGGCTGAAAAATCAGTCCCTGGTGCGCATGGGTTGATTGCCTTACCTTATTTTGAGGGAGAACGCACACCAATTCATGACGCAAAAGCGAAGGGCGTTCTTTTTGGATTGAGCCTGAAACATACAAGGGCTGACATTTACCGGGCAATTTTGGAGTCTGTAGCCTATGGCATCAAGCATAATATTGATGAAATGAAGAATGAAGGTGTAGAAGCTCAACGGATTTTGGCTGTTGGCGGCGGCTCGAAAAACCTGGTATGGATGCAAATCGTTTCGGATATTTCTGGAATTTCATTGAATATTCCGGAACAAACAATTGGCGCAAGTTATGGGGATGCCTTTATGGCAGGTATGGGTGTCGGAATATTTAGGGATTATTCAGATGTTTCACGATGGGTCAATATGAAACACATTATTAAACCTCGTGCAGAGACTAAAGAAATTTATGATGCACAGTATGATATTTTTAGAGACCTATATACTCAGACCAAGCCTTTGATGCACCGCTTGGCTGACCGTGAACGATAAAATAAGAAACAATTCTGAAAGGAAATTATGATGAAACTTTGGACAGAAGACGTATTTGGAACGGATAAACCAATTATTGCGATGTGTCATTTTAATGCCCTGCCCGGTGATCCTGCTTATGACCCCAAAACGGGGATGGAGGAAGTCATAGAATGGGCTCGGAAAGATTTTCTTGCCCTTCAAAACGGGGGCGTGGATTCCGTGATGTTTTCAAATGAATTTAGTTTGCCATATCTGACAGATGTGCAACCTGTCACTGTGGCCGCCATGGGGCGGATTATTGGTGAGTTGATGCGTGAAATTCGCATCCCGTTTGGCGTAAATGTTTTGTGGGATCCTAAAAGGTCGCTTGACCTGGCTGCAGCCACTGGCGCAAAATTTGTGCGTGAAATTTTTTCAGGCGTTTACGCCTCGGACTTTGGGTTGTGGAATACCAATGCAGGCGCATCGGTTCGCCATCAACACGCAGTCAATGCTGAAGGTGTGAAACTTCTCTTTAATATTGTCCCCGAAGCAGCAGTCTACCTTGGCGAACGGGATGTTGTCCAGGTAGCCAAATCAACCGTGTTTAATCATAAGCCAGATGGACTTTGTGTTTCTGGGCTGACAGCTGGTGTTGAAACGGATGCATCTGTTCTGAAAATGGTGAAAAATGTTGTGCCCGAAACGGTTGTTTTCGCGAACACAGGCGTACGGCCAGAAAATGTTGAAGAACAATTACAATATGCTGATGGTGCGATCGTTGGAACGACATTTAAGAAGGACGGAAAATTCGAGAACCATGTGGACGAGGATCGAGTCAGAGAGTTTATGGAGAAAGTGAAGAAAATTCGGTAAATCCCCATCAACCTTATTATTGGTTTTCAAATAGAGGTTGGAAGTTGAACAGGTTCATCAGAGGCTGCCGAAAAGGCAGCCTTTGAATTTGTAAATCTCGATCAAGAAAAGGATTGATCTTAAAAGGATAATTCGAAGACTGTTACCAACGATATATTTCACTTTCGAAGTAAGGGGATCCTTTTCTGGGATAATAGAATATTCTTGATTCGCAGTTAGAATTTTTTGTCTACTACTCTTGACAAAACATCATCGACATGGATTGATTGGGTAGTTTGACCCGCTTCTAATTTTTTTGTTTCTAATTCTCTTGCAGCGTCGCATATCCATTTCGACGCCATTTCCACTGGAATTGTTTCTGTGTTGATAATCAGATCGAAAAAATCTGTATCCCCCCATCTTTTCTCGTAGAAATATTGTAGAAAGCTTTCTCTGATCTGATCTTGATTTTTTACTAATTGTTCCGCCCTGCTCCTATCGGTGATATTTTCTTTTATCATGATGTCATTAACCCGAGAGGCATACGGAGCCTTGATCCTGATATTCAGAACGTTTGAGTATTGGTGTAGAACAACGAAACCACCCCTGCCTAAAATTAATACATTGTTATGCTTGGCAAAGGCTAAGATAACTTTATTCAGCATATCTAACAATATGCGGTTTTCAGGATTTAATTGTGTCCAAAGATTCGAGATATTTTCATAAGCTTGATTGAATTCAACCAAGCCATACCCTTGCATGATTTCTTCAATCAGCGCTTTGTCTATTAATTTATACTTGAGCATACTTGCCACATTTTGGCTAATTTCTGAGCCACAGCTGCCAAATTCTCGAGAAATAGTGATTACGGCCATTTCATTCTCCTAACTGATGAGAAATTTTTGAACCAGAAACCTAGAAATATAGCAATGAAGCACACAAATTGAAGAATGCTACCGATGGACTATGATTCTATAATAGCACAAATTTATGCCCAAAATCGTATTATTGTGGGTACCTCACAAACAATTTTTCTGATTTAATTTCTCATGGCGATTGCTTCCTTCAGTTCAATATGATCAATCGCAAATTCATCGAGGTCATATCCATTAATGACAGCTTCCCATCCCTGTTGAAGCGCCTTCGCGCCGGCACCAGGTCCCATCGGATGTGAAAAAACAGCTCTACCTGGTACGATGGCAAAGTCTGGGTTGTTATTAAATAACTTGTAAAGTTTCTCGATTGATCCAGCCCATTGACTTCCAGCTGGAATCGGTAATATTGGCCGCAGGTGCCCCATCGGTTCTATACAAGCATTAAATCCATCCAGTACATCCTGAATGGAAGTTCGCATTCGGCTGCCCAATCCCTGATAGATCATAGCATCAAAACCTGCTAAGCGATGTAATTTTATGATGGCTTTGAGTGAAACACCAAAGAATCTATCTTGTGTAAATGGTGCGATGAAATCAAAATGTGAATAAAGTGGTACAGCACCTTTTTTTGCTAAAGCGCGGACAATGCTCAAGCCTGTGGTCATGCCATTAATCATCATAGAGTTAACGTGATTTTTTAGCCCAATCTCGTATAAATTTGGCATTACATCTACTTCGTCTGTAATATTAGCCAAATAGACCTTTGGTTGTTTGGTAATCTGTTCTGCTTTTAATCGCAGGTTTCCAAGAATTTTTGTTCTCTGTTCGAAAGGGCTCCATGGTGTGTCGCATAACAGTTCATCATCTTTTGCGACATCCAACCCATTCGTCCATGCTTCAAACGCAAGGTCACCGAATGGCTGGGGGCTCAAACCGATGTTTGGTTTAATGACGCCTAAAAATAGCGGTCTGTTATGAACATCGAGTTGATCCCTGATACCTTCTAGTCCGAATTTCGGTCCCTCAAAGGCCATCAAAAAGTCCTCGGGGAATGAAATATCCATCAATTTAATATTTTTGATAAATGGTGAGTGAAACGTGCCTTCACCACATATTGCCGTTAACATGTTTGGTAAGCGATGACCAAAATTAATATGTGGATAAATAATTTCAACAAGCCAACCCTTCTTTGCTCGTTCTACAGCGTCCGGATCATTGATGTCCTCAAATTGCCTGGTGTCTTTGACGCGGCTAATTGATTGGATTTTTGCTGCATGCTTCGCCCTGAAATCCTCTTCGATACCAACCCGGTGATATTGCGCCGTGGATTGTTCTTGGCAAAGATGTGCTGCAACTTCGTAAGGATTATGGTCGGTTTCAATGTAATAGGTCAGGTTGATGTAGTCCTGAGGGTTGATTTGATATTCCTCTGCATAAAATTTTCTTAAAGGGTTGTTTGCTTCAAGGGGGATCATTTGTTTTCTCCGAATTTTTATTTCTAAATGCCTTTGACGATACTTTGAATATAAAATTATAGTTGCTCAACAATTTATCAACAACTAATGCTTTGCAGTGCGAAGTTGGTGAAAATTGAGTATATGCCCAAAATCATATAATCTGAAGATTGTGGAATTCCAGCGTAAATTTTCGCAGTCATTATAACATTATTTATTTGTTGGAAAATCAAGTTCGATTTACGTGGGAATTTCTTCAGGTTATAAAATAATTCATCACACCATATTCAAATAATGGGTTGAATAATGTCAGCAAATGTTAACATACTTAATGAGTTGCAAATATGAAATTAACACTTGACAATAATTGGGATATCCTTTATTATGGTTTGTGTATACTGTATAATTGTATACAATATAATCGTCCAGTTTCCAAGTATAGGAGAGTAGTCATGAAAAAGTTTCTTTTATTAGGTCTAGCGCTGCTGCTTGTTTTTTCTATAGTGGCGTGCACGCAAACTCAGCCTCCCGCTGAGGTCGAAACCGAGGAAGAAGAAGTGGTTGATTCTTCTGAGGCTGAAGAGGTAGTTGAAGAACCTGTTGTTCCTGATTTTTCCAAAAATGTGAACGTTAACCGGGCCAGCGACTTTGCAAAGAACGAGCTTGAATTACCGGTCGACGGCATTGGTACAGGTATCAGCACTGATGTCAAACCAGCAGGTGATTACACTATCGTTGTTATGACAAAGAACTCAACCAACCCTTACATGAATGGTATGTGGAAGGGCGGCCAGAAAGCTGGTGAAGACATGGGCGTAAATGTTGTTACATTGGCTCCTGCCCAGCAAGATTCCATTGAAGAGCAGCTTGCTATTATGGAAGCACAAATCCAGCAAGGTGTTGATGCGTTTGTCATCCATCCCTCTGACTCCAATGGTATTATGCCCGCAGTAAATGCTGCAAACGAAGCAGGTATTCCGGTCGTTTCGATTGGTACGGCTTCAACTTCTGGTTCAATGATGCGCACCGGTGTTGACTATTATGAAACGGGTGTTGTCGTCACAAATTACCTGTGTGAGGCTGCAGAAGAAGGTGGCGGAGTCATCATTCTCGAAGGTCCTCCCGGGGCACAAAATGCAGAAGAACGAAAAGCTGGTGTTCTTGCAGCTTTGGAAGAATATCCAGAATTCTATCTGATCGATTCACAAACCGCAAACTTCAACCGTGCTCAAGGTATGCAGGTTATGGAAAACCTACTGCAGCGTGAAGGCGTCAAAGATGAGTTGGCACTCGTAATTGCCGCCAACGATGAGATGGCGTTAGGTGCAATCCAGGCTATGAAAGCCGCTGGTATCACTGATGTATTGGTTGGTGGATTTGATGGTTCGCAAGACGCCTCCCAGGCAATTAAAGATGGCGATTTGACCGTCACATACAATACAGATCCTTTTGGATCCACCTATCTTGCGGTGGCTTATCTGGTTGAATTTCTAAATGATGGTTCCGTTCCTGCAGAATATTTCATTCCTTTCCCATCAGAGAGGCATGATCCATTGATCACAGCTGAGAACATTGACGAATATATTGAGAACTTCGCTTGGTTCAAATAAATTAAATTAGGCGACCCCTTAGGAGGCGGTTTAAATATAAAATTATAATTAAACCGCCTCAATTATTTATCAGTTTGGAAGAGGGAGATTAGATGGAGAAGCCTTTGTTGCAGGTCAAAGGAATAACTAAAATTTTTCCGGGCGTCAAAGCTTTAGATGATGTAGATTTCGATCTCCATAGTGGTGAAGTACATGTGCTCGTCGGAGAAAATGGCGCAGGAAAATCGACTCTGGCGAAGTGTATATTGGGCGTATATCAACCAGACCATGGTGAAATGTATTTGAATGGTGAACCTGTTTCTTTTCATAATCCAAAAGAAGCATTGGAAAAGGGCATAGCGGCAGTTTATCAAGAATTAACAATGGTTCCCTACTTAAATGCAGCACAAAATATTTACCTCAATCGAGAGCCTAAAATCAAAGGCACCCCGCTAATTAACCTGAAGAAAATGCGGGATGATGCAAAAAAGTATCTTGATTTACTTGGAAGCAGCAATATTGATTTGAATACTCCGGTTACCAATTTAGATATTGCTGATCAGCAAGTCATTGAAATTGCTAAAGCGCTTTCTTTTAAACCCAAGATCATCGTTTTGGACGAGCCAACCGCTGCATTATCTGAGCGCGAAACCGAACTATTATTCGAACAAATCAAGCGCTTAAAAGAACAAGGAATTGGCATTATTTATGTTTCACATCGAATGAAGGAATACCATCAGATAGGTGATCGCATCACCGTTTTGCGTGATGGGAAGTTTATCAAGACTTTAAATGAAGGCGAGATTTCAGATGAAGAATTGGTTAACCTGATGGTGGGTAGAGATATTTCGCAGGTTTTCCACAGATCGAAAAATACTTACTCAGGTGTTGTGTTAAGAGCCGAAGGGTTAAGAGATAAAGGGGGAGATGTCCTTGATTGCTCACTACAGGTCTCACGAGGAGAAATTGTTGGCTTAGCAGGTTTGGTTGGCTCTGGTCGAACTGAGCTTGCTCGGTTGATATTTGGCATCGATAAACCGGTTTCCGGTAAGGTTTATTTGCATGAAAAAGAGATTACAAGAATCGCGCCTACCAAAGCTGTCAAGTTGGGATTGGGATTATTGCCAGAAGATAGGAAACGATTTGGGTTGGCTTTAAAAGCATCGGTTGCCTGGAACGTCGTAGCTGTTAGTCTAAAGCAGCTTTTCCCCAGATGGATTATTTCAGAAAAAAAGAATGACTCAATAGCAAACGAATATGTAAAATTATTAAACATTATGACCCCGACTGTAAAAAGAAAAGCCGGCCAATTATCTGGTGGCAATCAGCAAAAAGTAGTGTTGGCAAAGTGGCTATCTGCTAAGTCAGAAGTAATTATCTTTGACGAACCTACTCGGGGAATTGATGTTGGGGCAAAAATGGAAATCTATGCATTGATGGACAGGCTGGCTACGGAGGGAAAAGCTATCTTAATGATTTCATCTGAGCTTCAAGAATTGATTGGGTTGGCGGACAGAATTTATATCATGAGGGACGGTCAAATTATCGATGAAAAGCAGAGAGAAGCGTTTTCATCCGATGAAATTGGTCGGATCATGGTTTTGGGAGAAGAGGCCTTACAATGATAAAGGAAAACGCCTTTTCGAGAAACAATTTATTTTTATCAAATATTGGTCAATCAATAAAAAAGGCACCTCCAGCCATTTGGATGGTTCTTCTATTGCTGGTCGTGTTTGGCTTTACGACTAACAATTTTCTGACTACAGAAAATTTCATCAATATTGCTGTTCAATGCGCGCCGCTGTTTGTCATTGCTTGCGGACAAACGATGGTTGTCCTTATTCAAGGAACGGATCTTTCGTTGGGTGCATCACTAAATATGGTGACTGTCGTTTGGGTGTTCTTAATGAGAGCTCAAATCCCGGTTCTGCCAGCTACGTTGATCGCTATTCTTACAGCGGTAATTGCCGGCTTGATCAATGGAGTTGTCGTTTCGAAACTTAAATTGCCTATCTTTATTGCAACATTAGGTATGGCAAATATTCTAAATTCCATTGCATTGACTATTTCAAATGGTGCATCAATTTACTATCCAGTTGAAATCCATAAACTGATTGCTAAAAGTGGATTTTTAGGTATTCCAAATATTGTATGGATCGCAATTCTCTGTTTTGTCGTGACCTGGATATTGTTAAACTTAACTCGTTTTGGCTCGCGGGTTCGATCTTTGGGCGGTAATGCAGAGGCTTTAAGGTTCGCAGGTTTTAGTATTGATAAAGCAACTATTCAGGTATTCACTTTTACAGGTTTGATGGCTGGAATTGCTGGAATCATGTTATCTTCTCGAATTGAATCTGGAAATCCAATTGTCGGAAATGGTTTTGAATTTAATTCTGTTGCGGCTGTTTTATTGGGGGGCACTTCGATGCGAGAAGGTCGCGGCGGCATTGTGGGAACAATCTTTGGTGTTCTCTTTGTTCAAATTCTTAAGAATGGGTTAGTGATGATGAATGTTTCATCAATTTATCAAAGTGCCATAATTGGTTTTGTGGTTCTGTTCGCAATAATAATTGATGCTTATATCAGGCGAAATCAGTGATAGGTAGTTCGTGATTATGAATGAAAATATCAGAAAATGGGTTAAAGATTCAAAATACTTATTCAGCATTTTAGCGCTATTGCTTGTTGTGATGGTGTCGAGCTTTCTCAGCGGCTCATTTTTTACAAGCGATAATTTGATTACGATTATTCGCCAAGCAAGCGTTTTGTTAATTTTAAGTTCCGGATTGACGGCAGTGGTTTTAACCGGTGGTATCGATTTGTCAATTAACAACACCGCTGGTCTTGTAGGGTGTATTGTTGCTCAATTATTGTTGTTAGAGATGAATATTCCATTGGTCGTTGTGATTGGATTATTAATCGGATTAGCAGTTGGTGTCTTTAATGGATTTTTAGTTGGGGTCCTCAAACTACCAGCCTTTGTTGCCACATATGGGACAAATATGGTTGTTCTCGGTTTAGCTACCATTGTTATGCAGGGCACAGTTATTTATAATTTGCCAAGGAACTTTACCCCGATTGGTGTGGGTTATCTAGGAGATATTCCCATTCCAGTGATCATCGCTGGCGTTCTGGTTATTGTCCTTTTCTTGCTTCTCCAAAAAACCACCTTTGGACGGAATATTTATATGCTTGGGTCGAACCCGAGAGCCAGCCGGTATTCAGGTTCTAAATCCATTCTGATTGCACTGCAGGCATACGGTCTGAGTGGATTGACTGCGGCCTTAGGCGGCATTGTGATGACTGCCAGATTGAACGCGGCAGATGCAAACATGGGCAATTCCTATGGTTTGCAAATTGTCGCAGCGGTGGTTATGGGAGGTACTTCATTACTGGGCGGTGAGGGTGGAATTGTCGGGACTGTTATTGGCGCATTGGTTTTGACCATAATCGTCAACATAATGAACCTGATCGGAGTGAACAGTTATTTGCAGCCATTGGCCATTGGCTTAGTGATTATTATCATGGTATGGCTTGATATATTTACAAGAAGAAAGCGCGAGCAATTAGCAAGCGCATAATCAATTAGAACTAAGGAGTTACTATATGTCAAATTTTACAATTCGACCCATTAACACAGGATTTGTTCCCACATTTCCTAAACAATATCATTATCATCACTCTGTTCACAGTTTCATTGAGAATATCAAAGATGAAAAAGAGGCATTACCGGTTTTTACCTATCTTTTAGAAAATGAAAACACGAAAATTATGGTTGATACCGGCATGGCTTGGACTGAAAGGGCTTCAAAATATCATCATCCAGGATCTTATCAAGAGCCCGGCCAAGCAATTTATGAACAGCTTGAAAGTATCGGCAGAACTTGTGAAGATATTGATTATGTGATTTTTACACACATGCATTGGGATCATATGTTCTATATGGAGCGATTCACAAATGCACGTTTTATCGCCCACCAGCGTGAATATGCATTCGCTTTGGATCCTATCCCGCTGTATTATAAGAGTTATGAACATCCATTTTTAGGTGTCAGGCGACCCTTTGAAGGCATCAATGTAGAAACTGTTGAGGGTGAAACTGAAATAATCAATGGCATCCGCTGCTTTGAGACTTTTGGGCACTCACCTGGTCATATGTCTGTAGAGGTTGACACCAAGGACGGTCGTTATATTATCGGTGGTGATTCCGCTTTTAGAATGGCAAACTTTGATGCTATCCCAGAAATTGGATACAATGTAACACCTCCAGGTCGGTTTGCAAATATTGTCGAAGCATGGAGAAGTCTTGAAATTCAAAAAGAACGAGCTGAGAGCCTGGATAAAATTTTGCTTTGTCATGAAAAAACAGATTTAGAGCGTTTTGAACGCATCCCTGTTATTGGCTAAAGAAGATTTATATGACAAAAACAATTGCTATAATAGCAACTGCTGACACAAAAAAGCAAGAGCTTGATTATCTTAAGGACTTTATTACTGGTAAAGGCTTTGAAGTTTTGACCATTGATATGTCATCACGCCGCTTATTACCCAATATGGCAGATATTGATGCTGAAATGGTAGCCAGAGCTGGCGGTTACACGCCTGAAATGGTTCTTAATGCAGGTTCAAGAGCTAAAGCAGTTGCTATGATGCAATCGGCCATCAAAGAATTAATTTCTGATCTTTATAAGGAGGGAAAAATTCATGCAGTATTAGGATTTGGTGGTTTACAGAATTCTATATTAAGTTCATCAGCGATGCAAGAATTACCTATAGGAATCCCAAAGGTATTATTATCAACCGTTGCTTGTGGATCACGCACGTTTAATACGCTTGTTGGGGAAAAAGATATCGTTGTTTTACCTTCCATTGCTGATATGGTAGGAATTAACTCGTTGACTAAAATTGGATTGGAAAATGCAGCGGCTGCAATAATGGGTATGGTCAATTATGCAGGAAATGTTTTAGTGGCTGAAGGTCTGGTAATTGGTGCAACAATTATGGGTGCCACAAGTGACGGAATTTTGGAAGCAATTCAAAATGTAGAGTTAGAAGGGTATGAAGTTGTCACTTTTCACTCTACAGGGGTTGGTGGTGCAGCTTTAGAAGAACAGATTGCCGCTGGCAACATCAATGCGGTTATGGATTTAAGCCTACATGAGATTGTTTCGCAAGATGTTTTTGGAGGGGGCTTTTCGATTGGCGCAGAAAATCGCCTGTCAGCCGCAGTGAAACGAAATATTCCAATGGTCTTAGCACCTGGAGGATTAGATTTTGTAGACTTTGCAGTGAGCGTGTTTGACTCGGGAATTATTGGCGATCCTGAAAAGCGAAAGTTTACGCTACACAATGAGGGGATTGCCCATATTAAATTGTTCCCTGAAGAGGCAAAAAGAGCTGCAGAAATTGTTGTTGACCGCCTAAAAAATTATTCCGGTGAGGCTGTCATGATTCTTCCCTTGAAGGGGTTGCGTGCCGACACTCGACCGGGAGAAAAGTTATTCGCCCCTGAGGTTGATGAAATGATTTTTAACACCTTCAGAGAAAAATTAAACAATAGAATAAGACTTATAGAATTGGATGCTCACATTTCTGAACCCATCTTTAGCAAAACTGCAGCTCAAGAGATGATTAATTTGCTGCGGAAATAGATGTGGAACAAATCCATAGGACCGATCTTCAGATCATTTTGAAGAACAATCATAGAATTACAATTGGGTGCTGAATTTTTAAATTCAACAGTACATAATAGGAGATATTATGGATAAGAAGAATATTGTCATAGGATGCGATAATGCTGCAGTGGGATTAAAGACTGAATTATTAAAAGTATTAAAAGAGTTCGATATTGAATATGAGGATGTCGGGGTAGATCGAGCAGACGACGATACTGTATATCCCAGAATTGCTGAACGTGTCTGCCAGAACATCATTGCCTCGAATTATGAAAAAGAAGGCATTATCATTTGCGGCACTGGGATAGGGATGGCAATGACGGCAAATAAATTCCCTGGGATCTTCGCCGCAGTTTGCCATGATAATTATTCAGCAGAGCGCTTGAGATTATCAAATAATGGGAATGTCATTTGTTTTGGCGCGAGAATAATTGGGCCAGAACTTGCGAAAAAAATCCTAAGAGAATGGCTTTCATTAAGTTATGTACCTGGCGGAAGATCTCAGCCTAAAGTTGATACGATGCGAAGCATCGATTTTGAGCATCGAAAATAATTAGTAACCAGAAAAAATTTGGATCAATACTCTTGAATTTTTGGAAGGGCAGCCATGCAATTAAGTCACGAGAATGAAAAGTTGTTAATTGAAATTGAAATTGCGGCATCAAGAGCATATACGCGTGGGATTCAAACTGGAAGCGGCGGGAATTTTTCAACAAGATTACCAAACAGCGATCATATGCTCGTGAAGAGTAGCGGCGGTTCTTTTGCGGATTGTGATAGAACTGGAAAAGGTATTGTATTAACAGATTTTTTTGGGAAAATGATTAATCCAAGTGAAGGTAAACCTACTCGTGAAGCCTTTCTTCACGGTTTGTTGTATCAGTTAAATTCAGACCTTGGTGCTGTAATGCACTGCCATAGTCCATGGTCAATAGTTTGGTCTTTCAAGAAAAAAGCGCTGCCGATGATTACTTACCATTCTCAATTGAAATTCAAGTGTGAAATACCAGTTCTTGACATATCCTCTCCATTTGTGCGTCCTGAAGATGCGGAATTGATTAAAGCGCTATTTGAGAACAATCCAAACCTTCCAGCTTTCATTCTTGTTGGGCATGGTGTTGTATCCTTAGGCGATGATATTTTAAAGGCTGAACATACAGCCGAGTTGGTGGAAGAAACCGCACAAATCGCTGTATTGTCAAATTTGATGGAAATTAATGTTTAGAATAATCTTTTGTAAAAATATTGATTGTGAATTAGAATAAGATTAATGAAATTAAATGTTTGAGTTGTATATCGAGGCAGATTTAGATGGAACTATCGAAGATAAACGCCAAGGATGATGTAAAAATCGGCAAACGAACTTTAGGGGAAATGATCTCTGACAAGGTTATCCTATGGATCATGGAAGGCACATTGGAGCCTGGTCAAAGGATCAGAGAGGAAGACCTGGCTGAAGCATTTGGCGTAAGTCGAGTTCCTATACGTGAAGCACTACGAATGTTGGAAAATCGTGGATTGATTCAGATTGAGCCTTATGTTGGATCAACTGTTGTGAAGTTATGCCCAGACGATATTAAAGAAATTTATTATTTACGCAGTGAATTAGAATCACTAGCATGTAAAAAAGCTGCGCAAAATATGACCGATGAAGATATTAATGAATTAGTTGAGTTACAAGAAATATTGGAGACAATTTGGAACTCGGAAACGAATCACCTTTTCAGTTCTCAAATTGCTTATGAATATAATCGTAAATTTCATATGTTTATTTACGAAAAAAGCAAAATGAAAATCTTGATGGAAGTGATTAACAATTTATGGGATAGAATCGCATTTTTACGTATTCGTACTGCTTATCATCAGTCCTATCCTACACAGATGCAAAATGAACATCGTGAATACATTCGCTTGTTAAAAGAGGGGAAGGGAGATGATTTGGCCGAGTTACTAAAAGAAAATTTATCAAAACATTTGAATGAATTGATAGCAGTGGAAGGTTAGGTTTACAATAGATTTTTATGTTGAGTGGACAGCAGGTTGAAATTATTGCTAGAAATTAATATATGAAATTTGGATTTAACGCCTTATTTCTGAAAATCCGTACTCCTTCTTGTTAGAGCTGATAATTGAATAAATTTGGCTTATTACACAAGCTTTATTAAATATTATTAGGTTGGCATGAAGACTAAGTTGTCAATGCCGACCGAATCGGTGTAGTTTGGATTATCAGCATTTGACGTTTAATCCCAATTTGGCCTGTTCAAGAATGTTGTTTGTTAGTCGTGGCGTTTTTTATTTGATTGACTACTTGCTCATTCTTTTTACTTTGGTAATTTTCATCAAGTGATGAAATGCCGACAGAATTTCTCGACCTTTGTATAATTAGAATAATTGTCGCAATATTTTATTGGAGGTCAAATGTCAATTAATTCCGAGTTCACCTTACCCTTTTTCAAGAAAGGGATTGTTCAGGTGGCAATATTGGTGCCTGATCTGATGAGCGCTGTAGAGCAATATTATAAAAAATTTGGCATTGGACCCTGGCATATTTATACATATAAAAAACCTTTGGTGAACCGAATGACCTACTATGGAGAGCCAGCGGATTATGAAATGCGCATAGGGTTATCCTACATTGGGTCTATGAGAATTGAACTGATCCAACCGATAGAGGGAGAAACCATCTATTCGGATTTTATTAAGAAGCATGGATATGGCGTCCATCATTTTGGGATTGTCGTGGAAGATATGAGTGAAGCACTTCGCCAGGCCAACGAAGCAGGGTATCAGGTGATCATGGATGGTTCGGGATTTGGTTTGGACGGTGATGGTCATTACGCCTATCTTGACACCGAGGAGAGCATCGGCGTGACCTTGGAATTGATCAGCCGTCCTGAAAAAAGGGTTGAACCTGAAATGATATATCCGCCTGAAGAAGATAATGAGTAATGTATTCTATCAGAGTTCTTCACGATATTGGAAAAGATGGGGTACCTGCTTTTTGAACACATAAGAGAGTGATAATAGGTGAGTTGAAAAGATACTGTATCAAATTTCAATATTTGAGTTGATGAAAAAGAAAACTCCCTGAAAATTAGACAAACCTAGGCCTGAATGATTTTCACATTTGATAACCACCACTGTCAAAATTATTTTATATAGTGAGTTTGTAGAGGTAACGATAGAGATTGGGAGATTTGAAATAGGATTTGACGAGAAGCTGGATGTAAGGATCTGTCAGGGGATGCAATTAAGCAGAGAAAGTCTCTTATCAAGAAATTCTTGAGGCTGTTGATGAAGACATGCAGGATGTGGTGCCTTTGCCTAGCAAATGTCACCGGATCATGTCTTTCACAAGTGTTTATAACTATTTTTCGACAATATTCGCCGCCATTTGATCCTCAGTTTGAGATCGGCATACATTTGTTTCAGTTTTTGGTTCTCCTCATCCAGATCTCTTACGTCCTATGTAGCAGAAAGTCCATGCCACTGTGATTTACTTTTCAATTGTAAAATACACTTTGGCTGAATCCACTCTTAAGGCTCAACTCTGTCATTGGAACCCCTGCTTCGGTTTCTTTTAGAATTCTGATGACCTGTTGTTCACTGTACCGTTTGCATTTCCTAAGGCATCTCCTATTTTATTTTAATGGAGTCTCCATATGAAATTAGTATAATTTTTGAGGTGGTTATCACTTGACAACATTTATTTAAATTGTTAGTATTTCAATATCTCCATTTAAAGATCAATCAGTAGGGGGAAAATGTCTGTAACCACTTATGGAGAAATATACTAACACTCATCTGAAATCGAGCACTATTGGATCAATCGCTCCACAAATCATCACTCTCAAGTTCAGATAATGTGATTATTAAGTCATTTTCAGATGGTAATTGGAGAAAAAAGATGAGATCCATCATCACATACAATTTTTTACTAAGGCTTGTTTCGGTTATTCTTCTGGTAGGACTAGTAGGTGAGCATAGGGAAATTGTTCAAGCCGGTGTAAATAGTACGGCGCTTGAGGTGGAGGGCGAAATCAGTGTTGACACAGACTGGTCTGGAGAAATTCTTGTCACTAATACCGTTGTTGTTTTGCCTAATGTTACATTGCATATCCATCCAGGTACTAAGGTGCGCTTTGTTAATTACCGCGGCTACAGGGAGCCTGAGCTTAAGCTTAACCTAATTGTCTACGGCAGAATTATCGCCAATGGCACATATGATGCTCCAATTTATTTCACCTCAGACTCGACCGATCCCCAGAATGGCGATTGGTCGATGATTCGTTTGATTTCAAACACAGCTCAATCGGAATTTAACTGGTGCGTGTTTGAATTCGCGCAGCACGGTTTGAACGTTTGGAACAGTTCACCGTTTATCTCTCACATTGTTTTTCGTTGGAACAACTGGGAGGGGATCTACTTTGAATCTTATACCGCACCAACTATTGTGTGGTGCCAGATCTATGAAAATGGTTATAATGGTTTAGCAGCAGAACAGCTGAATACTATTGATATGGATTATTGCGAGATATGGCGCAACGGTACTTCCGGTGTGCATATCGATAATTCAACTGCTGAAATTCGCCGTTCGATCGTCTACGATAACAAAGCCCACGGTTTATCTGTAGATAATGGTTCCACTCTTTATGCTTATGGAGATGAAATTTACGACAACACCGCCTGTGGCATTGGTTTTGGTGAGGGAACTAATACAGTCTACGTTTCAAATAATTCAATTTACAACAATGGCGGGGGTGGCAATATCTGTGGACCAGTTACTAATGTAACCACAAGTTTTTATCCCCCAACTTCTATTGATATTGGTTTCACACCAGATATGTCATACGCTCTGGGATATATACCTGGTGACCCTGTACTTGATAAGTATATGTATGTTTACCCAGACGATGAAACCCGGCTGATTGTCAAGAAAATTGGTACAGCACTGGGTTTAACCTGGTCAGTAGCTTATCATGAAAGTGCGATCTGGACCAGCACCTTACAGGGTAATATCTATCAGTTGGATCCTGATACTGGGGCGACTTTATCCAGCTTCACCCTGAGTAGTTCGCCTTCCTGGGGGACTCCCACCCAACCATGGGGGATGGCTTTTGATGATGAGGGGTTTATGTGGATCGTGGATTTCGCTGAACGCAAACTATTTAAAATCAATATAGCCTCACAGCAGATCGTGTTCAGTGTCGATACACCGAACGCCACTGCAGGCGGATGCAAGGGTTTGGCATGGGATGGGCAATATCTTAACGTGTTAGAATGGGTAACTCCAACGATTCACAGGGTGACCAAGAATGGTGTGTTGGTAGATAGTATTCCCTTGAACAATGGCGGCTCTGGAGGATTGGCCTGGGATGGTCAATTTTACTGGGTGCCAACAAAAGGGCGCATATTGAAGTATGACTCAAGCGGTAAACAGGTCGGCTGGATTTATGCGGCGTCTGAAGGTACCTGGGATATGGCCTCCGTAGATGGGTATTTATGGGCAACCCAACGTACTAACGAAAATTGGATGGATGAAAAAATATTCCAGCTTGAAATCTTGAATGACCATGATTACGCCAGCATAATTTTTCTCCCATTGGTGATCCGGTGATTGAGCCTTTTTGTTAATGTATAGGATGTTGTTTTCAGCCTGGTATTGTCACCTATGACATGAAAATATTGAATTCTAAGTTTCTTGTTTTGGGATTATAAGTTGACTTTGATTGATGAGCATCTTTACTAAATTTTCTCTCTGCGCTTGACTTTTTTTGCTAACCTGATAAAATACATAGGCTGGTGGAGAGAAAACTACTCCACTCCTGAAGTAGTGGTTCGCAAGAACATAAATAAATTTTTGAAACAGCCTACTCCTCTAAAGAGATTGGCTAAAAGCAGTAACAGGGGAACCCCTACATATAGGGGTAACACATGCGGGTGTAGTTCAATGGTAGAACGTCTCCTTGCCAAGGAGAAGGTTGAGAGTTCGAGTCTCTTCGCCCGCTCTTAACAAGATCGATGGGCTGATATCAGATGGCCGTATCGGCCGCAGGTATCAGCTTTATTATTCCCGGCGACGTAGCCAAGTTGGTAAGGCAAGGGTCTGCAAAACCCCGATCACGGGTTCGAGTCCCGTCGTCGCCTCTACATAAAAACACCCCGTATGGTGGGGTGTTTTTTCTATCTTTTGTGCTTCGCACAAACTGCAATAGGCTTGGTCTCTAACGGCAAAATGCCGAACTTATTAATCCAATTCCCTAATAACAAATTCCCAATTACCCAATACCTAATACCCAATCACCATTCCCTATTTACCAATCCCTACTACGCCCTTGCACTAATTTCTAGCCTATGGTATATTTCTAAATACCGACCGATCGGTCGGATTTATTGGTAATTTCATCCGTTATTATGACCCATTATTCCCGAGGCGTGGAAACACGCCAAATCATCCTCAGCACTTCTTTAGATTTATTTTCTAAGAACGGTTATGACGCGGCCAGTGTGGCTGAAATTTGTCAGCAGGCACAGGTCAGCAAAGGCGCGTTCTACCACCATTTTCCATCCAAGCAGGCGTTATTCCTGGCCTTGATGGCCACCTGGTTGGAAGGTGTGGAGGGTGCGCTTCAGCAGTCAGCGGCGTCGGCAGTCAATGTTCCGGAGGCATTAGAGAATATGGCCGGGATGACCGGCAGTATATTCGAAGCCCTGGAATCCGGATTCCCGATCTTGCTCGAGTTCTGGCGCCAGGCAAGCCGCAGCCCAGAAATTTGGCGGAAGGCGGTAGCACCTTACCATCGCTATCTGGCATTCTTTGCTGACCTGATCAAAAAGGGTGTAGACGAAGGCTCCTTTGACAAGGGGTTGGACCCTGATGCCACTTCCCGATTGCTGATGGCTGTCGCCATGGGGTTGCTGCTGCAGGCGTCGTTTGACCCTGAAAACGCTGACTGGCAGGAGATCACCCGTTCAGGTATCAATTTAATTTTAAGTGGCTTGAGGAGGATAGAATGAATTTAGTAACTGGTGGTGCTGGGCATTTGGGAAATGTGTTGGTGCGGGAACTTGTCAGCCGGGGTGAGGATGTCCGGGTTTTGATTTTGCCCGGTGAGGATACGAAATCTCTCGAAGGACTACCGGTGGAGATGGTCGAGGGCAATGTTTTAGATATTGACTCGCTGATTTCTGCGATGGCAGGTGTGGATATTGTTTTTCACATGGCGTCGTTGGTCTCGATTACCGAGAGCAATTCAGATTTGTTGTACGCGGTCAATGTTGGCGGGACACAAAACGTGATTGATGCGGTCAAGAAGACAGGTGTCAAGAAATTGATATATACCAGTTCCATCCATGCGCTCGAGCGACCGCCAAAGGGGGTGTCAATTGATGAGAATTTGCGATTTGACCCCCAAAACCCTGCAGGTCCTTATGACCGCACAAAAGCTCAGGCTTCCATAATGGTGCAACAGGCTGCGATGGATGGGATGGATGCGGTGATTGTGTGCCCGACTGGCGTGGTGGGTCCGTATGATTACCGTCATTCTGAGATGGGTGAGTTGATCCTCTCGTGGATGCGAAAACCGGTGAACTTCCTGGTGAAGGGCGCTTTTGATTTTGTGGATGTGCGGGATGTGGCTCGCGGGCATATTTTAGCCCGGGACCGAGGCAAAAGCGGTGAGACGTACATCCTGGGCGGCGAGCGCATCGAGTTGAAACTGCTTCATAATTTGGTGCAGAGGGTGACCGGTAAGAAGAAGAAACCGATCACATTCCCATTGCCGATTGTGTTGATCGTGGCACCGATCGCAGAGCTGTATTATAAGATAACGAAAACCAAGCCGCTGGTCACACGCTACTCGCTTGAAACGATCGTAAGCAACTCCGAGATCAGCTCAGACAAAGCGAAAGCGGAGCTTGGATATCATCCGATTCGTTTGGCGAAATCCATCACCGATACCGTACGTTGGTGGTTACAGAACCTGCGGTTTACTAAACGAAGACTTCGTTCGTAAAAACAAAGAAGAAATTTAATATTACGAAAAGAAGGTGAATTTCACCTTCTTTTTTGTATTTGTGATTAGCAATCAGGGAAATGAGAATTAAGGGGTTCGTGTCTGGCAAGTGGGACAGAAGTGCGTGCCGCGCTGACCGACAGTAGTTTTTTGGATTGGTGTGCCGCAAAACGGACAGGGAACACCTTCACGTTGGTAGACATTAAAGTGGTTTTGGAATTCACCGCCGCGATAAACCCAATCCACGCTGGCGCCAAAGCGCTGGATGCCCTCTTGCAGTGTGGTCTGGATGGCGGCGTACAGTGCTGCGGCTTCTGGCTTGGTGAGTGAATCTGATTGTCTGAGCGGGTGGATCTTGGCCTTGAATAGGCTTTCATCGGTATAAATATTGCCTAACCCGGCAATGAAGTGTTGGTCCATCAGCAGGGGTTTGATCTGCCGGCTGTGGTTATGGAGCATTTCGTATAGCGTTTCTGCTTTAAAGCACCCGCTAAGCGGTTCCGGCCCAAGGCTGCCAAAGAGCTGTTCCGCATCCTCCACAACCCACATTCTGCCAAATTTTCGGATATTGCTGAATACCAAACGCCAGCCGCTGACAAGGTTGATGATCACGCGGTCATATGCTTGGGCGGCGATGGGCGAGTGATCATCGTTCAAGCGGGGTTCCATGCGCATATCACCCGACATCCGCAGATGCCCTATCAGGTGTCCTTCGCTGAGGGGAAAGTGTAAGAACTTCCCTCGACGGCGAACGTCAATGATGGTTTTGCCGACCAGGATCTGCTTGAATAGCGTTGGATGGGGTGCCGCGATGATTCGGTCCCATTGAACATCGACAGACTCAATCACCTGCCCGGGGACGGGGAGCTGGTCTTCACTGCCATCTCGCAGCCTGCGGACAATGGTTTCAACTTCTGGTAATTCAGGCATTTAACTTGGGCACTCCTTTGTGTGCACACCTTGCTAGGATCAAATGTTCCTTAGTCTTGATATAGGTAAAGGGCTTGGATTTTGGCTGCCTTCAATACTGTTCGCTCAGAATTATGCTTCGATCTTCAGGGTGATTTGGTCCCCCAAAGTTGGGCCGATCACGATCTCTTCGGCCGCATCGTGAACCTGCAGCCTCATGGTCTTGTCGTAAGGTGTGCGTGAAAGCAAAGTAATTTTTGCCCCCGGCCGCAAGCCGCATTTTCCTAAATATCGCAGCACCTGTGGATCTTCGTGCGGGACGCGCACAATTTGCCCGTTTTGTCCAACATCGAGGTTGTTCAATGAAATCTGCACAATTTCTGGCATGTGTAATTCTGCATTAGGGATGGGGTCACCGTGCGGGTCAAACTCAGGATGGCCCAGCGCTGCATCCATTCGTTTTTCAAGCAGAGGGGACATGGCGTGTTCCAATATTTCAGCTTCTTGATGAACTTCGTCCCACGAATAACCTAATTTCATGACCAGGTAATGTTCAATCAATCGGTGGCGCCTGAGCATCTTCAGGGCAGCCTGTCTGCCGTCCTCTGTCAGCTCAACGCCATGGTGTTTCCGGTAGATAACATAAGGCGGATCGGTTTTTGATAACTTCTGAAGCATGTTCGTGACCGATGCAGCTGAAATACCCAGCACTTCTGCCAGATGGCTGGTGGAAGCTTTTCCGCCAGCACGGGTGAGCTCGAAAATGCGTTTCAGGTAATCCTGAATATTGTGACTTAACGTTTCGGACATCGTGATCCCTTGTGAGAAGTCTAAATAATAAATTAGTTTTACCTAAATCATGATAGCATAATTGATATCTTCCGTCAAACTACTGCAGAAAGATAAAATCCCTGCTCATAAACCCTTATGAGCAGGGATTCTTATTTAATGTGATTAATTAGGAATTTTTAGGCGCTTGGTTCCTGAAGAGATTGCTGCAGTTGTTTGCTCTGTTCATGTGCTTCTGCATCATCTTTGCCAAGTTTGATGATTGCCGGGACGAAAAACCCGCCGACACCAGCGATGATGGTTAAAATACCGCCAATGATGAACCACAGCTGGTTGGTTGTGGCATCTGCAACAGGGCCGGCAATTGCTAAACCGATCGGACTGGCAAGGCTAGCGCCGGTGTGCAAGAGGCTGAAAACCCTGCCCTGCAGATCTGGCTCAACCCTGGCTTGCATCACTGCGAAGAGCGGTCCGTTGACGATGGGGTTGAGGAAGCCGAAGATGGCAATCCCGATCACACCAAGGATATACATATTGGATGGGGCTAAACCCACCATAAGGATCGCTGCACCGGATATTGTAAGCGCAGTGATGGATGTCAGGATGCGGTTTTTGAATCCTCCCCATGCGCTCAGCAGGAAACCTCCGAGAATCACGCCTACACCAAATGCTGAATTAATGAATCCCAGCTCATAAGCCCCTTTGCCGAAATGTTCGGTTACCACCAGGGGCAGTAGCGAAAACGCGGGGTTGATCAACAGGTTGACCAGCATCGCCAGGAAAATAATCGCCATCAAACCTGTCCAGTTGGTGACATATTTCCAGCCTTCGACAAGGTCCTGGAAAATTGTGGGTTTGATAATGCCCCCATTCCCGTCTTTGACGCCTTTGCGTTCAGGTTGCGGAATGGTAAAGAACAGTAGTGGAATCACAGCCAGGAGCGCCGTGGAAACATCGATGAATAATACACCCTGGATGGGCATTGTTGCGATCAAGAAAGCACCAATTGCAGGCCCGGCAATGTTCATGATACCTTGCAATGCCTGGTTTGCACCCGCTACCCGAGAAAGGTGTTGCTTTGGCACCATCAGGGTGGTTGATGCGGTCATGGCTGCCCATTGAAATTGACCACAGGCAGACCGGATGAACATCACCATGTAAATGTGCCAGATCTGGGCAATATCCAGCATAAAGAAGATGGCGACCAGCAGTGTAAAGAGGGCGGTGATGCTGTCAAATATCGCCATCACGGCTTTCCGATTCCAGCGGTCAACCAGTGCGCCGGCGATTGGTGCGATGATAATACCCGGTAAAACCTGCATTAAGGTCCCCATTGCGAGGATCGTGGCTGAACCTGTTTGTTCGGTCAGATACCAAACAAAGGCAAAACCGACCAGGTGACTGCCAAGCACAGAAAAAGATTGGCCAAACCAAATGGTAAAGAACCTAAATTGCCATTTTTTATTGGTTTCAGTCTGGATTGCTTCGGTCATTGGATTTCCTTGGGTATGGGGGAGCATCCCAGCTCTTTAATAAGATGTCAGGGTTAGTAATTATATCAATTGTTTCACTTAGTGAATTAAAGCATGGGCACAGAAGGTTTTATAGCCAACTCTCTGAGGTCGTGGTTGAGCATGTATGAGGACGGATTTCAACCAGTAAACCATGCAACACCGGAAAAGAACATTCGTTAAGGACTTGAAAATTCTTGACCCAGGTATCTATTCGAGGAACACTTCGACATGTTCACCATCTTCTTCATCGAAAATGTCCACAATTTGCCCAACTTCACCTGAGTTCAGCCATGAATTTAAGTCTTCCATGTTAAGACCTTCAATTTCAGGGGCAAAACGGGCACCCATCCGGATACCTGAGTTGATCAGAGTGACAGGGAGGCGGACATTTACCCTGGCTTTTCCGGAATCAGTGTCGGTGATCAGCACACGTAAATAACGGGGTTTCTTTCCGGTGGGGATGCCGCTGGGGGCTGTGGGCGGATGGGGTGCAGGCTCGCTCAGATCGTCAAGTGCTTCGATCAAGCGTGCGCCTTCAGCAGCTGAAATTTTTCCTTCCTGAATCATCATCAAAATTCGCATGCGTTCTTCTGTTGAGGCCATCGTCATTCACCTTTCTTGGATTCAACTTCCAGGCCTTGTAAGAGTTGTTGTGCCTGGAGGGGTGTGATTTTCCCTTGTTCGAGCTCATCAAGGATGCGCCGCCTGTCTTCTGGGGAGAGGGTGGGTTCTTCATCTTTGCCGGGTTCATATCCCATTGCCCGGATCACATCATACAACCGGTTGCGCAAGGTGGGATAGGAAAGGTTAAGTTCCTCTTCCATGCGGTTGAAGCGGCCTTCGCAGCGGACAAATGTCAGCACGAAGTTGATTTGCTCTTCAGTCAGGTCAGAGAAGGGACCCGAATTGGGCTGAAAATGACCCTCCACTGATGTGTCGCAGCGCGGGCAGAAAAAACGAGTGACATAGATCTCTGATTGGCAAATTGGACATTTTTCTGGTAATTTTCGCATACAGCGCTCCTTTTCTGACCATATCCTGTTGATAATTTTAAGATTTATGATATACTTGTTCTTAGAACAACAGGATGAAAATTTTATTCATTCTTTCAGAACAAATTTCATACTTAGGTGTTTTGAATAGTAATTATTGAACATATTCTAACACGAACTTTGATTTTGTCAATAGCAATATTGACATTTTTTATTTAAATCGGTAAATGACTTAATAATATTTACTCATAAATTATAAAACCATAAATTTTTCAAAAGAATATTAAGTTTTTACGATAGATTGATTCATGGCGCATCGTCAATCAACTAAAAAATTTTAGGTTTTACGATAAGTAACCAAAATTATCATTATATGCTAAAATTCTATTTGTCAAAATCAAGAATTTTTTAAGAAATGAGGAGAAACAGTAATATGATCAGTACAATTAAAGTAAATGGCACCTGGAAGGGCGGTTACCGTGTTGATGTTCAGGGTGCAGATCACAAATTAATCATTGACCAGCCTGAAGCTGGCGGTGGTAAAAACGAAGGCCCTAATCCATTAGAGGTGTTTCTGTTCGCATTAGGCGGCTGCTTAGGTACCATAGCAGCCATCATCGCTCGGCAAGATCGGATTGAATTGCGCGGGTTTGAAATCAGTATTGAGGGTGATCTTGATAAAGGCTTCTTAATGGGTAAAACAACAGAGGGTCGTGCCGGTTTCACCGAAATCCGTGCAGAAGTCAATATCGATGCCGATATGACGGATGAGGAAAAACAGGCTTTCTTTGAGCGTGTGGATGCCCGTTGCCCGATTTCAGATAACATGATCAACAACACCAAGGTTGTTTTTGACGTAAAATAGCTTTTCCTTTATTTTTCAATAACAGGCCATGCGAAGATGGCCTGTTTTGCTTTAATGGATTGCCTGCTTGTTTAAGGAAAATTTTGGTAAGTTGGTATAATGTTAGAAACCAGACTAAATGAGAGGATTTATGGCAAAACAAATTGTTGAGTGCATTCCCAATTTTTCTGAAGCACGACGTGAGCCGGTTGTTGCAGAAATTATTCAGCAGATTGAATCGGTCAGCGGGGTAACTATCTTAGACCGCCATTCAGACATTGATCATAACCGCACGGTGGTCACCTTTGTAGGCCCGCCAGATGCTGTGGAAGAAGCGGCCTTTTCTGCCATACAGAAAGCAGCTGAATTAATCGATCTGGATCAGCATCAAGGTGAGCACCCGAGGATTGGGGCGACGGATGTTGTGCCCTTTGTGCCGATTTCTGGCGTGACGATGGTCGAGTGCGTGGAGATGGCTCGGCGGCTTGGAAAGCGTGTGGGAGAAACCCTGCAGATCCCGGTTTACCTGTATGAGGATGCTGCCACACGGCCGGACCGGGTAAATTTAGAGGACATCCGCCGGGGTCAGTATGAGGTGTTGAAGAAAGAAATCGGTGTCAATCCTGATCGTAAGCCTGATTTTGGCCCCGCAAAGCTGACAGGCGCAGGTGCAACCGTCATTGGCGCCCGGCAGCCCCTGATTGCATTCAATGTATACCTGACGACGGACGATGTTTCGATTGCAAACAAGATCGCCAGGGCTATCCGTCATTCCTCTGGCGGTTTGCGGTATGTTAAATCGATGGGTGTATTGGTTGAAGGGCGTGCCCAGGTTTCGATGAACTTGACAAATTTCAGGCGCACATCCATGGCGCGGGTAGTGGAGATGATCCGACGTGAAGCGGTGCGCTATGGGGTGCGGGTTCACCACTCAGAGCTGGTAGGTCTCATCCCCAACGAGGCGCTGGTTGATGCGGCTGTGTGGTATATGCAAATGGACCAGTTCGAACCGGAGCAGGTTTTGGAAACCCGTCTATTTGATGAATCGACCAAGTCTGGTAATGGACTGTCGGAAACGAAATCCCCCACGTTTTTAGATGCCCTAGCTTCGGCTGAACCGACACCAGGCGGTGGATCCGCTTCGGCTCATGGCGGTGCGATGGCCGCCTCTCTGGTCGCTATGGTGGGACGGTTGACAGTGGGCAAGAAGCGCTATGCTGACGTAGAAGCCGAAATTTGGCCGATCATCGACGAGGCAATGGAATTAAAGACGTGGATGGAAGAGGCTGTAGCGAAAGATGCTGAAGCCTTTGACACCTACATGGAAGCCAGACGTTTGCCCAGGGACACCGAACAGCAAAAAGAAGAACGCATTAAAGCGATTCAGGCGGCATCGATCACTGCGGCAAATGTGCCGTTGATGGTGGCGCAAAAGGCGCTAAGAATTTTAGAATTGGCACTGAAGGTGGCTGAATTAGGAAATATCAACGCCATTTCAGACGCAGGCGCCGGGTCAGCCTTTGCAAATGCTGCTATCGAAGGTGCGGGGCTGAATGTTCGCATCAATCTGCTGGGCTTAGAAAAAGAATCTGAACCCTCCAGGATGATCAATGAGCTGAAAACTTACGAAAAACAAGCTGAAAAACTGAACCAGGCTATCCGTCAGACACTTACAGAGCGGGGTGGCTTGGACCTGCCCTAAGATCAATGAAAAGATTACTGGTTGAATTCCTTTTACCCGCCTGGTTAATCCTGGGTTTGATAGGCTGTCAAACGCAGTCTGAATCAACACATCAAACTGTAGAGGTAAGGCTTGACCCCTTAGAGACAGAAACGATTGCAGAGACCGAAGCGTTAGTTAAACCCAGCGCAACAATCGCCGATTCTGAGATCGTAATCCCACCCCCAACGGTTACACCTACTATGGAAACCGCATCCACAGAGCTTGAATTGCCGACGGGCTTGGATTGCGGTGAGACATTTTGTCAGGCACCATGGGCTGGCTTGTTGGCACGACCTATACAGCCAGAAGGGAGAAATACTATCGACCTGACTTATCCCTATGCCAATACTAAAAACGGGCAGTTGGACCCGCATCATGGTGTTGAATTTCCTAATCCATATGGCACACAGGTACTGGCTGCGGGTTCGGGTGAAGTTGTGTATGCCGGTGAAGACAGCCTGACGGTGCTTGGTCCGTTTACAGGTTTTTACGGCAATGTCCTCATCCTTCGGCATGATGATTTGTTTGGGGGTGAAGATGTATTTACACTCTACGCGCATCTCTCAAGCATTGAAGTTGAGCTTGGGCAGCGGGTCGAGACGGGTGATGTGATCGGAAAAGTCGGGCAAAGCGGTGCTGCTGATGGACCGCATTTGCATTTTGAGGTTCGCCTGGGGGTAAATGATTATGCCCATACCCTCAACCCGGTGTTATGGTTTTCGCCCTTTGTTTCAGTAGATGATGTCCCTAATGCCACATTGGCGGGTTTGATCCTTGATCCCTATGGACAGCCTCTCTCTGATTTTTCACTTTCCCTGGAACAACTTGATGTGGAAGGGAACGCTGTTGGGCATTATTATCCGTTAACCTATACGCCCTCTGCCACCAATGCTCACCCGGTTTTGGGTGAGAACTTTGTAATGCCCGATATACCGGCTGGTGACTATCGTTTAGCCTTTGTGTATGGCGGATTGAATGAAGTATTCTTCACGTTGGAACCAGGGGTTTTAGGTTTTATTTCATTGCAGACTTCTTTTATGCCCACAGATGAATCAGATTGAGATGGTATTGAGGTAAATTAATGAAACGCATTGTGATTGCATCGAAGAACCCTGTGAAAGCTGACGCCGTGTTGAACGGCTTTGAGCGCATGTTTCCGGATGAAGATTTCAGGATCAGCACAATCTCGGTGCCATCCGGTGTTTCTGATCAGCCGATGACGGATCTGGAAGCGCGGCAGGGGGCAAAAAACCGGGCAGCCAACGCACAAAAAAACATACAAGAAGCGCATTATTGGGTGGGTGTTGAGGGGGGCTGTGATTACCAAGATGAGGAATTGGTGGCTTTTGCCTGGATCGTGATCCTTGGCGAGGGGTACGCCGGTAGTGCCCGGACAGCCTTATTCAGGCTGCCAAAAAAGGTGCAGAACCTGGTTGAATCAGGCATGGAGTTGGGCGATGCCGACGACCAGGTGTTTGGCAGAACGAATTCAAAACAAAAATCTGGCGCAGTGGGCTTGTTGACACAGGACGTTGTCACACGGACGACACTTTATGAGCAAGCCGTTGTGCTTGCCCTGATCCCTTTTAAAAACCCCGATTTGTATGAAAATGGAAAGGCATTTTAGCTAACACTGAAGACAGATAACAGCCTATCCAATTTTTCAACCTCAACTAATTTTCAAGATCATATTCCATGATTTGGGGAACACCATTAAGCTGAACAATAACATCGATCATTTCATAACTCTCGACACCGTCTTTAGTTAAGACGACTGAGAGGATTGCAGAATAATTAGGCGGGAAAAGGAAATTATCGAAGACAAAATTTCCCATGCTGTAGGCGATCAGACCCCCATTGTATGTTTCAAGTCTCTGCAGTACGTGGGGATGGCTGCCGATGACGAGTGAAGCACCGCTGTCGATGGCCAGGCGAGCAATTCTTTGCTGCCCATCGGATACACGTTGTGCGATTTCGTATCCGTTATGAACCAGCACGATGACCAGATCTGCATTTTCTTTTGCCTGGCTGACTGATTCACGCACATGTGCCTCGTGTGCCCAGGCGATGCCTGGTTTTTGCTCACCTGCTTCCCACACGGTGTAGTCGTAATCGGTGGGCGGAATGTCTGCAAACGCCAGAAAAGCCAACCGCAGTCCGTTGATCTCTCGATAAACCGGGGCATATGCTTGGGATGCGTCCAATCCTGCGCCGATATACGCGACCTGGTTGGTTGATAGGGCAGCCAGAGTTTCATGCAAGCCAGATGCACCATAATCCAGTATATGGTTGTTAGCCAGACTGACCACATCAAAACCGGCAAAGGCTAAGGACTCACCTGCGGCGAGTGGAGCCCTGAAGGCATATGTTTTTTCTTCCGCAATCCCGCCCTCTGTGATGGGGCATTCTAAATTCCCAACGGTGACATCGGCAGAAGAAAGTGTCTCTGCAGTGAATTGAAACGGCGCGGTTACCCCTTCTGAAAGGATCAATTCGCCGATGGTCCTGCCCAGCATGATGTCACCAACGGCCATCAGCATCACCTGTCCGCTGGCTTGCGATGTCAATGTTGGCATCAGGCTTGGTTCAGGTGAAGGTGGGGGTGTGGGTGTAGATGTGTTGGCGGGAACAAGGGTCTGTGTGGCGGTCGACGTTGGATCAACAAATTGGATGGTCGGTGTGTGAGGAACAGGCGGATCGGCATTAACAACCTGACAGGCGGAAAGCAAGCATAAGCAAAGGGGCAATACCGTTAAGATGGGTTTTTTCATCAATGATTGAACTAGTTATTGAGTGTTTTGCATACTGGTGTAGTAACAGTTTACCATTCTGTGTCGAAGCGTTTTTTATTATCTTTTTGATCGCCTCAACATGAGAATCAGCAATCCCAGGATGAACCCGCCTAATACAATTAACAGGGCATCCTGACGCTCGTTGCGGTCTTCAAAGAAAACAAAGGCTTCTGTCCCGCCCATGGTGGAGATAGGTTTTTTTACTTTGGATGGTGCTGCAGTGGGGGTTTTCTCCGACGCCGGTTTACCCCGGTCTTTCGTGCCAAGCATGATGTATGGCAATAGAGCCGCCAGTTTGGTCTCGTTGATACCAGAAACTTCAACCAGATCGTGCAGATCGGCATAGGGGCGCTGTTCGATGATCCGGGCAGCTAAGCCTGCCCCAATGCCGCGAATGGATATCAGTTCATCCATGGAGGATGTGTTGATGTCGACCAGTGTTTGCTTCCTGTCAGCCATAGTTCACTCCTGCCTGTTTGTTATTGGTTTTATTACTTCGCACCTGAATAATATTAGTATAACTTGATTGTCAGTCAAATTCAATTGATTGCTGTGACGCCGGGAAGGTGGTTGGCAAAAGTTATTCGGAAAACTTGAGATTAATGATAAGATTGCAGGTATTATTGGCTACCTTTATAAGTATTTTTAGAATTGGAGAATCAAGTTGGATATTACTAAAATTGATCGTTTGACGGCATTATTAAAATCAGAACTTGTGCCTGCGCTCGGTTGCACTGAACCCATTGCGATTGCCTTCACAGCGGCAAAAGCACGTGAATTGCTTGGTGAAAATGTTGCAAGTGTTGTTGTGCAGTGCAGTTCGAACATCATCAAAAATGCAAAGAGTGTCTATGTCCCAAGAACAAACGGTTTAAAGGGTATCGCTGCTGCTGCTCTGATAGGCATTTATGGCGGAGATGCAAGTTTGGGTCTAGAGGTTCTAAGCACAGTCACAGATGAATCGATCCAGGAAGTCAATCATATTTTAGATTCGGGGATTTGCGACGTTGTTCAGTTAGAGTCCCAGAACAATTTAGATATCATTGTCGAATTAGAAGGTATCAGCGGACATACATCTTCTGCCCGTGTCACGGGAGAGCATACAAACCTCACCCAATTAATAAAAAACGGGCAAATTATTTTTAGTAAAGATTTTTCTGCACTGGCGGATGAGGATGACTCTAATAGCTTGCATGATATCTCATTTCACGATTTATTTGAGTATGCACAGACGGTCGATTTAAAGGAAGTTGAAGCAATTATCACGCGGCAGATTGACTACAACACCAGGATTTCTGCCGAGGGTATTGAAAAAGATTATGGTATCAATGCTGGTTCAACCGCCTTAAGCCTCTTAGGGGATACAGTAGATGGGCGCGCCGTAGCAATGCCTGCTGCCGGATCAGATGCCCGGATGGGCGGATCCGAACTACCTGTCATTATCAATTCAGGAAGTGGAAACCAGGGATTAACGGCATCTTTGCCGATTGTTGAATATGCAAAATCATTGGGTACATCAAAGGATACTTTGTATCGAGCCCTGGTATTAAGTAACCTGGTTGCCATTTACCAGCGAAGTAAAATCGGGCGGCTGTCTGCTTATTGTGGTGTTGTCAATGCCGCTGCGGGTGCTTCTGCCGGGCTGACATACCTGAGAAATGGGGAAGAGCAGCAGATTGGCTATGCGGTTGAATATGTTTTGGGGACCTTGAGCGGTATGATTTGCGATGGCGCGAAAGCGTCGTGCGCCTCAAAAATCGCCTCGAGCGTCCAATGTGCTTTGATGGGGTCAAAATTAAGTTTGAGAGACCATCACTTCTTATCTGGTGATGGCATTATTAAATCTTCAACAGGCGAGACGATCGATAATGTGGCAAAACTCGGAAGAGAGGGGATGCAGGAAACAGATAAATTGATCTTGAAAATAATGCTTGGCTAATTTGTCAGTGCCATAGGCGAATATCAATCAATTTGGTGTGATTGATTATTGTTGATTAATGCCCTGCACATGATGATGCAAACGTTGATCGAATCGCGTAAAATAATTAATACAACCAGATAATTTTTATTCGTATGAAAGGAGCTTGTCATGGACGATCGGAAAGAAGTCGTTAAGGATTTTATTGAAAACCGAACACCATCCAGGGTGCCGATCGGTTTTTGGTATCACTTTGTTCCACCTCGGGATCATCACCTTGGTTTGAAGGACCCCAAAGTGGTTGAAGAAGTGATTCGCGGGCAGAAAGCTTATATCGACCAATTGGAGCCTGATTTTGTAAAGATTATGTCTGATGGCTTTTTTGGTCATCCCGGTGTGTTTGAGAACAGCATCGAGACTGTTGAGGATCTAAAAAAGGTCAAATCTGTTGGTGAAAACCACCCATGGATGACAGAGCAGATCGCTTATGTGAATGAAATTTGCGATTATGTTGATGGCAAAATTCTGACCTTTTACAATATTTTTTCTCCGTTGCAGTTCATTCGGATCAAGTTTGAAGAATATGAAGAAGATTTCGAGAAATTTACCCGGCTGTTTTTTGAAGATCCCCAGTTGATGGTTGATGCCGCCAGAGAAATCGAAAAAGATCTAAAGATTTTGGTTGATAAGTTGTTCACAGAAACAAAGATCGATGGCATTTACTATAGCGTCCAAAGTGTGCAGGGCGAGCAGGCTGATGACGAATTTCATAAGAAATATGTAGAGTCGTTAGATGTAGACACGATGGCGCATATTAGAAAGTATAGCGACAATATTATGCTGCACATTTGTGGCTACGGACACTACACCAATGATCTTGAACGGTATGTCAACTATCCGGCGAAGATCATTAACTGGGCGACGGCTACTGAAAATGTCACCCTGAGCGAAGGTAAACAGATTTTTGGCGGGAAGCCTGTCTTGGGCGGGTTTGACAATAACCTTGAATCATCGATCTTGTTTAATGGTACCGATGAAGAATTAGAGGATTATGTCAATCATATCCTTGACGATGCAGGAACGAAGGGTATTGCTTTAGGCGCTGATTGCACCATTGACCCTTCGATTGACTTGAATCGGCTAAAGAAAATAAGGGAAATAGCCCGCGCTTACAGCGAAAAATGATTGATAAATGGCTATTTTGAAGGGTGAAAATGGTGCTTGTATCATTTTTACCCTTCAAATCTTTAATGCTATGGGCGATAAATTACAAAAAAGAAAAACTTCCAGGTGCGAATTTAAAGAAACGTAATGATCATATGGTAATTGACGAGACTAACGAAAAACTGCCTTTCTGGCAGGAGAAAACCCTTGACGAGATGACCCAGGAGGAATGGGAATCCTTATGTGATGGGTGTGGTAAATGCTGCCTGCATAAGATCGAAGATGAGGACACGGGCGAGGTCTATTTTTCCAACATCGCCTGCCGCTTGTTGGATTTAAACACCTGCCGATGTAAGAATTATCAAAACCGCTCAGAAGAAGTGCCTGACTGCATCCCGCTAACAGCAAAAATGGTGCGTGAAATCAGCTGGCTGCCCAGCTCTTGCGCTTACCGCCGGTTAGCTGAAGGCCGCGGGTTGGCCCGGTGGCATCCCCTGGTTTCAGGGAGTTGCACAACGGTTATTGAAGCCGGAATCTCGGTTTGCGGGCGGGTGATCGCTGAAGAAGAAGTAGACCTTTCAGAACTTGGCGAATATCTTGTGGATTGGTTTGATTGAAGTGGGATTTTGAAGTCAGCCTTGAAAATAATTGGAATAAATTTTCCGAGTGGAACGAAAAATGGCATGGGTTTAAGGTATACTTAGATTGTCCTAAATGATCAGCAGGTTTTAGATTCTTGAATCAGGCGTGCATATGGAAAACAAAGAGATCCCTGAAAATCAAAATATCGAGTTGAACCAGCTGTTGCTTGCGGTCGTTCAGGGGCAGGATGCAAATACAGCCATCGATGCTTTGCTTGACGCCGGTTATGGCGTCACACGGTTGCCAAGTGTGGGTGGGTTTTTGGGGCGTAAAAGCTCAACATTGTTGATTGGTGTAAACGAGAATATGGCTGAGCAAGCCATAAAAATTCTTGATAAGACCTGTCGAAAACGGGTCGCTTTTATTGCCGTACCCATGGAGAATTCGCCATTGCCAATGCCCTCTCCTACACCAATCACTGTCGGTGGCGCAAGTATCTTTTCACTTGAAGTTGAACACTATGAGGAATTTTGAGATGAAACTGATCATAGCAATTATTAAAGATGAAGATAATGATGCAGTCTCAAGGGCTTTGACGAAAGAGGGCTTTCGGGTCACCCTCACAGCTTCAACCGGCGGATTTTTACGCAGCGGACGCAGCACTTTGCTGATTGGTGTGGATGATGATAAGGTTGAAAGCGCCTTAAATATCATTCGTGAGATTTGCAAAAAAACCGATCAAGCGAAGGAGAGTCGGGCAACCATTTTTGTCTTGAAGGTTGATCAATTCACGCAATTGTAAAAATCCCTCTCACTGTAAATCAGAATGGTCTTGCATCGCTGATTGAAAAAATGTGTTTAATTTTTCTGTAAATTTTTATTGTTGTTGATTTCCCAATTATTCGTCAAATAGATAGGAGATAATCATGGATTTTGGACTTTCTTTCAGTTATATTTTTGAGGATACAGATTGGTTTAAGAAGATTGCCATTGCGGCGTTGGTCAGTTTAATTCCGATTGTGGGTCCTTTTGTTGTTGCAGGTTGGGGGTTGCAAGTGACAAAGAACGTGATTGACGGTAAATTGCGCAATGCCCTGCCTGATCTTGATTTTGGAAGAGATCTTGGGCGAGGGTTTATGGCATTTCTAATCGGGTTGATTTACAGCCTGCCCGGGATGATTGTCATGGGCATATCGACACTGTCATTTGTCTTTGCTGACGGTGTGAATGAAGAATGGGTACAAGTTCTCCTGATTATTGCGGGCGTCTGCATCGGATTGATTGGGATCTTGTTTGCGATATTGATTTCATTACTAAGCGTGATTGGGGTCGCAAATTACATCGCTAAAGGGCGATTTGGTGCCGCTTTCAACCTCAAAGAGGTTTTCGGTATGCTTAAAAAATCCTTTGGTTCCTGGCTGCTGGTCTTCCTCGGCGAGATCCTGACGATGAGCATCATTGCTCCTCTGGGCACCGTTGTTTGTTTCATTGGCGTTTTTCTGACAACAGCTTTTGCCCTTGCGATTTATTCGCACATGATCGGGCAAGCTTATAATCAATCTCAACCAGCATCAACGGTAATGGGCGAGATGGAAACGCTCTAATCTTAAAAGAATAAAAAAGAGCCGCATTTGCGGCTCTTTTTTGTTAATCTTCCGATGTTACTCGTGGAATTCTTCAACTTGATAGAGGTACACATCCAATGGTTTTTTACGCCACACATCTGACTGAGCACCCATTTTCAAGCTGAGGTGGGATAGAAATTCGGCTGGGTCAGGGAGTTTCTCCCAAACCTGGGGAAGAAACGTGGCTTTTCGAAAACCGTCCTGCAACACCACACCGTCTATTTTCGGTCTGATTTTTTCAATCAGCTCCTCTGGTGTTTCATAGTGAAGTGGTGTTTTTGGTGTTAGAACCGACACTTCTATTTTAATAGTGGGCAATTCTTCCGGGTGAACTCTTGGAAATCGAGGATCCTGGAGGGCGGCTGCCATGGCATGTTCCTGAACATCAAGTGCCAGCGGTTGATAGGCTTCAAGCGTGCCGATGCAACCTCTTAATCGTTCTTGAATAGTGAGGGTGACAAATGATGCCCCATCTTCATTAAGTCTCTGCGGCAGCGATGATCGATCAATGGTTGGGAGTGACTCTGTCCGCACAGAGATTTCAAGGGCATCACGTGCAATGTTTAGCAGTAGGGATTTCTCATCCTGGCTTAGTGTGTGATCCATTATTTGACTAATTTCCTCCAATTGCGATTGAAATAGAGCAGAGGGTCGCGTCCATCAGCGTCTTTTTTAAAGTCAAGCACCTCGCCTAAGAAAACCGTTGTGCCCCCCACATCAAAAGAATTTACTACTTTACAATCCAAAAAAGCCAACCCGCCTTTAATGAGAGGCGCGCCTGTGACCATTGAGAAAGTTTCAACACCCTCAAAGCGGGCCTGCTCTGTTTCGATCTGGCCGGCGAAACGTTTGGCTAATGCAACCTGGGTTGTATCCAGAATGGTTACGGCGAACGCCCCGCCCTCTTTGACAAGGTGTTGCGTGCGTGTATGTTGATTGAGCGCTACCAATACGGTGGGCGGGGTCAGAGCAATGGAGTTAAAGCTGTTGGCCGTCATCCCGTGCACTTGTCCCTGATGATGGCCAGTGACGATCGCGACGCCCGTAATCCAGGACCGCATCGTTTCTTTTAAGAGTTCAGCATTGATTTTATGATTCATTGATTTCCTTTCATTAAATTTGTTATACTTTGTGAAGGCATTCACGTCAAGAAACCGGCAGTTTTCAGGTGATAATCACTCTGTCAAAAATTGGAGAATTAAGGTAAGATTTTAACAATGGAAAATTTTGATTCATCTGAAAATAATTCAAGCGAAGAAAATTTTCACCCTGTTGATGTTGAACACAGTAGGGAGAAATCGCCAAAAGAACCAAAACCCCGGAATTTTAATTTTTGGCGCGGTCTGACAACCGCTTTGGGAGCGGCGTTCATTGTTGCCACTTTGTTCACGTTGTGGATGCCGGGCAGCCTGATTGAAAGCGGTTTGGAAGCGCGGATGGCACAGGCGTTGGAGTCAGCCTCGGTGGAAGGCGCTGCCCCTGCGCGGACACCGGATGCGACTGCCCAGGCGAAATCGAACCGCATAGGGATTGTTGCCGGGCATTATGGCTCTGATTCAGGTGCGGTTTGTTCCAATGGGCTTACTGAAGTGGAAATGAACCTTAAGATTGCAACATTGGCTCAGAAGACGCTTTCAGACATGGGCTTTCAGATTGATTTGCTTGAGGAAAACGACACGCGTTTGAATGGCTACCAGGCTGCCTTACTTGTTTCAATTCACCTGGATTCCTGTGAATATGTCAACGACCAGGCGACCGGGTTTAAGGTGGCAACAGCTTTATCGGTACAAAATGTCGCTAATGGTCAGCGATTGGTGAGTTGTCTTTCCTCCCGGTATGGTGAGGTCACCGGTTTGCCCTACCACGCCGGATCAGTCACAGATGACATGACCTATTATCATGCTTTCAATGAAATCGATCCATCCACAACGGCTGCAATCATTGAGGCCGGTTTTTTGAATATGGATTACCGGTTTATTACTGAAGAGACGGATAAGATTGCCGAGGGGATTGCCGCCGGCATTCTGTGTTACATGAACAACGAAGCGATCCAAACCAACCAGGGTCAATGATATGAGCACTTATTCGAATCCGATCCTTCTCACTGAGGCGAAAAATGCCCTCCGCCGCGGCGACCGTCAAGAAGCCATCCGACTTGTGAAGATGGTTGTGGCTCATGACTCGCAAAATGTTGAAGGCTGGCTGCTTTTAGGAGGTCTTTCAGCCCCCAAAGATAGCCTGATATACATCCGCAAAGCACATGCGCTTGCCCCGCAGGATCAACGGGTGACTAAGGCTTTAGCCTGGGCTTATGGCCGGTTTGAGCCATCAACCGTGAAGCTTTCACTGGAAGACACCCAGGAAATTGTCGCAATTGTTTTTGATGAAGAATTCCCTACAAGGATGCCACCTGTTGTGGAAAAGCGCTATCCTGTATGGGCGCCTGCATTGGTTTTCATTCTTGCCCTGGCGTTGTTATTCTTTGGGATGGATTTGATCCCCCCAAATTTTGTACGTGCTGTTGAACAGGCTGGGCCGATGAATGAAGAGAATCTGCCAAAGCCTACGCTGACGCCTACCATCACTCCGACGCCGACAAAGACACCCACACCTACGCCGACTGCAACGCCAACGGTCACACCGACAGCCACAAACTCACCAACCAATACGCCCACCGAGACATCAGAGCCCACTGAATCAGCGCGGGTTATGCTGATCAATGATATTGAAAATGATGAACGTTGGATTGATATTGATCTTTCATCACAGCAGTTATTTGCTTACGAAGGTGATCGGCTGGTGCGTTCGTTCGTAGTTTCTACAGGCACCTGGCAAACCCCGACACCAATCGGACGTTATAATGTGTGGATCAAATTGCGGTACACGGATATGTCTGGCCCGGGTTATTACTTGCCGGATGTACCCTATACAATGTACTTTTACCACGGCTATGGCATCCACGGCACTTACTGGCATAGCAATTTTGGAACACCCATGAGTCACGGTTGTGTTAATATGGTCACCGAAGAAGCAGGGTGGCTGTATGATTGGTCTCATGTTGGAATTGTTGTCAACGTTCATGACTGAACTCCCATTTGTCGAAAAATTAAAACAAAAACTTACCAGACGGGAATTTTTGAGTTATTTAAGTTTGGGTTTTGTGGGGATGATGCTGCCTGCAGATCTTGTTTCAGGCGCTCGGTGGATTGGGAATCAGAAACAGAGAAAAGATCTGTTAGGTCGCGTGACGCAATGGGGGGTTAGGCTGTACCAGTCGGCGCACTTTGATGCTGATGTTGTGGACGAAATGCCTTTGGACAGCTTGTGGCGGATCACCGACATGGTTGTGACCGATGATGAGACTTCTGCTAACCGGATCTGGTATGAATTGAATGGCAAAGGGTATGCTCACTCAAGGTTTGTTCAGCCAGTCAAGCAGCATCTGAATGAGACAGATACGATCATTCCTGCTGATGGCTGTTTGGGCGAAATCACCATGCCATTTGTTGATGCATTTAATAGCATGAAACCCGGCCGTAGAATTGCCTACCGTTTTTATTACGCATCTACCTTTTGGGTGCTGAAGAGGCTGGTAGGCCCTGATATGGGTGTATGGTACGAACTACTGGATGATAAGTATTACCGGGCTTTCTATGTCCCTGCGCACGCTGTTCGGCTTGTACCTGCAGAAGAACTAACGCCGCTTTCACCGAATATTCCGGCTGATGATAAATTGCTGCTGGTAGATCTGGCGACCCAGATTCTCTCCGCCTATGAGGGTGACCGTGTGGTATTCAAATCCAAGATTTCGAGCGGTGTCAGGCTCAGGGAGGGCGGATTTGCGACCCCCAAGGGGCAATACCGAACCATCCGTAAACGTCCCTGCCGCCATATGGATAACCCTGCGAATGCTTATGGCAGTGGATTTGACCTGCCCGGTGTGCCTTGGGTGAGTTATTTTACTTCTGACGGCGTGGCATTTCATGGGACGTACTGGCATAATGATTTCGGGGTACCTCACAGTCATGGCTGCATCAATATGCCGCCCCAGGCCGCAAAATGGGTCTATCGCTGGTCGACGCCCTCGGTTCCCCATGATCATTATTTTTATGCAGGTACCAATGGCACTCGGGTGATCGTCACCTAAATCCGTTATCCTCAATTAAATAAATAATTAACCAGAATCTAATAACCAATGGATATATTTCTTGTGTAGAATAAATTAATGGTATTTGGAGGATTGTTTGCCAAACAAAGTAGTTTTTGAAGGTTTAGTTTACGACGAATATGGCGATCCGGTTGAGACAGGTTGGATCGGTAGTGAACCCTGCTATATCGTTGACGATCAGGGATTTAAGCGGCATATCCCGGCGGAGGAGGTTGACCGCCAGGTTTGGCAGCATATGCAAGGACAAATTGAGGGAAATGAAGACCTGCTTTCTGCAAAAGCCGCTGAGATGCTGGGCCAGGATGATATTTTCACCATGGCCGCGATCCAGAACCAGCTTAAAAACATGGATGCACAATTTAAGCAATTGGCACAGACGGGTATCCCTGAAGAAACCCGATTGTACATGGGCATGATCGGTTTCAGAATCATCATATCCATTCATGGCGAAGTTTTAGAAATTGTTCAGCCCGGGATTGTAGATGATACCGGGGATGAATAAAGTTTTCACTTGGCAGAATTAATGTAAAATAGAGTTAAGGAGAACTTTTATGGTCCCTGATTTCATCATCCACGTGGATGAGTCGGATTTTCAATATGAGGTGCTGCAATATTCTACCCAGGTGCCTGTGGTTGTCGACTTTTGGGCGCCATGGTGTGTGCCGTGTAGAGTGTTGGGCCCTAAACTTGAAGCACTCGCCCGAGAAGGGCAGGGCAGTTTTAGACTGGCAAAGCTGAATGTAGATGAGAACGAGCGTTTGGCAAAGCACTATAAAATCCGCAATATTCCAGCCGTCAAAGCCTTCGTGGACGGACAAATTGCCTCTGAATTCTCAGGTGTGCTTTCTGATGACAACCTGAGGGCTTTTATCCGCAGGCTATCACCAGATCCAGGCGATCTTTTACTTGCAAAGGGGCGGAGTTTGCTCGATCTTGGGGAACATGACGAGGCTGAGGATGCCTTCAGGGAATTTCTTTCATCCCATCCAGATCACCCTGTGGCCTTGCTGGGATTGGTCAGAGCCTTACTGCTCCAGGGTAAGGGACGCGAACCCGTGCTCCTTTTGAGGAATTTCCCTGCCAGTGCTGAATATCAGGCTGCACAGGCGCTGAAAGATGTTGCCCAGGCTTTTGTTGAATTTGGGGAACAATCACCCGATCACGATGACCCGCTTGAAGCTGCCTTCGTTAATGGCATCCGGCTTGCCAAACGCGGCAATATATTGGCGGCGATGGATGGGTTCTTGGATATCTTGCGCAAAGACAGGCATTTCCGTGATGATCAGGTTAAGGATATCTTTGTGGGGTTGCTGGCGCTGATCGGTGAGAATCACCCGGAGGCGCGTCAATATCGGCAAGATCTTTCTTCAGCGTTATTTTAAAATTGGCCAGTTAGCTGATCTAAGCTGTATCTTTTCTCCAAAAAGTTGCACAATCCGCTTTATCTTCAATATTGAATTGGATGATCTTCTCCAGCAGTTTATAATCAATCGGCTTATCCCAAGGGAAGCGGATGAGCATCTTGCTGTGCTCATAACCAGACTTTACTATTTCATCAGAAAAATGCAGGATTCCTGCTTGTTCGGGGGATGCAGCCAGGTGATGCTTGGCGGTGCTGAAACCAATGATAAATGTGCCGTGATCGGTGAACATGGGTTGATTCCATGCGATCCTTGGTTTCAAGTTTGGGAACTGCTTCAGTACCCAAACCAATACTTCTTCGGTTCGTCCCCGATGCTGCGGGTTGTCAATTTTTGCTAAAAACTCTTTAAAGGCTTCCATATGTTTCTCCATTTTGATCGTTTCAAAATCGCATTGAGAAAAACCAGCCGTTAAACACGCAGTTCTCCTCTGAATCCACGTGAGGCATAATAGGATTCTGCGCCGTTATGGTAAACAAAAACAGTGTCGTAACGCCGGTCGCAATACAGGGCACCGCCCAGGGATCGGATATTCTTGGGGGTTTTCACCCAGCTGGATGTCTTTATGTCAAATTCTCCAAACGTTTGTAGTTCACGGTACTGTGCTTCAGTCAGGATCTCAATTCCCATTTCGACGGCCATATCCATAGCACTGTTTTCTGGTTTGTGTTTTTTTCTGGAATCCAGCGCCTTCCGATCGTAACACAGGCTTCTGCGTCCCTCCGGGCTTTCAGCCGAACAATCGAAGAAAATATATTCATCTGATTGGTCATCGCATACGACGATATCGGGTTCGCCTCCCGTTTTTTCCATTTGGAGGAGTGACCAGAGTAATTCGGGGTTGGCTTCGAGCTTTTCTTGGACTTGATCCCAATCAAGCCCTTCATGGCGATTCATGTTATTCTCGAATCGTGATTTTAAAGTTTTGAGCAGTTCATCCTGTTGATCTTGGGTAATTTTCTTTGAATTATCGTTCATCAGGAAACTCCTTGTAAATAATACTATTTATGTCCGAATTATACTATACAAGTTGATCACATTCAAAATGCTAATTTTTCTCGAATTCTATTAAGAGTTGTCACATTTTGAAAGGCGAATACTAGGTTACCTCAAGGTCAATTGTTGTTTTGAAAAATCCATCTTTTCCCTGTTTTTATTACTGGATTAAGAAAAACCAATAAGGTAATAAGAAGGGATTGTAGATAAATCTAAAAAACCATCTCGGTGAGAGGATTTTCTACTGATATTTGAAAAATTGGCGTGTTCTGCTAAGAGTGTTGTGGTTATTTGGTGGATATTAAAATGACTCTGTGGATGACAGGTAATTTTTAACTAGCAGACGAAAATTTAACTACGCGTGATTCCCAGTTTCAACACACCATTGTGCAATTTCTAAGATAAGGTCTAAAGGGACTGGTTTCTCGTAGGGAAACTGCACGGCACCCTTACTGGTTTTGAATTCCTTTAAGCGATCTGCAAAATGGGTGACTGCATCAGGACCAGGATACAACCCGATGTGGCTTTTTTGTGCCGCAAAATGGATGATGTTGTGCTCTTTCAAGAATGTCGGCATGCGATACGAGATGCGTTCCTGTGCATCGGGTAATACACCGCGAATTACCTCTCGGATCTGTTTTAAGATAGGTTGTACCGCCTCAGGCTGTTCGGCGATGTACTCGTCAATGACCGTTACCGGTGCATTGCAAGTGTGTGCCTGATCTTGATTCTCAAATTCACGTCCACATTTTGGGCATTTCCACATCATATTTTCACATTTCTCTTTCGGTGATGGTTACATTTATGCGATCACCCTCTTGTTTGCCAATTTTGGCGCGGATATCCTTGCGGAGCCCGATAATATAACAAATGCTGCCGTCATAGGGCTCACCATCAAATGTCGCATGATCTTTGACTCTGCCTTTTCTATATTCATCTATGATATCAAACGGGATCTCAATGTAGGCAACGTCGATATCAGGAACCTTTTCTATCAGCGCTTCAAACGTGTATATTTTGTTCATCATTCATTCCTGATTGCTTTGCGATCTGTCTGTTGTGAGATTGCCAGGTTACTTTCGATTAATCGATTTTTCGTAAATGTCGATATATTCATCAACGGTCATTTGTTGAACCAACTCGGCAATCAAGTCGTAAGGGATGTGGTCAGGATTCTTCAAGCGAATGCAGCTTTTACCCATATCGAGCTTGGTTGGAACCTGTTCAGCATATTCTTTCACAAACCATGCTTCTAATTTCGGGTCTCCATACAAGCCCATGTGGTACAAAGCAATATAATTCTTCTGAGATGCCAGGGAGAAGAAGGGGAGTGGTTCACCTTTTTTGGTGTGATATCCCTCAGGGTATCTGGATAGGGGAACGACGTAGCCGATCATGCCGTATGAGAATTGTTCCTCTAATCCTTCGGGTAAGTTGTTTAAAATAACCTCACGCAGCTTTGCTACAACGGGTTTTCTATCCTCAGGCAGGGCTTCAAGATAATCTTCAACTGAATTAACATCGTAATGCATCTTAGTCTTTCCTTTCTTCCCAGTTCTTCTTGAGCTTTTTAAATCTTAATTCTCAGAGTACTTGATGCAGCATCGTTAGGTCGCTAAGAGGATCAGTGAAAATGGCACTCGATAGGTCGAAATCAGGTATTTCTGTTATCAGGTTATTGTCTGTGAACCATTCCCATCAATTTTTGCGTTCTCGGTGGTATAAGGTTGATCGGTGAAGTAATGTTTGACCGCATATTTATAGGAATCAAAAATAAAACTGTTCGCTTGTATACTAATCTCAGCTTTAGGGCACATCTGCTCAAACGCATGATAACAACCTTTAAAGATTTTAAAATGAACCGGAACACCTGCCTTTTCCAAGTTGTTCACATATTCAATTGTCTCATCTCTGAAAGGTTCCAAATCTCCAACGAAAGTCGCCAGGGGCGGAAGGTTAGTAAAATCGTTTGCCCTGGCAGGGGCAGCAAAGGAAGGCACATTGGGTGTGTTAAATAGCTCACCCAAATACAATTGCCAGGCATTGGCGTTGGATTTCGAATTCCAAACAGGGGCATTATTGTCTTTTGCGGATTCAGTCTTCATCCGGTCATCCAACATGGGGTAGAGCGGCATTTGAAATGCGATGGCAACCTCACCCTGTTCCCTTGCGTAAAGCGTGAGGGCGGCCGCTAGGCCACCGCCAGCGCTGTCGCCGCCCACCATCAGTTGATCCTCCCTGATCCCCAGTTCATTCGCGTGTTCTTTCATCCATAATAGCGCTAAATAGCTGTCTTCGAGCGCTGCTGGGTAGGGTGCTTCGACGGAGAGCCGATAATCAGGCGCGATGACCACACAATTACTTGCCTTAATCAGCCTACTTGCCCTCCCGCTGGCTTGTTCTGGTGTGCCGAGCGCATACCCGCCGCCGTGCAGCCAAAGCACACCAGGAACATTTTCTACAGGTTCTTTAGATGTATAGATACAAATGCGTAATTTCGAACCGTCTTTTCGGGGAATCCACTTCTCGCTAAAATTTAGTAAAGGATTTTTCCTCCTCAATCGAAATCTTAGTTTACCGAATAGGCGTAATCTCAATTTTGTAAAAGTGGGGTTTACAATCTGAAATAATCTTCCAGTTGCTCTAAGGTCTTTATCAATCCTGTTGAATTTATATTTCATTTCTAAGATATACTCTGATTCTTTTCGGTATGAGTAGTGGTGTTATGGTAAATTAAAAGCCTTTACCTGATTGTATAAATCCTCAGCGGTTTTGATACTTTGTTCCATTGATTCCCTCAAGCATTCAAAAATCCAATTTACGTTTTTGCTGTAATCATCAGGTTTTAGCATAAATTCATCAATCATCATAATTGCTTTTTTCTCATTGAGGCAATACACCTCATTCAACGCAAATAAGACCTGGTTCATACAAGAAACCATTCGAAAGAGATGTCCTGCTACGTAGTACTTGTCAGGCTTATTGGAATAAGTCTTTGCAAGGTTTAAAGAAAATTCTGCCTCAAATGAGAAATAATCGATAATCGCTTTTCTCATGGCAGCAGGATAGGTTTCCGCCCTGGTTTTTAATTGAGTAAACGCATCTGTTCTTGCGTAGAGCAATTTTGAGGTTGCCAATTCGCCTTGGTACATTGCGCTAATAAATGCATGAGGATGGCCTGCATGATAATTGATCGTGATGATGCCCTGTTCGCATTGTTCAACAACTTCTTTTACTCGATTGATATCTCTGAAAATTAAATCAACATGGTAGCCATTGATGATCAGCCATCCACCGGTATTGACCCACTCACCCCAGGAACCAACCGGGCCAATTAGATTTTCTCGAATTTCATCATCTAAATCAGCGGCGATTTTGCTCAGTGTCTTATTATCTAAAGGTCCTGAATAATAAATCCCAATATCAATATCAGAATCCTCGGTGTGTGTTCCTCTCGCCCTGGAACCGCCAAGCACAATGCCTTCAATGGTGTCAATATTTGATAAGTTGTTCTGTACTTTCTCTAAAATATTGTCTATCAATTTTCACTTATCCCAAGATCAGTATTTCGATCAGTGTTCCAGTACAAGGAATACGATAAGATTTACTGTTATTTGTCTTGATTCTATCCCTTCATTGTCTTCTCACGATGAAAATTACTGAAAGGTTGCCCGACTTGGGCCACAAATTTCAACTGCCTGATGTCTGGCTGATCGAACCGCCAGAGGAGACTAATTTTTAATTGCGCTCATGACGATTAGCGCAAGCTCATTATTGGTGTCGGCGTTCAAAAATTCTACATCGTTAAAATCGAGATTTTCCTTTGCCCATTTTGCCCATGGCCGCCAGACTGCCTTAGGTTCTTCCATCTCATAACAAGCGGTAATCTCGATAATACCAGTCTTTTCCCAAAGATGCCGCCACCAATCCTTGCTGTGGAAGTTGAACATTTCATCTTCCCAATATTCCTCAAGTGAATCGGGATAGCCTTTATCAAATTCTCTCGTGAAACCTGGAGTCACAATGCCAAACTGACCACCGGTCTTGACCAATTTTGAGTAAGTGCAGGGAAAGTACAATTCATCCGTTCCATAATATTGATAGCTGTCTATGGATATTGCCGCGTCAAAGAAACCCTCGGCATACGGCAAGGCATGGGCTTCCGCATGGATAGGAAACACTAGATCGGCTATGCCGGCTTCCTCAACGCGTTTAAGGTTCTCAGTTGCGCTGATCCACAGGTCGTTGGCAAATACCATTACACCAAATTCCTTCGCCAAAAAGATTGAAGTGATGCCCTTTCCGCAACCCATATCAAGAACCTTCATTCCCGGTTTCAATTCCATGTGCTCGCACAATTCCTCAAGCAGCCACAGCGGATTGGGTCCCATCCAGTTTTCACTGACCCAGTTTTTATCGTATTTTTCTGTTCTGGGATATTTTTTCATTACATTGTCCTCATCTTTTCTACAAAAGTATTCTCTCAGAAAACTTAAACTGAAGGCTGATGTGTCATTTGAGTTAAGTTCAAATGAAAATTTTTATGATGTTTTTCCGATTTTCACTCTGTCACTTTTTTATCCTTAACATCAATACCACAGCGCAATGCGTTTTGAGTTGAATTGATTGCTATCAATATCGCTTCTTCAAACCCTTTGGTTATGGGTAGTATATCCACGCTCGTAGTTGGGAACATATCAAAGATTGACTGCCGTTTGTGGAAACATATCCAAATAATTGTGTAATCGATATAGCTAATTCTAATAAAAAAATTGTTACTGTGAAAAGCAAAAAGTAGATCTTTATCCGCTCCCACTTAAATTCAAAGTATTATGTCATTTTGCCTGAATGTTGCTTTAAAAATTTTTCAGCAGTTTTTACCACAGATTTTCGGTGACTACATAGTTGTCCTTTTGCAAAATTGATCATCGCAGATTGATTCCTCGAGTAGTCAAAATAATGCTCAAAACATTCCAACACCTGCCCACACACTATGCAATTACACTCAGGTGAAGGTTTCCCCTTATTAATATAAGTAATATTTGGTACTTCTAGTAATCTCCTGGTGATATCACTTTCCAGCTCAGGCTTGGCAAGCACAATTTTCCATGCATTGCCCACAACATTAGCCGCAGTTATCATCTGTGGATCTCGAATTAATACAAAATAATCTTGATAGATTGCCTTAAACCTATCTTCATGGTCGACTGCTGAGAGATTAGATAAAGTCAGGATGCCATCCCATTTAATGAAACTGTTTTTATGATGGAGCCATTTGGCAATATCCTCAAAGTAAGGATAGAGGAGTTCAGGCTTTTGCTCACTGACCATACGAATGATTTTTGTAAACGCATATTTAATACTGGATGTTTCAGTTAAGACAATCTCAAACAAGGAATTTAAAATCGCTGTATTTTCGATAACCTCAACGGGAAATAGTTTCAAGTCCGGTTTTGTTTTTAGACGATTTATCAGTATTTCTTTATCCAAAATACTCCCCATCTTTCAAATCATTTCATAAAGTTCTTACCAAATTTCTGATCTGCATTCGTTGAATGATCATGGCTTTTGCCTGCCATGGTAACATATCTCTTTCAACTCATTAGCATAGGATAACATTATTTAATCCTTTTATGTTGGAATATTAGTGCCTTTACTCTTTACACCGATAATTGCAGCTTCCAATACTAGCGCACCTCCAATGATAGGATCTCCTTACAATAAATGAAGTTACGCTGTTTCGCTATGTAACAGCCATTGTAGCCAAATTGACCACTCGCGCAGCTTTAACATCTAATCGCTCTTATTGTATAAAAACCAGCCCTTTTGACTTGTTCCCACATAGCGATATTTTCCTGATTCTATCACATTGGACTTTTGCTCTTAAATCCTGAAGAGCCTTTATATTCAGTTTCTTATTACTCTGACCTGTAAACCTTTGACATCAATACCACCGTCTCAATGTGGGCTGTATGAGGGAACTGATCAAAGGGTGTGACGGATACCAGGCGGTAGCCCTTGTGGATGATCTTCCTTATGTCACGTGCAAGTGTAGCTGGGTCACAGGAAATGTAGGCGATCTGTTCGGGCAGCATTTTGCCGATTGCATCATGCACATCAGGCGCTAAACCAGAGCGGGGCGGGTCAGCAATCAAAACATCCATGTGCATATTCAGGCTCGGCATAACGGCTTCCGCTTCGGCTTCATATAGTACGACATTGTCAAAATCATCCAGGTTGATGGTGAAATCATGGCAAGCTGACCCGGAACTCTCGACTGCTGTGAGATGTCCCACATGTGGCGCAACAAACGCGCTGAACAACCCTGCACCGGCATAAAGCTCGATCACCCGGGAATCCTTTTCAAGCCTGAGATTTTGCAACAGGTGGGTGATCATTTTCTCGGCAATGGGGATGTTGACCTGGAAGAAGGAACGGGCCGACACCTGGAAATCTCGGTCGAAAAGTGTGTAGATCAGGTGATCATCACCCGCCAGCACCGTCAGGTTTGCGTCGGGCGGGGTGTAAACAGCCGAGATCGGCAGGTCAACGCTGAATTCGGGCGCATCATCGCCATCGCCTTCAAGGACCAGCATCAGCGAGCCATAGGAATCGTGGCGGATACCCAGGCGATTAATATCGCAATCCTCGCCAAGGTCAATTTGTGGCCACAAGATATTGATCGGCTCCTCTGGCAGGTGGCACTCATGCACCGGCATCAGGTGCTCGCCATCGGCGTGGATATAGCCCAATTCAGATTTAGGGCCGAGATGGAACTGCACCGTATTGCGATAGTTCCAGGGGTTGGGGGAGGGGACAATGGGTTGGATCGGCGGATTTTCTATCTTCCCAATGCGGACAAGTTGATCTCGCAAGATGGATTCCTTCAGCGCCAGTTGTTTCGCGTAGGTTAAGTTTTGATACTGGCAGCCCCCGCAGTCGCCAAAGTGCTTACAGCGCGGGGTGATGCGGTCCGGGGAGGGTTGGATGACCTCAACGGGCCAGCCTCTGGCATAGCGTTTCTTATCATCTACAATTTCAATGCGGACGACCTCGCCCGGCAGCACAAAGGGGACGAAAACAGCACGCCCATCGGGCAGGCGGCCCATTCCGTCACCGCCAAACACCATCTTATCCATTGTGATTTCGAATATATCCTTCATAATCTACCTGCTTTATCAAGTATTTTTAGTGATTCTACTTGTTAAAAGAATACCCGGCCACCCTTATTGATGACCGGGTATTTCATCATTTCATTTTATGCGTTTACATTGTCTTGAGGAAGGTTTCAAAGGCTTCCATCAGTTCGTCAATGTGGTGCATCTGGGTTTCGCCCATGTGTGCAATGCGGAAGGTCTTATTCTTCAAGTCGCCATATCCATTGGCGATGCGCATACCCTTATCGAGTAGGTATTTGTTCAGGGCAGCGATATCCACCCCGCGCAGGTTCTTGATGGTTGAAACCGTCTTTGAGCGGTAACCCTCGGAAGCCAGGGGCTCCATGCCGTTTTCCTTTGCCCAGGTCTGAACCCGCTCTGCCATCGCTGCATGACGTGCATAGCGGTTATCCATACCTTCTGCCAGCATGTGATCCAGCTGGACGTCGAGCGCCCAGATCAGGGACATGGTTGGCGTCATGGCGGTGGAGTTCTTGATGCGATGCTTTTCCATCCGCAGCAGGTCAAAATACCAGCCGCGATTGTCGACCGTTTCAGCCTTTGCCAGCGCACGGTCAGAAACGGCCGCGAAAGACATGCCGGGTGGGAGAGCCAGGCATTTTTGGGAGGATGTCAGGATGAAGTCTAATCCCCAGGCGTCTGTTTCAATTTTGACGCCGCCTAATGAAGATACAGCATCCACCAGGATGAGTGTGTCGGGGCTGACTTCGTGCACGACGGCAGCCAGCTCTTTGAGAGGATTTTCTACGCCCGTAGAGGTTTCATTGTGCACAATGGTGACCGCTTCGTAAGATTTCTTTTTGAGGGCATCTGCCAGTTTATCGGGTTCGATGATATCACCCCAGGTTGCTTCCAGGCGGTCCGCCTGCTTGCCATTGGTAACAGCAACCTGGTACCAGCGTTCGCTGAATGCACCATTCACGCAAGAGAGGATATCCTTTTGAGCGAGGTTGCGCACGCCGGTTTCCTGCATGCCTGAGCCAGTGGCTGGGGGCTGGAAAACACGTGTTTCAGTTAGAAAAACTTGCTTGAGTTTCGCTTCTGTCCCGCGGAAGATCTGTTCAAATTCAGCAGAGCGGTGCGGGATCATCGGTTTGGTCTGGGCATCCAAAACTTCGGGATCGACATCCACAGGACCGGGGATAAACATGTGAGACATAAACACTCCTTGTTGGTGAGAAATAGAGGTAGTTTCCTTTCCTTCTTTAATATTAGCATGCACTGAAAATGCTGACAAGGCAGAACTTTAAGAATAACTTTGGTAACGGAAAAAATAGGTTTGAGTAAAAGAGGAAGGATCAATATTATGTTATCCGCCATCTCAAGGTGTGACTGAGGAGAATAAGACTATTTGTATATTAATGGTATTTTTATATTGATGACGTATACTAACATTATAGTGTCGAAAAATTACATTGAGGGAAGCATCACAAATCGGCATATAGATAATTAATTTTATGTTTTACGGAAAGGACAAACGAATGCCAAAATTTGAACGAGAAGTTGAAATCGACTCCCCGGTTGAAAAGGTGTGGGAAGTGATCACCGATCCCAATCATTGGCCGGAGTGGTTCCCGGGGATTGAGTCTGTCTCAAACGTAACCGCGATTGCTAAAGACGGTCAATTTGAGTGGACCGATGAGGGTAAGTCTGGCAGAGGGACGATCGTAGATTTTGAGCCCCGCAAGCGGCTGGAGATCGTCACGCAGATGGGCGACGATAAGGACTCCCATGTGTTTGAGTTGAAAGCCTCCGGCGGTTTCCTCGGTTTAGGTGCCGACGAGACCAAAGTCGAATATACGCTCGATACGTTAATGGGCGGGGGCATCCTGGCGAACTTTGTTGCCGGTGGCAACCCGAAAGACGCCATCCGTGTAAAGAAGGCAACGCATGCCCTGAGAAGGCTGGTCGAGAGCCTGACGTTTTAGCGTATTGCATAACTTAATCAGTGATTTGGTGTTGGATTAATCAGCACCCTCACAAATAATCAATATTAAAGGTTTTTATAATTTATCAATTCAATTCAATATCCTATTAAGGAGAAAAGGAACAAAAATGGGTTACTATCTACAATTCTTGTCGGTTTAGTTGCTGGTTTATTAGCCTCTTGGGTAATGAAAGCCAAGACACCCTGGTATGTTGACATCATCCTTGGCATCATCGGCGGTGTGCTGGGTGGTTGGATTTCGACCCTGATCACCGGGGCAGACCTGGTGACCGGCTTTAACCTCACAAGCATCCTCGTGGCATTTGGCGGCGCAGTACTGGTCATTTGGCTTTATCGCCTGATCAAACGTTAACCTCTATTATTGAAAACACCCACAATCGGAAGATGTATGATTGTGGGTGTTTATTCAATTAAATATTTAAAAGAGAAGCCTTGTTTAACGAGTTTGCACTTGATTTTTAAGTTTGCAGGCTGTATAATGCAAAGGCTAACGGGTGGTTAGCTCAGTTGGTTAGAGCGTCGCGTTGACATCGCGGAGGTCGTAGGTTCGAGCCCTATACCACCCACAAAGCGCCTGAATTTTTCAGGCGCTTTTTTTATGCCTATTTCAGGACAACAATTTACGCCACTGGTTGGCAGGCTGGACAGGTGTAAATACTGCCGCCCAGGTAAGACGCTTTTTCAATCAGTGCCCCGCAACGAGGGCAGGGTTTATTTTTGTTTACTGCGCTCATCTCAACTTGATAGCCGCCCGGTTCACCAAACAGATCCTTTTCTGTGTTGCGTCCGCCCAAAGCTGTCATTTCCATCAGTGTTTGTTTCAGGCTGGAAAAAAGATGATTTCTCTCATACGATGAAAGGGTATTGGTTCTGCGTCTGGGGTGGAGTTTAGCATGCCAGAGAATATCCTGCAGACAGCCATTGCCCAACCCTGGAATGCGCTGTTCGGTGGCGAGTGCGGCTTTGAGCGGCAGTTTTTGAACCTCTTCGGGGGAGAGGAGTCTGTTAAAGTAGTCTTTATCAAATGCATCTGTGAGTGGTGAAGGTTTTTCCTGTGCGATTTTATAATAAGGGTTTTCAAATGTATCTTCGTTCCCCCAGCAAAAAACACCACCATACATTTGGATTGCCGCCGTTAAGCAAGTCCCATCATCAAATTCAAGCAGAAGTTGATGCTTCTTAGGGATGGGGCCTGCTATGGGATGCCAGCGCAGCGCGACGCCATCGCTGAACAGCAATTTTGCTCTTGAAAGTGTAACCTCAACAAACATCCCCATACCTTGAGCTGTTTCGATCGCTGTGTTTACCAAACGATCCGCATACGCTACTGGGTCACCATAGTACCAGGCGAATTTATGAGGCGAGGATGCTGCGATGACATTGTTCACTGTTTTGTCTTTGAGTGTTTCATTAATTTGTTTCGCATAATTGTGAGATTCAGGTAACTCGATCATCTGATACCTCCATTTCTTTTGAACAAAGATTTTGTTAATGGATGAAATAATCTGACACAAAGCACCAGTATTTAAACTTTTTTCTCTTCTGGATAACACCTTAAGAAAGCTGGTTAAGAACATCATAGCATAAAACCTTTTTATTATGGAAAAGACTTATACTTGGACTTGTTTTAAGAGTAATAAAATAGTATGATATACCCAATATGAAATGCAATGACCGGGACGAGTAGCCGGTTTGATGCCATAAGAGAGAGAAGATCATCGGCTGGAAGTCTTCTTTGGCAGATACGAGCGAAAACCCCCCGAGAGCATAACCCAGAAAAACCAATTGGTTCAGTAAGGGAAACGGTTTGTCCCGTTATCGGCACCAAGAGATGTCCCACCGCAATCCGGATGGGATAATCTGGGTGGAACCGCGTGAGAGTACTCTCGCCCCAGTGGGCGAGGTTTTTTTTTAAACCAAATGAATTGTCACCGGTGAGGAACAACAATTCGCTGGTGATTGATACCTAATCCTAAGGAGGATGATAATGGCTGAAAATTATGAAGAATCAAAACTGTATCGTTTGAGACACTCTGCTGCCCATGTGATGGCGCAAGCAGTCTTGGAGAAGTTCCCGGAGGGCAAAGTGGCAATCGGGCCGCCAATTGATGACGGTTTTTATTACGACTTTGACTTGCCAAGGCCCCTGACCCCGGAAGACCTTGAAGAGATCGAAGCGCGGATGCGCGAAATTATCAAGAATAACAGCGATTTTGTGCGTGAAGAAGTTTCTGCTGAAGAAGCCCGTGAAATTTTTGCCGACCAGCCCTACAAACTCGAATTGATTGATGGGTTGGAGCAGGGTGATGTGGATGAACATGGTAATCCGGTGGATGAAAAGCCGGTGATCTCGATTTATAAGAGTGATGCGTTTGTTGACCTGTGCCGCGGGCCACACCTTGAAAGCACGGGCAAGATTCACCCTGCCGCCATCAAATTGATGAATGTGGCTGGCGCATATTGGCGCGGCGATGAGCATAACCCCATGCTGCAGCGTATCTATGGCACGGCCTGGCTTTCGCCGAAAGACCTGAAAGATTACCTTTGGCGCTTGGAAGAGGCGAAGAAACGCGACCACCGGAAATTAGGACGTGAACTGGACCTTTTCAGCGTCAGTGAAAATGTGGGTGCAGGGCTTGTGCTCTGGCATCCAAATGGCGCAAAGATCCGCTTCTTGGCTGAGCGCTTTTGGGAGGATGAACACCTTAAGCACGGCTATGATTTTGTTTACACGCCTCATATTGGCAAGGCAGACCTGTGGAAGAAGAGCGGGCACCTTGGTTTTTATGCGGAGAACATGTATTCACCGATCGAGATCGAAGATCAGCAATATTATCTCAAGCCGATGAACTGCCCCTTCCATATCGAGATTTATAAATCCGATATCCGCTCTTACCGAGACCTGCCGCTGCGTTATGCAGAAAAAGGCACGGTTTACCGCTATGAGCGCAGCGGTGTGATGCACGGCTTGATGCGCGTGCGCGGTTTCACGCAGGATGACGCCCATCACTTCTGCGCCCCCAGCCAGATGCCAGCTGAGATTGATTTTGTGCTTGACTTCAGCCTGAATATTCTGCGCTCCTTTGGCTTCAACGAAATTAAAGCCTATTTGAGCACGCGGCCTGAAAAGGCCGTGGGAGAGCCACAACGCTGGGAGGATGCCGAAGCTGCCCTTGAAGCAGCATTGAAACGAGCAGAACTGCCATACGAGGTGGATGAAGGCGGCGGCGCTTTTTACGGTCCCAAGATCGACTTGAAGATTAATGACGCTCTTGGACGTGAGTGGCAGCTATCCACGATCCAGTTTGACTTCAACGAGCCGGAACGCTTTGATATGACCTATATCGAAGAAGATGGACAGGCTTACCGTCCATATATGATCCACCGGGCGCTTTTAGGCAGCATTGAGCGCTTCTTTGGTGTGTTGATTGAGCACTATGGCGGCGCTTTCCCGGTGTGGCTGTCACCGGTGCAGGCGGTGATCATTCCAATTGCTGACCGGCATGTGGATTATGCTCGCCAGGTAGCGGCGGAGTTAAAGGAAGCAGGACTGCGGGTGGAAGTGGATGACCGCAGCGATCGGATGAACGCAAAGATCCGCGATGCCGAAAAGCGCAAGGTGCCCTATATGCTCGTGGTAGGTGATCGTGAGATGGAGGATCAGAAAGCGGACATCCGCCGGCGAAGCCGTGAGCGATTAGGCGCCATGCCGATTGCGGAATTCAAAGCCCTGGCGCTCAAAGAGGTTGAAGAAAAGGTTGAAGGTTAAAAAATCTTTTAGAACAATTGAGATCGAGCGATAATATTTCGGATGAGGGGCGTCTAATCTGACGCTTCTCGCCCACAACTTGTGTGAGAAATGTTTTTCACAAATTTCCGTTGTGGCGCACTCGGAGTTTATAATAAACTCAATTAGCCTGTTGACGATTCTGCCTGGTTTATGGTAATATAAAGCTCGTTCCCTAATCGGGAAAATTGTTATGTTTTAAGAAGTGATGCTGATTGTGTCAGAAGGAGAAAGTTAACTATAAGTAACAAGGATGATTATCGAGTAAATAAGCAAATTCGTGCCACAAAAATTCGTCTGATCACTGAGGACGGCGACAATGTGGGTGTGGTCAGCCTCAGGGAAGGTCTGGATAGAGCTGAACAAGCTGGTCTCGACCTGGTTGAGGTTGCCCCAAACGCAGATCCCCCCGTCGCCAGGGTGATGAATTTTGGAAAGTTTCTTTACGAAAAAGAAAAGAAAGAAAGAGAAGCACGAAAATCACAAACGAAGATTGAGATCAAGGAGATCCGTTTACGCCCTAAAACGACAGACCATCACAAGGGTTTCAAAGTAAGAGATGCTCGAGGTTGGCTGAAGGATGGGATGAAAGTTCGTGTGACGATCCGCTTTAGAGGACGTGAAATCACATACCCTGAGATTGCACTTGAGGATTTGCGTGAGATCGCAGAGGATTTAACAGACGTGGCTGATGTTGAACAGGCCCCACAAATGGAAGGGCGTACGATGTTCATGATGCTGGCGCCGAAGAAGTAAAAACGGAATCGATAATCGAATCACCAGGTTACAATAATTATGTAGAAACCCTACGGCTCAAAATCAACGCGCCGTAGGATTTTCGTGAAAGGAGTTTAGAATGCCACGAAAACAAAAAGATGGCAAGTACAAAATGAAGACTCATAAAGCGACATCGAAGCGGTTCAAAATGACAGGCTCTGGGACGATCATGCGGACGAAAATCGGTAAAGGCCACCTGCGCCGCCGTACACCCGATCGGACCAAACGCTTATTCGAGCGGATGCTTCCTGTTAAAACCCGATCCCTTCAGAAGAAGGTTCGTCGACTTGCGCCATATATGAGCAAGAAAAAATAATCTATTGAACTAATTTTTATGGTTGCGGCTGTTGGGTGTTTGCAACGGGTGATAGGAACAAGTCGCCGACGCCCAGGGGCTCGCAAAGGAGAGTGACATGGCACGTGTAAAAAGTGGACCGCATGGGTACAAGCGCCACAAGAAGTTATTAAAGCTCAACAAGGGCTACTATGGTAGTAAGAGCAAGCTGTTTCGCCGGGCAAATGAGCAATACCTGAAGAGTCAATGGTATGCGTATCGAGACCGCCGAAATCGCAAAAGAGACCTGCGAAAATTATGGATTGCACGCATCAACGCTGCTGCCCGGCAGAATGGTACAACCTACAGCCGGCTGATCCATGGGCTGAAAGAGACCAAGATCAACCTCAATCGCAAGATGCTGGCTGATTTGGCAGTCCGCGAACCGGAAGCATTCGCAGCTATTGTTGAAAAAGCAATGGAATAAGATCACACAAAAGAGAATAAAAGAGAGGCTGCTATTAGCAGCCTCTTTGTTTTTAATCTTTACTTGGATTTATTCCTGGGGAAGTTCACCGCTGCTATCGAGGAAGATATCCTGATTATTTCCCGGCTCTTCCACGCCTGCATTTTCAAGGGGGAGTTCCGGCAGTGTGAAGCGCATCAGCCGGTCGTTTCCTGCATCAGTCACCCACACCCGTCCTTCTTCATCCACTGCTAACCCGCCGACGATGGCAATCTCACCCGGTCCGCTGCCATAGCTACCCCAACCAGCAAGAAAATCTCCGAACTCATCAAAGGCCAGGATCCTGCCCATGATTGGGTCAGCAACAAACACGTTATTGTTGGCATCGATTGCCAGGAAGGGTTTGTTATCGAGTGAATCGCCATACCAGGCTTCGACATCCCAGGTGATGTTCGTTGGGTAATTAAGGCTATCACCCTGGGGGATCATGATTTGAATACGTTTATTCCAAGTATCCGCAACATAAATGCGCCCAACGCCATCGACTGCGATGCCGACAGGTTCATCAAACTGACCGATTCCTAAGCCAGCGCCGCCAAAAGCAGCCAGATCATTGCCGTTACTGTCAAAGATGACCACACGTTTGTTACCGGTATCGGTGACAAATACCCGTCCCTGGTCATCAACAGCCACACCGCGCGGCCCCCAGAAGTGATAACGCGATTCGGCAGCGCCAAACTGCCCCCACATCGTGATAAATTCACCCTGGGCGGTGAACTTCTGGATACGGTTATTCCATGTATCGGCAACGTATACCGACCCATCAGGCCCGACAGCTATACCCCAGGGTTCATTGAGTGCGCCTTCAGGTGCCATTACGTTGGTGTTGTAATCGCTTGCGCCAAATGTGCCCCATTTGTGCAGCAAGTTGCCTTCGCTGTCGAGATGCAAGATGCGGTGGTTGAGCGAATCGGCTACATACAATGTCCCATCCTGTGCAAAAGCGATATCCCTGGGGGAATTGAATTGATACTCCCCATTTCCAAAAAGCATCAGGTCCGATTCAAGCGTGATGGTGTTCGCTTCGTAAGGGTCTATGGCAGGTTCAAGTGTGACTGGCGTAGCACCATATTCCCAGATTTGTGAAACGACATCATTGCGGAGATACATGCGGAAGGAGTCTGAAGGCTGCCAGTTTTCCAAGGTCAGCGTGTCCACATTTGCCAGTTTGGCGTAAGGCGCATAATCCCGATTGAACCAGATCTCCCATAGGGCAGCGCGCATCTGACGGTCAGAAAGGGCGTTCCAGGCTCGCTGGAAGGTCAGGTTGTAATATGCCTGGCTGGGCCACCACAGGCGGTGATAGTCGAACCGGACGTAGTCATCAGCGACAACAGGTTCAATCAGCCCATAATTGCCGCTGCCGACTAATATTATTTCAGAATCAAGCAGATCGCGAGTTGGATTGGTGGAATACCAGACCTTATTTGGGAAATCTCGGAAATACCACCAGTAGGGATAGAGCAAATCGCTGTCATAGGCGACACGAATATCTTTTCCACCGGTCAACCGGTGGCTGATTTCTTCTACCTGTTCAAGCACATCCTTTGGGTCAGGTGCGGCGTGTGCGTAAACAAGGAACTCCTTCGCTGTGTCGTAAAGGATGAAGTTGGCGCGGAAGGATGTGCGGATGGTAATCACTGACAGGATGGCGGCAAAGATGATCAGGGCTAAATTGCCCATTTTCTTGAAGGTCCAGTTGGCAGCGAGAAAATATAAGACTGCTGCTGAAGCGACCATCCCCACGAAAGCGATCAGGAAAGTGCTGGTGGCTTCGAGTTGAGATAGGTCATTCCCCTGAAAGGGTGGTGTTGCGCCTAAGAGTGAACCAAATGTGCGGAAGGTTGTCAGGAAGAACAATCCGCCGATGAGCACTACCAGCCAACCACGATGCTGCTTGAAGAAGGACCAATCGAAGGAATCCAGCAGCCTGCCGATGCTCCAACCGCTGGCCAGGATCATGGGCATGGTGATATGGGTGGTCAGCCAGGGCATGCGCTCACCTGCAAAGCTAAAGGCGATCAGGCTCATCACTGACCAGTAAAGCAGAAGCGCCAGCACGGGTGTTTTTCGGACTTCTCCTTCATTATCAACAATGCGTGCGGGTTTTACTTCTTCAATTTCCTCGATATCTACCACATCCGGTTCGGGTAGATCAGATTCAAGGACATCTTGTGGTTCAGTCTCTTGATTTTCATCTGTTCGTTTTTTGAGCGATTTCCTCAGAATAGGGATGCCCATGAAGGCTGCCAACAGGGTGCCGAAGGCAGGCAAAAACTCATACATGGGAATTTGGACAAGCGCATAATAATACAACGGTTGTGTGCCGCGGGTGACGCCTTGCTGGGCCATCCAATAACCCAGGGCACCCATCAAGCCCATTGCAAAGCCGCTGCCCTGGGTGAAGATGGTGGTGTAGAAGATGATGAAGATCGCCCAAAAGGTGCCGATATTCAACACCCAAACTTTCCAGTTCCACCAGATGCCGATCAGGACAGCAATAAGCAATAAAGGCAAAACAAAGAGCAGGGAGGTGAGGATGCCATTGCTGCTGTAATCGAGAGGATTGAAACCCAGGATGTCCATGGGCAGGGCGGCTAAAAGGGGCAAGACGATGGTGCCCTGTAAGATCAGGAGGTCAAACGACCGTTCATCGCGGATGCCGCGCCAACCGATGCCTTTGATCAAGAAATAAACGGCCACCCCTAAACCAATCAACAAACCCAAAACCAATCCGCCGATCAAAAAGCGAGTGGCAGGTGCCAGCTCATTGAACATCACGCCCACACTCTCCTCACCTTCAGAAGCCGGTGCGTTGGTCAGTGCGTGATAGCTGAAACCAAAGGCAGCCATGCCGAACAAGAAGGTGATGCCGACCACGATTAGGAAGATCGTGCGCAGATGCTTCGAGCGCCAGGGTTTGGTGAAAATTTTCTCGATGAAGATCACCGCCAGGAAGATCAATAACTCAGCGGTGAAGATATAGGATGTCGCTTTATCTGAAAAATGCAGCGCTGTGATGATGGTGATAAACAGCAGAGTGCGTTTATGGCCGTATTCCAGGTAGCGTAATACACCCCAGATCAGCGCTATCCCCCAGAAAACGATGTAAATCTCATTGCGGGTGTAGCGGCTATAAAATGAAATGAAGGGTGAAATCGTGAAGAAAAAGCCAGCAACAAGAGACCCCGTCCGGCCCAGGTATTTCTTGAAGGCAAATAGTGCAAAGGCGACCACGGCGATGCCGAAGAGCGCATCGGGGATGCGGGCTGAGAAGTCGCTGTCTCCGAAAAGAGTGTAGGAGAGGGCGATCAGGTGAAATTGCAGCGGCCCGTGGGTGATAGGATCGTAACGGTAACCACCACCCTGATAAAAGGTGTATGCCGGCACAACATGGTTGACCTCATCATGGCTCATCACTCGTTCGCCCAGCAGTGTGAAACGGCTGAGGACAGTTGTCAGCAGGATCAACGTGGCAATCAGGTGATATATTGTAAATTGCGGCCAAAAAGAGAAAACAGGTCGGTCTAACCAGGTGTTGATTTTTGGATGACTGTTCATAATGTTTATCTTTGTAAATGTGAATTATTTTGCTGGTTGATTGTAAAACTATACTTGAATCTGGATGTCCTGACAAGCCGGTGTCCACCTCTGATCAGGGGATACCCTATTAGGTTAATTAAGGTAGAATCCCGATAGGTATATCTATGATTAAAAAATTACTGGTCTTAGGCATGTTGTTATTTCTGGCAACTGCCTGTAAAGAGAATTCTATCACAGCTGTTCCAAGCTTAGACCCTACTGCATTAAATGAAACCGCGGTTTGGCTGGCGACGGCTGACGCTACCCAACCAACGGAGAACGCGCCTACGGTAACACTTGCCGCTGCCGCAACCTGGACGATGGTGCCGACGATAGACCGCACGCGCCCATCGAATGCAACGCCTACAACAGAATTAGCCTGTAACCTGGCTGGCGCTGGCACACCGATTGACGTCACCATCCCGGATGGCACTGTTATGGCGCCTGGTGAGAGCTTTTTAAAGACCTGGCGGCTGGAGAATGTGGGTTCATGCACATGGACACGGCTTTATACGGTGACCTTCTTTTCTGGTAACAGCCTGAACGCATACCAATCCCACAACCTGATGCAAGAGGTTCAACCCGGTGATATGATCGATGTGACCGTGGAGATGGAAGCACCGCAGGCAGCAGGTGTGTACCAGAGTAATTGGATGTTGAGTAACGCCGAGGGCGAGATTTTTGGCATCGGTCCGAATGGGGATGCACCGTTTTATGTGTTGATCGAAGTGGCGTCACCTGCTACAGAAACACCGCAGCCTTCGCTGACTCCAACACCGACACCTGTGGTGTATGTGACCGGGTCAGCGGAAGTGGTTGACGGGGATCAATTTGACCTGGATTCGGCTGAAATCAACCCCGAGGATGAAAGCAAAACAGATTTCGTTTTCCGTTTTAGTGAGGAGAGTGGGGCGTCCCTGACAATATTGAACGAGGCTGAATGGGTGGTGTTCGGCGAGGATGAACCCAGCTTTAGCGATTGTACTCAGGCATCTTTGACTGAAGAAGACATTATTGTGAGTGATAGCCTGCTTGGGTCCCATATTTGTTACCGAACCTCCGATGTCTTGCCAGGTTGGCTAAAAGTTGAAGAATTGGAAGATGGGGCTTTTACCTTCAGCTTTCTTACCTGGGCAGTGCCTTAAAATTTACAAAAAATATTCTAACAAGTTGATCACCGTTGGAAAAGGATTTTTTATGGCTTTTGTCTATTTCGGTTGCACAAAGATGTTTCTGATATAATCAAATTGAAGATCTACAATCTCAAATAATCTTAAGTTTTTCCATGTTTGTTCAGTTAAAAATATCTGAAATTGGTTGAGGCAATTGTGACTCTACCCGTTTGTTTTAAACATCCAGTTTGTGCCTGTTTAAAGAAAGGTGCGTTAGATGCCAAGAAATACGAATGGAAAAATGAAGTTAAAGGGCGGCTGTTTTTGGAATACCTTGATGGTGATTGGCGTTCTGTGTATCATTTTTTTCTGCCTGGTGATTACGATATTAATTTTTGAGGGCGGTTCTCCTATTCAAAAGGATATTGTTATTTTCCTGGTAGTTACGCCCATCCTTGGTGGTGTTCTTCTCTATTTTGCAAACAAACATACCGCCTGGTGGACGAAAAGTGAGTCTGCAAAAACCCCAGCAACTGTCGGATCAACGCCTAAACCTGCTCCCGGCAAGTTTTCGTTTCAGGAAAACGACATTCTATGTATGGCAGTGATTTACGAAGGTTATTTGCCTCAGGGACATGTTTTGGATGAGCGTGCGCTAGCTGAGGAGATCATGGAGAATGCCCATCGCCAGGGATTACCTGGGGAGATTAAATTAACACCGAGTACGATTTTGAATGTCAAACGGGCAAATGAGGCTGCTTATTATGCCGAAGGGCTTGAGCCAAAGGATGAGCTCCCTCAAATGTTGCAAGAAACGGTTAACCGGTTGAGAGCTCAACTTCAAGCTCAGGGAGTTGATGCCGGACGTTTGAATGTTAAAGAAATGGCGTTTAAGACACATTCAAACCTTGTCAGCACCGTTTGGGTAGGGCTGATGGTGATGAGATAAATAAATATATTAAGTATTGATTATAGAAAGTTAATTTACAGCATATCACGAGGATCGTGCACGCCAATGTCATCTGCGTGCACGATCCTCGTTATTTGATTAAAGTGCTAAAAAAGGCTGCGGACGATCAGCATGAACCCGAAGATGATCAGGGGAATGCCGATCAGCGCGCCGACGACCGTGATGGTGAGGATCACACCTGCCACCATCATGGCTAATCCCAAAATCGCACCGACCAGCCGGCCTGTGACTTCGATAATCCAGATTACCAGGCGCCAAATCAGCCAGAAAGGGTAGAGCAGCCAATACACACGTTTTGTACGATGTTCTGTCATCATTACCTCCAGTTAAGTATACGCTGTGGTGTGCGAAAAGTTGCAGAATCATTCGGGATCAGCTTGCGAAATTTGGGCTTAACATCTTTATTTGATTCTGGTATAATTTTCGTCGCCTGAAATTCAGAAAAATTGGATGACAGGCAGTTTGGAGAGGTAGCATAGTCCGGCCTAATGCGCGCGCTTGGAGTGCGTGTGTACCGCGAGGTACCGTGGGTTCGAATCCCACCCTCTCCGCCAGAAAACAAAAACCACCCGTGAACATGCGGGTGGTTTGCTTTTAATCATCATTTTATCACTATCAAATATGACATATTTCCTGAAACAGGTTAGTTTATTGACTTAAAAAATCCGATTCTGTATAATCATTCTCAGCCTCGTCGAGCCGTAATATTGAGGATTATCGTAATGAAGACTGTTTACGATGGCGACTTGACCTCAGGAGATTTACTTAATTGAGTCAAGAAGAATAGACAAATAAATATTGATTGAACAACCTCGTTAGATATATTTTGACGAGACGCACAACAAATGGAGGATCTTTGTGTCTGTTGGCGCCTGGTTTATGTTGATCTTAACCACAGGTTTTATGCTGACTTCTTTGCTGGTGTTATTTGCGCGCAAATTGGTCATGATCATCACTGCGATTGGCATGGGCAGTGTTCTTTTGGCTGTTATGTTTTTTATTTTTGGTGCACCATTTGCCGGCGCGATTGAACTGAGCGTTGGCGCTGGTTTGATCAGTGTGTTGTTCATCGTTGCCACCAGCATCACGGACCCCACTGCAGATCAGGCGGATTGATATGAACAGGAATAAACTGACTACACTTGCCGTGGTGATTGTGCTGTTGATTGCTGGTTTTATTTTTTACCGGGTGATCAACGCTGACACAGGAATGCCAGTAGATCAATATGGGTTCAGAGCCTGGTTTTGGGAACACCGTGGATTAGATTTGGTTGTACATTTATTGCTGGTGTTTGCTGGTGCTTTGGGTATCGCTGCTATTCTGCCGCGGGAGGAAGAACATGATTAATCTTATGCTCCCTGCATGGTTGGCAGGCTATATCCATGTTTGTATTTTATTTGTGTTTGCTGTGGGGCTGCTGTGCTTCTTTTTGCGAAGAGAATATATCCGGCAATTGGTGGGGCTAAAGCTGATGCTGCAGAGTGTCAGCCTGGGTTTGATCATGACCGGTTGGGAAAGAGGCGAGTTAAATTTATCGCAGTCTATGGTTATTTCAGCACTTGTGATCGAAGCGGTTGTGATTGGGTTGGCATTGACCATGATCATTCATATGGCAAAACACGCCGATGAAGAAAACAATGTAAATCGAGAAACTGGATCAATTTCGGAATTAAATGATATTTGACCTAAGTTTGCTATTTTTCTTAATCATTCTATTGGTTCCCCTGGCAGCAGGGTTTTTAGGTATTCTATTAAAGATATCAAACCAACGGCGGGTGCTATTGTTTGAAGTCCCGTTTATGATCGTTTTACTCAGCCTATTGTGGTTTATGGGTGAGGGCACGATCTTAACGGGTCTTTCTTTTATGGGGGAAGTGATTTACTTTAGCATTTCTTTGAATGGTGTTTTGCTTTATTTTGGGCTTCTCGTTGCATTGTGGGTGATGGTATGGCGTATCACCGAAAAAGATCGAGATGTGATAACCCGGTGGCAATTCGTGCTGGTGCAGTTGGCTCTGCCTTTCGGGTTTGTGGCATTGATGAGCGGTCAATTTATGATCCGCTACATCGCCCTGGATGTGGTTGGTTTGCTGGTGGCAACCAGCGTTCTAAATTCCTTTTCAGACAAATCACGCTTCAGAGGTTTTTCTTCGATCTTTTTACTTTTGCGCCTTGGGGATCTATTCTTATTAGCCTCAATCTTACTGCTCAATCATCACGTAGGAACGTTGGATATCTCGCAGATGATCGATGCTGGCGCGAAATTGGACATTTGGCAGCAAATTTGGGTTTACGTGGGGTTTATCTCAGCGGTGTTGATCAAATCTGCAGTATGGCCTTTCAGCATATGGTTACGGCGCGCAAAAAGGTCAGCAAGTGGCGTATCCTTTTGGATTGCCGGGTTGTTAATGCCGGTCTTAGGCTATTACTTGTTGTATCGTATCCTCCCAATTGTTAATTCGAGTATTTTGTTCCAATTGATCACGTTCATCGTGGGATTTCTTGTCCTGATCTTATCGATTTTGTTTTCTTATGGGATACTGGTTGTGCAGGATCGTTTTATCCGTATGGGGTCTGTATCTGGCGGCTTTATTCTCATCGCAGCCGCATTCACCGGAGGTAAGGCATTTGGTTATTATTTGCTTGCCTGGGTGATCCACCGATTAATTCTTTTACTTTCTGAAGATACTAAAAGTTCTGTTCTGGTTGTGATCAGCTATGCATATCCGGCGATTCTCAACATCATCTATATTGGATTTAACGTTAGTGAAACACGGGCAATTATCACGGTGATCTGGTTGTTCCTGACGGGGTTGAGCATCTATTGGGATATTGTAAAAAACTCATCACAAAAGGCAAAAATCATTTCTGCAGACGGATTGGGGACTTTATCAAAAAAGCCGTACTTTGAAAAGAATCTTGCTGGGTTTGCCGGGTGGTTGAACCAAAAATTGGAAATTGATATCTTTACATCGGGCTTAGTTAGATTGAGTGCGGGTTTAGTCAGTTTTGCTCAATGGCTGCACCGAAACTTAGAGATGAATGTTCTTACCCAGGGGATTGAGAAATTAGGTAGAACCTTCAATAGCATTGCAAATTGGACGCAGTCGCATGTAGAGCAAGGCATTGATAATGTATTAATTTGGATTGGGCGTGAATTTGTGCATGTATCTGAGGATGCCTTTGATTTGCTGGAGACAGAGATCCCGGCAAGAACGGGCGACTTGATGGATGGCACACTGCATTCACTGGAGGGTTACGAGCGGCGCATGCTCAAAAAGAAGCTGCGCTGGGATCTGGCTTTGATTCCGCTGTTTTTTGTCGTTATTTTAGTGTTCCTGCTCATATTCTAACAAAGGGAAATCTGATGGAGAATTACGAATTGTTGTTGTCTGGAATTACATTAGTGCCCATTGTAGGGGTCGTGGTTTTGTTGATCTGGCGTAAAGCGACCAAAAAACAAGCTGCAGCGATCGGCATTCTCAGTGAAACTTTTGCCTTGATTGTGCCATTGGTTCTGCTATCTGTGCTTCGTAAGCAAGACCAGGTGGTGTTTTCACTGCCCTGGATTCGTAATATGGGGATCTCATTCAGATTGTCTTTGAACTGGCTTTCGCTGGTTTTCTTGATGACTGAAATATTGGTGACCCTGGCCGCGATGATCTATTCACTGGGTGAAAAAACGGGTGAGAGGCACAGCAACTATTATTATGCTCTCCTTCTGCTATTCAGCCTTGGCATGTCAGGCACCACGCTCGCCGATGATGCATTTTTGTTTTACATCTTTTGGGAGCTGATGCTGGTGGCATCGGTGCTCTTGTTACTGGTGTGGGGGCATGGCGAAAAACGTTTTAGTGTCGCTCTAAAGTATTTCATTGTGACTCATCTCGGCTCGTTGATGGTTCTGGTATGTCTGATCACACTGTATGTCAATTTTGGCACAGCCAATATGACCGAATGGATGACGCAAGCCTCGATGTTACCCGGTAATTTGCAAGCTTTTTTAATTGCCTTTTTCCTGATCGGTTTTTCGGTAAAAATGGCGATCTTCCCGCTGCATATCTGGCTGCCGGATGCCCATACTGTGGCGCCAATGCCGGTCACGATCATCCTGGCTGCTGCGATGCTTTCCATGGGGACTTATGGGATCTTGCGATTTCCTTTTGCGCTCTTTCCGCTTGAAAACTTGCAGCCTTTTGCTATCTGGATGATGATTGCAGGGTTGATCTCTGAGGTATACGGAGCCTTGATGGCGCTGGCTGAAAAAGATATCAAGCGGATCGTCGCGTTCAGTTCTGTCAGTCAGATGGGTTATATTCTATTTGGGATGGGGACTCTCACTTTGCGCGGTATGGAAGGCGCCGTGATGCATGTTGTTTATCATGCCATCGTCAAAGCGCTGTTGTTCATGGTGGTTGGCATCATTGTGAATATAACCGGGAAGCGAGACATCCAGGAGATAGGCGGGTTGGGGTTCAAGTATCCAGCTTTGTGCGTGAGTGCGGCGATTGGTGTGTTGGGGATCTCAGGGATGCCGCCCTTAGGCATCTTCAATAGCGAATGGATGATTTTTGCTGGCGGTTTTGATTCTGGGATTTCGATTGCGCTGACAGTCATGACCCTGATCGGGTCTCTGTTCACGGTGATCTATGCCCTGCGTTTTTTTGGCGGCATCTTTTTTGGTGAGAGGAAACCCATCGATTTACCTAAAAAAGCAACCCTTGCCCTGGTTGTCCCAACGCTGGCAGTGACAGCCTTTTTGATTGTGGAAGGTCTAATACCCGGCCCATTGCTTTCATGGGCGATGCGGGGGTTGACCAGCATCATTGGAGGCTTGAATTAATGATTGGTTCGATCGAAATTATCATTCCAGCCATCATTTTGATGGCAGGTGCCTTTGTGGTGTACATAAGCGCCAGGGTATTGGTTTTAAATAATAAATCCGAGGCAGTTTTGACCATTTTGGTTTTGTTAGCAGCCTTAATTTCGCTGGTTTTGAATTTTTATAACCTACCGGATTTGATCAATAAACCAGATGTTTATTTTGGATCATACGAACCCGGTGCAGTATTGCTTGCGCCAAGTGCGGTGGGGGTTTTCATCATGATCGTTTCTGTGATTGTTTCGATCTTGGTCACACTTTATTCAGGTGAATATTTGGCAAGAGATACCCGATATTTGGTCTATTACCCCTTGATTTTGCTCCTTCAAGCAGGGCTGTTTGGGATGTTTTTGTCCAACAATTTGTTCCATCTTTTTTTGCTTACGGAATTGACAACGATTGCCGCCAGCGTGTTGATCGCCTTTCGGTTTAAGCAAGAGATTGCGATCAAAGCCGGGTTCAAGTACCTGATTATGAGCAGTTTGGGGACGATGATGATGCTGCTGGGAATCTATTTTTTCTATCGCAGCGCGGGTGATATGCACCTCACGGAAATTTTGGCGTCGCCAGATCGGTTTACACGTATCGCTTCTGCATGTTTTTTGTTGGGCTTCAGTTTGAAGGCAGGTATTTTTCCGCTGCATACCTGGGTTGCCGATGTTTATGGAAATGCACCCAGCGCAATCAGCGGTTTGTTGGCAGGTGTTTTCTCAAAAAGTATGTTGTTCATTCTGCCAGTCATCTGCTTGCGCCTCGGGATGAGCAGACACGAATTGGGCATGTATTTGATGATATTCGCGTGCTTCAATATGTTGATCGGTTCTACCCGGATGCTCGGGCAAAGCCAGCTTAGACGCTTTTTCTCATTCTCAACGATTGCTCAGACCGGTTACCTTATGTTCAGCCTGGGGATAGGTTTTTATTTTGGGTTAGAAAGGGCTTTTTCAGCCAGTTTGTTTCTGTTCCTGGTGATTGCCATCATGAAAAGCCTTGCTTTTTTGGCTTCTGGCGTTTACCAATTTCATTTTGGAACACAGGACATTGACATACTGCGCGGGGCCGGCCACAGAAGTCAGTTGATTGCCTTGTGCTTAAGCATTGCTTTGGCTGGGCTTGCCGGCATTCCCTTATTGGCGGGGTTCACGGGCAAGTGGCTGGTCTTCTCAGCCGCCTTGGCAACGGGGGATATGTTCGCCTTTGTTTGCCTGATGATCTTTCTCCTGGCGACTGTGATTGGCTTGGCGGGCTATCTACCTGTGATTGTCAAACAATATTTACGTGTCGATGCTGGTGGAGTTTACCATCCTATGAGTGTATCGTGGTGGATGGCTGCTCCGGTTGCCCTGTTGAGCCTGATGGTAGTCGTGATCGGCCTTTACCCGGAACCCTGGCTGAATCTTGTGAATTTTGTCGTTGTATGGATGGTTATCTGATGTTTAAGATATTGCTCAGTCCGCCAATCGCTTTCATTATATTTTTATTGCTCGTATCCGCGGCATATGTGTATATCCAGCGTCACACAGCAAAGGGACTGGATCATCCCGAAAAATATTTGCCTTATTCCGGGGGTCAAAAACTTCCGCCCAAAGAAGTACGCTTGTCGTATAAGACTTTTTTTAGGCTGGGCTTATTATTTGGGATTGTGCATGTGGCGGTGCTGGTGTTAGCGACTGTGCCATTGGGGACCGATTTTTTATTAATTGCATTGGTATATGTGATTGGCTTGTCGGTCAGCGCTTTTGTGCTTGCGAGATCAGCCAATGACGAAACCGAGGAGTGATGAATAGATGTTAAAGCAATGGATGAAAAAGACATACCGATGGGCTCAGAAAAAATCGCTGTGGGTGATCCATTTTAACTCTGGCGGGTGCAATGGTTGTGATATTGAAATTTTAGACCTTCTAACCCCCCGCTATGATGTGGAACGCCTCGGAATCATTGCTGAAGCTTCGCCGCGCCATGCAGATGTTTTATTGTGTACCGGGCCGGTGACGAAGCAAACAAAAGAGGGCTTGTGGCAGATCTACACCCAGATGCCTTCACCCAAATGGGTGGTAGCTGTGGGCAGTTGCAGCAATACAGGCGGTGTCTTTCACGGCAGCGACACGGTTTTAGGTGGAGTGGATAAGGTGTTGCCAGTGGATCTTTATATCCCTGGTTGCCCCTGCCGTCCCGAGGCAGTGATTGAGGGTCTGTTAGAACTACAAAAAAGGATTTCGGAAAATGACTGAAATAAACCTTGACCATCTGTGTAACTTTTTAAGCTCGAGCCTGGGTTGTGCCTGCAAAGTGTTTGATGAGATCATGAATGACAAGACCCTTGTGATTGATGCGGGTAGTCTTAAAGCCGCGGTTGTGTTGTTAGAGTGTGAATTTGATAACCTTCATCTTTCGGCGATTACCGCCCAACAGCGTGAACCGAAGGCAGATGAGATTGAGGTGATCTACCATTTTTATGTGGGTGAAGGGTTTTCGCTTCTAACCTCTCTTATTGGGGAGGAGCATGTTTTGCCTTCGATCGTCAGCATCATCCCAGGAGCGGATTTTTATGAACGTGAGATAGCAGAGATGTTTGGCGTAACGTTCAGCGGAAGAACTCAGACGCCACCATTATTGCTTCCTGAGGATTGGGATCAGGGTCCGCCATTTATTCGAAAAGAGGACAAAGATGAGTAAAATTTCCATTCCGATCGGACCGCAGCACCCGCTTCTGAAAGAACCGCTTTCAATGATGGTGGATATTTCGGGCGAACGGGTTTTGGGTGCGTCGCTGCGTTTGGGATATGTTCACCGGGGGATCGAACGGTTGGCGCAGACGCGGAACTACACGCAAAATGTTCATCTCATCGAGCGGATTTGCGGAATTTGTTCACATATCCATACGACCACTTATTGCCAGGCGGTTGAGGCAGTGCTTGGTGTTGATATCCCATTGCGCGCCAGTTATCTTAGAGCATTAATGTGTGAACTGGAACGGGTACACAGTCATTTGCTTTGGCTGGGAATTTTGGCAAAACACATCGGGTTGGATACGATCTTCATGCATGCCTGGCATGACCGGGAATCCGTTCTGGATGTGATGGAGGAGATTTCAGGCGGACGTGTATTACATGCTGCCAACCAGATCGGTGGAGTGCGCTTCGACATTGACCATGAACATGATGCGATGATCCGCTCTGCATTGAAATCACTACACGAGCAGGTTGCTGGCTTGCTGGACGTAATTGAAAACGAACCTGCTCTGATCGCACGCACCAAAGGTGTCGCGCCGGTTTCGCCTGAGGTGATTAAAAAATATTGCGTAGTCGGCCCGATGGCGCGTGCTTCTGGTGTGGATGTGGACATGCGCATAGAAAACCCCATTCCGCCCTATGATCAATTGGATTTTTCTGTGATCACACACCCTGATGGTGACGCCTGGTCGCGGACGTTTGTGCGGGTGGAGGAGATCCGGGTCAGCCTTAACTTGTGCGAGAGCATCCTCGAGCATTTACCTGAAGGTCCCGTCAATATTCGTGTGCCAAGACGTGTTCCGGCAGGTGAGGTTGTCATCCGCTCGGAGGCCCCTCGTGGCGAATTATTCTACTATCTACGCAGTGATGGAACGGATAAACCTGCCCGGCTGAAAGTTCGCACGCCGACCCTTGCCGCATTGAGCCTGCTGCCGGAACAACTCTCAGCAATTCATGTTGCTGATATCCCGGTTGTGTTGGCAGGGGTTGACTTATGTGTTGCATGTGCGGATCGATGAGGAGCGTTAGTCGTGATTGAAGGATTATTTTATTTGCTCGTCTTCCCTGGCCTGGTTCTTCAAGTTGTATGCGGGCTTGGCTTTGAGTGGGTGGACCGAAAATTGCTTGCGCTCTTTCAGCGGCGGGTGGGGCCGCCCTGGTATCAGCCTTTGGCGGATATGATCAAGCTGTTTGGCAAGGAAGATCTATTGCCCAGGAAGGCAAACGATCTAATCGCAAGCCTGTTACCATTGATCTCTTTAAGCGCGGTATTGACAGCAGGGTTATACGTGCCCATTGCGGGGTTCAGCCCATTTTCGTTTGAGGGAGACCTGATCGTGATTCTGTTTTTGATGAGCGTGCCGACCCTGTCCTACTACCTGGCCGGCATCCTCTCGATCGGCATATACAGCGTGTTGGGCGGCGGACGGTCGCTGCTGCAATACTTCTCTTACGAAGTTCCCTTCCTGATTGCGCTCAGTGGACCTGCTGTGGCGGCTGGTTCTTGGTCTGTTGAAGGCATCATGAACGCTCAATTTTTGCTCGGTCCGTTTATCCTTTTTCAGCCATTGGGGTTTTTGCTGGCATTGATTGGACTGATTGGAAAATTGAAGCGTGATCCGTTAGATATCCCCAGCGCTAAATCGGAGGTGATTGGCGGTTCACTGACCGAATATACCGGGGCAAAACTTGCCTTTTGGCACCTGGTGATGAATGTGCAGGCTGTGGTGGGCATTTTTCTGATGATCAACTTGTTTTTGGGGTGGACCAAGTTTTACAGCCCTGTAATTGCATTAGCCGTATTTGTTTTGGAAGTCTTGTTAATAACCGGGATGCTCAGCACGACCAGTGCAGTATTTGCCCGCCTGCGCATCGATCAACTGGCTGGCTTTGGCTGGCGGATATTGGTGCCGCTTTCGATTGCCCAATTGACATTTGTGATTTTGATGGGAGCATAACATGAAGCCATTGAAGAAGCACTTCAGCTTATTTTCAGCCATTGTTGAGGCGTTTGTCGAGCCGCCGGAGACGGTTCGTTACCCCTTCGAACCGCTCAATTTGCCGGATGTGATTCGCGGAGCGCTTGTCTTGGATATAGAGAAATGCTCAGGCTGCGGGTTGTGCGTGCGTAATTGCCCGGCGGACGCCCTTGAACTGGATAAAAAATCACGAGATGAATTCAAGCTGATCCATTACCCAGCACGGTGTGCATACTGCGGACAGTGTGAAGATAGCTGCCGGAGCGGCGCGATCTACCACACAAATCAGTTGGTCAAGCCCATCACAGACCCCGAAACCTGTGTTGTGAACTTGCATGATAATCGAGGCTGATGAAAAACGAAATTAAACTAGAACCCGCCCAATTCAAACAAGGCGGGTTTGATTTTTGGTTGAATAGTAGTTTATGGGCGTCCGCCTCTGCCCTGACCGCGCCCACCTCGTGCAGTATCGGCAGAAATGATCTGCTCGTAAGCTTCTTCGGTCATGTATTGGGGCTGGTAGGTTTCGCCCGTATTGCGCATAAGTGTGGAGATGAATGCCCGAAGATGGTTTTCTGACCCGCGCAATAAGTTTTCATAAACACGTTGGATATTTGGATTTTGCACCTCTAATAAGGATTCTTCCAGATCCAGGATGTCGATCTCTTCAATGGCTGCGCCAACCTTTAAGGCATCGCCCAGGGATTTTTTCCCGATTGCGATCAGGTCATCATAGAGGGCTTGCAAATCTGGGTTCGTGAAGGCGCCTGCAGGCGAGGTGTCAGCTGGGTCGGGGATATTGAAGGTGTCCAGCAGTTGTTTGACCGCGTTGGTGTGGGTATGCTCACTGCCTGCAATATTCTGAAATAAGGAGAGTCCCCACAGATCATACAGCGCTAAATAGACATCGTGTGCCAGTTTTTCTTCTTCACGCATGTAGATCAAGCCAGTAATTTCGGCATCAGTCAGCTCGGTATCAAAGTCAGCAACCGCTTTTGGTTGAGCAGGGGTGATGATTTCTTCATCAACTTCAACTTCTGCAGGTGTTTCGACTTCCTGTGCGGCGGTCTCGACCTCTACTGACTCGCTTGTGGTCAGGTCTTCAGCAGGCGAGATTGTTTCTTCTAGGACCGACTGATCGACAACAGCGGCAGACTTTGGGGAACATGCCTGCAAGCCGATCAACGCGATTGCCAGCAAGAGTGTGAATTTGAATGTGTTTGTGATTTGTTTTTTCATTTCAACTTCCTTTAATTGTCAAACTAATCTAATCTCAGATTATGTTATTAGGATCAATTATCGGTTTCGAGTGTGAATTAATTATGAAGGAGATATACAGAAAGGATGAGATTTTCAAGCGCATTCGTTTCATTGACAATGCCTTTGTTGACCATTACAATCTTTTTACATCATCGAGTCAAACGATCACAGAATGGACTTATGTCTTTCGTCAGCCTGCCTTTCATTTTCATTTTCCTCCCCGTTGTTTTGGTATTGTATTATGTGCTGCCCAGAGGAAATTTGCGCCAGTTGGTGTTGGTCGGCAGCTCGCTGGCTTTTTTTGCCTGGGCAGACGCTGCGCACCTGCCAGTTCTGGTCGTTTTGGTTCTGGTTAATTACGTTATTGGCAGGTTGATTGGCGCATTCCGCGAGAGGAACCGAAACCAGGCAGGCCGAGCCGTTATGTGGGCAGGGGTCCTTTTCAACCTTTTGGTATTGATCTTTTTCCGGTATCTCGGCTTTTTTGAGGATATGTGGTTTGCGGTCACGCATCATCCCATGGAATGGCGCAGGAATATATTCTTTTTGGGGATTTCTTACATCACTTTTTCCAGCATTTCTTATATAGCTGATATTTATCGCAATAAACTCCAGCCGCAGAAAAACCTGCTTGATTTCAGCGCCTACTTGATCATGTTCCCGAAGCTGGTTGAAGGGCCGATTGCCCTGTATAAGGATTTCAGGGGTCAATTAGCCGGTGCCCGTTTTGATGCAACAGATTTTGTCTGGGGTATCAGGCGCTTTATTATCGGGTTGGCGAAGAAGATCCTGCTGGCGGATACACTTGCGGTGGCAGCCAATAAGGTGTTTGCTGCAGAACCAGGCCAGTTGGGGATGGGCATAGCCTGGTTTGGATTGTTGTGTTACAGCCTGGTGATCTACTTTGATTTTTCAGGATACACGGACATGGCGTTGGGGGTGGGCAGGTTGTTTGGCTTCAAACTGCCTGAAAATTTTGATCATCCCTACATCAGCCGCAGTGTGGCTGAATTCTGGCGGCGCTGGCACATGACCCTGACCAACTGGTTCCGCACCTATGTTTTCATGCCGCTGGAACATTCACGCCGGCGTGCAAAGTTCAGAGTGCAGACCCATATCCTGATCGTTTTCTTCCTGACCGGCTTTTGGCACGGTGCAAGCTGGAATTTTGCGCTATGGGGCCTGTATTTTGGGGTCCTTTTGGCGGTGGAGGCCAGCGGATTTGGCAGACTATTGAAGAGAGCCCCCGTGGTTCTTCAGCACGCTTACACTATTTTAGCCGTCATGCTGGGGTGGGTGCTGTTTCGCATCCGGGATGTGGAGAACTGGGGTGCTTTTTTTAGGGCGTTATTTGGCGCAAACGGTCTGACGGGTGCGATTACAATGCGCTCAGCAAATATTTTGTTCTATGTGCCGCTGGCTTTGGTGGGCATTATTCTCAGCCTGCCAGTTCTTTCATGGCTCAAAAGGGCAGAGTGGTTTACGCCTGCTATGCGGCGGGGGCTGGCGGATTTGTTTTTACTGGCAATGTTTGCACTCGCCATTGCTTATAACCTGGCGTATGGCTTTCAGCCATTTTTATATGCACAATTTTAATTGAGGATAGATGCAAGAGAAAAAAGCCGGTTATTTTCTGATCATCGTATTTATTTTGATTATTTATGCTGTTCCGCTGTATTGGGTGATTAGAGGGCCAAATCCCTATGAACGTTCGTGGCTGGAGGGCAGGTATTTGACGGATTTCTCGCTGACCAACCGCGGTTTTTTCACGGCGATTAAAGCCGCAGCACGTGGCAACGCATCCCAATTAAGTGAAGTCATTCAGAAAGAATTCGTTGAACGGGCTTTTCAGAAGGATGTAGAAGCAGCGGCGGCGGATCAATTTCCATTCAGATACAGGTTGATTGATACCGCTAAGGGGGCAGACCGGATGGTCATTAAGCTGGCATATGCTGCCTTGCCCGATCCAGCTATCCCGGCGGACATGCAGTCAGAATACCTGGTGATGCGGGATGGATCGGCGATCCTCTTCCCGCCTGGCAGTTTAGATGAGTCGGTTTTGGATGTGATCGACCGGCGGATCAGGAACTACGCGACGTTGATCAAAACCTATCCGGATATTCAATTTTATGTATATTATATAGAACGCTTACAAAACACAGCCCATCATCCTCTGGTAGATACTGTGGCAGCGCCTGAGAACGGTCAGTATTATGATTATTTTCTAGCACATAAACCTGCTGCTTTGCAGGTGGAAAAATTCTCAATTGAAAGTTATGCTGACCACCTGAAATATTTCTACCGGACAGATCATCACTGGAATATCGAGGGTATTTTGCGTGCTTACAACCAGATTCATGGGATGCTTGAAGAAAATTACCCCGAGATTTCAGCCGTGCGGCAATATGAGCAGGTGATATCGTTTGAGGGGGTTGAATTCTTCGGCGGATTGGCGCGCAAATCCTTTCAAGACATATCTGAAGGGTTTTCGGTGGTGGATTATGCCTTGCCGCCCTATCAGGTCTATGAAAATGATCAGGCGATCACCTATGGCGACAGCGCAAATTACCTGGCTGGTAATATTCCACAAGAAGCCTATTTCAATCATTATGAGGGATATTATGGAGGCGATAAGGCGCTGATGACATTTGTTTTTGAGGATACGCCAGACCGCAATCTTCTGGTAATCGGAAATTCATATGATAATTCGTTACTGCCGCTGTTAGCATCGCATTATCATTACACCTATAATGTTGACTTTCGCTATTACACCGATTTTTCACTATCCGCCTTTTTAGCTGAGCATGATGTGGATGATGTGTTGGTGATCGGGGAGAATTCGGTGGTCTTCGGTTCGGACAGGTATTTGATCAAACGCTAATACTCAGGGGGATTATTCAGGTATGAGCGTTTCAAAAATTATCTCGTTAATCAAACATCGCGCTTTGATTATATTTAATAGCTGATCATCATAAAGACTTGAGCGTTGAGCGGATGGTGATTGATCTATTGATATGATTAACTTGGATATTTCATTGGATTGATGCCTGATGGTGTCTTGTTTATTGATACAATATGATGTAACGACAATTATTATTTAGGGATTTATCGTGTGGAGGTTTCATGATCGGTCTTGTTCAGATCTTAGGCGGTTTGGCATTATTTCTTTTTGGCATCAATTTATTGAGTTCGGGGATTGAAAAGCTGGCAGGGGATCAGATCCAGATTTGGCTGGAAAAAGTCACCAATAACCGGATCAAGAGTGCTCTATTTGGCTCTGTCGCCACAGCGTTGGTTCAAAGCAGCAGTCTGATCATGGTTACCATGATCGGTCTGATCAATGCCAATCTGATGACCGTGGAGCAGGCAATCGGCGTGATGCTGGGGCAGGAAATTGGCACCACAATGACCGCTCAGATCGTTTCCTTCCATGTCGGTGACTTTCGTTTGGTTCTGGTGGTCCTAGGTTTGATATTCTTGGAATTTTTCCCAAAACGGGACTGGAAAAAATTCGGCGAGATTTTCATGGGATTGGGCGTGATCTTCGTCGGGATGGGATTCATGTCCAATGCCCTGGATGAACTGATCAAAATCCCATGGGTTGCCAGCTCTTTGTTGCTGTTGGGCGAGCGCACCTGGCTGGGTGTTTTAGCGGGTATTGTGTTGACTGCAGTTACCCAGAGCAGTTCAGCGGTTACAAGCCTGGTCGTTGCAATGGGCATCAGTTCTGCAATCACGCTGGAAGGCGCGATAGGCATCATTTTAGGTGCCAATATCGGCACCTGTATTACCGGCCTTATTGCAGCGTTACGGCTTTCACCGACTGCAAAGCAAGCCTCAATTGCCCAAATATTGATCAATATCACGGGTGTGCTCATCTTTTTGCCTTTCATTGCGCCGTTTGCTAACCTGATTGAAGGCACGTCCGGTGCCCTGGCGCGTCAGATCGCCAACGCCCATACAGTGTTCAATGTGGCTGTGAGCATTATGCTGCTGCCTTTTGTTAAGCAGATCGGTGCTGCTGCGAGAAAGCTGGCACCTGTGGATCGCAGGAAGGTAGTGAAACGTGTGACCGAATTCATTGACGAAAAGCAATACGCTGTGCCGGCCGTGGCGATCAACCAGGCCGCACGTGAGCTTTTCAGGCTGGGTGAGGTCTCTGCGGAGATGATCCAGTTAAGCTGTGGTGCGCTGATTGATCTGGATTTGGAGGCGGCTCAGCGCGTACTCGTGCTGGAAGACAGCGTGGTTGACCCCGTCACCGATGAGCTGGAAGGCTTTGTGGATCGTTTGATGCGCTCTGATTTGAGCCAGGCGCAGCAGCGGCGCAGTTTTCAGATTAAGAATTTGTTGGTGGATATTGAGCGGGTGGGGGATATGGCTGAGGATATCGCCCAATACGCACAGGAGCGTGCCGATCACGACATTCCCTTTACTGATGAAGCGATTGAAACGCTTAAGCATTTGTGCAACTGTGCCCATTCAAATTACAAGCAGGCACTGCAGGCTTTTCACGAACGGGACCGTGCCCTGGCTGAAAGGGTATGCGAGGTTGAGAGTGAGTTCGACAGCCTGTACCTGCAAGCACGTCAACGCCATATCCGACGGCTGGAAGCCGGCACCTGCCAGCCTGAGGCAGATGTGATCTTCACCGAAACCTTGCGCCTGCTGGAACGGATCAGCGATCATGCGGACAATATCGGTGTGAGTGTGGCACGTAATTAAACCTGTTGAAAAAACAGATGGGTTAGCTGTTCGTTATTCATCAAATCATATTCAATTTTGATCCATCTTTTAGTTCTTTTGTGGGGATCGTTTTTGCGCGCCTGATCCGAAATACCATCTTAAAAATGAGTGATTTCCCATAAGCTCATCTGGTTTACCATGATTTCTCACCTAAATGGTATGAAACTTGCTCACCTTAATGGAACTTAGCAGGCAGGAGAGATCAGGATGCGGAAGATCAATTTTCAAAAAATTAAAAAACCGCTGATTTTTATCAGTTTGGGTGTGCTGTTTATCACAGCCGGGTTTTTTGTTGGGCTGCATTATTTCGGGCCGATTTCCGCGCCGGATTTACGTGATGGCTTGCCTATATATGATTGGATGGTACGGGAAGACCTTGGCATGGGGCAGGTACCGGGGGGGGCCTATGCACAGAGGTTTGTTGTGGGGCATGACGATGGCTGGGAAGTTTTAGCTTATTGCCTCGACCCTGATGATCCGGCGCCGGATGTGGGCACCGCCTGTCAGTTGATTGACGCGGATACCTTTTGGTGTGGGGATAATGTTCAGCAGTTAAGGCAGTATCAGATTGTGCAGACGCCTGCACCGCCGACGAGCACGCCGACCCATACCCCAACACACACCGCGACCGCCACGCACACGCACACGCCAACGCATACAGCCACCAATACAATGACCCCTACAGCGACATCGACATCCACACCATGGGCTTTGCCATCGGCAACGGCAGCCCTGCCGCCCACACGCACCGCAACTCTGACTGCCACGACCCAAGTACTGACCCAAGCCCCTGGTCCAACAGCTACACCCAGGCCAAAAATGGGCGGTGAGGGGAACCTCCGGGTAGGCGAGGTCATCCGCGGTGCTCTGGGGTTGCTTCTGTTAGGTTTGGGCGTTACGCTGGGGATTGCGGAGTGGAAGAAGCGATCCATCGAACATAGATAATTTGACCCTCACAATCAGGGTTACGCTTGCTTTACCTGAATTAGACAGCCGCAAGGTTTAAATGAAAAACGATCATCGTGCCTGGAAATTAGATAGTCGTTGGCGGGTTGTGCTGCTCAGCCTGTGCATGATTATCGGCATGTTACTGCTCCTGTCCGTCAGCCATCTGATCCCGGTGCTGTTGGATGTACTCTCCGTCAGGCTGCACAATGAAAATACGCTGGTTTCACCGCCTTTACATGCATTTCCCATTCAATTGCCCGATCAAGATGAAAACGAAGCCGTTAATGCGGAAGAAATACTCAATTACAAAGCGTTCTTCCCAGTTGTGATGCGTGATGAGCAGGCGGATGAAACACAATCAACACTGCCAAAATCAGGGTCAATGCTGGATGGTTTTGTTTTTACGGCAGGTACCATGCCGATCACGCTCAGCATATTGCCAGAGGAGAGCCAGATGGATTTTGGAGGTGATGTTGAGGTTACCTTTTCACCCGGCCCGCATTGTGAGTTTGGCGATGGTCAGGCATGTGTGTATGAATTTGAATCGCCTGAAGGCGGGTGGGTGGTATTCGCCAGCATCCATTCCGGTGTGGGTGGGGATGCAGACGCCTTGCGCGATTTGATCGAAGGTACAGGTTTCAATCAGGGTTTGTTTATGCCGAAGCAGGTGGATGCCAGATTGGACGCTTTGAAGGGCTCACAGATTCGTCTGAAACAGGGAAGCGCAGGCACAGTCAATCTGCAGTTGATCGCGTTGGTGCGCATCCCGCCTGAGCAGGTGGCAACCTACCAGGCACTGCCAATCGAAGAAGCGCTTCGGTTTGCGGCGGGATTTGCCAGGCTTGACCCGGCTGTGCTTGGGCAGGACCTGTTCGTTTTCGAAACCTGTGGGTGGCGCCTGCCCGGAGAAGCACAAATTGCCGACCTGCCGGCGACATCCAGCGCGGTTTACATCGGTTTAGCAGGTGTCATGGGGGATTAAGGCGACAAGGCAAAATTTTGTTGTCCATCCGCATGATTTTTCATATATAATTAATGAGACCATCAGAACGTCGCACACTTTCCAGACTCCCTTTCACAGCGCCATATCCTGGAAAACACAGTAGATCATTGTGATCGGTCTAGTATTGATTTAATTGGATGGATGATTAGGTAATGGAGGCAGTTGTGGAAAGTAAATTAATTGTCAGCACCGGGGATATCAACAAACCCTATGAGATCATTGGCCCGGTTTATTTCCAGGTCTCAAACAAGCCCGAAGGCTTTTCGACCAGTGTGTTTCAAGATTTAAAAGATTATTATGTTGATAAGATCGATAGGATGAAGGCCAGCGGGGAGCTGACCGAAGGCGGCCAGGGCAGCAGCAAATGGGCGTGCATGTGGGGGGAGTGGTGCCTGGGGAAAAGTAATTTTGACATCGCCTTTTTTATTGCCGTTGAAGAGCTGAAAAAACGGGCACACATGCTTGGCGCCGATGGGATCATTTTCATGCGGCAGGACATTGATTTTGACATCAAGGAAATTCAGTTTTTCTATCTGCAGATGTATGGCACTGCGGTCAGGTTTGTGTAGCATGGTGATTGGGATTTGGTGGAATGGTTATTAGGTGATTGGGATTTGGTAGAGTGGTTATCAGTTGATTGGTTATTAGGTAATGGTATATATGAATTACATTAAAATAAATATCACTATTGCCTCCCTAGTTATTGTTGTGATGTAATCTCTGACAATAATCATTATTTTCCTCTGATACTTTCAATAATACGAGGAAAGCTGATTTTGACCCAAATTCTTTACTAAGGCTCTTCCAATGTTTTGCTAAAAATTTTGCACATCCTGCCGTTGAATTTTCAGAATTACCAGCAACATAGAAAACATATCGGTTATTCTTTACATCCAAAATCTTTTGAACAAATCCTACAGACGTGTCAGTAATTGTGGAACCATTACTAATTTGAATTGCTGGAGTTAATAATTTTTCATCATCATTTGGTTTCTTTATTGCAGAAGCTGAAATAATTATGGATTGGGAAAAGGCTGAATTTGAAGTTAAGCCCATGGGGTTTAAATTATTTACTTCGTCCTTAGGATTTAATGAATCTTCTATACCATTATTACGAGGATTTTTTAGGTCAGGGACGTAAACCAATTTTGCTTGAGTGTCGAAATTCTTTTCTACATACTTTGATATGTTATTGTAAACCGGAAACCCTAATGAAATAATTGAAGAATTTTGCTCAAATAGTCCATATTCTCTTGGTGAAGGAGTGATTCTAATATCTATATCGGATATAAGAATTTTACTGAGAAACCTTTGTGGTTCAACTTGTGAAGGCAAAAAGTAATTGAACCGTGATTGCAGCTTTCTAGCTGCTTTTGACTCTTCAGATGGGATTGCAATTCCATTAAATGAATAAAGTTGTCCATCTGTACCTTGAGAGCCATAACGCACAACATGTATATTTGATGTGAAAATTGTTAGTCTTTTAGTCTTACAAATGCCAAAAAACCTTAACAGCCAAAGTCTATTACTAAGCAAAAATAATAGAAGAAAGATTATAAAAATCACAAATGAGAATAATAGGCTAGCTACAAAATTATTCAATATGTCAACCCAATTCAGAAGGCCAACGAAATTTGACATCCACTTTATGAAAGGCATTATTCTCAATTCTTATAAATAATCAAGTTGTTTTAATACACTATTATATGTTCATTTTATGTCTTTTGAGTTAGTTTTATATTGTTGTAATTATGAAGTTAGCCCAAGTATTTAATGAGGAAATTCTAAATTTCAAAATAAATTGGTTTTTTTGGTCTTATTTAAATTTCTTAATAACAATCATTAACAAATTTAAAATATTCACCTACATCACAGGTTAAAGTCCCATTTGGCATGACTTCACATTCAGACCCATCCCAACCTTCTTTTCCGCCATAGACAAATATTGGTTTACTTCCCATCGTTTCAACTTTGTCTTTCGCTATAAAATATGAACCTACCCAGCCTGTATCAAATGTCCAGTCGTATGAAATAATGTAGAAATTGTCATCTAAAATTAAATATGCATAATATCCATATACGCATTCAGGACAAATTTCTTCTCCATAATAAGTAACCTTCCCACACACCTCAATGGTTTGCCCTTTCATATTTTTTGTTACTTCGCTGGCTCTTATGAAAGGCTTTTCAGTGGGCTTACTGGTTCGGGTTGGTGAAGGTTTTGTTGTTGGGGACGATTGGTTATTTGAAGTGAATGAATTTGTGTTATTTTCTTTTGATGCAGTTTCAGTTTTTATTGAAACAGTTTGGGTTTGTTCTATTGCATTTTGAACTGCTGCATTAAAAACATCGCAACCAGAAAGGGTAAAAATTATTGACAACAATATCCAGGTGATACTAATTCTTTTAAGCATCGCTTCCTCCCATCCCAGAGAATCATTTAATTTATTTCTATGACTTGACCCTATCAATTGAACAATCTAAGTCTGAAAGATCAATAATTGCCTTTTGGATATATTCCCTCTTTTTATCTTCTGATGAAATGATTAACTTTATTTTACACTATTATATGGTAAATTTCTGTTAATTATCTCTAGAAAAAATTAGATTATTTATGGGGCAACTGTTATCAAGTTCAAATAACAGGATGGGTTTATTTTAATGAAATATAGATGGATTTGGTGCTTTTTTTTGACCTTAATTCCCTCAATCACCAATCACCATTCATAAACTTGAGATTGCTTCGTCGTCCCTCTGGGACTTTCTCGCAATGACAGGCCTGATTGCCTGCTGCCTGGTACCTAATCCCTGCTCACCTCCATTCACCAATCACTATTCACCAATGTTAGATTGCTTCGTCGTCCCTGCGGGACTTTCTCGCAATGACAGGCCTGCTTGCCTGCTATCTGGCACCTAATCCCTGCTCACCCCCATTCACCAGTCACTATTCACCAAACACCAACACGAGATTGCTTCTTCCTCCATGTAAGACTTCGTCTCAATGACAGGTCTGATTGCCTGCCTTGGTATTGAAATCAGACTAAAAATATTATAGAATCTAATTAGATTTCCCAGAAATTCTTACAAATGACCCGATTGGAACTAATTTCCTTTTAGGTACGTCTATGATTTAACCTGCATTGAGAATATCGGAAAATGCAGAAAGGGCGTTGTAAATGCGAATCAGAATTTGGATTTTCCTTGTGTGTGTGATGATGTTGTGCGGATGTGGGGGAAGGACCATTGATACGAATAATCCACGAGAATATGCTTTACCTGATGAGGAGTCTCTCACACAGCCAGTGGCGGGAGACAACCAGCTTGAGTCAAGCGCAGAATTGGCGCTGATCAATTTTTTCACTTATCTCAATCAGAAAAATTATCATCAGGCCTCCGAAGTTTATGGAGGGCCCTATGACCAACTGGTCGGGTATAACCCCTCGCTATCAGAGGCAGATAAAGAGGGTTTGCTTCAGGCTGGCTGTGAATTTAATGGATTGATGTGTCTTAGCATATTGAAATCCCGATTAGTTGAAGCGAATAGCGCGGATGAACATCTCTTCGAGGTTGAATTTGCCAATCCGGATGGGAGCCTGTTTGTGCTGGGCCCCTGTTGCGGTGCCAGTGAAGAAGAAATGCCGCCAGTTTCAACCTTTACTGTCCGTGTGCGTTGTGAAAGTGATGGCAATTGTTTAGTGTTGGATTTACCGCCTTATGTTCCATAAGACAGAATCCAACATATCAAGTCGAACAAATTGAAAGATAAGGAGATCGACAATGAAAAATAAATACTATTTCCTCGCTGTGTTTGTAATGATCCTTCTGGTGATGCTCAGTAGTTGTGGCGTCTTCTCAGAAGAGAGTGCCGTGGATGATGTGGAACAGCGCGTGGCAACCTATCAAGCCCAGACCCAGGAAGCCGAGACACTGGTTGAGATCATTGTGGCCCAAACGATGGCTGCCATCAACAAGGAAAACCAAACCCAGATGTCACCTGAGGCGACCCTGATCCCTACATCCACGCCGACAATCGCCAATTCGCCGACCCCGACAGCAACGGCCACGCCCACATCTGCTCCGACCCTCACACCGACAACTGCATCAGCCGCTGTATTTGCGGAGGTAAGCGTGCCCACAAACTGCCGAACAGGCCCAGGGAAAATCTATGACCGTGTGAGTGTGCTCGATGTCAACAAGCGAGTGGAAGTCATCGCCCGTAACGCAGATAGAACCTATTGGGTCGTCGAGAACCCAGCAGGTTCGGGAACTTGCTGGCTTTGGGATAAATATGCAACCGTGACGGGCCAAATAGAAAACTTGCCGGTTTGGAGTGCCCCACCGACGCCAACTCCGCAAGCGGTCACAACCCCATCAACCACCGGGGTCGTGCTTAAGGTCAGCGTCCCCACAAACTGCCGGGTCGGTCCGGGCAAGCTGTACGACAAAGTCAGCATTTTGTATACCGGGAAGACGGCTAATGTTGTCGCACGTCATCCATCGGAAGATTACTGGGTGATCGAAAACCCCGCAGGTTCAGGGACATGCTGGGTATGGGGTTATTATGCAACTGTCACCGGTCCTGTTTCCAGCTTGCCGGTCTGGACGCCAAATCCACCGCCGGCTCCATCCGCAGTTACCCTGCAGGTGAGAGTGGACACCAATTGCCGGAGCGGACCTGGCAAGGCGTATGATATTATCACCATTCTTAGAATTGGCAAGACGGCTGAAGTGCTGGCGCGCAACAATGATCAAACCTATTGGGTGATCACGAACCCGGCGGGCGCTGGCCACTGCTGGGTGTGGGGTTATTATGCAACCGTCACCGGCCCGATTTCCAGCCTGCCGATTTGGGATGCGCCAGACCCTTAAAATTTGGCTGAACATAAACATGGATTGATATGTTGAGGGTGGGTGCAGTTGATGCACCCACCCTATGGGCGTAGAAGTGAGGCTCAGCAAGACGGTTTGGGGAATGTGGTGATTGACTAATGTATTTATTTAGTGCGATAAGAGGCAGAACGCTCCCTACAGGGGATTGTTGTTCACCCAATCACAACTCACCAATCACTGTTCACCAATCTGAGATTGCTTCGTCATCCCTGCGGGACTTTCTCGCAATCACAAGCCTGATTGCCTGCTACCTGGTGCCTAATTCCTGCCCACCCCTATTCATCCAATCACAACTCACCAATCTGAGATTGCTTCGTCGTCCCTGCGGGACTTTCTCGCAATGACGGAATTATTTTTTCCTAATTGCCTATTACCTGGTACCTATTACCTGAATTCCCCCAATCACAACTTACCAATCACCTATACGAGATTGCTTCGCCCCTGCGCGACAAGCTCGCAAAGATAGAACGGCAGGCTCAAAACCGAAACCAAACCTTGTGTTAGATGCCATGCAGGCGGTAACGGGCGGTGAATTGTGCATTCTGGAAGATCTTCCAATTCCGAAAGATGCGCATTAGCCCCAGCTTGGGATGGTTTTCCGCCATGTAGAACCATTTTTCAAGGAATTCGATCCCTTCACCCCAGGCTTCAAAATCGTTTGCCTCATGAACACCGAATTTAAACTCGGCATCAGCCCGCATGTTAAAGCGTTGCTTCATCTTTAAGGCTGCCATTTTTCCCCAAATGCCTTCGACCCAGGTGCTGTTGGTCAGCTCGCACACCAGCTCAGACTCAGGGAATTGATTTTGCAATTTGAGCACCAATTCTTTGACCTTATCTTCCGGCAGATACATAAAAACGCCTTCTGCAAGGATCAAAGTGGGTTGGTTCAGCCTGGCAATCGGCTCCATCCAATCAAAATCCAAGACGGATTGGCCGATTATGTGGTAACGCTCATTTTCATTAATCAGTTGCCGTTTCAGCTTGATCATTTCAGGCAGATCAAGATCATAAAAAAGCACCTTGCCGTTGTCTATCCGGAAGAATCGCGTATCCAAACCGCAACCGATATTGATAATCACCCCATCGTTGTGCTTTTCAAGAAAATCCCGGGCATAATTATCGTACTTTTGAGCTCTGAGCTGCATATGGACGGTTAATCGGGGATCAATAGCCCGTTTTTGCAACCGGTTTGCCATCTTGCTGTTATGTTTGTGCAGCAGTGGGTCGATCCGCTCTATCATCGCTACAATTTTTTCGTCTTTAAGGATTGGGTTGTCACTCTGGCTCTCAATTGCCCGTGCATACAGGGTTAACAGCGCGGTTTCTTCCACACCGGAAAGATCTAATGGTTTCGGTTTATCCATTTTTGGCTCCTTAATGGGGGAAAGATAGATTAATTATAGTGAAAAATTGTGTAAATTGCTATATTTTCGTGATGAGACCAGAATGATGGAAGCGTTGTGCTGTTGATTTGGCGGCCATGGATCATATTGTATCCTGACCATGACCACTAAACGTTCTTTCTCCCTTTTTACGAATGACTATTCACCAATCACAACTCCGAGATTGCTTCATTGTCCCCGCGGGACTGCGTCGCAATGACGGATTAATTTTTTCCTAATTGCCTATTACCTGGTACCTTTTACCTGAATTCCCCCATTCACCACTTACCACTCACTATTTACTATCTTAAACCAAAAATGAGCGTGGGGAGGCTCGAACTCCCAACCAATGGCTTAAAAGGCCACTGCTCTACCATTGAGCTACACGCCCATCATTCAGGTCATTATTGTAGCACGTGACACCCCCAGCGTCAACAGAGTTCAGACGGGGTTAATGGGTTTCTTCGATGCTCCCCAGCAGTTTGTTGAACAGGTCAGCCACATCGCCGTCGCGCTCGTCGTAGGGCAGTTCGATGGCGAAACTGTAGTAGGCACTGTCGGTTTCGAAGAATAAGAAGGAGAGCTGCACCTCATCCTCGCCAATGTAGAATTTATGATTGAAGCGCTGAATGGTGAGGTCATTCACTTCCAGGATGTTCTGACTCATCAGCATGGTCTTTTCACTGCCGGTCTCCGTCAGCACCATATCCCGGCCCACGCTAGCCAGGTAGGCTTTTTTATCGAAATTCGTAATGTCCTTGGTATGGATTGTGAGTGTGATACAGTTGTCGGCAAAGACTTTTTCCTGGTCTGCAGCGCAATAGGGCGGTACCAAAGCCACATCCCATTGCCCGGGCACGGCGGCTAAAGGGGCATAATCGACAACCCATTCTGGCGGCAGCCTGAACTGGATATCAATCGCTGGTTCTTCTTCAATAGCAAAAACACTCCAGTCTTTTGTTGAAGTGCCAGTGTTGCAGGCGGTTAAAACGATCAGGCTGATCAGGGTGAATATGATAGTGTGTAAAAGGGGGCGTTTTCGCATCAATTCCTCAATCCGTTTTGGGGTTGTGAAGGATCTCAAATAGTATAATAAAAGGGTGCGAGCACGATCGCACTCTGTTTAACATACATTAAAGCGCGGCGCTTGTCAATCTCAGGCCGCAAATCAAAGAACAGGAGCGATGAATGTCCGGTCTATCCCCCCTTAACCAGCGTGATTTTGAAGAACGAGTACTAAACGCAGAAAAGCCGGTGCTGGTTGATTTTGGCGCACCCTGGTGCGGACCCTGTAAAATGCTTGACCCCGTGTTGGCTGAGCTGGCGCAAACCTATGGCGAACAGGTTGATTTTTACGCGGTTGATGTGGATCAGGAACCGGGATTGGCGATGCGGTTTGGCATCATGGGCGTGCCCACAGTGTTGATGTTCAAGGACGGGCAGATGGTCGAGCGGATGACGGGTTTCAGGCCTAAAAAAGCGCTTGAAAAGATATTTTTTGCTGATTTGTAAAGTAATTAAACGAACTAATAGAATAGGAAGGTCAGATAATGACACACACGGATAAAACAAAGCGGGCGTTTGGCGTTTGGCAGAGCCCGATCACACCTGAATTGATCGCTGCATCGATCGGCTTGTCGGACCCGCAATGGGATTCTGACGGGCAGACGCTGGTATGGCGTGAAAGCCGCTCGGGGCAGGGCGCGCTGCTGGCACAACCGATGGGTGAAGCGCCTTATGAGCTTTCGGGCGATATAAATGTGCGCGGCGGCGTAGGCTATGGCGGCGGTGATTTTACCCTCCGTAACGGGTTGGTAATCTTTGCCGCAAAAGACGGCCGGCTTTACCGCCGAAGGTTGGGCTCGGGCTTCCCGCAGGCGATTACGCCGGCCTTTGGCAGCGTGGCCGCGCCGTCAATTTCGCCAGGTGGTGAGTGGGTTGCCTTCGTGCACAACTATGAAGGCAAAGACGTGATCGGCCTGGTAGATGCTGAAGGCCGTGATTGGCCAACCAAGCTGGTGGAGGGCGCAGATTTTTATATGCAGCCCGTGTGGAATCCCTCAGGTGAGGCGATCGCCTGGGTAGAGTGGGACCATCCCAATATGCCCTGGGACGGCACCCGGCTGATGTTTGCTGTGCTGGAAGGTGCTCCGCCCAGGATCACCGCCGCGCAGCACCTGGCGGGCGACGCAGACATTTCCATTCTTCAGCCGGCATTTTCACCCGATGGGCGCTACCTGAGCTATATCCGCAACCTGGGCGAATGGGATCAGCTGGTGCTGCAGGAC
>NPIE01001848.1_pt1 | contig 153831 bp, 125 predicted proteins | sample 8637661 | NCBI WGS metagenome assembly NPIE01 (sample SAMN07420842, study PRJNA396082) | bioreactor metagenome | isolation source: sample BA12 brine-fed electro-methanogenic bioreactor BA | place: Japan: Kochi | collected 2016-12-09
CCCGCCGTCTGAGGCCTCACACATCGCTTCCGCACCGGGAGTAACAGTTCCGGGCCAGTCAGGGAAGTCTGTTTCCCAGAGAAGATTCCCATCCATGTCGTATCTGAGGAGATGAGGCCCGCCTGGAGTTGAAGGTGTGTTCCCTTGAGCGAAAACAGTGAGTCCGTTATCAAGGTAGAGGATCTCTACAGCTGTAGCCGAGCTGGTATACCCCCACTCCCTGCTCCACAGAGAGTCTCCCTGGGAGTCAGTGCGGAGGATCCAGGCAGTATCCTTGCCTTCAGGGGGATCAATGAATCCGCATATTCCGTACCCGCCATCAGGGAGTTGAGTTATTGAGTTGAACCTTTGCCTGCCAGGATAGAGTTTTGTCCATATCTCGTTTCCAGAGGCATCGTATTTAGCCAGCATCAAGGCCGTGTCTGTCTCTGGAGTTTCCCTTCCCCAACCTCCCGCAACAAAACTACCGTCAGCGAGTTCCAATACTTTTATGGCCCTCTGGGCGTACAGATTGGGCTGAACAGGAGCTCCCCATAACAACACACCCTCCTGGTCAAGTCTGTAGAAAGAGTAGATTGGAGAACCAATAAAACTTACTGTTACCGCATATCCACCATCACTGGTCTCCATTACAGAATTGATTCTCGTCCAATCTTCATACAGCTTTATCCATTCGATGGCAGGTGGATCCATTGCGAAGCCTGTCGAAACAGGAAGAACGAGCAGTATGAGCAATCTTTTCATGATCAGTCCTCTATTCAGTCAGTTTGACCCACCCTATCCTGATGTCCACAGGCTGAGGAACAGCAGGCGGGTTCGGCTTTCCGGTCCTGAAGCTGAGCCATAGTTCCACCGCATCCGCATCACTCCAGTTCAGCCCGCTCACGGAACTGAGGTCAAGGGGACCGTACTCTCTCCATTCGGTGTTCCCGTTCCGGATGGCGCCAATTTCATTGCTGATGTTAACCGAGGTGGTGTCTCCGAAGGAATCGATCCACCACAGGTGTGCCACGGCGCCGTTGCCGGGGGTTGCGTTGGGATTGCTGTTCATGCATACCGCGGCAAAGCTGAGGTTCCTGTAGAGGTCGGTGTCTATCGGAAGGTTCCCGTCAACGTTCAGGGAAACATCCCCCATGAGCAGACTGCCGCTGATCGCCGTACTGAGAACTCCCTCGAACATTCCGCTTATGGAGTCGGTGAAGCCGGCACTCTGCCATTCTTCACCGATGGCCACGATGTCATCGGTATGCCAGAGGGGCGGGTTCGACTGTGCTTCAGTCATATCCCAGGGGTCAGACAGAACATGTGTGGCGTAATCCCGGGGTTCCACCACATACACCATTCTTGCCTGGTTGTCATAGAGATCAGGCTCGTTAACTGACTGGGTGTAAACCAGCAGGCGGTGCACCCCGATATCAGTGGAGTCGGGGACCCAGTCAAATACGGCCAGGGCCCTGTCCTGCCGGTAAAGTGAATCGGTGTTCAGCCCGCTGAAGCTTACCCTTGCCGTGTCAAGCATCTCATTGTCCGTTTCGTCCTTCAGGAATACAAGAACATCGCTTAGCGGTTCCGTACCCATGTTATAAAAGCGAGCGTGGATGCTGACCAGTTCCCCCGGTGCTCCGGCATAGTCTGTCAGTGTGTCGCCGTCCGCCGGCTGGATGATGACCAGGTCAGGGTCGGTTATCCTGATGTCCGCATCAAGACCCTGGGTGTCATCGAATATCTGAAGCAACCGGCTTTCTCCCGCATCAAGGGTATCCCGGAATACATAAACATCCCGTGCGGCCATCTCGCCTTCGATCAGGAACCTCCTGCTGTGGTCAAGGGCGTATTCGCTGAATGGCGTACCCGCCGGGAAGTCGGTGGCATCCAGTGTGATCTCGAAGGGATTGCCGTTCCCTCTGCAGTACCTGTTGAGGTAGTACAGGTAGCAGCTGTCTTCATTCTCATCCGTGAAGACCTTGATCTGGGCACTGAGGAACGGGGTTGGCTGGATTCCATCATAGTCGATCTCCGCTAGGTCCTCATAGCCGTCCCACCAGTTGAGAAGAGCCAGTTCCGGAGCAACTCGGGCTATTCGTCCGAAGGTCCTTCTGACACTGTTCCAGAGCCTTCCGTAGGCAGCGAACTTCCACATCAGGAAGTCCTCCCGGAATCTTTCTCCTGAACCGGTGGGTCTCAAGGGAAGGGAATACAGCGGATCATATCCATTCATGAAGGGAGGAAAGAGATCAGGATTGATGTATGTCAGGCTGTCCTGGGGTCTTGTGGTGTACGCCCACACCTCGAAGGGAGCATCGAATGGAATGTTGTTTTCATCAAGGAGACCTGCGTCGGTTACTCCCTGATCATCTCCGCCCATATAACTCGTCAGACTGTATGGCATTATTGCCTTCGCCCCTCTGATCAGGGCACTGTTGCAGTGCATCCTGAACTCCTGGGGAGTGGGGATGCGGTAGGGGTAGGAAGGGTAACTAATCACATAACTCTCTGGTAGTCCGGGCAAAGTATCCCACATCTCCCCCCCTGCCCTCCCGAAAGCCTGGGGAACGAAGAATACCGAAATGTCTTTCGATTCATCGTTCCTTATCCGCCAGGCCGGTATGAAGGTTGAATCCATGCATTCCTCATAGTGATCGATCATCCAGTTTTCAAGGGAGGAACCGAGGGTAGGAGTGTAAGACATTGAATCCTGATACTCTGTCCCAATAAGCCTGAAAGGATAGGCATCCAGGGCGATGAAGCTCGGGTAGTTGTCCTCTGCTTCAGGCCATGGATGAAGTGGGCTGTACTCCTGGTACTTCATGGAGAACAGCGCCCTTATGGAATTAGCCTGCACCGCTGGAGTGCCCGGATACGGATCCTCAGGGTCATCGGGGACATTCGTGAAATCAGCCCAATCTCCTTTTGCGATCGTATGCAAACAGGAGGTGATCATACTCATTTGCCGTGTTGTGTCTTCGCTGTGAATGTGCCAGGCCATCCATGACAGAACCCCAAGGGAATCAACCCTTGCGAAGGTGGGCTGCCAGAGGCTGTCAGAGCTGAGATCGAGTTCGGGTCTGTAGGCGCTGTCCATTTCCATTGTGAACAGGTTTGGAATGTAGTTGTCGTAATGAACTATTCCTGTATCATTCATCATGTGAGTCCACTGCCACGCAGGAGCTTCGTCATAGCCGTAGTAGAACCATACGCTGTGTGAGTTCCGGTTGAAGTTCTCTTCCAGGTCTTCAGCCATGCTCTCCAGCAATGAATCCATCCAAAGGGCTGAATCCCAGTCAATAAGTGTATCCGAGGTACAGGTGTCACCATTGACTACACGACCATCCCAGCCAGGCCTTACATAGGCGGAATCAGAACTCATGGAGAACATTCTCGACCACGTCTTGATCACATGGTTCAACTCACCGGGGTTAATAACTGTGAGCATTCCAGCGGTATCAGCGGGTAGCACAACATTGGCCAGAATGGAATCAGCAGGATAGAACTGTCTGCTGATACCATCGAAATGACGCCAGGAAAGGAAGCATAAGAACTCGGTATCGATGTCATCGTATGCAGGTTTGAGACCGATGATGGGGATTGTGTTCGCAGGAGGTGAATCAGAGAATGCGTTCAAGGGAATAATGATCAGCGGCAGAAGAAAGAGAATAATGACTGAAGGTAATCTGGAAACCATATCGACCTTCTTTCAAGGGACAGGAATATAATAGCTACTTAACTTCTGCAGCATAAATAAAGTGGGGGGGGGCAAGTCAAGACATGGTGAAGATATCAATGCCCTCTTTGCCTGAGTGCCCGAAGATGTCTCTCTGTAACTGCCCCCCGGTACCAGTTGTCTCCCAGGGCAAGTATTCGGTGTTTATCAACCTCGGAAAGCTTCAGCAGGCAGAGCATCGCCATCGGAATCGTAGATGCTCGGCGTGGCCTGTTGACAGGTCTATCCTGGCTCAGTCGGCATATACCTGTCAGTGATCCTCATATGCTTGTGCCCGGGCCAGCGCCGGTAACCACGAACTCCCCTGGGTAGCGGGTCACGAGGGTTCAGGCAAGGGGTATCAGGCCCTCAAGGTGGACCTTCATGCAGTTGATCATGTTGATGTGGTCCTTCGTTCCGGCCATTTCCCTGGCTGAGTGCATGGAGAGCATGGGGTTCCCCACATCCACCGTAGGGATACCGGTTGCCGCGGCGGCGATGGGTCCCAGGGTCTGCCCGCTGGCGCCGTCGGCCCTTGAGACGAAGGTCTGAACAGGGCTTTTCGCCAGCTCCGCGCACTTCATGAAATAGGCGGATGTCCTTGCGCTGGAGGCATAGCTGCCCCCGGCGGAGGTCTTTATGGCCGGTCCGCAGTTGAGACGGGGCTTGGAGAGCTTGCTGTGTTTGCCTGCCCAGCCCGGATGGATGGCGTGGACGCAGTCGGCGCTTACATTCAGTGAGCGGCTGCAGGCACGGAAGTAGTCCTCCCTGCCCCCGGCAAGCCTTTCAAGGATTCGTTCCATGAAGGGTGACGCAGCTCCGTTCACCGTTCTGGAGCCGATCTCCTCGTTGTCGAAAAGCAGTATGACAGCGGTGGAGTCCGATGCCCCGGCCCGGACAATGGCCTCGGTGGCGGCATGGGTGCTTGCCCTGTTGTCTATTCCGCCGCAGGTGAGATAGTTGCCCTTCAGCCCGCTCAGGGAAGGCTGCTGAAGGTCGAAGACCTCACCGGAGAAGTCTATCAGACTGGAGGCATCAATACCCGCCGCTTCAGCCACAAGCTCCTTCAGCCCCTGATAGTCCTTCTCGTCATCGCCGAACACCAGAAGAAGCTCATCCTCGGCATTCACCTTGAAGCCGTCCTTGTTGGCGGTTCGGTTCAGGTGGATGGCCGGGGAAGGAAACCTCAGAACAGGCCGGTCTATCCTGTAGAGCCTTGTCTCCAGACCCTTTTCCCCCATGAAGGTCACATTTCCCGCCAGACCGAGATCCCTGTCCACCCATGTGGCCACGGTTGGTCCACCATATATCTCCACACCCAGGGTCGAGAGCCCCTCGGTGAAGCTGTAGGGCTCGGGCTTCAGCCTGAATCCCGGGGCGTCGGTGTGGGTGCCCACGGTTCGGAAACCACCCTCCGCCGCAGGTTTCTTTCCCGCTATGAAGGCGGCAAGGGTGGAGGAGTTCTCTATTACGAAGCCTTTGTCTCCCGGGGCAATGGTCCAGTTCTCACCCATGCAGGTCTCCATGAAACCATTCTTCCTGAGGATATCAGCGGCGTTCTTCACGCAATGGGCTGCGGTGGGGCTTTCTGCCAGGAAGGAGATCAGTCCCTTTATCTCGTCGTTCATACGGATTCTCCCGTCTTTCCTCTATGGAGCCTTCTCACCTGATGCATGAAGGCTTCGAACCTTGATGAATTGTCCGTGTCCTCCTGGCCGTCGAAGGCAAGATTGAGCCAGGGAAGCCCGGGCTTGTCCCGCTTGATCCTTCTGGAAACGGCGGAGACCACGGTACCCGGAAGGCAGCTGAAGGGGTAGACATTAACCGCGCCGTCTATTCCGCCATGTTCCAGGAGAGCTATGGGGGTTCCGATGCAGAGTACCGCTTCCCCTCCGATGTTCTCCTCCATATAGGGTGCCGAGGCCTTCAGTATCTGTTCGGCGGTGGCATGGGGAGTGTTCTTCAGGAGGTCGTCGAAGGGTTTTTCCACAGCCCTTTTCACCCTTGAGATAAGCATCTCCCTGGCCTTTCCCTTTATAACCTCTCCGGTCTTCCCCCGGGCCCGTGAGTTCTGAATGTAGCTGTAGTTCACATAGTCGAACCACTCGGTGAGGGGTGTGTAGACGACCTCGGCGCCCAGGGCTTCCAGTTTTCGTATGGTATCGTCGTTGGCGTAATCGTCGTTCCGTACATAGATCTCGCCGAAGACCGCAACAAGGGGCTTCCTTGGACCTTCCTTCAGGGGAAGCCTCCGGAAATCCGCCGCGGCCTTCCTGGCCCGGGGAGAGAGGGAGTCACCCTTTTCCAGTGTTTCCTCGAAAATTCCCAGCCACTTCCCGAAGAGTTCGTCCGCTGAACCCTTTGCCACTTCATAGGGCCTTGTGCGAAGAAGCGCCTTCTTCAGTATGTCAGCGGCGGCCAGGGCCTGGAGAAGGTCTTTCTGAAACTTCCTGGAGCTGAGCCCGGGCACCTGTGAATAGGAATCGCTGGAGGTTGCGGTGATCACGGGAACTCCCCGGTATCCCTTCTTCTCCAGCACCTGTCTGTGGAAGTTGCAGTACCTGCCGAACCGGCATGGACCCGAGGCTGTGGCCATGAAGAAGGCGTTTTCGTCGGGCTCGCCGTTCTCCAGTATCTTGAGCATGTTCCCCGCGGTGATGATGGCCGGGTAGCATTCCTTTCCGGTTGTAACCGTTCTGCCAAGGGCAACGGTTTCCGCACTGGTAGGAGGTATGACCCTGGCGTTTAGCCCCCGGTTCCGCACCGCAGCCGCCGCCAGATAGCTCGCCTCGCTCATGAGGGGTATCCAGAGGGTTCTGCCTGTAATGTCCGTGGGCTCCGGGGTCCAGGGAACATGTGATCCCGTTCCGCAGTTCCCCGCTCCCTCGAGGGCATCCAGGAAAGCCTCGCACCTGGTAATCACCCCGGCGTCGGCGGCGTGTTCGTCTATCTCTATGGAGAGAAAAGGCTTCTCGCCCATGATCTCACTGAAGGTGTGCTCTATGAATGAATCGGGGCCGCAGCCGAAGTTGCTGATGTAAACCGCGTGAAGGTCCGGGTTCTCCTTCACGGCAATACCAGCGGCGAGGATCCGCTGACCGTAATGCCAGTACATGTTCCTGAATTCCTCGGCGGTCCTTTCCATGGGAAGCGGAAGCATGTCCAGGGGAATAACCACACCCCCGAGCTTCGCCAGTTTTCCAGGAAGGTCGGTATTCACCATGGGGTCGGAACCGTTGTAGGGTCTGCTCACCACTATGAAACCGCGTCTGCCCCGGAGGCCTTCCAGGGCAACCCTTCCCGCTTCTCGGTTCTCCATGGTGAAGCGGTTCTGGGCGGCTTCAGCTTTTAGAAGGGCCTTCTTCGCGTCCCCTGTGCTGAAACCCAGCTCTATGGCGGTCTCCACCAGGGTGCTCATCCATTCATCTCCGGGAAGGGAAAGGTCTATCACCGGTTTGAGTATCCTGATGTTCCTTTTCTCGCTGAGGGCAAGACCGGCATCGAGGAGGTACGGGGATCCCTGGACGTATGGGCAGTTGTACGACTCGGTGAAATCACCCTGGGGCCTGTTCCTTACTATTGAGGGCAGGAAAATGGTTTCCACACCTGAATCCATCAGCTCGAGCACATGGCCATGGGCTATCTTCACTGGAAAGCAGGTTTCCGCCGCAACGTTCTCGACACCGTTGTGAACCGTTGCCGACGTGGATTCGCCGCTTATCCTCACCCTGCAGCCCAGGGTTCTGAAGAAGGTTCCGAAGAACGGAAAGAGCTCCCAGAACCACAGGGCCCTGGGAATGCCCACAACAGGCCCGCTTCCCCAGTCCTCGCCTGCGTTGCTGAAAAGGTTTGCCACCCGCTCTTTGAAGAGGTTCTCTCCACCGGCTATGACCTGCATGGATCCGGTTTCGTACTTCTCGCACCTTCCGCCGTATACAAGTTTCGTGCCGTCGGACAGGGTGACCCGGTGTATCTCGCAGTGGTTGGGACATGCCTTGCATACAAAGGAATCCTGTGTGTAGGCGTTCTCCGAGAGTTCCCATCCCCGGAAGGTGGATATCTGCCCCTGTACCATGTAGTCCCTGGCCAGAAGAGCGGCTCCTATGGCTCCGGTAACATCGTGGTGGGGCGGAAGTATCACTCGGCGGCCCTCCCCCAGCACCGAATTGAATGCCGCTGCAACTCCCTGGTTATGGGCGGTGCCTCCCTGGAAAAAAATCTTTTTCCCTATCTTCCTCTCCCCCACCACCCTGTGAAGGTAGTTGCGGACGATGGAGTAGCAAAGACCCGCGGTTATCCGGGGAACTCCAGTGCCCTGGGACTGGTGTGAGACCACATCGCTCTCCATGAAGACAGTACACCTCTCCCCGAGCCTTACCGGGGAATCTGAACCGAGGGACATCGGCCCGAAGTCCTCTATCCTCACACCGAGCTTCTCAGCCTGCTCCTCCAGGAAGGAGCCTGTTCCAGCGGCGCAAACCTTGTTCATCTCGAAGTCGACCACTCTGCCGTCCCTGATGGAGATGTACTTGGAGTCCTGACCTCCAATCTCGAAGATGGTGTCAACCTCGGGATCTATCTCCACCGCCGCCCTTGCCTGGGCTGAGATCTCGTTCCGAACCACATCGGCACCGACGAAATCCCCGGTCATGTACCTGCCGCTTCCAGTGACTCCCACGCCGAGAACGGGAAAGGAGGCAAGCTCCCGTCCCAGTTCACGAAGGCCGTTCCTCACAGCATCCAGCGGTCTGCCGGCGGTGCGAAGGTATATTCTTCCCACTATGGATCCCTCAGGGGACACTGCGGCCAGGTTTGTGCTTATGGAGCCCACGTCGATCCCGAGGTAAAGACCGCCTTCTGGTGGTTTTTCCGATGTGGTGAAATCTGCCCTGTCCGGTGAAAACCCGCTGAGAGGGGGAAGGGTTTCGGTCCTTCCCGCTATGGCATTCAATACGTCCTTAACCGCAGAAATGGGCAGTACCGCAGGCTTCCCGGACAGAGCAGCACCGGCGGCTGTGAGAACGGCGAAGTTCTCCGGCACGGAAACCCTTCCATCAAGAACTGTTTCAAAGGCCTTCACCATTCCCCTGTTGGCTGCCACTCCTCCGGCGAAGGCAACTGGAAAACGGAACTTCCTTCCCGACGCGATGACGCTTCTGAAATTCCTGGCAACTGCGTGGCATAGCCCGGCCACGATCTCCTCCACGGTGGCGCCCACCTGCTGCAGATGGATCATGTCGCTCTTGGCGAAAACACTGCATCTTCCTGCTATTCTGGGAGGTGTTTCGCATCCCGCCGCCAGGTCCCCCATCTCCTCGGGGGTAAGGCCCAGGCGGAAAGCCTGCTGATCGAGGAAGGAACCGGTGCCCGCGGCGCAGACCGAGTTCATGCTGAACTCATCCATGACGGTCTCACCCGAGGCGTCCTTCCTGAGAAGAAGCAGTTTGGAGTCCTGTCCTCCCATTTCAATAACTGAACCTGTATCAGGAAGGTATCGGGCAACGGCTGCGGCCAGGGCCACAACCTCGTTGACCGTGTGGTGCCCGGTTCCGGCGGATAACATCGAAGAACCCTTGCCGGTGAGGACCAGTGGGGTCTCGGTCAGTTCAGGAAACTCCCGGTAGAGGGAAAGAAGGGTTTCAACAGGTTTGCCGTTGTGTCTGCGGTAAATGGAGCTGGAGATCCTGTCCCGCTCCAGAAAGGCGATCTTGACCGCCACGGAGCCTATATCTATGCCAGCCTTGTCATATTTCATGAATACTCCCGTTCAGGATGATGAGGATGGAATATGCAAAACCGGCACCCTATGGGGCACCCCGGAATATGTAAATGCTTTAACAGCAAAATTATGCGCCATTCCTGAACGTTCTCAGGAACGCCCGGGGGAGTTCATGCTTTAATCGTTGGCATCCAACGCTTTACAAAATCTATTTACCAAATTTACGGATGGCCTCGGCCTAGAAGGAGTAGTTGATGCTCATCTCGTCGGGGGCAAAGAGGACGCTCACCCGCTTGGCTTCACCGGCCCGTTCTATGAGCATGTACTCCATTTCCCAGGACTGACCTCCTGTTTCCCACTGGATCAGCACAGGTTCAGGGGCGCCGGTGAGGTCAAGGTCGGATGTGAAGGTTTCATCCCTGGAGATGTTGTGCCAGGTCTGTGTGTTCTCGCCGATGGTGACCTTGACCGTTTCGAGGTCGAGGCCGGTGCCGTTGTTGAACTCCAGTCTGGTGCCGCCGCAGGCGGCCAGAAGCATTATCAGGGAGAGCAGAGCGGTTCTCTTCATGATTCCTCCTGTCGGGAACTAATGGTTTTGCGTCCGGTATATCCTTGGGAGTATAATTGCTTTTCATTTTTCCCGGGAGGATCCCTCTGAGAATTGCCTGCTTCCTCTTCATTCTTTTCATACTGCCATCGGCTGCCCAGGCCTACATAGGTCCCGGGGCCGGTTTCGGGATCCTTACGTCCTTCGTGGTGTTCCTGAACGCCGTGGCGGTTTCCATGCTTTCCTTCCTTTTCTGGCCCGTCATGGTGCTGGTAAGGGCTCTGAAGAAGCGAAGGCGCCCGGGCAGGGCTGAATGCGAAAGGGTGGTGATCCTGGGCCTAGATGGCCTTTCTCCCCATCTTGTGGAAAAGTACTGGGAGAACGGTGATCTTCCCAACATGCGGAGGCTGGCCGAGACAGGCGCCTACCGCCGGCTGAAGACCACCACGCCGGGGGTCTCCCCGGTGGCCTGGTCCAGCTTCCAGACCGGGGTCAACCCTGGAAAGCACGGCATTTTCGACTTCCTTGCCCCGGACAGGAAAAGGTACCTCGCGGTGCTCAGCTCGGTTAAAACAACATCATTCAAGAAACGGAACATTTTCGGAAGGACCCGGGATGGGGTTTCCTCTTCCATCCTCCGAATGAGCAAACCGTTCTGGACACTGCTTGGCAGATACGGCATACGCTCCACCATACTCCGTGTCCCCATCACATACCCCCCGGAACCCCTCGACGGCAGGCTTCTTTCTGGAATGTGCGTTCCCGACCTCAGGGGAAGCCAGGGCAGTTATACGCTCTTCTCCCCTGCGGGAACCGGAAGCGGGTTCACCGGCGGGCTTTCCGCCGAGCTTCACAAGAACACCGCCGACACCTGGACAGGTTCCCTCGAGGGGCCCGACGGGTGTCCTCCCGTGGAACTAACCTTCAGGGACAGGGGCAGGGGGAAATGGAGGATAACAGCCGGGGAGAATTCAATCAGCTGCGGTTTCCGGGAGCTTTCCTCCTGGCTAAGGGTGGAGTACCGGGCCGGACGGACGAAGGTCCGGGGCATAGCCAGGTTCCGAATAACCGAAGGACCGGTGATCTACTGCACCGCCCTTCATGTGGACCCATCAAGCCCCGTGGTGCCTCTTTCCCACCCGGTACACTATTCCCGCTACCTGGCCGGGGCGGTGGGCCGCTTCGCCACCCTGGGGCTTGCCGAGGATACATGGGCCCTTTCCAACCGCCACCTCGACGACGAAAGCTTCCTCCACATGGCCTGGGCATACTTCGACGAGAGAGCACGAATGTTCAGGAACGCCCTCAGGAACGGGAAAGACGGCCTTACCGTCTGTGTGTTCGACACCTCCGACCGCATCCAGCACATGTTCTGGGGAGAGGGCACCGAACCGGGAAGCGTGATACACTCCATGTACATGAAAATGGACGAGCTGGTGGGAGAAACCATGGCGGAGCTGAAAAAGGGCCAGAGGCTCATCGTGATGTCCGACCACGGCTTTACCTCTTTCCATACCTGCATCGACTTCAACCGGTGGCTGCTGGAGGAGGGCTATCTGGTCCTTGAGGACGGCGTTGAAACCGTCGAGGCCTCCTATCACGGGGTGGACTGGTCCAGGACCCGTGCCTACGCCCTGGGGCTCACCGGTATCAACATCAACATCGCCGGCCGGGAGGGCCGGGGAATCGTTCCACCCGGGGAAGCCCTGCGCCTCATGGGGGAGATAAGGGAAAGGCTTCTTGAACTGAAGGACGGCGATACACCGGTGATAAGCTCGGTGAAGCTGGCCTCGGAGACATACACAGGCGGTTATGTGGACAGAAGCCCTGATATCATACCCGGCACCAGTGCCGGCTACAGGGCGGACTGGGGCTGCGTGACCGGCTGCCTGGGAACCGGTGTGATCTACCCCAACGACAAGCACTGGAACGGCGACCACTGCCACGACAGCGAGCTGGTCAGGGGAGTGCTCTTCACCAGCTGGGCCCATTCCTCCCCTGAGCCATCCATCATGGACATCGCCCCCACGGTCCTGAAGACCCTGGGCCTCGATCCCCCCGGTTACATGGACGGGAGACCCCTGTGAACAGAAGAGAGTTCCTGAAAAGGGCCGCCATGGCCCCGCCGGCCCTGGCGGCGCTCTATGCCGGCTGCGGAGGCCGGAGCATCGCATCCGGTAAAAGGCTCATCGTTCTGGGTGTGGACGGCATGGACCCCGCCCTTGTTGAAAACTTCTGCTCAAGGGGGCTGATGCCCAATACCGCAAGGCTGATGGAGAACGGCACATTCAGCAGGCTGGGAACCTCCAACCCCCCCCAGAGTCCCGTGGCCTGGTCCAACTTCATAACCGGTCAGCCCTCGCCGGTACACGGCATATTCGACTTCGTACACCGCACCCCCCCGGACATAATGCCCTACCTCTCCACCTCCGAGGTGGTCTCACCGGATTCCACGCTTAACATCGGCAAGCTCCGCCTCCCCCTTTCCGGCGGCGGCGTGAACCTGCTCCGCCGTGGCGAACCCTTCTGGAACAGGCTTCTGGAGCGGAACATTCCCGTTACCATGGTGAAGCTGCCGGTGGACTTTCCGCCGCCTCCGGAGCACTCCCACGGCCTTTTCCTCTCCGGCCTGGGCACACCGGACATAAGGGGAAGCCAGGGAAGCTTCACCTTCTTCACCGACGACCCCAGATCCATCTCCGACGACACAGGCGGCGGAGTGGTGATACCGGTAAGGGACTACGGCGACGGATGTTACACCTGCAGGGTTGATGGCCCGGTGAACTCGCTCATACAGGGCAATCCCCTGATGAGCCTTGAGGCAAGGACCTGGGCGGACAGGAACAGCCGCTCGGTAAGGATAGACCTCCAGGGCGACTCCATCGTTCTTGGTGAGGGGCAGTGGAGCCCCTGGATGCGTTTCGCCTTCCCGGCCATCCCTGGCATATCCACCGTCCACGCCATAGGCAGATTCTACCTCAAGGAGGTTTCCCCGAAACTCAAGCTCTACCTCACCCCCCTGAACATCGACCCTGAGAACCCCGCCCTCCCGGTTTCCAGCCCGGGCTGGTATTCCAGGGAACTGGCTGAAAGGACCGGACCTTTCTACACTCAGGGGTTCCCCGAGGATACCAAGGCCCTTTCAAGGGGCATATTCAACGACGACGACTACCTGTCCCAGGCCGGCCTGGTCTTCGACGAACGGATGAACCTCTTCGATTCGGTCCTGTCCAGCTACCGCGATGGGCTTCTCTTCTTCTACTTCTCCAGCCTCGACTTAAACGTTCACATGTTCTTCAGGTCCATGGACCCGGCAAGCCCCCTCTACGGCCAGGTGGAACCCCGGTTCAGGGGGGTGGTGGCGGACCTCTATTCCAGGCTGGACATAGCCGTGGGCAGGGCAATGGAACTCCTCGACGACAGAACGGAACTGATACTCATGTCCGACCACGGCTTTGCCCCCTTCAGAAGGAGCTTCAACCTGAACTCATTCCTGGCCGCCGAGGGATTCGCATCCATCGGCTCCCCCACGGAAAGGAACAGGGACATGTACGCATGCCTGGACTGGAGCAATACCGGAGCCTACGGCCTGGGGCTGAACGGGCTGTATCTCAATCAGGCCGGCAGGGAAAGGAATGGAGTGGTTCCCCCTGCGGACCGCAGAAGGCTCATGGAGAACCTGAAGTCTTCCCTTGAATCCGCCACCGACCCCCTCACCGGGGACAGGCCGGTGAAGAACCTCTTCATACTTGAGGACCTTTACCCCGGCATGGAGCTGCCCCCCTGGGCGCCTGACATGCTGGTGGGCTACGGCATGGGCTACAGGGCAAGCTGGGAAACCACCCTGGGCGCCTTCCCCGAAGAGGTGATCATCGACAACAACGACCCCTGGAGCGGCACCCACTGCATATCCCCGGACCTCTGCCCCGGCTCCCTTGTCACAACCCTCAGGAACATCCCCGCAGCGCCTTCCCTGACCGACATGGGCAGTCTGATAAACTCTGTGCTCATACCCGGGGAAGACATCTCGTGAACTGGCTCTTCGACCTGCTGCTGCTGCCCTTCCGTTCGCTCCACCCCCTCTGGGGACAGATCTGGATAAGCGCACTCACCGGAATACTGATGATACTGATATTCAAGAAGACCTCTGATCAGCAGGCCATAGCCGAGCTGAGGCAAAGGATGGGCAGCCGGGCCCTGGGAATGCTTCTTTACCTGGAAAGCCCGAAAACCGTCCTGAGGCTTGCCCTCGGCCTGATCACCGACAACTTCATCTATCTCTGGCACCTCCTCCGGCCCATGCTTGTCATTGCGGTGCCCTTCGTTATCGTTGCAGCCCAGCTCGATGCCAGGTTCGGCAAACTGCCCCCTTCTCCGGACAGGCCTTCCACTCTCACGGTGACCTGGGCGGAAGGAATTCCCGGCGGACCCCTGCCGGAGCCATCCATCGGCAGTATTGTCTCCCCCGTGGTGACCATCCCCGATTCACTGGAACAGAGCTTCTCCTTCACAGGCGAGAACGGCGTATTCCAGATAGAGGAACTTGGGGTTACCATTGGTTCCCCCGGCGGTTCCGGGAGAATTGTGACAAGGGGTTCCGAGCCCCGGGGCATCGTCCCGGCACTGCTTCGCCCCTGGAACGCAGTATCTCCCGGGGAGATCCGTTCAGTAAGGGCCTTCCTGCAGCCTGCCCGTTACGGCATACTCGGGGGAAGGTGGAGCTGGTTCGGTGTTTTCCTTGTTCTTTCCAGCGCCTGGGCGATACTGGGCGCTGTGGTTTTCAGAGTGAAGGTATAGGAGCGGAAACGATGCCAAAGATCAAACTGAAGATAGACAGCGGTATGAAGGACAGGCTGGACAAGGTCTCCGATGCCGGGGGCTACTCCTCTGTTGAGGAGTTCATCATGCATGTGGTAAGCAGGGAAATGGAGAAGCTGGACCCCGGGTCCGGTGAATCCGAGGAGAGCATAAGGAAAAAGCTCGAGGGCCTCGGTTACCTGGGTTGACCGGACTTGTCCCTGGAGCCCGGTTGAAATATCTTGCCACGGATGGTCAGAGCTGAACGGCGGGAGAAACAGATGACTGATCCCTACCCTCTACATGTGGAAAACCTGAGCAAGAAGTTTCCGGGCAGAAGAGGCCTGGGAACTGTCCATGCGGTATCCGGCGTTTCCTTCAGCGTAAGACCCGGTGAGATAACCGGTTTCATCGGCCACAACGGCGCCGGCAAGACCACCACCATTAAATGCGTTCTGGGCCTTCTGAAGCCCTCCGGAGGAAGGGTCTCCCTGTGGGGTTCCCCACCGGGCACCGCTTCTGTGCGCAGAAGGCTGGGCTATGTCCCGGAGAACCCCGACTACGACGACTCATTCACCTCCATGGAATACCTGTCCATGTTCTCCTCCATGCGGGGGCTCACCGGGGGGGAAAAACAGTGGAACGCCCTTCTGGCCAGGGTTGGTCTCGGCGGCTGGGAAAAAACCGGCATAAGACAGTTCTCCAAGGGAATGCGCCAGAGGCTCAGCCTCGCCCTTGCCCTCCAGTCAAAACCTGACCTCCTGATAATGGACGAACCCACCGGCGGTCTCGACCCTGTGGCCCGGAAGGAGTTCCGGGACATCATCCTCGAGGAGAACGCCAGGGGCGCCTCGGTCTTCCTTTCCTCCCACATCCTCTCCGAGGTTGAGACCGTCTGCACCAGGGCCGTCATGCTCTCCAGGGGAAACCTGATCACCCAGGGATTCATGAAGGACCTGCTTGGCGGGGAAAAGAACTACCGGGTCGCCGGTCTGGATCCCGGCACCGGGGACACCATGGAGATCACCATAGCTGAAAGGGAACTCCAGAACACCATAGATTCCCTCCGGGGAAGGGACATCACCGTTACAAGGGTGGAGCCGGTGCTGAAAACACTGGAAGAGGTCTACCTCTCGGTGAGCGGAGGTCAGGGCGAATGAAAGCCGTCTACACCTTTTCCCTTATGACACTCCGGATGCTTTTCAGAAGGAGGACCCTCTGGGGGATCCTCCTGGTTATCCTGCTGGCCCTGGCGGGAATCGCTTCGGTGCCAACCTTCGATGTTTCCAATCAGGGGCGGTTCATACTGGATTTCGGCCTGTTCGGGATCGAGGTGGGAGCCCTGGTCCTTGCCCTGGGCCTTGCGGCGAACCTCTACCCGAGGGACAGGGAAACCAGAACTGTGATGCCCCTGGTGGCAGTACCCCTCTCAAGATGGCAGTACCTCCTGGGACGGTTCTTCGGAGCGGCGATAGTCCAGGCAGCCGCCCTTCTTGTGAGCTGCCTCGGGCTCATGCTTATTCTTCTTTTCAACGGACTTCCAATACCGGGGAACCTTCTTCCCGCCACCCTTCTCATACTTGTTGAGGGCTGGTTCCTCCTCTCCACCGTTTTCTTCTTCAGCTTCTTCGCCTCCCCCCCGCTGAACTGGCCCCTGACCACCATGCTCTTCATAGTGAGCCAGATGAGCGTCACCGAGTTCATCGGACTGATGCCCTCGGCCCCCGGGCTGATGCGAATCCTGAGACTCCTTCTGCCCCATGCCGACGTGTTCCACATAAAGGATCCAATTGCCCACGGATTCCAGATCGAACCGGTCTATTTCCCTGTGGCGATCTTCTACGGCCTGTGCTATTCCGCCTTCATGCTCTCCCTGGCCCTGGCGGTCTTCAGGGGGCGTGACCTCAAATGAGGCGTATTCTCCTTCCGTTTATACTGCTGCTTCCCGGCCTGGGCTGCATGGAGGACTACGATGTGGAGGAGGTGGCCCCCCACGAGCATCTGGAAACGGAGACCTGCGACCACCCCGGCCACGACCACGACCACCATGAAGACCATAGCGATGCCGAGGTCCACACCGGCAGCGACGGGAGCCCCTCGGGACACTCCCACGGAGCGGGAGAAAGGAATCACGGCACAGGCTGGTTCTTCAATCAGCCCTGGGCTGCTCCCTTCATCTGGGGGAAGCTCCTCAGGGACGGCGGTGTTTTCCTGGTCCTTGCCGCTGCTGTTTTCATCATAACCGGCAGGAGGAACAGGAAAAGGTGAAACAGAGGCTTCTCACCGGCGCCGCGTCCCTAGTCATCCTCGCCCTGGCGGTGTTCTCCGGTGCCATCGTGTCAGAAAGGGTCCAGATAGACACCTTCAGGCATGTGGAGGCGGTGGGATCAGGCTTCCAGAGGCTGAGGCATTTCATAGCCAGCGCCCTCTATCTTCAGCTTGATGACTACCACCACATAGAAATGTACCAGGGAATCCCATGGTCCCAGGCAACCGACTACCTGCCCCAGATGTGGCTGATAGCGAAACTCGACCCTCACTTCACCGATGTGTACACCGATGCAGCCTTCCACCTTGCGGTGAACCTGGGCCAGGTGGAGGAGGGAATGGATTTCATAAGGGAGGGTCTCAGGTTCAACCCCGACAGCCTCGATGTCCGTTTCCAGTACACCTATCTGCTCTGGGCAACTGGCACCGGCGAAACCGGCGAGGTCCTCCGGGAAAGCCTGGCATACCGCAGCCTTCTGAGGCGGAACGAAGGCCACAGCGGTGAACCCTACTGCGAGCCGTCATCAGCCACCATGATCGCCGAGGCGATCAAGGCGGAAACCGACTCGCTGAACCCCTATGCACATCTTTATGAATCCCGTGCGGTGTTCATGAGAAATTCTATTCGGGCAGGTCTGTACTACCCCGGCTACCTCGGCGAGCCCCCGGACTACCTGAAGCCGCCTGAAATGGAGATGCCCCAGCAATGAGCGTAACGATACCCGCGGACCTTGCGGTGAAGATAGTCTGGTTCTGCACCACGGTGAACGTTCAGGCCGGTGAAACCGTCATAGAGAAGGACTCCCCCGGAAATGAGCTTTTCATCATCACCCGTGGACAGTTCCGCGTGCACGACGACTCCGCCGGGGAGGATTTCGTTCTGGCGGTTCTCAACAGGGGCGACATCTTCGGGGAAATGTCCTTCATCGACCACACGAAAAGGTCAGCCAGCGTAACGGCGGTCTGCAGCGGAAGCCTGCTGAAAATGGGCGACGGCGAGTACGACGCCATGCTGAGGAAGGAACCCCGCACCGCGGTGGATTTCATGAGATTCCTGTCGGGGATAGTATGCCGAAGGCTCCGCATGGCCAACGATGCCCTTCTCCAGGTGGCCTGCGACGACCAGGGCCGCGCTGCCGGCGGCGGCAGCCTGAGGAAGGCCATCGAGAACATGCACGAAGCGGTGAGGATGGAACTGGAGGGTTCCTAGCCGCCGTCCTCATGAACCGGAAGTACCTCCCACACGAAGGATGATCCCGATTCTATGGGGATGTTGGAGAAGGAATAGGTCCTCCACTCGCGGTCCTCTATGCGGAAGTCGTAGAAACCCCCGGTAACCTGGAAGAAGGCCGAGCTGTCCGGGGGCAGTATTGACAGCCCCAGCATGTCTATCCACTTTTCCCTCCCGGATTCCGTTACCCAGACGAAATAGAATTCCGTAGAGGTGCAGTTCCTGATCTCAACGGTGGCGCTGCCGGTTCCCCCGTGAAGCACCGCCGCCAGAAGAAAAAGGAATGCCATCGATCTGTGCATTGAACGCGACCTCCTTCATGGGTCTCTACCCTGCCCGGTCTCTGGTGTTCCAGCCCGGGTCAAACCATGGAGAGGCTTATCCTCCCGCGCTTCAGTTCAACTCCGGTAACTGTAACATCAACCCTCATCCCGGCGTGGACAACCTCGGAGGGATGCTTTATCCATGAGGTGCTCAGACGGCTCACATGAACCAGACCGTCGGTGTGAACCCCGATGTCCACGAAGGCTCCGAAGTCGGTGACATTGGTGACTATTCCCGGGAGCTTCATGCCCTCCTTCAGGTCCTCGAGGGTGTGGACATCGGCGAAGGAGAAGGGTTCGAATCTGCTTCTGGGGTCCCTGCCGGGCTTTTTCAGCTCACCAAGGATGTCCTTCAGTGTGGGGATCCCCACGGTTTCCGTGGTGTAGTTTTCCAGCCTGAGACCCTCTGTCAGCCCCGGGTTCTCCATGAGGCCCTGTATCGTGGTTCCCAGGTCTCCAGCCATGCGCTGTACGATATCGTAGCTTTCAGGGTGTACGGCACTTCCGTCGAGGGGGTTGCTTCCTCCGGGTATCCTGAGGAAACCGGCGGACTGCTGGAAGGCCCCGGGACCGATGCCGGGCACCTTCAGAAGCTCCTTCCTGGATTTGAAGGGGCCGTTCTTCTCCCTGTATTCCACCATCGCCCCGGCCCGGGCCGGGCTGAGGCCGGAAACATAGGAGAGCAGCCTTGCGCTGGCGGTGTTCAGGTTCACCCCCACACGGTTCACGCAAAGCATGACAGTGTCGTCCAGGGCTGTCCGGAGAAGCTTCTGGTCCACATCGTGCTGGTACTGCCCCACCCCGACGCTGCCGGGATCTATCTTGACAAGTTCCGACAGGGGGTCCTGAAGCCTTCTTCCTATGGAAACTGCCCCCCTGACCGTCAGGTCCAGATCGGGGAACTCCTCCCTCGCCGCCTTGGAAGCGGAGTAGATGGACGCGCCGCTCTCATTGACCATGACAACGGGAACCCCTGTGTCCAGTCCCTTCAGGAAGGCTTCCGTTTCCCTGCCAGCAGTACCGTTCCCCACCGCCATGCACTGGATGCCATGCCGGGCAACCATTTCTTTTATGGCCTTTCCCGCGGCATCCGCCCTGCCTGTGTGGGGGAAGACAGCGGTGTGCTCAAGGAGCATTCCCTGGCCGTCGAGGCAGACGGTCTTGCAGCCGGTCCTGAATCCGGGATCCACGGCGAGTACCGGCTTTTCCCCAAGCGGGGGGGCCATGAGAAGCTCCCGGAGATTAACGGCGAAGACCGATATGGCGTCCTTGTCCGCCCTCTCTTTGGACCACAGGCGCACCTCGGTCTCCATCCGGGGTCCCAGCAGCCTTCTGAATCCGTCTTCCATGGCAAGGGCCACCTGCTCTCCGCAGGGGCCGTCCCCCGGGGGGACAACCCTTTTAACAAGTGAGAGCACCGCGGCTTCATCCACCTCCACCGTGAGGTTGAGGAACAGTTCCTTTTCACCACGGCGCATGGCCAGCACCCTGTGGGAAGGGGCCTTCGAAACCCCCTCGGACCAGTCGAACCAGTCCCGGTATCGGCTTCCCGCCTCCTCCTTCCCCTTTATGCCGCGGCTCCTGAAAACACCCCTGTCCATGTAGTGCCTTCTTACGACGGCGCGAACCTCCTTATGGAGGGTTATCCTTTCCGCTATTATGTCACGGGCGCCGGCCAGGGCAGCATCGACGTCCTCCACGGAGTTTTCCGCGCTGACGAAGGGAAGGGCCAGTTCCCTGGGGTTTCCCCCTTCCCTGGCCATGAGAAGGTCGGCCAGTGGCTCCAGACCCTTCTCCGCCGCCATGGTGGCCCTGGTACGCCGTTTGGGCCGCAGGGGCAGATAGAGGTCCTCAAGAACGGTGAGGGAATCCGCCGCTTCAAGTCCCGCCTTCAGTTCAGCGGTGAGAAGCTCCCTCTCCTCCAGGGAGGAAAGAATGGCGATCCTCCTTTTGTCAACCGCTTCCATGGTCTGGCTGAGATCCCGGAGTGAGGTGAGGAGAACCTCGTCCATACCCCCGGAAAGCTCTTTCCTGTACCTGGCAATGAAGGGAATGGTGGCTCCCCCGGCCATGAGTTCCAGCACGGAAGCGACCCGGCCCGGTTCGAGTGAAAGTTCAGAGGCAATTCTTTCCCTGTATTCCACGAGATCTCCCTTCTGTTGAGGGGCGAATATACATTCTTTGCATTCTTAACATGACACAGGCTATATTCGGGCTCTCAAAGCTGCATTTCAATCAGGAACGGAGACGAATAGATGTCACGGGATTACAATCTCGGGAAGATCAGGAACATCGGGATAATGGCCCACATAGACGCCGGTAAAACCACGGTGTCCGAGAGGATCCTGTTCTACACCGGAAAATCCAGAAAGCTCGGTGAGGTCCACGACGGCGAAGCCACCATGGACTGGATGGAGCAGGAGCAGGAGCGGGGCATAACGATAACCAGCGCCGCCACGACCACCTACTGGAAAGATCACCAGATCAACCTGATAGACACACCCGGCCATGTGGACTTCACCGTCGAGGTGGAGAGAAGCCTCAGGGTGCTCGACGGCACCATTGCCCTCTTCTGTGCCGTGGGCGGTGTGGAACCCCAGAGCGAAACCGTCTGGAGACAGGCGGAGAAGTACAATGTCCCCAGGATAGCCTTCATAAACAAGATGGACCGGTCCGGAGCGGATTTCTACGGTGTTCTCAGGGAGCTTCACTCCAGGCTGAACGCCAACGCCATCCCGATAACGATCCCCATCCTCGGCCCGGAGAAGGAGCTTCTGGGAATAATCGACCTTGTGGACAACTGCGCGGTTTACTACGAAGAGTCATCCGGCGGCATGAAGTACGAGGAGAGGCCCATACCTGAGAACATGGAAATGATCGCCAGGAAACAGCGGCTCATTCTCATCGAAAAGGTCAGCGAGGTGGATGAAAAGCTCCTCGACAAGTTCTGCGCCGACGAGCCCATAGAGAAGGAAGAGCTTTCCCTGGCAATAAGGAAAGCCACCCATAACGGCCTTGTGTGCCCGGTTCTCTGCGGAAGCGCCTACAAGAACAAGGGGGTTCAGAGGCTCCTCGACGCCGTTGTGGCATACCTCCCGTCCCCTGTTGACCTGCCTCCCATCAGCGGCAGGAGCAAAGACGGCGCCCTGGAACAGAGGGAACCGGGGAACGACGGCCCCCTTGCGGCCCTGGCCTTCAAGGTGGTCACCGACCGCCACACCGGCAAACTCATCTACACCAGGGTCTATTCCGGTGTTCTGGAAGCGGGAAGCCATGTGCTGAACTCGGTTACCGGAAAGAAGCAGCGGGTGGGCCGTATACTCCGGATGCACGCCAACCGCAGGGAAGCGGTGGAGAGGCTCAACACCGGTGAGATAGGCGCCATCATAGGACTGTCCGATACCATCACCGGTGATACCCTCTGCTCCATAGAAGAACCGATAATCCTCGAGGCCATCGAGTTCCCGGCGCCCGTCATAAGCATTGCGGTGAAACCCCTGAAAAGGCAGGACCGCGACCGCCTCACCGACGCCCTGTCGAAGCTGGCCGAGGAAGACCCCACATTCACGGTGGAAACCAACGACGAGACCGGTGAAACGGTGATCTCCGGCATGGGCGAGCTCCACCTCGAGATAATCGTGGACAGAATAAAGCGGGAGTTCAATGTAGAGGTTGAGGAGAACGAACCCCAGGTGGCCTACAGGGAAACCATCAACGGCTCCATCGACTGGAACGAACGCTACAAGAAGCAGACAGGCGGCAAGGGCCAGTACGCCCATGTCATCTTCACCCTGGAACCCCTGAAGGCCGGCAGCGGCTTCGAGTTCATGAACGAGGTCAAGGGCGGAAACATTCCGAAGGAATACATACCGGCGGTTGAAAAGGGGATCATCGACGCCATGAAGGAGGGGGTCTACTGCGGCTTTCCCGTGGTGGATGTGAAGGTAACCCTGAAAGACGGCTCAAGCCACGCTGTGGACTCCTCAGAGATGGCCTTCCGGGCATGCGCCAGGGCCGCCTTCAAAAAGGCCTTCATGAAGTGCGGGCCATCCCTGCTGGAACCCGTAATGGCGGTGAACGTGATCAGCCCCGAGGAGTACTCAGGCGGTGTTTCAGGAAGCATCTATGAACGCCGTGGAACCATCATGTCCATGGAAGACCGCGGCAATGCCAAGGAATTCCGGGCCAGGGTGCCCCTCTCACGGATGTTCGGTTATGCCACCGACCTGCGGAACTCGACACAGGGCAGGGCGAATTTCTCCATGCAGTTCGAGCACTACGAGGCCGTTCCCTCCTCAATCGCCGAGGAGATACTTAAGGAACGCAAGGACCGGTAGCCTCATTCGGCTGTGTAAATGATATGCCTCCCCCTGCGGGAGGCTTTCATTCTGCCCTGTTTCACCAGTTGCTGCAGTGTTCTTTTTACGCTTAGTTCCCCGTAGCCGCTGAACCTTCCAAGGACCTTGGATTCCGACTTTCCGCCGGAACAGAACTCCAGAAGAAGGGCGGAGAGTATTCCAGCACCCCCGGGAAGCCTCTTCATGGGAATAACGATGGTCACACCGGGGTTCACCGGGTCGGTCTGGAACTGGAGTGTGTCCTCAAGGGATGACAGTATCCTCCGCAGCGCCGTTCGGATCCTTCCCCCGCTGCCCCCGGATCCCCATCCGTGTATCACCTGGAACCGGGACAGGTCTCCCCTGTCCACCCGTGAGTTGTAGTGTTTTACGAAGAGGTCCAGCGCTTCGGGAACGGTGAATCCGTGCAGGTCGAGGGACAAGTTCAGTTCCCGTTCTCCAGGTGTTCCCTGAGTTTCTTCATGGCGCGGCCGCGGTGTGAGACACCGTGCTTCTCCAGGGGCTCCGCCTCGGCGAAGGTCTTCTTCAGTTCGCAGGAATAGAAGACAGGGTCGTAGCCGAAGCCGCCGTCTCCCGTGTGCTCAAGGGTGATGCAGCCCTCAACCTCGCCGGTGAAGGTGAACTCTTCGCCTCCGGGGGTGACCAGGGCAATCACCGTTTTGAAAACGGCTTTCCTTGCTTCCCCCTCCTCCCCCCTCAGGGAGTTGAGAAGCTTCTCGGTATTGTCGCGGTAGGTGCAGCCCTCGCCGGCGTACCTTGCCGTGTAAACCCCGGGAGCTTCCCCCAGGGCCTTCACGAAGAGTCCGGTGTCATCGGCAATGGCGGACATGCCGGTGACGCTTGCCGCCGCCCTGGCCTTCAGCAGGGCGTTCTCCTCGAGGGTCGAACCGGTTTCCTCTATGTCCCAGCCGGGTATGATCTCCCCCACCGACGCGATGAGGGAATCACCCATGAGCAGCTTCAGCTCCTGCAGCTTGTGGGGATTTGCCGATGCCAGGACGAACTCCCGCGTCATTCCCCCGCCGCGTCTTTCTGGGCGGGGATCACTATCTCGGTTATGGCGTCCACAGCGCTCTTCGCCATGGAGAAGACCGTATCCAGGGCCACCGGCTCATCTTCGGCGGAGGCCTGTATCTCTATCAGCCTGCCGTCCTCACCGGAAACTATGTTCATGTCCATGTCCGCCCGGCTGTCCTCCTCGTAGCAGAGGTCGAGGAGGGGTACGCCCTTCACCACTCCCAGGCTGAGGGCGCCTATGTACTGTTTCCAGGGGTCCCTGTCGAGGTGGCCGGATGAGAGCAGCCTGAGAATGGCTATGCGAAGGGCAACCACGCTGCCGGTGATGCTGGCGACACGGGTTCCGCCGTCGGCCACCAGAACATCGCAATCCACCGTTATTGTCTTGTCCGGCATGTCGGCTGTTCTTACGCACTGGCGGAGGGAGCGTCCTATAAGCCTCTGTATCTCCTGACTTCTGCCCTTTATCCCGTTCCCGGTGCGGTCGCGGCGTATCCTTCTGTCCCCGCTTCCAGGGAGCATGTCATACTCGGCGGTGACCCAGCCCTTTCCCTTGCCCCGAAGGAAGAATGGAACGGTGTACTCCACCGTTGCCGAGCAGAGAACCCGGTTCTCCCCCCATGAAACCAGTACGCTGCCGTGGGGCCCGGGCTGGAAGCCGGTTTCGAATATGATGTCCCTGAGGTGTTCCGGGAGACGGCCGTCTGATCTCTTGATTTCTTCTGTCATTTTTCTGCCAATCATTTGTCCGGGTGGTATCAGTTGAAGGGAATTCCCCTGAGGGGTATTCCGTCGTTGTGCTCTGCCGGGATATCCCCGTCGACGAAGGGGAACATCCGCGTGTAGCTAACGAACCTGCCCTCGATGGTAAGGGCCACCGCGGCCCAGTCCGGAGTCGCTGGGAGATCGATATAGCAGGTGTCGTTCCTGGAAAAGGCCCACACCCTTTCGATGTCCGTCTGCATGTAGCCTGCGTGCCCCGCCCACAGTTCCATGAGAAGCTGGAGTTCAGTGGCCCTTTCAGAGGCCCCCGGCGCCGCTGGAAGGGAGTCATGTATGGCTTCAAAGCCGTCAACGAAAACCGAGCAGGGGGTTACCTCCCAGTCCGGAGCCCACACGGAGAGGCCCGTTTCGGTGATCTCCACGGGGTCGAGGACGGGCATTTCAGCGGGCTCAAGGTACTCCGGCAGAGGCTCAGCGGGCTGCTCCGAAACCGATGCTCCAGGCTCGAGGCCCATCTTCCTGTTCACGAACTCCATGGCGATCTTCGAGAAAAGACCGAAGAAGAGCGCCATGGCCGCCACGATGACAAGGGATCTTATCATCCTGGCCCTGGAGGGGTTGTCCCTGTTGTTTGCCTTGTTCAATCGGTTTCCCTTTCCGCATACTCCATTATGGCCTCAACAATAGCCTCCGCAGCCCTGAAACGGAAGTCCAGGGAAAGAAGGCTGCCCTCCTCGGAGGGGTTCGATATGAAGGCCACCTCCACAAGTACAGCGGGCATGTAGGCTCCTCGGAGGACATAGAACCCCGCCCTCTTGACCCCGCGGTCCCGCCTGGAGGGAAAACTGTTCCGGAATTTGCTCTGTACCGTTCCCGCCAGAATGCTGGACCTGTTCTGAAAAACCGACTGGGCCATGTCCGCCAGAAGGAATGCGAGGGGATCGTCGGGAACCGCCGGGGCTTCGTCAAGCTGAATGGCGTTGTTCTCCAGCATCTCAACAGCCCTGGCGTCGTCGGTCCTGGCCCGGGACAGGAAAAAGGTTTCGAACCCGTGGGCATCGCGGTTTTCCGCGGCGTTGCAGTGAATGCTTACGAAGAGGTCTGCCCGGTTTGCGTTGGCCATCCGGGTCCTGGCTCCCAGGGAGACATATCTGTCGTCGGACCTTGTGAGCACCACGTTCAGCCCGGGCATCCGTATCCTGAGAAGGTCCCTCACCAGAAGGGATATCTCCAGAACGCGGTCCTTCTCGAATGTGCCCGAGGGACCCACGGCGCCGGGGTCCCTGCCCCCGTGGCCAGGGTCGATCACCACGCAGTCGAAGCTGGAAAGCCAGGGAGAGACCCCGCCGCTTTCGAAGGCCTGGAAAATGAGGGAGTCGGGAAGGGCGGAAGCCTGGGGAGGCGGAGAAGGAGGAGCCTGCCAGGAGACAGAGGGCAGTTCAACCGGTTCGTCGGCGGCTGCGAAGAGGAGCATGATGGTGGAGTCGCCGCTGAGGGCCCAGTCCAGGGAGACAATTCGTGAATCGAAAACAGCTGTGAAACCGCAGCTGTCCATGGTGAGATCGTCCATCCAGATGGGAAGGTGAAGGTGTTCCCCGGCGGTGACCGGTTCGGCTATGTCCACACGAGCCGTCGTTTCCCATGCCCGAAGCACCGGTACAAGCCCGGCGTCCCCGGTTAGTTCCAGAACGACGCCGTCGTACCTGGGGAAAATGTTCAGCGACGCTGTGAAAAGCGCCGCAATGAGAAGGGTTTCCCTCATTGCTCCCTCAGTGAATGCTTCATTGCCGCCTCGACCCTTCTCCTGGCATCGCGGTCGGCGATGTCCGATCTCTTGTCGTACTTCGTTTTTCCCCGGCAGAGGCCTATCTGCATCTTTGCTCGCCCTCCGGCGTTTATATGGACATCAAGGGGAACGAGCGTAACCCCCTTCTCCTCCACCTTCCGCCTAATCCTGTTAAGCTCTTTCCTGTGGGCCAGAAGCTTCCTGGGCCTGTCGGGGTCGTGGTTGTCCCGGGCCTCGGGGTATTCGGCGATGTGCATTCCGTGAACCCAGAGTTCGAGATTGTCGTCGAACTGGGCGTAGGCCCCCACCAGGCTGGACTTCCCCAGGCGAAGGGACTTGATCTCGCTGCCGACAAGTACAAGCCCCATCTCGATCGATTCAAGTATGTGGTAATCGTGCCTGGCCTTCCGGTTCCTGGCCACAACCGCTTTTTCTTCGGTCATCCTTATCCTTTCCGTGACAGGGAAATATATCAGGGGGGATTGACTTCCGCACGGGTTTTAGCATAATTGCGCTCTGACCGCAGAGCCGTGGTGGCGGAATTGGCAGACGCGCCAGGTTCAGGACCTGGTGAGGGCAACCTTGTGGGGGTTCAAGTCCCCCCCACGGTACCAGAGGGTCGCAGCGAAGGCTGCGGCCCTTTTTATATGCCCCGGCGGTTCCCCGGAAGGAGCCCTTTCTCCATGAGCTCTTCCACAGTGGGGTTCTTCATGTCCCTTTGTGAGAGAACCGGTTCGGATGTTTTCCATGGGATAGCCAGTCGGGGATCGTTCCAGGTTACCCCCTGCTCGTCGGAGCCGTCGTAGTAGCGGTCCACCGCGTACATCAGGGTCATGTCGCTCAGGGCAAGGAAGCCGTGGGCAACCCCGGGAGGGACGAGAAGGCACACGGAGTCCTCGGCGGACAGCCGAAAGACAGCCTTGTTCATGAATGTGGAAGACCCCGGCCTGAGGTCCGCCAGTGCGGCCTGGAAGGTGCCCTTCACCGGAACCCACCAGTCGTGCTGTTCCCTGTGGAAGTGAAGCCCCCTGAGGGCTCCCTTCAGTGTGGTGGAAAGGTTGATCTGTATCTCGGAGGCGTAGTTGCACCCGGGTGTCCACTCCCGGCGAAAAACCTCGCGGAAGCTTCCCCGGTCATCGGGGAAGGGTCTGCACTCCCGAAGGAGCACACCCTGGATGATCCCCGCCGGATCGGCAATATTGACAGGCATTGAAAGAACTCTCCGTTCAAGTTGTTCCGGGAATTATAAGAAAAGGAGGCCCCATGAACAGGGAAGACCGGGCGAAGACCGTTCTCAGGGAGCTTGCAAAGCTCTATCCCCATGCGGAATGCGGGCTTATGTACCAGGGAGTACCCGAGAGGCTGGTGATATCCACCATCCTTTCCGCCCAGACAACCGACGAAGCGGTAAACAGGGCCACTCCGGGACTGTGGAAAAGGTTCCCCGACATGGAGTCCCTGGCTGAAGCGGACCAGGAGGAGGTGGAGGGACTTCTCCGGACCATAGGCCTGTTCAGGAACAAAACAAGATCAATAATAAAGGCGGCACGGTTCATCTCGGAAAGGGGCCTTCCCGATACCATAGATGAGCTGGTGAAGATACCCGGCGTGGGCAGGAAGACGGCGAATGTCATCACGGGAGAGATATTCAAAAAGCCCTCCATAACCGTCGATACCCATGTAAAACGGCTGTCCGGCAGGCTGGGGCTCACGGAGGAAACGAATCCCGACAAAATAGAAAGGGATCTCAAGGAGCTGATCCCTGAAGTGGAACAGACAATGTTCAGCCACCGGCTGATCACCCACGGCAGGCGGGTTTGCAGCGCCAGAAAGCCCCGCTGCGGCATCTGCCCACTCAGCGGGGTCTGCCCCTGGTACGCAAGCGGGGGACCCGGTCAGGGCCCCCCGCAGTAAAGCTATAAGGGTCTAGTTGTCCATGTCGGTAAGGTCGACGCTCCAGTAGAAGCCATTCTCTCCGACCCATACTTCCCAAAGGGTGTATGTGTCGCCGTCCTCATCCTCGCACTTGAAATCGTAGTAGTCTCCCGCGGGGACATAGAATGTCATGCTTTCCCCGGGCTGCAGGAGATCGCTGCCCAGACGGTCGTTTCCCCATGGGGAGTCGCTGGGGTCGCCGTATACGTACCAGATGGTCCAGCTGCCAAGGTCGTTCTCGATGGTGATGGGTGCCATGGTTCCACTGGAAATTGTGGAGCCGCTTCCCCATTCCTGCTCACCGAGGTGGCTGAGGTCCACGACCATGTCGAGGGTGCCGGTGACGGAGACGTTCCAGAATGTGTATGTGTCGCCGTCCTCGTCGGTGATCATGATGTCGTATGTGCCGTTGTTCACCTGGAAGGTCCTGGTGCTGCCCGGGGAGATCACTTCGGTTTCACCCAGCCAGTCGTCGCCCCATGAATCCGATGAGGAGGGAGATATCTTCACATACCAGAAGTCGTAGCTTCCGGTGTCGTTGGTTATGTTGACCCTCCCGGCGAATGACGCGCCAACCATGAGCAGCATCAGCAGTATTATGGATTTCCTCAAAACAGCCTCCCTTTTTGTTTGTGCCTTCAGGCGTTTCCAGCGATCGAAAATTGAATCGACCCCGGCTGAGATAATTCTTATACGGAGCTTCCATGTCAATCCCCGCATGAATTGTGATACATCCGGCGGGGTGAAGGTATTCCACCGGAGGCGGGGCTAGTATATTAACACCGGGATTATCGAATTCTATTCAGTGTTCACCGAACCCTGTGATCCGGAGGTTTCATGGATTTTGCCGGCCAGATGAAAATGGGCTTCGGCGCCCTTAAATGCGTTTTCGGGGCAAGGATACCCCTCAATGTAATGATTTCCGTAACCGACAGGTGCCCGAGCAGATGCGCATACTGCCAGATACCTTCCAGGTGCCGCCCCGACCTCTCCACCGACCAGTGGAAGAACATCCTGAAGCAGATGGCTGAAGCGGGAACCATGCGTGTCGGTGTTTGGGGCGGGGAACCCATGATCCGGACCGACATCGTGGAACTCTGCGGTTTCGCAAGGTCCCTCGGGCTCTATGTCAGTCTGGACTCCAACGGCTACCTGATACCTGGAAGACCCGACATTCTGGATAACATAGACCACCTGGTACTGTCCTACGACGGCCCCGAGAAAGCCCACGACGCCAACCGTGAACCCGGCAGCTGGAAAAAGGTGATGAAGGCCTTCGAAACAGCTTCCGGAAGGGTTCGGCTTTGGTCTATAACAGTTCTCACCAGGAACAACATCAACCACCTCGACACCATAATGGAAACCGCGGAACGGTTCGGATTCCTCACCACCTTCCAGACCCTCCACCACAACGACACACTGGGCGGGAACACATCGGAAATGATGCCCACCGCCGAGGAATACTCCCGGGCATTCAGCAGGCTGCTTGTGATGAAGAAAGCCGGTGCCCCCATCGCCCTGAGCTCCCGCTACCTCGAAATGGCCTCAAGATGGCCGGACTACTCCAGAACCAGGATGAACCAGTGTTTCTACGGCCCATCCTGCAGGGCGGGAAGAACCTACTGCAACATAGACGTGGATGGAACTGTCTATCCCTGCTCACTGCTCATGGGTGAGTATCCCGGAATGCTGAACGCCCTGGAGGACGGCTTCAGGAAGGCCTTCGAGAACCTGTCGGAAAGGGAGCTTCCCTGCAACGCCTGCACCGCATCATGCTATCCGGAATACAACTACCTTTACTCACTCAATGTTCCAGTTGCCCTTGAATGGGCCCGGAGCGTGAAAAGAACCGATTCCCTTCTGAGAAAAATGCGACGAACTGGAGAGTAACATGCCGGCACTTCCTGAATACAAGACCAGGGTCCTCCTTGAAAACCGCGGTGTACCGGTGGTGCCAGGGGATCTCTACACAGCAATGCCGGATGTTCCCCCGGCTCCCGGGGTTTTCCTGAAGGCCCAGATACCCGGGGCAACCGGCAGGGCGGCCAGCGGCCTTGTAAGGAGGGCCTCTACCCCCCTCGAGGTCAGCAGCGGGCTTATGGACCTTCTGGGAAGGGAGAACTGCCACGGCGTTCTGGCTGCCAGGTGGGTGGACATACGGAGGGAATACTACGCCGCCTGCCTCCTCGATCACGGAAGCGCCGACAGGCTTCCCGGGGGTGTGCTTCTCTTCAGCAGCCAGGGGGGCACCGGCATAGAGGACCGGACCGGTTCCCTTGAGAGGATTCATTTCAGTCTGATAGACCCTCCGGGAAAGGACGCCCTCCGTGACACCCTCACCGGCGCCGACCACCCCGACGATCTGGCGGAACTGCTGGCGGGGATGGTGGACACCTTCCTTTTCTACAGACTCACGGTGCTGGAGGCCAATCCCGTGGCAGCCCTTCCAGACGGCAGCCATGTCGTGGTGGACTGCAGGGCCGAGTTCGAGAAGAATGCCGTTTCCAAAAGGGATGCCGACCTCTTCAGCCTTCCTGAAAGCATAGCTTCCCGGAACACACCCCTCGAGGAGAAGGTGGAGGCCATCAACGCCACAGACCCCGCGGGAACCGGTTTCTTCAGGGCCTCCCGGGAACCTGTCCCCCCGGGCGCCGTGGCGGTGGCCACCAACCTCTGCGGAGGCGGCGGGAAAATGCTCTGGGAAATGGCAACCGGAGGAAGGCGCGACATACACACACTGAATGAGAGCGACACATCCGGCGGGCTTTCCGCCTTCAAGAGCTACAGGCTTCTCAGGGTGATAATGGATCAGCCCGAGGCCCGGGTTCTCTTCCTCACCGGGAGCGGCATGGCCTTCCAGAGCCAGTACCACCTGGCCTGCGCGGTGTATAAGGCCCTCAGGGAATCGGAAAGGCCCCTTCCCTGCCTTCTGCGATTCGGCGGCACCGACCAGGAGCTGGCCTTCAGTCTCATGGAAAGGGTCTCCCCCTCACTCCCAGTGAAGGTGCTGACATTCCGTCCTGAGGTCTTTCCAAACGCCATGGTGGATGAGATATCGAAGGTCGCCCTCGAGGAAAGGGTGGTGCAGAGGGTCCCGAAGACAGAAGGGGTAACGGTGATCTCCACCGATGTTCCTCCCGGCAGGTTCCTTTACCATCCGGACAGGAACCCGGAAGGGAAAAGGCCGAAATGCGTGGACAGCTGCCCCACCGGTTTTCTGAAGTGGGAGAACGGGTCCATCAGCGCCAGCCCCGATGCAAGGTGCACCGGCTGCCTGGTATGCGAAACGGTTTCATTGCTTGAGGGTAACGGAGAACTCACAATCCAGCTGGATATCCCCGGGGAGGTGGACTGATGCCGGGAATACTTGAACACCTCTGCGGCATCGAAAGGCCTTCGGTGCTTGTCTTCGGGATCACAGGGCTGCAGGGAAAGAGTCGTACGCGGCTCATGCGGGGTTTCGGAACGGAAATAGCAGCCGGTGTGACCCCGGGCAAGGGCGGGCAGCAGGTGGACGGCGCTCCTGTTTACAACTCTGCGGCGGAGGCGGTGAGGGCCCACCCCGGGATCAACAGCGCGGTCTTCTTCGTTCCCGCGGGAGCCATGGCCGGGGCAGCCTTCGACGCAATGGATGCCGGTATCCGGTTCCTGGTTATCACCGCCGACGGCGTGGCCACCCACGACGCCATCAGAATAAAGGAAAAGGCAGCCCTCACCGGCTCCAGGGTCCTTGGGCCGAACACTGTGGGTATGCTGGACACATCCGGTTACCTCTTCGGCCTTATCGGAGGCAACGCTTCCTGGGCCAGAGAGAACTACCTCCCGGGAAGGGTGGGTGTGATAAGCCGCTCCGGGGGCCTCAGCCAGCTTCTGGGGGCATTCCACTGCAGGAAGCGCCTTCCCGGCCCGAGGGCCGACGGCTCCTTCGGCCCCCTCTGGGGAGAGAGCTTCCCCGGGCTTTCCGCGGTTATCTGCGTTGGCGGCGACCCCGTGCCTGGAATAACCCTTCTGGACGCCGCGGAGGCCTTCGAGAGGGATCCCAGGACAGAAGTGACCGCGGTCTACGCCGAAACGGGAACGACCCAGGAGAACGACCTCGCAGCAGCGGTGGGTTCCGGCAGGATCAGAAAGCCCATGGTGGTCTTCCTGGGTGGAATGTTCACCGGGGCTGGAATAGCCCAGAGCCATGCCGGGGCAATGATACGCAGCGAGAGCGAATCCTATGGCGCAAAGAAGAAAGCCCTCGAAGAGGCAGGAGTCACCGTGGTGAACAGACCTGATGCGGTGTTCGCCGCAACGGCAGCTATTCTCAGTTCTGGGGAATGAAGCCTATCACGAAGGTGTAGTTGCTGTTCAGGGAATACTGGAAACCGCCGCCGTAGAGCTCTTCGATGGCATTGATAAGGGCTATGTCAGTTGTGGTCACAGAAAGCCCGTAGAGAATGCCGGTGTGGGGGTGCTTCGGTTTGCCGTTTATGAACCAGTTCTCCCAGTCGTACCTCACATCCATCGATGGTCTCAGGTCAAATGAGAAATCCTCTGCGAGATAGGGTCTGAGCATGTGGGGAACCCCTCCGGGATAGTAGTCCGGCGGGTATTCCCCTGTTTCCGCGAGACACATCTGAACCGCGGCGAGTATCACCCTGAAATCGGAGATGACCCTTGCGGCTTCAGCCTTCTTGGTGACATCCACATACTTCGGAATGGCTATCGCCGCCAGAATGCCGATGATTATCACCACTATCATCAGCTCGATCAGGGTAAAACCTTTCCTCACGAGAAACCTCCTTCACCCTTTCCTTAAGCATTTTGCATTCCAGTTCGATGCCGGCTGATAACAACCCATAACGGTATTATTCGGTAACACCCATCCCCTCAAGGGCTCCCTCGGTGAGGAATTCCGATGGGTCATCCCCGGAATGCCAGACAAGGGCCGTGTCGGAATAAAGCACCGTTACCGAGTATCCGCCGGTGTATGTCCCGTATTCCACCGCTGGATCGTCCCACCCCAGGAACTCCTCCTCGGTCCCGGGAACGGCCCCTTCCCTTTCAATCCAGGCATTCAGCTTCATGACGGTTACGAAGAGGTACCCCCCCATGTTCTCCAGCATTACGTCCCGGGGAAGGTCCCGCGGGGTGTTCATCTCCCGGATCCGGTTCCAGGAGTTCCACGCCACCGCCGCCAGGACCATTAGCAGCAGCAAGACCACAACGGCCTTTCCCCCGCCTGCTCTGCGGGTCCTGGTTCCCCTGGAGACCGCCGGTTCCCTTACATTCTCCTCGGCCCGGTTCAGCAGTTCGTCGTTTTCCATTATCCCTCCTAGTTGCCCAGAATGACCAGCCTGGCCGACTGACGGATGTTTCCCGGGGCGGCGGCGTCTACGATGTAGGTTCCCGCGGGAAATCCTGTGAGGTCAAGGGTTCTCACACCGGCGGGGAGTGTCCTTTCCAGAACAACCCTGCCGGAGAGGTCGAATACGCTCACCTCGAGGTCCTTTTCACCGGTGCCCAGCCAGTTCAGTGTGGTGGAGGCGAAGGCGGGGTTCGGCCCGAGGTACATGGTGCTGACCCCTCCCTGCGGGGGGAGTGTTGCGTCTTCAATGCCAAGAACGGCTGAGCTGAGGATCTTCAGCATGGGATCGAACTCCACCGATTCAGGCTGGAATGGCAGGAGGAAGGTTTCCTCCTGGTCCTGTGAGTCGTTCCAGAAGGTGATCAGCGTGTCGGTTCCCGCCCCCTCCACAAGGAACTCCACCGGCATGGTGAAGAAGTTGTCCACCGTTTGTGTCTGATCGATGTAAATGGACAGCTCCCATAGGGAACCCTGCTGTGCCCAGCCTGTCTGTATGTCGTATACCGGATATCCCTCGCCGTAGACCCACTGCTCGAAGAACCAGTCGATGTCTTCTCCGTACTGGGCCGCCACATGGTCAATGAAGTCCTGTGTGGTGGCGGTGGTGTAGGAGTGTTCGGCGAAGTAGGTCCCGTAGGCGGTGAAGAACGGGCCGTCCCCCATGAGCTGCCTGAGCATGTGAAGGACAGAAGCGCCCTTTTCATAGGTGGTGTTGCTCCAGAGTTCCGACGGGGTCTGGGGGTCGGTTATGGGAAAGAGCTCGCCGCTGTTCAGGTAGGGCTTCATTATGTTGTTCTCGACATAGTCGAGGTACTCCTCAGCCCCGTATGTTTCCATCCATACAGCCTCGGAGTATGTGGCGAAGCTCTCCGACAGCCACACATCGGTCCAGTATCTTTCCGTTACGCAGTTCCCCCACCACATGTGGCTCATCTCGTGGGCAAGGAGCCAGTCGTAGTTGGTGGTCCCGTTGATTGCGGAGGCTATGTGATAAACCTGGGAAAGATGCTCCATGTCGCCCAGGGGGGTCTGCACATAGCTGAACTTGCAGTCCCATGGATAACCGCCGTAGACATCCTCGAACCTGGCCATCATGAGATCCGTGTTCACGAAGGAACCAAGGGCGTCCTCCACATCCCATGAATACACATAGTAGTAGATCCTGGCATCGGTGGAGTCGTGGAGAACTGCGTAGTCCGCCACGCTTATGGCGGCAAGGTATGTGGACATGGGCTGGTCGAGGGTCCAGTGGTAGGTAAGGGTGCCGTCGGAATTGTCCGTAACACCGGCTGAGTCGCCGTTGGCCACGGCGTAAAGGGTATCGGGTACGGTTATGTGAAAATCGAATGTCGCCTTGTCTGAGGGCCTGTCGTGGCAGGGGAACATGTACTTCCCCATTGATGGGTCGGTTACGAACCCTACCCCCATGTGATATGTGACATAGGGGTGAAAATGGAACCCTCCCCAGGATTCCTCCGGGGGAGCACCGCCGTACTCTATGACGAGACTCACCGTGTCCGATGGCGAGACAGGTCCTGGAAGGTTTATGAAAAGTGAGTCCTCCACATGGTCGAAGGACTCGGCGCCGGTCACCGACAGGACATTCAGCTCCTTCAGGTAGAGTTTGAAGGATGTAAGACCGGTCTCCACGGGCACAAGTGTGACAAGGGCCGTGGCATCTATGGTTTCGTTCTCCCTGTCGATGGATATGGAAAGGTCGTAGTGCTGGACATCGATGGGCTCCAGCTCAAATTCCTGGTAAAGGGGCTGCATGGAAGGGGCAAGGGGTCTTGTGAGTACCATGGGGCTGAATCTGGGGCTGTATGCCGCCATCAGTATCAGTATGATGTTCATCATTCGCTCCAGTCAAGAAGGAGTCCGTCTATGAATTCCCTTAAGATACTCAATCTGGGTACCACGTTCTCGCTGATGTGCTCCACGCAGTCGAGGAGGCGCATCAGTCTGTGGGCGTCGTTGTAGGCAGCGGACCCTTCCCTCACCTCCTCCAGAAGGGGAATGAGGTAGGGTTTGAGCACCGGAAGCTCGTAGGGCAGCGCTGAGTTGAACATCATGTCCGCCTTTTCCTGATACGGGAAGATGTTCATCCTCTCCCCCCGCCTGACGCTTGGCCAGCCGATTATGGTGTCCTCGGCTGAATAACCCCTGTAAAGGCTGTCGCGGACGATCCTGCGCATCAGTCTGCCATCGGAGGTGGACATCCGTGTGAGCCTGTCGATGTTCAGTGTGGTGAGGGCGCTTATGTATATCTTGAACTTCTTTTCGACCTCCACGCCGGGTGTAAGGCTGTCGTTCAGGCCGTGAATTCCCTCTATCATCAGGAACTCGTTGTCCGCCAGTGTCATGGGTGTAACGTTGTCCTCCCGGACACCGGTATGGAAGTTGAAGAGCGGAAGCTGAACCGTTTCCCCGGCGAGAAGCCTGCTCACATGGTCGCCGAAGAGCTCGGTGTCCAGGGCGCCCAGACACTCGAAATCGTAGCTGCCGTCCTTGTGCCTGGGGGTTTCCGTGCGGTGCCTGAAATAGTTGTCCACACTTATCATCCTGGTGCCGAAACCCTCCGCCCTGAGGTAGGTGGAGAGCATCCTGGTGAATGTGGTCTTGCCGCTGCAGGAGGGACCCGCCACCATCACGATCCTCTTCTTCGGGAACTCGTCCCCCAGGCGGCTCACTATCTGCACTATCCTTCTGTTCTGGTAGAAATGGCTCATCATCACCAGCCTGAGACCGGAATCCTCCCTTATCCGCCTGTTGAGCATATCAACGGTGTGGACCCTCATCCTTGAGATGTGCTTCTCTTCCAGGTCCAGCTCCCTTGAAAGGCAGGGACTCTCGGTGTAGGGGGAAATTTCCGGCCATTTTCCGCTGCCTGGGAATCGGAGAAGGAATGCCCCGGAGAGGGGTTTAAGCTCCCATGCGGTTAGCCAGGATGTATCGGGAACCCCCGGTCCCATGGCGAATGCCCATGAATCGCCCAGGACGTTTGCCCTGTAATAATCCCGCCCCCTGTGCCATCTTGGAAGGAGGGAGTGCTCGCCCACAAGGCTTAACGCCTCTTCCGTAGGAAGAATACGATATTCGATGGGGATAGCCTCCCCGGCTATCCTTTCCAGTTCTATATCCAGGGCACCGCAGACCTCGGCCTCCCTGCCGGCTTCCATACCCTCGATCCTGCACCTGTAGCCCAGGGAAATGGAGTGTTCCACCCATAGCTTCCAGTGGGGATACACCCTTCTGACCGCCTGGTCCAGGGCCAGTATAAGGCTTCTTCTGTAGACTTCCCTGCCCTCGGAGATCCAGGGGGGGACATCCTCTCCCTCAACCATTCCAAGGGGGAGAACAAGGCCGGTGAGGTCGCGGACGGCTATGGATTTCGTTCTTTCCGGGAATTTCCTGGTCATCTGATGGTTCCTTTCGGCTTAATGACAGTTGATAATACAGCAAAAACGGGGAGCGGGAAACCCCCCACCAGGGCATTTCAGCCCCGGGGCATAATAGCACTATCTCGCCTTCTTATGACCTTTTATGGAGTGCTCCATCTGGCATTTCATCCCACCCACCAGGTGGATGGGAACCATCCTTTCAGGGCAGCTGCAGGGCCCCGGCTCCCGGGGCAGGCGGGTCACTTCTGTCTTCAGACCTGTTTTATTTTTTATATAATACGACATTATTTGTAGTGGGGCAAAACATGCCCTTTTTGTGGGAACCGGGGGCCAGCACAGGGTCACAGTCTTTCTTTCAGCTCTTCTTGTGGCCAGTTAAGCCTTATGGGAATCGATCCGTTCAAGCGCTTGACCCCGGGTCAGCTATTCTTCATTGTATTTTCACTCTGGAATGGAGATAGCATGACTATTTTTTTCACACTGCTCCTGACACTAGCGGCCTCCTCTCCCCTGCTGGATGTAACCGACACCATCCCCGGCGGAGGAACGGTGGTCTACAACGTTTCACTGGGCAACGACACTGCCTACTGGATAACTCTGCAGTCCCGGGGGAACACCACCGATCTGAACATTTCAATATCTTCCAGTGAAATGGACTTCGAGCATTTCATGAACCTGGCCTACAGGGAAGATTTCCTCTACGCACTTGAATACTCCATAGCAGCCGGCCTCGAGGAGGGCGATGAATCCTTCACCCTCTCCTCAGAGTTTTCCGGACCGGTGTTCGTGGTAGTACACGACAGCGGCGGGGGCGGCGGAGAATTCACACTGAAGATCCAGTAGGGCGAATGTTCACCGGACATGAATACACGGTACTCGATCTCAACAGCTCCGTGAAGGAGCTCCTTGAGAGGGGTTTCCCCGACGAGTTCTGGATCAGGGGTGTAGTAACCGGTCTCAGACAGGTTTCCGGAAGGGGTCACAGCTACTTCCAGCTGGCCCACCCCTCGGGAACCGGCGGTCAGTCCCCCGCTGTGGTGGACTGCGCCCTTTTCGCCGGGGACAGGGCCGCCGTGGCCATGGAAACAGGCAGGAACGGCGCAATCTTCGATCTCAGGGAGAACACCGAGGTAAGGATAAGGGCCCGGATCAACTTCTGGGAACGATCAGGCCGGTTCCAGATAGTCATGAAGGGATTCGATCACACCTTCTCGTCGGAGTCCACAGCCATACACCTTCATAAGCTGGTCAGGAAACTTTCCGAAGAGGGGGTCATAGGCGAGAACGCAACGCTGTCACTCCCCGCACTTCCCCTCACGCTGGGCCTGGTCACCTCCAGGGATTCAGCGGCGGAACGGGACTTCATGAAAACCCTTGAGGAGTCAGGGTACCCTTTCAGGGTATACGCAAGATACGCCAGTATGCAGGGCTCCGAAACCGCTGAATCGGTCTGCTCCGCCTTCACCGGGCTGCTCTCCTCCGGTGAATCCGGTGAACTTGACGCAGTGGTCCTCACCAGGGGAGGGGGTTCAGCCACTGACCTGGCCTGGTTCAACGATGAGAGGATAGCCCGGACCATCGCCCAGCTTCCATGGCCTGTTATTTCGGGGATAGGCCATGAGATAGACACCACCCTCCCCGACCACGCCTCGCATACCAGGGCAAAGACACCCACCCACGCCGCTTCCATTCTGGTGGACATCGTGGCGGGGTTCGACGAAGCCGTTTCCCGCATGAGCAGGGGTGTGGTCTCGGCCTTCTCCCCCCGGATCTCCATTGAGCGCATGCGGCTTCAGAACATATCCCGGAGCCTGGCGTCATCCCTCTCTTCCCTCCCCCTCAGAAAACTGGAGGAGCTTCACAGGATGGTTTCGGCGCTTGTCATCGGTGTGAATGCAAGGGTTAACCGCAGCGAAAGGGAACTCACCGTGCTGGAGAACAGGCTGGACATGAGAAACCCGGTGAAAATGCTCGACCTGGGATGGGCAATAGTCAGGAACAAAGACGGCAGACCGGTAAGGAACGCCTCGGCACTGGAAGAGGGCGACCTGATAGGTATTTCCATGCAGGGGGGAAACCTGAAGGCACTGGTAAAGGAAAAGGAGAAATGAGCGACAAATATTCAAAAATGCTCCGGGAACTCCAGGAGATAGTGGACAGACTCAGCAGGGACGATTGCCCGGTGGACGACCTCGAAGAGCTTGTCCAGAGGGCCTCCGAGCTTATCACCATACTCAGGAAAAGGCTTGCAAAGACCGAGGAATCCGTGAAGGGAATGCTTACCGGGATAGGGGAATGACTGGCTCTCCGAAGTGGGTGTAGCCGTCGGCCCTTGTTATCCTTGCGTCCAAAAGGTCTCCAGGGGAGTATTCGGTGTTCTCCAGTATCACCATTCTGTTACCCATGGTCCTGGCGGCAAGCTGTCCCGGCATTCTGGCCGGTCCGGTTACCAGTACTGTCTTCGTCATCCCCAGAAGCTCCCTTGAACGGGCGATGGTTATCTCCATCTGAATGGTCTGCAGTTCATTCAGCCTGCGAAGCCTCTCCTCCACCGGCACCCCGGGGGTGATGTCCACCGCGGCGGTGCCCTGCCTTTCACTGTACCTGAAAAGAAAGGCGTAGTCGAACCTTATCTCCTCAAGAAGTGTAACGGACTCCTCGAACTCCCCGGGGGTTTCCCCCGGAAAACCCGCTATCATGTCTGTGGAGAGCACGATGTCCGGCATGGCTTCCCTGAGCATTTCCACCTTTTCGATGTACCCTTTGCGGGTATATCCCCTGTTCATTGCCCTGAGAACCCTGTCGCTGCCGGACTGGGCGGGAAGGTGAAACTGGTTGCAGATGTTGTCCGAGGAGGCCATAACGGAAACCAGCCCCGGGGTCAGGTCCCTGGGATTGCTCGTTACGAACCGCAGCCAGCACCTGTCCCCGGCGGCCTCCGAGGCCATTCCCAGAAGCTCGGGAAAACCCAGCCCGCCGTTACTGTAGGAATTCACGTTCTGCCCCAGAAGGGTTATCTCTCTGAACCCGGCGTCGGCCAGGCTTTTTATCTCAGAGAGGACCGCCTGAAAGGGGCGGCTTCGCTCCCGGCCCCGGACATGGGGAACGATGCAGTAGGTGCAGAAATTGTCGCACCCCCTTATCACATTCACGAATGCCCTGGGAAACTGCTCCCGAACAGGCTCAAAGCCCTCGTAGTCCTCCCCGCCCTGCTCGGTGAGGGCAACCCTCCGGGATTCCTGAAGCAGGCCGGGAATGAGGTGGTAGCAGTCCGGACCCACCACCAGGTCCAGGAGTTTCATCCCTTTGAGCAGTTTTTCACCGTGCTCCTGGGCCACGCAGCCGCAGAGCACCATAATGGGCCGCCTTCCACTGGTCCGGATGCCCGCAAGGTGGGTCAGCCGGCCCAGCGCCCTGGTCTCGGCGTGTTCCCGAACGGCGCATGTGACAATGAATATGGCACCGGCTTCCCCGGGATCGTCCACCATCCGGTGGCCTGCGGACTTGAGTACCGCAGCCAGTATCTCGCCGTCGTGGGCGTTCATCTGGCAGCCGTATACCTCTATGAAGCAGTTCACCCGGGAACTACCAGTTCCATCACGATACCGGCGAACACAGGTATACGAAGATTGTCGTCGAGGGGCACTTCGAAGAGCTCCGCCAGTGTGGCGGCGACGGCTCCGGCAAGGAGCCCCACAGGGGACAGCTTCCATCCCTGTAATGAGGAAAGATGCAAAAGGGGTATGGAAACGAGAAGGCAGCTGAGAAGCGCCGAAAGGCTTCCCTCGAGGGTCCTTCCGGATACAAGTGGGGTTCTGCCGAACTTCCTGCCCACGAGGGCAGCCGCCGAGTCGCCCACGGAGAGGAACACAAGGGCGGATACGGCTATCTCGGTCCTGAAAAGTAGAATGGTGAGCGCGGCGCTGGCCACCAGGACCGTCGAGGCGGTCATGGCGCCGTCCTGCTCTTTGCCCCGCATCACCTTGCCGAAGAGCTCCAGGAAGAACCTGCGGAAAACACGGTTCCTGGACCTGAGGAGGTCGATGAGCACCAGCGCCAGGGCGGTGGCTGTGAGGATGAGCACGATTTCCGTTCTGGGCAGGAATACCGCTGCGGCGGGAATCACTATGGAGCCGAAATGTATTCCCTTGCGGAGGACCTCTTCGATGTAAGCCATTTGATACCTAGAATCCAACCCCTGCTGATACCCTGTGGGTGCTTTCCAGCTGGTCGTGGCTCAGCCAGGCGTAATCGAGGGATACCGGATGGCCGGAGATACCCATGGTAAACCCCAGGCCGGCGGTCATGCTGCCCTCGTTTGAGCCTATTCGCAACCCCACGGTGTCCTTGATGCGTATCTCGGCGCCGAGGTGGGTGTCGAGGCTGATATCCGCCTCGGGAATGCTGTACTGGGCGGAGAATACCCTGCCTTCGAACCGGAAGTCGCCGTCGGCGGCGAATGTTATCACGGACCCGAACCTGGGCACCGGCCAGGTGAAGGATGCGCCTATCTTGGCGGTTGGCGTCACGCTTTCGGTTACACCGGAGTCCCAGAACATGTAGGTTCCGAAGATATCCTGGAGGTTTATCCCCAATGCAAATGCCTCGGTGGGTGACCATTTCATTCCCGCGTCGAAGCCCACGCCCCAGGCGCTGTAGTCCATGAGCTTCCTGTAAACCACCTTCGATGTGGCGCCCACGGAGAGGTCGTCGCCCAGTGCCCTTCCCCATGAGAGGTAGAGTGCGTTGTCGGAGGCGCTGCTCCAGGTTATCCTGCCCTCGTCATAGATAAGTTCCTCGCCCGGGTCCCACTGACCGTTGCCTTCGGTTCCCGAAGGATTGGTATCGGGATTGTGGTCGTCGTTCCCGGAGTCGCCGGGCTCTCCGGTGCCGTCTTCACCGAAGACGCCGTCGGAGCCTGTGTCGTACCACTGAAGGTCGCTGGTATCGGCAATGTTCCCGGCATCGGTCCTGAAAAAGCTGGCGGCGTATACATCCCCTGCGTGTTCCTGCGAGTAAGCCAGATAATCGTATGTGATAAGTCCGCCGAACCGCTCGGAATGCATGAAAGCAGCGGAGCGGGTGCGAACGGAAGCCAGACCGGCGGGATTCCAGTATGCGGCGGTTATGTCGTCGGAAACCGCCGAAAAAGCGCTTCCCATGGCAAGGGCCCTGGCCCCGGCTCCCACATACATGAACTCACCGGCGTACTTGTCGGCGTGTGAGGCTGTGTACAGGCACAAAACCGCAAGAAGGAACAGTGAATGCTTTCTCATGGTGAATCACTCCCCGTTAACATAGCTGGCAAATAGCTGTCTGTCCTCGAATCTTATTCGTGTGAAGAATAAACCTATACCCCATTTGCCGTCGGGAAGTTCCTCTTCGCGTATCACCACAGCCCTGGCCATGACCTGGTGGCCGTCGAGGCCTATGGACACATCCACCCTTGTGAGGTCGCCCAGGGGCTCGTCGCATACGCAGTAAAGCCCGGAAGCGCTGATGTTCAGGGCGGTTACGGGACGCCCGGGCATTCCCTGGGTTCCAAGAACAACATCAAGGGTACCCTGGTAGCGGCTCTCGCGTCTTTTCTCGTTGATCTTTTCAGGCTTCACTTGAATCTCTTTCCTACCCCGTATGAAGTTGTTTTCCCCTTCATGCTCCATCAGCAATACTAAACCGAATATACATGTATTGGTTCCAACAGGTATAATAAGAAATATTGCAAAAACGACAACCGCGGCAAAACCGCCCCCGTCGCTGAAAGCTGCAAAGAACGGCGAACTTGACACCGCATTGAATTTGCTGAATGTTGGCCTGTACCGTGTGTGGTACTCATGGCAGTAAGACTTAATAAAGGAGGGAGCCTTTAATGGCAAACGAGTACAATATCACAGCGCAGGAGATCGAAGAGGGCAAAACCATGGGCGGAATCGCCTATTTCGGTCTTCTCGGTTTTCTAATCGCTTTCCTTACCAGCAAAGAGAACAAGTACGTCATGTACCATGCCCAGCAGAGCCTCATGCTTGTGATCTGCATGATCGTGGTGCCCATTCCGGTCATCGGCTGGATCATCGGTCTCGGCGTTCTGGTACTTTTCATCATGGGTCTCATCGCCGGCTTCGGCGGACAGGTCAAGCCCCTTCCCGTGATCGGCAACCTGGCCTTCAAGCTCAACCTCTTCAAGCCCGAGGCAGCATCCTCATCCGCTCCTGAAGCCCCGGGTTCACCCGACGTAGAGTAAGCGCGCTAAAAGGTCATTTTTCAGGGGGGGCGGTAACATCGCCCCCCCTTTTGCAGGGAGAGGATAATATGGAATCATTCAACATCAGCCCCGAGGAGATAGAGCAGGGCAAGGCAATGGCGGGGATCTCCTACTTCAGCGTCCTGGGTTTCCTTATCGCCCTTCTTACATCAAGGGAGAACCGGTTCGTCATGTACCATGCCCAGCAGTCCCTTCTGCTGATCATCCTCTCCATGATCAGGTTCATTCCCTTTACCCCGGGGTTCATAGACAACATCATCGGCCTAGCGGTCTTCGTGTTCTTCATAATCGGTCTGGTCAACGGTTTCGGAGGAAAGGTCCAGCCCCTGCCCCTTGTGGGTGAAATGGCCTACGGATTCGGTCTCTGCAAAAGGTAGAACGAAGGACGGCACCATGAACATGGCGGACCGGATCATAGAGGGCCCCCTGGCGGACCCCCATTCCATACTGGGCATGCACCTTGAAGGCGGCTTGCTGTCGGTGAGGTCCTACTGCCCCGGAGCGGCGGCCATGGAGCTGATCAGGGACGGCATGCCTTTCCCCATGAAAGAACTCGACGGAAGGGGTTTGTTCCTGTGGACCGCCATAAAGGGTGAAACCGCCTTCTTCCCCTACGAGCTCCGTATCACCTATGCCGACGGCAGCAGCTGGCAGACACCTGACCCCTATTCCTTCCCGCCCCAGCTGGGAGAGCTTGACCTCCACCTTTTCGGACAGGGAAAGCACCTTGAACTCCACAGGAAAATGGGTGGCAGGCTGTGGCGTGTCGGGGATGTCTCAGGAACCCTCTTCACCGTATGGGCACCCACCGCCCGGGCGGTGAGCGTGGTTGGCTCCTTCAACGGCTGGGACCGGAGCAGGCACCCCATGAGGTCCCTGGGCGCAAGCGGCGTATGGGAGCTCTTCGTTCCCGGGGTGGGCCCGGGGGACTACTACAGGTTCATGATAACCTCGAAGACCGGCGGCCTCATCGAAAAATCGGATCCCTACGGCACATTCTTCGAGAAAAGGCCCGGGAATTCTTCCATGGTGTCCGACCCCTTCTCATACCGGTGGGGCGACCACGACTGGATGGAGGGCAGAAGGAGGAGGAACCCCTTCAGAGAACCCATGTCCATCTATGAACTCCACGCTCCATCCTGGACAAGGAAGGACACCGACTTCAGGAACTGGGAAGACCTCTCCCGCTGGCTGATCCCCTATGTGAAGGACCTGGGATTCACCCACATCGAGCTCATGCCGGTCATGGAACACCCATTCGACGATTCCTGGGGCTACCAGGTCACCGGCTTCCTCGCCCCCACCAGCCGCATGGGAACCCCGGTGGACTTCTGCGGCTTCATTGACGCCTGCCACAACGCCGGGATAGGTGTGATACTTGACTGGCCCCCGGCCCACTTCCCCGCCGACGCCTGGGCCCTGGCCAGGTTCGACGGTACCTGCCTCTACGAGCATGAGGACCCAAGACAGGGCTACCACCCCGACTGGAATACCCTTATCTTCAACTACGGCAGGAACGAAGTGCGGAACTTACTGTTCGCCAGCGCTTTCCAGTGGCTGGACACATACCATGCCGACGGAATAAGGGTGGACGCCGTTGCATCCATGCTGTATCTCGACTACTCCAGGAAAGAGGGCGAGTGGCTTCCCAACAGCACAGGCGGAAGGGAGAACACCCATGCGGTGGAGTTCCTCCGTGAGCTGAACCACTACGTCGGGACCCATTTCCCCGGAGTGGCCATGATAGCCGAGGAGAGCACCGACTGGCCCGGTGTGACCAGCCCGCCGGGCAGCGGAGGCCTGGGTTTTCATTTCAAGTGGAACATGGGCTGGATGAACGACACACTGGAATTCTTCAGCGCCGACCCGGTGTACAGGAAGCACATGATGAACAGGATAACCTTCAGCGCGGTATATGCCTGGAGCGAGAACTACATCCTTCCCCTGTCACACGACGAAGTGGTCCATGGCAAGGGTTCGCTCCTTGCGAAAATGCCCGGGGACCAGGGGCAGAAAATGGCGGGTCTCAGGCTTCTGCTTGCCTTCCAGTGGTTCTTTCCGGGAAAGCAGCTGCTCTTCATGGGCGGCGAAAGGGCTCTTCCGGAGGAGTGGGATTTCAGGGAAGCCCTGCCCGAGGGAAGCGATGAGATGAAGGGCTATGTCCGGTCCCTGAACCGGTTCGCGTCGTCGAACCCCTGCCTTTTCAGGGACGACAGCTCACCGGAGGGTTTCAGGTGGGTGGATTTCTCCGACACCGGGGCATCCGTGGTCTCCTTCCTCCGGCTCACCGAAGGCCATGCCCCACTGCTCTGCGTCTTCAACATGACACCGGTGGACCGGCATGACTACAGGATCGGAGTGCCCTCCGGGGGTACCTGGAAGGTGGTCTTCAACAGCGGTTTCCCCCACGACTATTCGGCCCGGTCCCGTGATATTCCCGCCCATGGTTTCCAGCGGTCCATCGAGGTCACTCTGAACTCCCTGTGCTGCTCGGTCCTCTCCCCGGTCTGAGGAGGCCAGTCATGAGATCACACACGAAGCATCTCTGGTTCGAAACGAAGAACAGGGTGGAATTCATCAACATAACCCCCCGGGTGGAAGAAGAGGTCCGTTCCAGCGGTATACAGGAGGGGCTGTGCCTCGTTAACGCCATGCACATAACCGCCAGCGTCTTCATCAACGACGACGAGCCCGGTCTTCACCACGACTACCGCAGGTGGCTGGAGGAGCTGGCTCCCCACGCCCCTTCCCTCTACGAACACAACCTCACCGGGGAGGACAACGCCGACGCCCACCACAAAAGGCAGATAATGGGCAGGGAGGTGGTGGTGGCGGTAACAGGCGGCAAACTGGACACAGGCCCATGGGAACAGATCTTCTACGGCGAGTTCGACGGCAGAAGAAGAAAACGGGTAATGGTAAAGATCATCGGAGAGTGAGGTAAAAAATGAGAATTATCGCAGCTATTGCGGGAGTGCTTCTGCTCATGGCGGGATGCACAGGTGAAGGCGGGGTTCCCTCCCAGTATCAGCCCTATCCCCCTTCAGTGAGCGTAACTGGTGTGGGCACCGCAACGGGAACGGCGGACATGGCGGTCATAACCTTCAGCGTGGATGTAACCTCTGAAGACGCAGGTGAAGCGGTCAACGAGGCCACTGAGCTTGCAAGGGGCAGCATGGCAGCCGCCGAGGGCGCCGGTGTCGGCGAAGAGGACATCGAAACCCTTGGCTACACCATCTACATGGAAGAGGAATACGACTACGAGACGTACCAGTACACCGGAAGGAACCTGTTCCATCTCACACATTCCTTCAAGGTAAGCGTGAGGGACATCGAAGCCGCGGGGGATGTTCTCGCGGCGCTTGTAGAGGGCGGAGCCACAACGGTGAACGGCATACAGTTCACAATGAGCAACCGCGACGAGCTGATGGCCGAAGCCAGGTCCATCGCCCTGGAGAATGCCAGGACCACCGCGGAACAGCTGGCGGAGGGCCTGGGCGTTTCCCTTGGCTCCCCTGTGAATGTCAGCGAGTGGGTGGATTACTACGGTTCCACCGATCCCTACGGCTACGGCTATGATTCAGCCGGTTACTACGACGCTCCCCCGATCTCCTCGGGAAACACCAGCATCACCATGAACGTTTCCGTATCCTACCTGATAGACTGAATTTGACAGGTCTTCTTGTTATGCTGGCGGGGTTTTACCCTGTTGAGACCCCGCCGGCGGACGCCGATTCCGCCATTGCCCTCCTCACGCGGCTCATGATATGCGCTGAACCGGCGGAGCTGGGAATGTTCTTCGCGGAAATAGGGCTTGAGGCCTCCCCGGACGAAGTTCATCTCTGGGCTCCCCGGGACTTCCACCAGCTGATAACGGACTTCACCGGGGCCCACGACGACTCCTCCTCCGGCGATTCTCTTCTGCCCCGGCTTGAAGAGCTTCCCCTCCACCTGCTTCAGGAAAACCCTTCCGAGGCGACAGAACATGAATGATCTGATCTTTTTCGACATAAATGGAACACTGATTAAACGGGATGAAAGAACGGACATACCATATTCCAACGCTGTGAACGCCCTCCTCGGGACCTCGAATGCCATGGAGGGTGTGGACACCTCCGCCCGTTCCGACAGGGATGTTCTCATGGAGGTTCTGAAGAGGCACGGTCAGAAGTACGGCCCGGAGAAGTGGGATGCCTTCATGGAACTCTACGCAAAGGAGCTTGTGGCCTTTTCCCATACCGATGTGTGGAGGGCCACCCCAGACGCTGTTCCCTTCGTTCGCGCACTTAGTTCCAGGGGCTGGCCCATGGCCCTGATCACCGGCGAGCTGACCCTGGGTGCCCGCTGCAAGCTTGAAAAGATAGGCCTTTGGAACTGCTTCCTCACCGGGGGCTACGGCGAGGACGGCCTGAAAAGGTTCGATATCGCCGACACCGCCCTCAGAAGGGCCAGGGAGCTCACCGGAAGGAACTTCGATACCCTCTACGTCATAGGCGACACCGTCCTCGACATCGAAACAGCCGCCCATCTGGGCGCGGTGAGCATTGCAGTAACAACCGGTTCCCATTCCCGGGACAGGCTTCTGGCGGCGAATCCCGACCACTGCGTTGACCGTTTCAGCGAACTGGAGAACCTCTTCCCGGTCTGACCCCTTGAAAAATTCCTTTCCGTGTCGGTAGCTGTTCACATGGAAGCTCTATATCTTGTCCTTGCTGCGCTGAACGGATCCGGGGTCATTTCCGAGGTCTGCGCCAACCCCCCCATCGACACCTGCGGCGAGTTCGTGGAAATATGGAACAACTCCCCGGACACACTTAATGTCCAGGGCTTCACCATAACCGACGGCGACGCCCTCGACGGCATCTTCGGCTGGTCCGGTGCCTTCCCCCAGGGGAATGTCATAACAGAAACCACGCTCATCCCTCCCTGGGGGTACGCAGTCCTCCTCGAGGAAGACTACCCCACAGACCCCTGGCTCACCTTCCAGCCGGGAACGGTCATCCTCACAACCTCCGACCACGCCATCTGCAACGGCCTGGCGGCCTCCTCCGATCCCCTCACCCTTTTTGATTCATCCGGCACGTCCCCCGCCTCCGTTCTCTCCACCTTCGGCACACCGGTCAACGGGGAAAGCTGGCAGCAGCGCGACGACGACGGCCTCGATTCCATCCCCTTCGACCCGGGCACAGGCCTCACCCTCTTCAGGTATCCCCAGAACATGCCAGACTGCGAGATGGCCTGGTTCGCCGGCGAACCAACACCCGGCGGCCCCCCCGATGCCCCCCCTGACACATTCTTGATAACCACCGATTCCCTGTTCCTCAGCAGCCCCGACCCCTCCCCGGGAACCGGTGTCTGGCTCACCGCCATGGTCTCCTGCTGGGGAACGGCAACTCCCTGGGGCAGCATAAACCTCTTCATCGACGCCAACGGAGATTCAACGGCACAGTCCTCGGAAATGCTCCTGTCCATTCCCGCCGAGGGTCTCACTCCCGGCACCACCGACACCCTTTCGGTTTTCTTCACCGCCCCCCCGCAGGGGTGGTACCCTGCGGTATGCGAAACCCCCACCGGTGAAACCCGGCTCCATTTCACCACCGGAGGCGGGGTGAACCCCCAGATAACCGAAGTAATGGCCAACCCCGTCATCGAAACCGAAGAGGAATTCATCGAGGTCTTCTACCCCGGCCCCGGGGTCTTCCCCCTGGCCGGCTGCCATTTCACCGACGGCGACGCGGTAGACGATATCCTGCACCATTCCGGAAGCGAATACATATCCCCCGGGCAGGCTGCCCTCATCATAGACCCCGACTACCAGGGAACCCTCTCCATCCCGGAGAACACTCCCCTCTTCGTCCCGGGAAACACCACTCTGGGCAACGGCCTCACCACCACCGACCCCATCCTGCTCTACCGCCACGGTGAGCCCTCCCTGGAAACCCTTCTGTCAACCGCAGGCACTCCTCTGCTCTTTGACGACCCCCTCATGTGCGACGACGACGGCCTCGATTCCATCCCCTTCGACCCCGGCGACGGCCACTCCATGGAAAAGATCATGCCCACGGGCCCCGATGCCCAGTTCAACTGGAGGTCTTCGGTGTTCGGAGGCACACCGGGCACCGTCCCCCAGGGCCAGGAATGGGCCGACCTCGCCACCGACAGCATCACCGTTCAAACCGGTGTGAAGGCCTGGTTCTCCAACTGCGGTATCCTTCCCGCCCAGGGCCTGGTCACCATCTTCTCCGACACCAACGGCAACCTCCTCCCCGAGCCACCCGAGGTCATCCACCAGACAACCCTCACACTGCTGCAGGGGCAGTCCGATTCAGTCAGCGTTCCCTTCACCCCGCCGGACAGCGGCCTTTTCACCATTGCCGCCATCATCCAGTGCCCCTCCGACACCATCACTGAAAACAACTCCAAGTACACGCAGCTTATTCCGGAAAAACCGGCCTGGCCTGTTGTAACCGAGGTTCTCCCCAATCCCTCCAGCCAGTCCACCGACGAATTCGTCGAGGTATACTTCCCCGGCCCGGGGCAGGTGGACATCACCTGTTTCACCATCACCGATTACGACTCGGAAGACATTCTCGTGGCAGTGGAAACCCCATTCCTGGTCCAGGGGCAGTACGGCCTTGTTATGGACCCGGACTACCCCCAGGGAGGAATGCCCTACGACATTCCTCCCGGAACGGTTCTCATGCATCCCGGGAACACCACCATCGGGAATGGTCTTTCCGGGAACGATCCCGTGGGTCTACTTTTCCAGGGCGGTGAAGTGTCCACATACGGCACCCCCTTCGACGAAACCGACGGCATTCCCGTGAACCCCGGAACCGATCTCAGCATAGAACGGATAACCCCATTCCTCCCCGACTCAGAATCAAGCTGGTTCATCTCCCCCTTCGGGCCGACCCCCGGCGCACCCCCCGAGAACATCACCCAGGGTGTAGACTACGCGGTGGCTTCCATTACCGCCCATCCGCCAATGGGGCCGGCGGGTACGGAAACCCTCATTTCAGCCATGTATACATCCCTGGGAACCGACTCCGTGCCCCAGGGAGGTCTCACCGTTTCGATCTCCGCCAACGGCTCCCCGGTTCACACTACCTCCCCGGCTGTCCCGGGCCTGGGAGACACACTCATGGTAAACTTCACCTGGGTCTCCTCCGAGAACGGCACGGAACTCTCCGCCACCTGCCACAGCCCGGAAGACGCAAACGGGGCCAACGACACAGCCCTGTTCACATGGAACCCCGATCCCACCATCGTCATAAACGAGGTCTTCCACCATGAACCGGAATGGATAGAGCTCCACAACGGGTCCAACCAGGCGGTTTCGCTCTCCGCCCTGGTCTTCTCCGATGCGGCAAGTTCCGTTCAGCTTCCCTCCGGAACGCTTGAACCGGGGGAATACGCCCTGTTCACCGAGAACATCGATCTCTTCAAGAACCACTGGGGGAACCCGCCCTGCCAGCTCTATCAGCCGGAGAACTGGCCAACACTGAACAACGGCGGCGACACCCTCCATCTGGCTTCACAGGAAAACCCTCTGGACATGGTCCCCTACACCACCGCCTGGGGAGGGAACTCCGCCTCAAGCCTCGAAAGAAGGTCAGCCGGTGTAATGGGCTTCATTCCCGAGAACTGGGGCACCTGCATCGAGGGCGCCACACCGGGAAGGGAGAACAGCATCGGAGAAACCGCAGGCGGCAGTTTTCTCACACTGACGCCTACTGTTTTCAACCCCCCGGGAACACCCCTTTCCATCCATATCAATCTGCCCATGCAGGCCTGCGATGTCACCGTAAAGGTTTACGATGTCCGGGGAATGGAACTGGAGCGGCTCTATGAAAACACAGTTCCCGGCGAAACCCTGGTTCTCGAGTGGAGCGGCAGCGGCTATCCGGTGGGCCGCTACATCATCTACGCGGAAGCAGCCGCCGGGGGAAGCACCCTCTCCGACGCCGGTGTGGTTATCCTGGCCCGGCCCCTGAACTGAACTTCATACTATATTAGTCATTAAAGAAACCCCGCCATGTTAAACCGAAAGGTGTGAAATGAACATTCTCATTCTCTGTCTGGCAGCACTCCTGGGGCAGGACCTCTTCGTTGTGAACGCCGACCTCCGCGAGGTCAATGTGCCGGACCAGACCCTCGTCCTCCATGTGTCCGGAAGCTGGTTCCTTGCGGCGGGTGACCCAGGCGATCTCCAGGGGGAAACGCAGGTCCTCGCTGAAGGGCCGGTTCAGCTTGCCGACTACAGCATCGTTCACCTCAGGACGCCTGATGACATACGATCCGCCTCCGCGGTTGGCGAGGTGCTGTTCTGCCGTGGCAACACAGCCCTGGTAAGGAACGGCGGCACCATCGGAGAGCTCACCGCCTATCCCGGCGTGCACCTGGTCGAGCCCCTCAGGGTTTACTCCAGGAGGTCCTTCCATCCCTTTCGCCCGGGCATCCTCAGCAATCCATTCATTCATGACATTGTTGAGGCTGTTAACGAAGACTCCCTGACATCCACCATCCAGACCTATGAAGACTATGTCACCAGGCTGTGCGTCACCGACCAGTTCCACGACTCCTGCGAATGGACCCGCGACAAGTTCATGTCCTACGGCATCGATGCCCAGGTGGAGGAGTTCGATTTCACCTTCTACGGAACACCATACACCAGCTGGAATGTGGTGGGTGAAAAACCCGGGATCATCGAGCCCGATGTCATCGTCATCATCTGCGGCCACCTCGACTCCATAACCATGAGCAATCCCTTCGAAACCGCCCCCGGCGCCGACGACAACGGCAGCGGCTCAGCGGCTGTCGTGGAGGCGGCAAGGGTTCTCTCCGAACAGGATTTCAGGTACACAATAAGGTTCATCTGCTTCGGAGCCGAGGAACTGGGCCTGATAGGAAGCGATATCTACGCCCAGGAAGCGGCGGCTAACGGCGATTCCATCATAGCGGTTGTCAACCTCGACATGATCCTCTATGCACCCGAGGGTCTCAGGCAGCTCTTCGTGCCCTACAACACCATCTCCGAGGAACTGGCCATGAACATGGAAGCCATCACCGCAACCTATGTCCCGGAACTGGAACTGAACGTTCAGTATTCCCCGGGCACCACCTACAGCGATCATGCATCCTTCTGGCAGCAGGGCTATCCGGCCCTCCTCGGCATCGAACAGGGAGTTGATCAGAACCCCTACTATCACCAGGAAAATGATCTTCTTGCCAACTACATGGAATATTTCCCCTTCGGCACCGAGTGCGCGAAAGCTGCCATAGCCACCGTTGCGGTCTATGCCGATCCCCTGGGTGAGGGAATCCAGGAGGGCTCCCCCGATACAGGCCTTATCATCTCGGCGGGGCCCATACCCGCGGCGTCCACCCTTTCTGTGATCCTGGGGGGCTTCAGCGGGCCGCTGGGGCTTACCCTTTACGACATGACCGGCCGGGGAGTTGCCTCCACCACGGCGGAAGAGGGCGCCTCCATGGTTTCCATTGATGTATCCGGCCTTCCCAGGGGCATCTACGCCCTAAGGGGAACCGCCGGCGGCATTTCCGAAAGCAGTCTGGTGGTAATCTCCCGGTAGATCGGGAAAGCATCTGAAGAAGCGCCCCCCGGAATCACTCCGGGGGGCATGCTTATTTTATTTTGCAACAACCATTTACGCAATCTATTTGTCAAATTTACGGATGGCCTTGATCATGTGGGCCGTCATGGATCCCAGGTCCCAGTCCGGGCTCCAGCCCCATTCGTCCCGGGCGGCGGAGTCGTCTATGGAGGCCGGCCAGGTGTCCGCTATGTCCTGCCTGAAATCGGGCTCGTAGATCACCGTGAAACCGGGGATGTGCTTCCTTATCTCCGCAGCAAGTTCGCCGGCGGTGAAGGAGAGGGCTGAAAGGTTGTACTCGCAGGGGTGGAGAAGCCGGGTCCTGTCCGCTTCGGCGAGGTCGATGGTGGCCTTGATGCAGTCGGGCATGTACATCATGGGAAGCATGGTGTCTTCCTTTACGAAACAGGTGTACTCGCCCTTTGCCACCGCCTGGTAGAAGATGTCCACGGCGTAGTCGGTGGTGCCTCCGCCGGGGGGGGTTTCGCTTGAGATTATCCCGGGATAGCGGAGGCCCCGGATGTCCGCGCCCAGTTTCCTCACATAGTAGTCCCCCAGGAGCTCGCCGCAGACCTTTGTAACGCCGTACATTGTCCTGGGCTTGAGAACGGTTTCCTGGGGGGTATTGAACCTTGGGGTCTCCGGGCCGAAGGCGGCGATGGAGCTGGGAATAACGACGGTTCCCAGGCCCAGTTCCACCGCGGCGTCCATGATGTTCATGGAGCCGTCCATGTTCACCTTCCAGCAGAGGCGGGGATCCTTCTCGCCGGTGGCACTGAGAATGGCGGCCATGTGGTAGATGGTGTTGAAGCCGTTCTCCTTAATGGCGGTGAAAACGGCATTTCTGTCAGTAACGTCCAGTGTGTCGCAGGGGCCGGTTGCCGCCAGTTTTCCCCCGGGCACCCTGATGTCGGTGGCGGTGACGTTATCGCCGCCATATCTCTTTCTCAGCTCAAGGGTCAGTTCCGAACCGATCTGCCCCATGGCTCCGGTTACCAGTATTTTCTTGGTCATTGAAGCTCTCCGGTGTGGAAGTGATTGTTAGTGCATCGGGGCAATTCTAAGGGTTTGTCCGTCGAATTTCAAGTATCCTGGTGCCTGTCTGGATGTCATGGATGCCGTCGGTGTTCAGAAGGCGTCCGAAGGCGGTATAGCGGCAGTCAAGCCTCCTCTGGCTGTCCAGCATGATGAAGAACTGGCTTCCGCCGGTGTCCATGCCTGAATCAGCCATGCCCACGGTGCCCATTGTGTAGGCGGCGGTGTTGTTCTCCGCCGGGATGGTGTATCCAGGACCGCCGTATCCGTTGCCCTCGGGGCATCCCGCCTGGGCCACGAACCCCGGGATCACCCGGTGGAAGTAGATCCCGTCATAGAAGCCCGTCTCCGCCAGATGCCAGAAGTTCCTGCATGTAACCGGGGCGAGGTCGTTGAAGAGCTCCATGGTGAACTCACCGGCATCGGTAACCAGGACAACCGCCTCCGGGGCGGAAACATCCTCAAGGTCACTGGTTCCCCCGGGCATGGCGAAGTTTCTCCCCAGGGCGTCGGCGGTTATGGCCCGGACCATCAGATACTCGTCGGTGAGAAGGAAGTCGGCCCTCTCCTCGGGTATCCTCCAGCCCAGCTCCAGCATTGCCAGAAGGGCCGCTGCCCGTTTGGCCGGGTCCTCGCTCCTGTAAAGGCTGTCCTCCAGTATGGGGATCTGCCCCACCCCGGCCAGTGACATGTGGCCGATGGGACCGTCGGCGGAGGACATATCCAGGAGGATATCGGCCCTTCCGCAGGCCTTTGCCGCGGTCATCCTCACCGCCGGTGAGGGATCGTCCAGCATCTGGAAGGCCATGGACGGGTTCATCTGGATCACAGCCTGCCTCACAGCCCAGCAGGGGTCGCTGAGAAATCCCGAGAGCTCATCCCCGGGAAGGCAAAGCACATAGTAGTAACGCTGGAGGTCGCTGAGGCGGTCGGGATCCACATCCGGCGGTTCAGAGCCGGTGGCGGAACAGTACCTGAGAAGGGAGGTAAGGTTCTCCGGTGTTACCTGATCCTCCGGTGCGGGAAGGCCGCCGGCTCCGGCGAACTCCCTCCAGAGGTTCCTGGTGCCGGTGGACAGCTCCGGCCAGACGGAACAGATGTAGTCCGAAAGCTCCAGGGGATGGTCCGGCGGCAGGCCGAAGGCGGACCTGTGAAACTGGCGAAGTATGGCGTATTCAGCCAGATCCGGGTCTTCCGGAAGAAGAAAATCCCCTCCGAATTCCATTGATACAGGGTCCTGGGCGGACTGTACGGGGCTGCCTGATATGAAAGCATCCAGGGCCTCTTCTGCCGGGACGGATCCGAAGAGCATCAGGGAAAGGGCCAGCGCGGTCATCTTTGTCCTCCTTATTCATGCGTTCAGGGGAAAAGTAAACTATAATTAATGGCCGGCGTAAAGGCCGGTAAAAGAAAAATGAAAGGCTGACATGTCAAAGACCATCATTGAACTTGCCAGGGAAGGCAGAGCAGCGGATACACTGGTCATGGCCCTCGAGAACGAGGGTCTCTCCATGAAGAGCGCCATTGCGGAAATAGCCGCCGGTCACGCCGTGGTGCCGGCAAACAGCACCAGAGCGGTGAAAAGGCCCTGCATCATCGGCGGAGGAAGCCGAATAAAGGTTAACGCCAACATAGGCAGCTCCATGGACCATGAATCCATGGAGGAAGAGGTGGAGAAGCTGAAGACAGCCGTTGCCCACGGGGCCGACACCGTGATGGACCTGTCCACGGGCACCGCCTGGAAGGAAATACTCCACAGGATCACAGGCCAGAGCCCGGTTCCCGTGGGAACCGTTCCCGTCTACCAGGTCTTCGGCATTGCCATGGACCAGGGGCGGGAGGTGGCCGATGTAACCCCCGACGAGATTTTCTCGGCGGTGGAGGACCACTGCCGGGCCGGTGTGGACTATCTCACCCTTCACTGCGGAGTGACAAGGCGATCGGTGGAGCTCCTGAAGCGTCAGGGCAGGCGGATGGGTATCGTGTCCCGGGGAGGCTCCCTCATGGCGGAGTGGATGGAGAAACGGGGTCAGGAAAATCCGCTCTACACCGAATTCGACAGACTCACCGGGATCCTCAGGCAATACGATGTGACCTATTCACTGGGCGACGGCCTGAGGCCGGGATGCCTGGCCGACGCCGGGGACCGGGGCCAGATAGAGGAGCTTGTTACACTGGGAGAGCTCCAGAGCAGAGCCTTCGCCGCCGGTGTTCAGACCATGATAGAAGGCCCGGGGCATGTACCCATGCACCAGGTCGCCGAGAACATGCGTATTCAGAAGAGTCTCTGCGGAGGGGCGCCCTTCTATGTGCTGGGGCCCATCGTAACCGACATAGCCCCGGGATACGACCACATAACCAGCGCCATCGGCGGCGCCCTGGCCGCCTGGCACGGAGCCGACTTCCTCTGCTATGTGACCCCCTCGGAACACCTCAGGCTGCCGGACATCGACGATGTGCGTGTGGGAGTGATAACCGCCAGGATAGCAGCCCATGCGGCGGACATCGCCAGGGGAACCCCGGGAGCCATGGAGAAAGACAACGCCATGGCCGACGCAAGGGCAGCCTTCGACTGGGAAACACAGTACTCCTGCGCCCTCGATCCGGTCACCGCCAGAAAATTCAGGAACGAGGCCCTGCCGGAGGACGGCGATGTGTGCTCCATGTGCGGCCACCTCTGCGCGCTGAAAACAAGCAGAAGGGCCATGGGCCAGGACAGGGAGAAGGGCTAGGCCTTCCTCACGATGTCGTCGGTGTAGTAGAGGGATGAAGGCACCACGGGGAACTCCACCCTTGTTCTGTAAACCACGAATTCGTCGGGGTCCCACCTGAGGCACTGGAACACATCCCCCAGCATTTCCGAGTATCTGGGAACAAGGGGGGTGTAGGCGCAACCTGTACCGGAACCGATAAGCATGGGCTTGATGTTCATTGGGATCTGGTCACGCTGGGAGCGGTACTCCAGGGCGCCTCCACGCTCGTAATAGTCGAAGAGCATGCATGCAGACGGGTTTCCCGCCATGGATTCCGCCATGGTCTCATGGAAGAAAAGGTCCAGTATGAGGTTCTGAACCGGTGTGTATATCTTTACGGAGACCTCGTGCTGCCTTTCGGAGGGATCCGGTTCCACGGGAAAGATGCCTCTGGAAACGGTTCCGGTGACGGTATCGATCAGGTTCGTGTTCCCCACCGGGCCGTCCTCAAGCTCGTAAACCGGGCCGCAGCTTTTCGAGGTGACCGCCTTCAGGGCCGGCAGGGGTTCGCTGCAGTACTTCTGAAGGAAGGGCACATTCTCCATCAGGTTGCATGAGGGACCGCGGTCGATGGTTTCAGTGAAGAACTGCTCGTCGTGGGATGTGCCGGTGAAGAAGCAGGGGGTGTCGATAACCCATTTCACACCGGGGCGGTTCCTCCTTATGTCGAAGAGACCCTTGACCTCCGCCACGTCAAGCATGCCTGGTGTGGCCGAGGGTCCGAAGAACCATGAATCCAGCTGGGTTTCCGCCTGAAGGCCCAGAAGATGGCTCTGGGCGTAGGAGGCCTGCTTCCTCAGTGTGTTGAAGGCCTGATCCCGGCCGTCCCTGGAGCTGGCCATGAGCATCATGTCCATGGACTGTCTGTCTCCGGAGTGTATGTCGATTATCTCGTAGAACTCCTCGACGGCCACCAGGGCGCTTTCAAGGAACTCCTTTTCCACTCCCCTGGCCCGGCAGCTTTTAATGAACCGTCCGAAGGAGTGCTTCCCGGGAACGAACTGCGCGGCGAAGAAAAGGTCGTCTTCATGTATGATCTTGTAGATCCGCCAGCCCAGCTTCTTGTCGAGGCCCAGCACCTGATAGACATCGTGGGGGCTGTCTATCCGTTCCGGCAGCTTGTTCACAACTATTCCGATGGCCTTGCGAAGACCGAGGATCGTTCGTGTAACATCCTCCTGAAAACGGGTTATACTGTTAGGCATGTTCCTCCAGTCTTATAAATACTAATCTTTGAATATCTGAAATGATTTGCTGCAGAGCAAGGAGCGTTGTCAGAATATACCGGCAAAAAGGTCGTCGCTGATGGTGGTCAGAACTCGCAGCTCCCTCTCCCCCCCGGCCAGGAAAAGCCTGTCCGCCGAGAGTATCTCCTTCATCCTGGTTCCGCCGGAGGTGAGCCTTCTTTTCAGCTCACCGGGGGAAACGACAGTTATGTGAAGCTTCCTGGCCGCCTCTTCCTCGAAGTCACCGGTGCACTTCACGATGTTGTCCATGGTGGTATCACCTATCACCATGAGGTTCACCGGGGAATCCACACCGGCGCGTCCGGTGGCGTAGTCGCCGTAGACGAAGGCCATTCCAATGGGATCGTCAGAGGCTTCGAGGCCGTTCCGGAGCAAGTCAAGCAGGCCGGTGGTTTTCGAGAAGATGGACCTGAGCTCACCGTATATGAGATTGCCGCTGTTCGCCCTGTAGTGAACCTGGTTGCCCACCGGCTCCCTTATGAGTATGCCAGCCCTGCAGAGCCTGGAGACTTCCCTCTGAACCGCTCCCCTTCCGCAGTCCAGAAGCCTGATAAGCTCCAGGAGGTAAAATGAACGGTGGGGGTTGAGGACGAAGGTTGCAAGGACCTTCCTCCTGACCTTGCCGAAAAGGCTTTCACCCATCAGCTCGTTGGGGTTATTACTCATATTGGGTACATTAGTACTTTAACAGGGTACGTCAATATCCCCGCTTCGTGTCAGCCTATGATGCCGTTCATCCTGCCCACGGTTACGAAGGCATCCACCGCCCTGTCGAGCTGCTCCCTGGTGTGTGCCGCGCTTAGCTGAACCCTTATCCGGGACTGACCTATGGCAACCACCGGATAGAAGAAGCCAATGGCGTAGACGCCGTGGTCGAGAAGGTCGTCGGCGAATTTCTGGGCAAGTACGGCGTCGTTCTCGTAGCCCCCGAACATGATGGGAACGATGGCGGTGCTGCCGGGAAAAACCTCGAAACCCGCCTCCTTTATCCGCCCACGGAAGTACTTCGCGTTATCGTGGACCCTGTCCCTGAAATCGGTGGTTCCCGTTATCATGTCCAGCACCTTGAGTGTGGCCCCTACCACCGCGGGACATACCGTGTTCGAGAACACATAGGGCCGTGACATCTGCCTCAGCCACTCCACTATTTCCCTGCGGCCGGAGGCGCAGCCCCCGCTTGCCCCTCCAAGGGCCTTGCCGAAGGTGGTGGTTATCACGTCAACCCTGCCCATCACACCGTGGTGCTCGTGGGTGCCCCTTCCGGTCCTGCCCATGTAGCCCGTTCCATGGCTGTCGTCCACCATGAGTATGGCGTCGTATCTGTCGCAGAGGTCGACTATTTCATCCAGCGGCGCGACATCGCCGTTCATGCTGAATACTCCATCGGTGGCAACCATGCGGTAGCGGCAGTTCTGAACCTCTTCGCTGCGGAGTATTGCCTCGAGGCCCGGCAGCTCCTTCCCGTCGAAGGTGTATGTTCCCGTGCCGGTGCTGTTGTGGCTGTATATGTATCTTTTTGCCTTGCAAAGCCTTACACCGGATATTATGGAGGCGTGGTTCAGCTGGTCGGCTATAATGGCGCTGTCGGCGTCGAGGAGGGGTTCGAATATCCCGGCGTTGGCGTCGTAGCAGGCGGCGTAGAGTATGGTGTCGTCGGTTCCAAGGAACTCAGAAACCCTCTCTTCCAGTTCCTTGTGGATGTCCTGGGTCCCGCAGATGAACCTCACGCTGGACAGGCCGTATCCCCTCGATGCCAGGGCTTCCCCGGCGGCCTGTACCACCCCGGGATGGGAGCTGAGGCCCAGATAGTTGTTGGCGCAGAAGTTGAGCACCCTGCCCCTCTTCCTTGTGACTATCTCGGTTCCCTGGGGTGAGGTTATGATCCTCTCCTCTTTGTAGAGACCTTCTTTTTTCCTGCTCTTTATCAGCTCGCTGATGTCGCCGTAGATCTTTTTTGACATTCCGGTTCCCTTCGGTATTCGGTTCTGCGGTTTACCGCGGATTCCTGATGGATCACAGCCCCGATTATAACAGTGCTGTAAAGGGTTCCGGGAAGATCACTGTCCCGGGGAGTATTCAGGCCAGATGTGTTTGTAAACCACATAGTTGTGGCTTACTATCTCCACATACTTCCGGGTTTCATTGAAGGTGATGAGGCTGTAGAACTCCTCCGCGGGCATACGGCCCCAGCCCCAGAGAAGGGCGTTGTGGGGACCTCCGTTGTATGCCGCCAGGGTTCCGGTGAGATCCCCGTTGAAATCCTCGGAATAAGAAGAGATGCAAGCTGTTCCGTACATTATGGATGTGGCGGGGTCGTAGAGTATGTCAGGGCTGTAGGCATGGCTGAAGCCCTGTTCAATGGCCACGTACTCCGATGTGCTGGGTATCATCTGTATCAGTCCCCTGGCGCCGGCGGTGGAGAAGCAGTTGGGCTGAAAAGCGCTCTCCTGCTTCATTATGGACCACAGCAGAAGGGGATCCATACCGTTCCGCCCGGTTTCGGAAAGGACCTCCTCCGGCCAGGCATCGGGGTATCTCAGGCGCCAGAGCTCAAGGGGCCGGTTCTCGTTCTCAAGGCTCCATATCCTCCAGGCCGCGGAGGGTCCCCGCTCCCAGACCCCGTGGCTGAGATAGTAAGGTGCCAGCCTGTACACATCTCCCACCTGCTCTTCTGCGGACCTGAAAAGATCCAGGGCCCATTTGCGGCAGCCCACGCTGTTAAGGAAAACGCCATCCAATGCGTCCTGCGGAGGCTCCGCTTCGGGCCTTCCGTTCCGGGCCATCCATACCGACAGAGGCTCATGGACATAGTGGGGCCGCCATGGGGGAAGGCCAAGGTATTCCCTGGCGAAGACCGCCGGGAGGCTTTCCGGCTTATCGGCGATCAGCCTTTCCAGTACACCCCTTCCGGAGTCGTCTCCGCCCTGGAGCTTGAGCACGCCGTACCAGTACCTTGAGGCGGGCCTGTAGACGCTCTGGGTCCACCGGGCGTTGAAATTGCCGAAGGCCTCGGTGGCCTCGGCGGTCCTGCCGGTGTTCATGAGGGACATGGCGATATGGAACTGGGCGTCGTCGGCGGTGCTGTTTCCCGGGTACCTGTCCAGGGTTTCCTGGAAATGGGGTATGGCCCTTTCCCAGTATCCGTTCTGGGCCAGGCTTATCCCCCTGTACCATGGAAGATTGCTTATCCGCCAGTGGTCAGGCCAATCGGCGCCGTACCTGTCAAGCTGCTCAAGGGCCTCTTCCACCCGCCCCAGGGCCGCCAGGTTCCTTCCCAGATAGATAAGGGCGTTCGGGGCGTCCTCCCCCCTGGGCCACCTGCGAAGGTAGAGCTCCAGAAGCTCCACCGCTTCCTGGTAGCGGCCAAGGCGGTCTCTGGTCCGGGCTCCGAGATAGACCCCGTGGGCCGGAGGGTTCGGGGAGTTCACCGCGATGTCGTGGACCTCGTTCCACAAGCCCCCCTCGTAGAATGGGTCGATGAGCTCCGCAGCCAGTGAGGGATCGGCCAGGACCGTGTCCCTTATTGCGGCATAGGCCGCCGCATGGACATCCCCAGCCGGCCAGAGCGTGAAGGAATGCAGAAGGTCGGGAATCCCCCGGTTTCCCCTGGCCATTCCCCTGTGGTGATAGAAACGGGACTTGAGTATGTCGTCGGATCCGCCCATTACGGTGTTCCAGATGGCTTCCTGTGATCCTGTGTCACCGGTTCCCAGGGCGGCGCGGTAGAGGCACAGAAGGCGGTCGTCGGAGGCTCTGCCCGGGGGCAGGTCCCGGGAGAATTCAAGGAATCGGAGGGCCAGCCCGGGGTTTTCGGTAACAAGGGACTCCGCGGCCATGAGGGCGAGATAAGCCGGAAGCCGGTAATCCCCGGCCTCAAGTCCGGGAAGGATATCTCCGGCCACACCGGGTCCCCCCAGGATCAAGGCCCTGTATGGAGCCCTCTCGTCCGGGGATTCAAGGAGTATCCGGGCAGCCGGGGCAAGTGTACCCTGGGATACACCCAGGGCCGCCTCGGCCAGGGCAAGCCTTGGCTCGCTTCCCGGATCAAGGAGCAGAGCCGCAGAGAGGTACTCCCCGGCGGCGGCGGCGGAATCACCGGCGGCCAGCAGGGTATCGGCGCGGAGGGAAGCCGTGAGGCTCTGCTCGGCGGCGGCGGGTTCCGGGACCACATCGGTGGAACAGCCCAGCCAGGCAGCCAGGACAATGGCGAAAAAGGCCGGGAAGAGCCTTTTCAACTATTCACCGCTCCGGTGGCCGTACTTTTCCAGCTCTTCCACTATCTCCGGATTGTCCGGAGCTGACTTCAGGGCGGTCTCCAGGAGCTCAACGGCCTCGTCGTGCTTCTCCAGGGCGGCCAGAGCCCTTGTATAGGCGATGGTGGTCTTCACCGAGGGATCACCGCTGAGTATGGTGCTCTTCAGGAATTCTATGGTTTCATCCGGTCGGTCGGTCTTCACCATTATCATTCCGAGACCGGAAATGGCCGGCTCCAGCTCCGGCGACTCCGCCAGTGCCTTTCTGAACCTCTCCTCCGCCGCCTTGAGGTCGCCGCCGGCGGCCAGGACATGGGCGGAGTTGCACAGAAGCTCCGGGTTTCCCGGGGCCAGCTCGAGGGCCTCGTTGAACAGCTCCCCTGCTTCGGTGTACTCACCCCTGCTGAAGTGGGAAACCGCCCGGGAATTCAGCTCGGTTACCCGGTCCTCCCGGGCCTTGTCGGCGAATCTGGAGGTCAGTTCCACCATCTGGCCGGTCATGTCGGTGTTCAGCTTGAGCCCCTTCTGAAGCTCCTCCTTCACCTCGGCAAGGGTTTCACCGGCCCGCTCAAGGGAAGCGTCGGCCTTCCCGAGCACCTCTTCGGTCTTTTCAGTGAGCCTGTCCATGGAGCCTGTGAACTCCACTCCCATTTCCTGAAGCTTGACGGGTATCTCCTTCACCGCAGTGACCAGCGCTTCACCGGAGGCTCCCACCGAATCGGTTATGGAGGCCACGAAGGCCCTGTCTTCAGCCGCCTTCTGTATGCTGTCCAGCTTCTCCCGAACCGGTTCGAACTCTTTGCCCATGCCCTCGAGGAGGGTCCCGGGAATGCTGCCCACCGAGGCGGTCACTTCTTCAATGAGGGGTTTCATCCCTTCGACGGGATCGATTCCGGCAACGGCGGTTCTCAGCTCTTCCAGCTTTTCCAGCACAGGGGTAAGATCGGTGGCGTATTCGCCGGGGTCCCGCCTGTCAGATGTGATGGCACCGTGGATGGAGTCCAGCTTCTCGAGTAGGGGCTGCACATCCATGGCTGACCCGCCGCCTTCAGGGGACGGAGTACCGGCGGAGAGCGCCTGGTGTATGGAGTCCAGCTTCTCGAGGAGGGGCTGAAGATCCTGTGGCGGGGGTGCCTGCTGTTCCGCCGGGGGTCTTTCCGCTGACAGCGCCTGATGGATAGAGTCGAGCCTTTCGAGCAAAGGCTGGGTATCCAGCCTGGGCTCGGGTCTTTCCTCCGAGAGCGCTGCCTGTATGCCGTCGAGTTTCTGGCCGAGGGTGTCAAGCTTGGTCCCCAGCCCCATGACAGCCCTGCCAAGCTCGATGAGCAGCTGTTCAGTGGTGTATTCAACGGGTTTTTCAGCCATGTTTTCCTCCAACTTTGCTTTATTTAGAAACTATAAGTTATCATTGCTAGTTTACTTCCAACAACACCCGTTCTGCCAGTTCTTTGAAGGTGATCCGGATGATTCTCAGAAAGCAGCCTTTTCGCCGCGGCGGCCTCCTTCGGTGCCCCCATGCACTCAAGGGCGTACTGGAGCCTTGCCAGGTATTCAGGCCGGGATGTTTCGGCGTAGGCCTTCCTCCAGACACCGCATGCCGCGGTGTGTTCACCGGCGTGCCAGAGGGCTTCGCCCCAGTTCATGGGGTTTTCCCTGGTTTCCTTCAGCGAAAGGGCCTGAACCGCCCTGCCGGAACGGATGAGGCCCTCCGGTGAACTGGAATCGGCATCCATTTCCGAGACCCGTGCCCTTACCCTGGCCAGGAAACCCGAGTCGCCCCTTGCCATGGCAAAGGCTTCGGAAACCCGGCGGGACATCAGGAGGAGGTCGATCACCTGGTCCACTGTGAGGGAGCCCTCTTCGCCGGCGGTGGGAAGGTACGAATCGACGATTTTCCCCGCCGCGGCGGCACTGGTGATCGAACCGGTCTTCAGAAGGTCCTGGGCCAGATGAAAGATGGCCTCCCGGGAGCCGCAGCGGAAGAGCATATCGGTAAGGGCCTCTATCTCCCCTTCGTTGCCATGTCCGATCCCCCCGGGGTAGAGGGCGTCGATGGATGACTCGGCGGTTTTCTCCGAGTTGCAGAGTTCAAGGAAATCCATTCTGTACCCGCTGTTCTCCAGGGCGTCACGGAGAAGTACCACGGAGCGGTCCTCACCAAGGCCGGAAAGGGTAACCCTTATGGAGTGGGCTTCCTCGGGGTGACCGGCGCTTCCGGCCAGGGCCTCGAGCTGGAGAAGGGCGCCGATGGCCTCCTGTTCCATCCATGCAGAATGGGCGTCGGAGATCATTTCAAGGGGGATCTCCACCCCCGGGGGCACCTCCACCGAGGCAAAGCCCGGGGCGGTTTTCGAAGCAAGGGCCAGAAGCATGTCGAGGATGGGGTTCCGGAAGCCCAGTGCGCTTATCCTTCCATGGAGGGCGGGTTCAATGCAGAGGGCCCGCATGAGGATGTCCGACGGGTCGTGACCTTCCAGGTGCCTGATGCCGAGCTCGGCGGAGAAGACCATGCCCCTGGGAAGATCGTTCTCCAGTGAGTATGAAGCACCGGCACTTACGATCTCCTCCATCAGTTCGGTATTGCCCTCGGCGGCGGTGCCGGCGGCTTCCATATAGCCCTGGGCATCCCCGGCCCGGAGCCTTGCCAGCGCCAGCACACCGTGTATCTCATGGGCTCCCGGAGCATCGAGGACCGCTTCCTCAAGGAAGTCGAGAACCCTTTTGTCTCCAAGGACAGGTTTCAGTGTCCGTGCCGCGGATTCTGTGTCGCCTATCTTGATCTCCGCCCTTGCCAGGGCGATGGCACCCAGGGGAGACCCGGTCTCCCTGAGGGTAAGGGATGACAGAACGGTTTTTGCCAGTGAGGCGGTGCTTTCCCCGGAGGCCGCCATGGACAGGTGTTCCACCGCCTGGTGTATGTCCCCGGCTGCGGCCATTGAACAGCCCTGGACCAGATTCGATATGTCGGCGTTTTCGGTACTCTGCCCCTTGACCGCGGCGGCGGCTGTGCCGGGTTTTCCGGTCTCTATGAAATATCTCATTCTGAAAAGAATGGTTTCCTCCGGTGTCTTCAGAAGGATCTCTCCGGCGAGGTCGTCCATCCATTCCTCGGAGCCCGAGGCGGCAAGCAGGGGAAGAAGCTTCGCCACCACATCGCCCCGGTGGTTCCTGTTAAGCTCGCTGAAGAGCTTGCCCGGTTTCATGGCGGATACCGAGGAGAAGGGAAGGGATGACACCAGACCGGTTATCCTCTCCACCAGACCCGGCGAAGCCATGGCTGCGGTGAGGTTCTCGGCGCTTCCCCCGGGTTCCCCGTTGCTTATCTTTGCCCCGGCGACCACCAGTTCACCCTCGGGTGAGGACGGAGTGAAGCCGGACTGAAGGATCTCGGCGCTTCTGTTCCTGTAAACACCGCTGTCAAAGATCGCCAGACAGCCCTCGCTGGTAACGGGTTCTCCGGAGATCAGCAGCTCCAGCCAGTCGGAGGCGGCCTCGGAGCCCCTGCCGTTGGAAGCTCCCGAGGCGGCCCTGAGCCTTCTCAGTTCGGTGTGCTCCGCCATTAGATGATCGAAATCGGAAAGCACGGAGACTATGTCCTGCTTGGACTTGACATCGGTGCGGGAGGCAAGGTGCTTCAGTGTGGCCCCGGCCTCTCCTCCCCTTTCCAGGACCAGGAGGACCACGGCAAGAAGGGTCAGCACCGCGGCGCTGGTCCGCTCACGCTTCAGAAGCAGCTGCAGCTTTTCAAGGACCCATTCCGGGGAACTGCCCACGCTTAGCGAGAGAACCTTCACCGCCTCTTCCACGGAACCCTTTTCCACCAGGAATTCGCCCAGTCTTCCCGTGACGAGACCCTCGCGGTCGATGCCGCTTTCTATGAAGTTCCTGCATATGTCAACCACGGGCGAATCGGCCACATCGGGGCACTCGAATGCCCTGTCCACGGAGTCCAGCGCCTGGGTGTGCTCACCCCTGGCAAGCCTCAGCCTGGCCTGGAGAAGGTGGGCCCTGGCCGAGGACTGGGCGCTGAGTACGGTTCCCGTAACCGCCTGTTCCATCAGGGAGGAATCCCTGTTGGAGTCGATGAGGGGGTCGAGGATGAGGCAGGCGTCGTTCACCCTTCCGGCCCTGCTCATGAGCCTTGCCATGGATACCTTCGCCCTGGGTGTGGCGTCGTGGGGCACAAGTTCCTTTTCAACAAGGGAAACCGCCCTGTTCAGTACATCGGTTTCCGCCTCGTAAAGGCTGGGAAGCTCGGCTATTGCCCTTTCCCTGTCCCCTATGGCGGTGAGGACCATTATCCTCTTCAGGTTCACATCCATATCGCTTCCGCCGGTTCTGGAGGCTATCCACCCGCTGAGCCTGGAGAGGCTCTCCTCGGGGAAGCTGCACCTTTCCGCGGCGTCCACCAGTATGTCCATTGCCGCTGAGGGGTCGCCCCTGTGAAGGGTAATCATGGACCAGGCCAGGATCCTGTCGATCCCGGCGCCGAGTTCCCTTCCCCTGACCCCGTTCAGTGCCTGGGCCGATGACTGAACCGAATCGGCGAACCTGTTCACCGTTACCCTTTCGGTTCTTCCCAGAACATCCATGAGTCCGTTGAAATCCCTCTGATGGAGCCTGGTCTTCCATATGACCCTGAGAAGCTCGAAGGAGCGGGGGAACTGGGTCTGCTTCTCCTCGAGAAGCCTTGTGATGGACATCCTGAGGTCGGAGTGGGTCTTTACTATCTTCTCACCAATCCTGCCGCCGAGGTCGGGGTGGCCGATATCCATGAGGAAGGGCACCAGCTTCGCCGCCACATCGTGGTCCTCGAGAAGGGTGTCCAGCTCTTCCTCGACCATGACAGCGGCCTGGTCGACCATATCTCCCGATGCCAGATCCTGTACTTTCTTGAATGTTCTCTGCGCCTTTGATCCAAAAAGAAACGACATGACACCTACTCCGGTTTGATTATCAGGGTTTCACCGATGGACAGCCCTGATGAGTCCCTGTTGTTAAGCTCCTTTATCTGATCCACGGAAACGCCGTAGGTCACCGCGAGGTCCCACATGGTATCCCCCGGGGCAACGGTGTGGGTCACCGTTTCCGGTGCCCTCACTATCTCTACCTGGGATGCTCCCTCGGGGGGAATGCCCCTGAGAAGCAGTTTCTGGCCCGGGTATATCACCGAGGAGGTGGACATATCGTTCCAGCCGGCCACCTCCCTCGAGGATACACCGATCGAAGCACCGATGCCACCCATGGTGTCGCCCGATCTTACTGTGTACTCATAAAAACCGGCACGCTGGGCAGCGGCGGAATTCACCGGTACCCTGCCGCTTTCCGGTATGTACATGTATTCACCTGGAGGGGGCAAAACGCCGTTGTTGGCGTTCCTGAGATCGGACTCGGTGACCCCCAGGGCAGCCGCCACCGACCCCCAGCCGTCGCCGTGCCTTACCAGATAGTCCCTCCTGTTTATGGTCCAGGCGGCCTGGAACGCCAGGGAAGCCCTGGGTGTGGGAACCACCACCTCCCAGTTCCTCTGGCCCACCGGTGTTTTCTCCCGGAGGAAGCCGCGGTTGTACCGGGCAATGGTCTCCGGGGGAATGCCGGCCTCGGCGGCGAGAATCCTTAGATCGAGCCCCGGGGGCACCAGCACCGCGGAAAGCTCGGGGACATCCCGCTGGCGGCCCCTGAGGGCCTCGAGGGCGGCGGAGTACCTTGGAACGAAGGCATCGGTCTCACCGGGAAGGTCGATCTGGCCGTATTCCCTCCGGGAGGCGGAAGAGAGGGCCCGCTGAACCACCCCCTCGCCGCAGTTGTAGGCGGCAAGGGCCAGGTGCCAGTCGTTGAAGAGGCGGTTCAGATAGGTCAGGTATTCGGATGCGGTGCGTGTGGAGGCCGTCCAGGAATACCTTTCATCCACTTCGTCGGTCATGTTCATGTTGAAATGTCTTGCGGTGCCGCTCATGAACTGCCACGGCCCGGCGGCGCCCACCCTGGAGTAGTCGCCTATGTAGTAGCTGCTCTCCACCCAGGGCAGGGCGGAAAGCTCGAAGGGCGCCCCCTGGCTTTTCAGAATGGCCTCGAGAAGCCTTATAATCCCCGGGTCCGCCGGGCAGGCATCGGGGCTGTAGGACAGGTCACTGAGGTGGGGCGAGTGGAGGGGCATCCGGTGGCAGACCTGGCCTCCGGAAACCCCGTGAAACACATCCACCGACGGCTGAAGAGCTCTCTCCATGGGACTTTGAACCTGGGGCGCGTCAACGGATGCCGTTCCCGCCGCCCCTCCGCCCCGGTGGAGCCTGGTGCCGGAACAGCCGGCAAGGAGCAATATTACGGCAAAAGCGCACAACACTGCAGAATGGATACAGAAGGGGGCCAGGGAATGATAAAGGTGGGAATTGCCGGTGCGACCGGTCTTGTGGGGCAGGAAATGCTGTCCGTTCTTCAGAAGAGCAACCTTTCTTTCAGCGGCGTCAAACTGTTCGCCTCCGGGGATAGCACGGGAAAAATACTCAATTTCAGGGGCTCTGCCCTTCCTGTTGAAATAATAAAAAAAACCTCCATGGAAAAGGGTATGTTCATACTGGGGGCAACCTCACCGGATATCGCCCGTCAATGGGTTCCAGACGCCCTGTCCCAGGGAGCTCTGGTAATAGACAACTCGTCGGCGTACAGAATGGACGAAGGGGTGCCGCTGGTGGTGCCCCAGGTGAACCCCGGGGCCATCGGGAAGGATCACCGCCTGATAGCCAATCCGAACTGCTCCACCATTCAGCTGGTAATGGCCCTTGCCCCGCTTCTCAGGCTGTCACCGGCGGAGTGGGTGTCGGTTTCCACTTATCAGTCGGTTTCCGGGGCCGGGGGAAGCGGGATCGAAGCCCTCCTTGAGCAGGAGGGACAGGGGCCCAGGCCCGGTGGCTTCCACAGGAACGTGATCTGCGAGATAGGGGAACCGGATGATACGGGCTACACCCCCGAGGAGATGAAACTGGTTCACGAAACCTCGAAAATACTGGGCCGCAGCCTTCCGGTCTTCCCCGCCTGTGCCAGGGTGCCGGTCTCGGTGGGTCACACCGAGTCGGTAACGGTGAAGTTCACCGGGCCGGTGACCGCCGCCGAGGCTTCCCGGGCCCTTATGGCATTTCCAGGTGTGGTAACCGCCCCCCTGGGCCGTGAACCCCTCACCGCCGCGGGAACCGACGACACCTTCGTGGGCCGGATAAGGAATCACCCCGGAGATCCCACCGTGCTTCAGTTCTGGGTAACCGCCGACAACGTCCGGAAGGGCGCCGCACTGAACGCCGTTCAGATACTCGAGCTTCTGGCGGCCCGTGGCTGATACACAAGGGCCCCGGCGGAACCGGGGCCCAGCGGATGTTTCCTCAGGTCCTAGAGATCGAGATCGGAGTCGTCGAGGAGGTCGAAGTCGTCTTCCAGTGATTCCTCTTCGTCGAGGGCGGCGCCGCAGTCTTCGCAGAAGAGCTTCTGGGGAGGGTTCACATGACCGCATGCCGGGCACTCTACGGTGTCGTCGTCGGTGGAACCTTCATCGAGGCTGATGTCTTCGTCGAGTTCAAGTTCGTCGAGGCTGTCGCCGGTCTCCTCGGCGGGGGCGGTGGCCCTGGCGGCGGCCGCTTTGCCTGCGGTGGCGTCTTCCACGTCGCGGAGGACCTTCTTCATGTCGCCGAGTTCGCTGCGGTAGCCGTCGAGTTCGTCCGCCGTGCTGTTCCTGGCTCCGGTGGCGTCGTCGAGTTCCTTCTGGAACTTGGGATCGTTCTCGTCGTGCTCGCGGAGCTTTGCCCTGATCTGGAGCTCCTCGACCAGATCCGATTCGCTCTGGTGTTTCTTCTCGAGCTCGTTGATCTTGGAGGTGAGGTCGTTGACCTTGTCTTCAAGTGAGCCCTTTTCAGCACCCAGATTGTTCAGCACTTCGTTCAGCTGGCTGTCGTAGTCGGCTTTGATCCTGGAATAAACCCTCTGGTTGGTCTCCCCCTTCATGGATTCAAGGTTAGCCAGCCTCTCGGCCAGTTCGTTCCTTCTTCCAAGGAGATCCTGAATCTTCCTTTCGAGCGCCATTACCCCTCCATTCCAAAGAGCTTTTTTTCTAGCGGTTATAATGCATTGGGTTATTTTTCTTCATTAACAGCCTGTTGTCAAGGTTAGAACAACGGAGCCTATGGCGACCAGGGGGTCCCCTCCGGTTTTCAGCTGATGGTCAGCAAAGGCGAAAGCTTCTAGCATGGAAGCACTTGCATGGTTCTTACCCGCCCTGGCCAGCCCTTCGACATTCTTCCATCTGAACTGTGGAATTCCCATCTTTTCCGCCACTGCCTTCGGCGGTATCCCGTTTTTCAGCAATTCCCCCGCCCCGGAGACCTGTTTCCACTGGCTGTAGAACAGAGCCAGCAGTCTGATCGGTTCCTCACCGGAGGCAAGGAGCAGCGAGAGGGATGTCATGGCTTTCCCCTTTTCCCCGGACAGTATTTCCTCGCAGAACTGGAAGGCGCTGGTTTCCCGCACCCCCTTCACCGCGGCGTAAACGTCGGCCCCGGAGGCCTTCTTTCCCCTGCCGTGGAAAAGCGCCACCCTGGAAACCACTTCATGAAGCCGCTGAAGCTTCCCCGCTGCGATGGCCTCGGCGGCCTGTCCGCCGTCCCTGGTGAAGCTTATCCCCTCTTCAGCGGCCAGCCTCTTCGTCCAGAGCCACATGGCGTTGGGGAAGGGATCCCAGCAGGTGAAACCCGTTCCCGCGGCTTCCAGTGCCCTGATGAGCACAGTGGAGGGTTTCCTGCCGGCGGTCCGGGCATAGAGTATGTGCTGGGAACCGGCTTCCACCGCAGCCTTCAGGTCTTCCCTGTCCCTTTTGGAAAGCTTGTCGACATCGTTGATTATGATCAGTTTTCCCGGGCTGAACAGGGATCCCTCGGTGAACAGGGCCCTCAGGTTTACCTCGGTCATGTCCTCCGGGGTGAGCCTTGCCACATCCAGGCCCAGTTCCCCGGCCCGTTCCCTGAGGATAGAGAGCAGCCTTGATGACTGGAAGTACTCTTCGCCGGAAAGAAGGAAAACCTCCCCCGGGGATGCCCCGGCCATCCTTCTTTCCATGTCCTCGAAATTCCTGACTATCAAATCCGGATACCCTTCGGCTATTGCCCCGTCCCCGGGGTTTTGCTTATTTTCCTGCCTCAAATTAACAGAGGAGAACTGTGATGCTAGTCTGGTTCAGAAACAATGCAAAGATATTCCTTATCGTCATCGTTGTCATCTTCGTGGGAATGATATTCCTCGAATGGGGACGGGGTGGCGTGGACAGGGCGCAGGCTGACAAAATGCTGATGGGAACGGTGAACGGCCAGGGGATCGATCCCGCCCAGTTCGACATGGCCCGTCAGGAGATATACGGGAACATGGAGAACCAGATGGCCGGCATGGGCTACCCCAACGCCGAAAGCCAGCTTGCCCTTATGTACAACGACATCAACGAAGCGGCTTTCGACCTGGTCATCGACCGCACGCTGCAGAATGATTACCTTGAGATGCTGGGCTGGGACCCTGTAAAAATGTCCATGGCCGAGGAGCTCCTGGTGGCCCAGCTCCGGCTGATGGGCATACAGGACCCCCAGGGGTACATCGCTGATTACAGGAACGACCCGAACTTCGCAGGCACCCTCCAGCAGGTGGCCTACTCAGCGGACAGGGCAATGTTCAGCTCGGCGGTCTCCCTGGAGAACATGATCTCCGCCGAGGAACTGGAGTTCATGCTGAATGACGCCATGACCTCCGTATCCGCCCGCTATGTCCCCTTCAGGGCCTCTCCGCCCCTTCCCTCGGTGGAGGAGCTGGAAACATTCTATGTGGAGAACCCGGAACTCTTCCGGAGAACCGCAGGCGCCACCATCCGCTACGCCACCTACATGATCCAGCCCGGCGAGGAAGACCTCGCCCTCACCATGGGCATGGTGGACTCGCTGGCCATCTCAGGCGGCGGAATGCCCGACACAATGAGCATCATAAGGGAACAGCTGGAGACCATCACGGGATGGAGCGTGGACATGTCCCCCGGGGATGTCTCCCGGCCATTCACCGCGGCATCCCTGGCCAACGCCGGCATTCAGGCCTGTCATTCCATCGAGCTGCTGGATGTCAGCGCATCCGACGACACCTCCGGCGCCGGTGACACCCTTGTCATCGTCCACTGGGAGGTTCCCCTTTTCCCCGGCAGGAACACCCTCAGAGAGGCTTTCTGGGATCTCGACGCCGCCATGGAGGAAATACTGGCCCGTGAGGTGCCCGCCTACGGGAACTATCAGCTCGTTGATTTCGGCGAGATGGTGATCGACGGGAACACCGTGCCCTCCGAGAACATCCCCCAGCCACTTGTTTCCTTCGCCACCGACACCATCTGGGCAAGCACCATGGGACCGGTGTTCTACATCCCCAGCTTCTCCGGAAGCTATCCCGCCCTCATGCTTGCGGAAAAGACAGAGGAAATAGAGGGTGGAACCATTTCCCTCGAGGAAGCCCTCGACTCCAATCTTGCCCTGACCCTCTACTACTCCAGCCTCCAGGAAGAGGCGGCACTGGCCATGGCATCGGAAGCAGCCGGGGAGATCGCCGCCTCGGGCATCGGTCTCTCCGAGTGGGCCCGCTCCGATTCCCTGGAGGTTTTCGAGACCCAGCCCTTCACGCCCATTGCCGTCAGGCAGTGGTCCTCCTCCGCCGAGGGGGCCTATAGAGGCTTCCTGGGCTGCGAAGGTCTTGCCAACGCCGCCCTCACCAGCCCGGAATTCACCGTGACAGGCCCTTTCACCAACAACGGTGTGGCCTATCTGGCGGAGATCACCTCCCGGACCGATCCCCAGATCCCCGAGGAAAGATCGAGGCTGACGGGCTTCTATCTCTCCATGCAGAGCAGCCACAACTCCCTCTACACCGGCAGGCTCATGGAGAGCATGAGGAACAGCGCGGACATAGTGGACTCCAGGGAACAGTACTACAGCACCATGGATTCCCTCCGGGCGGACTACGCAGCCCGACAGGCCGCCCTGGAGGAATAGGGATCTTTCACAAAGGCCCCGCCCCTACAGGCGGGGCTTTTTTATGAGCAGATACAGGAAGAATGGCCCCCCGAGAAGGGAAAGAATTACGCCTATGGGAAGCTCCCCCGGGGAGATGACCGTACGTGAGAATATGTCCGCCCAGATCATGAGCACCGCGCCGCCAAGGGCGGAAAGGGGCAGAAGCCTCCTGTAGTCGCCACCTGTGAGCCGCCTGATGATGTGGGGTACCATGAGCCCCACGAAGCCCACCGGCCCCACGGCGCCCACGGTGCCCCCGGCAAGCACAGCCGAGGACAGAAGAAGGATGAACCTCTCCCTGGATGTGTTCACCCCCCGGGACTCAGCCATGTCCGTCCCGGCAAGGAACTGGTTCAGTGTCCCGGTCCGGAGCACCGGCACCGCCATCCCCGCGGCGAAGAATGGGAGCAGGAAGAGTATCCTGCCGTAGCCCGCCACAGCCAGATCGCCCATGAGCCACCTGACTATCTCCACCAGCCTGGAGGCCGGGCTCATGTACTCGATGAGAAGCAGCACCGAAGCACCCAGAAGGTTCACTGTGACCCCGGCGAGTATGAGGCCTGAGTCGTCCCTTCTGCTCCTTCCCGCAAGGAACCAGGTCAGCCCGGCGGCGGCCATCGCCCCGGCGGTCCCGCAGAGGTACACCAGGAAAACCGGCATGGCGACCCCGGATAGAATTATGAACCCCGCGGTGACTCCGGCGCCGGCGCTGATGCCCAGGGTATAGGGTGTGGCAAGGGGATTCCTGAGAATGGCCTGAAGAACGCAGCCGGAGACCGCCAGGGAAGCCCCGGCGGTGATGGCCAGAAGCACCCTGGGGATCCTCAGTTCCCGGATTATGAGCCAGGAAGCCCTTATCCCCGCGGGACCCGCCGCCAGGGAAAGCACCACCCCCGCCGCTAGAAGGATCAGCAGCACGGCGAGGGTCCTGCCTACCCTTCTTCCGCCGGGCATACGACCCACCCCTTCCCGTGGCTGTTCTTTATCATCTTCAGAGGGGTCCTGTAGACATCGGATAGAATGTCATCACCTGAGAAAACATCCCCGGGTTCACCGAAAACCACCGGGCGGCCCCGGGAGAGGAGGAGTATCCTGCTGAAATAGCCCGCAGCCATTCCAATCCTGTGTGTGGTGGCTATCACTATCCTTCCGCCGGCGGCAAGCTGGGAAAGGACCCTCCACAGATGAACCGCGTGTCCGTAATCCAGAGAGGACGCCGGTTCGTCGAGGAGGATAACCGGGGTTTCCTGGGCCAGGACCGCCGCCAGGTTCACCAGACGGAACTCTCCCCCTGATATCCTGTCCACATACTTGTCTGCCAGGTGAAGTGCCTCAACCATCTCCAGGGCCCTGAGGGCTGCCTCCCTGTCCTCCCTGGAGTCGAATGACCAGGGATCCCTGTGGGGATACCTTCCGAGAAGGACGGTCTCCAGCCCGGTGAGACCCGCCGGAACCGGAGGCGACTGGGGCAGGTATCCCACGCTGAGGGCCTTTTCCCGTTTTGCCATGCCGCCCAGGGGCACTGAATCCAGTGTGGCGGTCCCGGAGGATACCATTCCCGGAAAACCCATCAGCCCCTTCAGAAGTGTGCTTTTTCCGCTGCCGTTGGGGCCTATCACAGCGGTCACTGAACCCCCGGCGAGTTTCATGGAAACCCCCCGGACGAATCCCGGAGTTCCGGTGTAGCCCGCTTCGAAATCGGATATGTTCAGTTCAGACAGTTTCTCATCTCCCTCACAAGGACAGGCAGTCTTGCCCCTGGAATGAGCACATGGTCCCCGGTGAGCACGCAGAGCCCTTCCGGATCAAGTCCGTTCCTCTCCCACATTCCGGCTATCCTCTCAGGAACCCCGTCGGGTGCCAGAACGATAACCCTGTCCGGAGCGAGGGAAAGGATCCCCTCCACGGAAACAGAGGGATAGCTCCCCGTTCCCGGAGCGGCCAGCTCGAAACCGGCGCCGGTGATAATATCGGCGAAATAGGTCCCGTCGCCGGCGAGGGTTATGGCGCCGTCCTCCTCCAGGTGTATCACTATCATTACCCTGAGGGGGTTCACCGGGCATATGTCCCCCAGGGAATCCAGGGCGCCGGCCAGCTCCCCGGTGAAACCGGTCAGGTCGGCGTCTTCGTAGAGCCGGGTAATGGTTTCGCAGGACTGATGTATGTCATCCAGCGTGTCGAAGGAATATGTGTACAGGGGAATGGAAAGCCTTTCCGCCAGGGAGGACAGTGAAGGGTTGCTTCCCACCACATGGATGGAGGTGGGATCGAGGTCGGTGATGGCCTCGAGGGAAGGACACATGAAGTCCCCTGCCCGGGGAACGCCGGCCAGTTCATCCGGCCAGATGGAATGCCTGTCCAGAGCCGCCAGTCGATCGGCTATCCCCGCTTCGTAGAAGAGTTCGGTGAGGGAAGGGCCGAATACCACCAGGGCGGTGTCAGGACCGACCCCGACGGTTCCGTCAGCCCCCCCGCAGCCAGTCAGTAAGACGGTAGCCGCAGAAAGAATCACGAAGAAGCCTGATGGCGGATTTCTCAATCTGTCGAGTCCTTTCTATGGAAAGCCCCAGAACACTCGATATGTCCGACAGTGTCCTTGCTTCTCCATCGAGGAGGCCGTATCTCATTACGAGAACGAACTTTGAGCGTTTGTCAAGACGGGAAATGGCCTCCTCCAGCACCATGCGGAGATCGGTTTCCTCCGGTGAGGGGCCCCTGTCCGGTATGCGCTCGGAAAGGGGGATACCGGTATCTCCGGAGGGTTCGTGGAAGGGAAGGACGCTCTCCGAGAGGCTGAGAAGGATCGGCCAGTCCACGCTGCCGCCGGTCTCCTCCTCTATCTCCGCCGGGAGGGGGTATCTTCCATGGGCGGCGGCGAAGGAATCTATTGTCTCCCTGAGGTAGATGGTCTTCTTCACCGCGTGGGAGGGAAGCCTGACCAGCCTCTGCTGCCTTTCCTTTGCCAGGAGGACACGCTTCCTTATCCGCATTATCGCATAGGCGAGGAAACCCCTGTCCCCTGCGAAATCGAACCTCCTCACAGCGTCGAGAAGCCCCTCGCAGCCCTCCTGGATGAAGTCCATCTCCTCCATGGCGCCCATATAGCCGGCGGAATACCTTCTCACAACCATGAGGACCAGCCTCAGGTTGCCCTCTATCAGCTCCTCCTCGGCGTCGAGGAGGCTATCTATGCACCTTGTGGCCCTCTGCCTCACATCGCCGTCGGGGACCCCTTCGAGTTTCCTGTGTATCTCCCTCTGGACCTCGGTCCAGTTGCGAAGGGCAACAACTTCCTCCGGAATCTCCAGCAGCTCGATGAGGGTTTCCCTGGACCTTCTTATGGAATCGGACAGCTCGGCCCTTCTGGACCGCCCGGGAACCTTCCTGGAATCAACCATGGATACGAAGCCCTTCTTTGCCGTTCCCCGGGCTGCCCTGTCAGCGGTCATGGAAACCGCCGAAGTCGTTCAGCTCCTCCAGTATGACAGCCCTTTCCCCGGGCCCGGCATTCTGCAGACGGCTGATAAGCTCCCTCCTGCGGGGTTTTTCCCTTCTGTTCTTCTCGATGGTCCTTTTAAGCCTCTGCACATCGTTGCTTGTGACTGAATCCAGTGAACCGGAGATGTCGGCGCAGAGGCCTGAAATGGAATCCTCCAGTTCGCCGAAGACCAGTGTGGAGTAGCCCATGTCCAGCTGACGCCTGAGTTCCTTCAGTATTGCTTCGCCCATGGGGGAGCTCATGTCCCCGGGATGAAGGAAACGGATGAGGTCCCGGTCCAGTCTTCCCCCGGCGGTGGCCGCCCGGAGCACCGCCCTGTCCCCGGGGGAAAGCTCATCCGGGTGCTGTCTGCGCAGGGGGGCTTTACCCGGCCGCAAATCCTCCGACGCCTTGAGAAGCGCCGTTCTTGAATAACCGGTGTACTCTTCAACCTTCCGCCTGAGGTCTTCCTCAACAAGAGGGTCGGTGGCGGCTGAGGCCACCTGGAGCATTCGTCTGGCGGTTCTGGACCTGGCCGCCCCCTCAAGGGGTCTGCCATTCATGAGGGAAATGCAGAAGGAGATAGGGTCAAGGGGGTTCTCGAGGAGCTTTTCGAACTGGTCCGGGCCATTTTCCCTCACGAAGTCATCGGGGTCGCAGCCCGGGGGCAGTTTGATCAGCCTTGGATAGCCCTTCTGGGACAGAACGGTTTCCGCCGCCTTCACCGCTGCTTTGCTTCCGGCGCCGTCGCCGTCGTAGCATATGAGAACGGAGTCCGCCATCCCGGTGAGGTTCCTGGCCTGCTTTTCCGTGAGGGCGGTTCCGCTTGTTGCCACTGTTTCCCCGAATCCGCAGGCGAGAAGCCTTGCGTGGTCGAAGTACCCCTCGACGAGTATCACCCTTCCCTGGGCCCTTGCGTGTTTCTGGGCCCTGGCGTATCCGTAAAGGAAACTTCCCTTACTGTAGACATCGGTTTCCGGGCCGTTGAGGTACTTGGGGTTGGAGTCGTCGAGGGCCCTTGCCCCGAAGGACACTATCCTTCCCCTGCGGTCGTGGATGGGGAATGTAAGGCGGTTCCTGAACCGGTCGTAGTGGCGGTCTGTGCCGCTGCGCACCACCCCGGCCTCCTCCATTGCGGACACGGAGTAACCCCGTGACCTCAGGTGGGAAAGAAGGGTGTTCCCGCCGGGGGCATAGCCGATGCCTATGCGAAGCAGGTTCTCGTTTATGCCCCTTTTCTCCAGATAGGCTCTGGCTTCCCTGCCCCCGGGACCGGTGAAGGATGCCGCGAAGAACTCCTGCACCGCCTCCAGAAGGCTGTATATGCCTGATTTCCGTTTCAGGGCGCCGGATGCGTCTCCGGTGAGCTTCAGGGAAATGCCGTTCTCATCAGCCAGTTCCTCGATCACCTCGAGGAATGTGAGGTTCCTGATCTTCATGAGGAAACTGATCACATCGCCGCCCTCGTTGCAGCCATAGCACTTCCACATGTTCCGGGAGGGGCTCACGTTGAAGCTGGGGGTCTTTTCCTTGTGGAAGGGGCAGAGGCCGACCCAGTTGCTTCCGCTTTTCTTCAGCTCCACATGGCGGCCGATGGTGTCGACTATGTCAACGCGGTCCTTGAGAAGCTCCACATCAACGGGATTATAGGCCATCACTACCCCCTTATAAGTACCACCGACGCCCCGGTTCCGCCCTCTTCAGGGGGAGCAATCGAGACCGAGCGCACCCTTCTGTCGTGCCTCAGCCATTCCGTTACTCCCCGCATCAGCCTTCCCCTGCCGTGAACCACCCTCAGTCTTCTGAGGCCCAGGGCGGTGCAGTTGTCCAGCTTTATATCAAGCTCCGCCACCGCCTCGTCAACCGTCAGACCTATCAGCATGGCCTCGGGACTCTCCTCTATCGGGGCGTATTCCGATGTGCCCGTTGTCCTTTCAGGACCGGGCTCCACCCGGGTGAGTTCTGTAAGGTCCTTCTTCATCAGCACGGCACCCATCCTTACCATGGCGGTGGAGCGGCTGAGATTTTCCACGGTTCCCGTTTCCGTCCAGCCCCTTACAGTTACCGTGTCTCCCCGCTGAAGGCCGCCGGGGGCCGGAGGGGGCGAATCGCCACTGGTTTCCTCCCGGGAGACCGACTCCCTCCTGGCAAGGTCGCTGAGCATCCGTCTTGCCCTCAGTCGCCGGTCCTTCTCCGGGGCGTTGGCCATGGTGGTGAGCAGGCTGTCCGCCTCGGACTGTATTTTCCTCAGCTTCTCCTCCTTCTCCTCGGTGGCCTTCCTGGTTGCCTCCGCCAGGTGGTTCTTCTCCCGGCCGAGCTGTTCCTCCAGTGTCTTTCTGCTCTCCTCAGCCCTGGTCCGTTCAAGGGACAGGGCCTTGATCTCAGCCCTGCGCTCCTCCTGCAGTTCCCTCAGGCTGGCCACCAGACTGTCCAGGCTGAAGGAGTCACCGGCGAGCTCCGAGGCCTCGTTCAGAAGGTCCCGGGGAAATCCGGCAATGGCGGCGGCCTCAAGGGTGCACGAAGCGCCGGGGAGGTCGGGAATGAACCTGAATCCCGGGGTGAGTGTCTCCGGGTTGAAGGACATGGAGCCGTTGATGAAACCCGGGTGATCCATGGCAAGCAGCTTCAGCTGCCCCATGTGGGTGCTCACTATGGACCTCACTCCCGCCTCCGCCGTTCGCCTGAGGAACACCGAGGCCAGGGCGGCGCCGGTGGAGGGGTCGGTTCCCGCGGCGGGTTCATCAACGATGGCCAGTGTTTCATTGCCGCCCTTCTCCAGTATCTCCATCTGTTCCGAAAGCCTTGCGGAATATGTGCTCAGGTGCATGGCTATGGACTGATTGTCCCCCATGGAAACAAGTATGCTGCTGAAGAACGGAATGGAGGAGGAGGGCCGCACATGGGCGCCAAGCCCTGCCCTGGAACACACGGAAGCCAGCGCCAGGGCCTTGAGAAGAACGCTCTTGCCCCCGGCGTTGGGGCCGCTGACCACCAGCACCTTCCAGGTGTCGGGAAGGGTAACATCGCTGCGGACAGCGGTTTCCACAGGAAGCAGGGGATGGGCCAGCCCCCTGAGGTCGACGGGACCCTCGTCGGGAAACGCGGTGTTCCACTCCCTGTGGTATCTGGCCCTGGCATAAATGTGGTCGAGCCGGGTGAAGATATCAATGCCCTTTTTTATCGGTTCCAGCCGGTTCCTGACCACCAGGGTTATCTCCCTGAGTATGCGCCTTCGTTCCTGCTCAAGGTCGAAAACCGCCTCCTGGACCTCGTTGCCCGCCTCCACGAGCTCGGAGGGCTCTATGAAAAGGGTTGCGCCGCTCTCGGACCTGTCATGGATAAGTCCCTTCACCGAACCCCTTCTGGCGGCGGAGACCGGGATCACATGCCTTCCGGAACGAACCGTGGGGGGGGCGTCCCTGAGTATCCCGGTCCCAGCGTACTTCGCGCAGATGGAGGAAAGCCGGGAGGCAAGTGAGGACCTGAGTGAATCTATCCTTCTCGAAAGCCGCTTCAGTTCCGGTGACGCCGAGGGGGAAAGCTCTCCGTCCGGTGTGGTGATCCGCAGCAGCCGCTCCGCCAGGTCGCCGAGGTCGGGAAGTGCTTCGGTGTACTCATGGAGGATCCCGGGAAGGTCATCCCTTACCGCGGCGGTAGCGGAGGCGAACCGCTCCATGCTGAGCAGGGCTTCGCCGGTTCCCCGAAGGAGGAATGGCTCAAGGGCGAGGGCTCCATTTTCCAGATCGGTTACAGAGGTGATAATGGGCTCAAGGCCGGACACCCCGGGCTCGATGGACAGCTCCAGCAGCCGGGCCCCGTGGAGGGTTTCCAGTCTGAGGACCTCGGAGCCTTCCCTGCTGGAGGCCGGCTGGAGGGCCATTACAAGACTCTTTCCAGGCTGGCTCCCCGCCAGAGAGGCCACCCTCTGGAGTATCCTGTGGAACTCCAGTTTCTCCAGGCCGGGGTCCATCAGCTCTCGGGGGGCCTGAAGGAGGATGACTCCTCCAGCTTATTCAGAAGCTCCTTTTCCTTCCGCTTCACCTTGGACGGCACATGGATCTGGACCCGGGCGATGAGGTCTCCCCTGCCCCTTCTGTTCAGCCTTCCCATGCCGAGATTCCGAAGCTTGATCCGGGTGCCCGGCGGCGTTCCCCCGGGAACCTTGACCTGGGCTTTCTCGCCTTCGGGGGTGGGTATCTCGAAGTCGGCCCCCAGAACAGCCTGGGGATAGGAGATGAGCAGGGGGAAAACGAGGTCGTCTTCCTCCCTGAGGAATGGGCCGTAGTCGATCCGGTTGATAAGCAGCCTGAGATCCCCGGGAACCCCGCCCTGACCGGGGTGGTTGCCCTGTCCCCGGAGCCTGATGTAGTGACCCGGGGACAGCCCCGCGGGAAGGTCAACTGCAATGGATGACCTCTTCTTCTCGAAGCCCTTTCCCCTGCACTGGGAACACATCTTTTTCGGGACCTCTCCCGTTCCCCGGCAGATGGGGCACTCCTTAACGGTTCGGAAGCTTCCCAGCAGGGTGTTCCTTGTGGCGGATATCCTTCCGCTGCCGCTGCAGTGGCGGCATGTTTCGCTTCCTGCGCCGGTGTCGGCACCGCTGCCTCTGCAGGCCTCGCAGGCGGTGTTCCTCTCCACCTCGATCTGTCGCCTTCCGCCAAGGGCGGCTTCCTGGAGGTCGAGGTCGACCTTCACCGTTACATCATCACCGTGGAGAGTATTCCTGGAAGAGCCTCCGGTTGCGAAGCCGAAGTTCTCCATGAAGGCCCTCAGGGCGTCGTCGATACCGAAACCCCCGAATATGTCCTCCATGCCCCCCATCCCTGAGGAGCCCGGTTCTCCGGTGGTCCCGAAGCGGTCGTATGCTTCCCTTCTTGAGGGATTGCTCAGTATTTCGTAGGCCCTGGCAGCCTCTTTGAAACGCTCTTCGGCCTGTTTGTCTCCGGGATTGCGGTCGGGGTGGTTCTTCATGGCCGCACCGCGGTAGGCCTTTTTTATCTCATCGGGGGAGGCGTTTCTTTCAACCCCTAAAACTTCATATGGATTCATGGCGTGAAATATACAATTCCCCGGGTGTAATCACAAAAAAACGGGACGGGCTAAGTGTTCTCAGGTTCCTCGGGGGTCTGCTCCACATCGGCGATGGACTCGAGGAACTCTGTGGTGGCGTCGGCCTCGTCGGAGTCGAACACGGCAACCAGCTTCGCAATGGATTCCGTGAGGGCCCTTACGTTGCTGATGGACTTGCCCAAAACCAGTGCGTCGTCGCCGTCGCGGAGCTTCTTCAGCTCTTTCACCGCCTTGTCCAGCTCTTCCCAGGATTCCCTGTCGAGTTCCTCACGGGCCACCTGCAGTGTTTTGGAAGCCCTGTAAACCGCTTCATCGGACTCGTTGCGAAGACCCACCAGCTTCATCCGGCGCTTGTCAGCCTCGGCATTGGCCGCGGCCTCTTTCCTGAACCTCTCGATGTCCGCTCCGGAAAGACCGCCGCTGGGGTTCACCTTGATGCTCTGCTTCTGGTTGGTGTTGGTGTCCCTGGCGGATACATTGAGAATGCCGCTGGCGTCGATCTCGAAGGTGACTTCGATCCGGGGTTCGCCCCTTTTTGCAGGCTTTATGCCCCGGAGCTCGAAGGTCCCCAGGCTCCGGTTGCCGTCGATGAGGTCCCTCTCCCCCTGGGCCACATGAACCCCCACCACCGACTGATTGTCGCTGGCGGTTGTGAAAATGCGGCTGTTCCTTATGGGAACCGGGCTGTTCCGGTGGATAATGGGGGTCATTACGCCGCCCAGGGTTTCCACACCCAGTGTGAGGGGGGTAACGTCTATCAGCACCAGGTCCTTACGCTGCCCGGTGAGGACAGAGCTCTCGATGGCCGCCCCCAGGGCAACCACTTCGTCGGGATTCACCGACTGGGCGGGTTTCCTCTCGAAGACCTCCTCCACCAGCCGCTGAACCAGGGGAATTCTGGTGGAACCCCCTACGAGTACCACATGGTCGAGGTCGGCGATCTTCATTCCCGCCTCATCCACCGCTTCCCTGCACAGGGGTATGGTTTTCCTGATGAGGTCGCCGGCGAGTTCCTCGAAAAGCTTCCTGGTGACCTTTATCTCCAGGTGGACCGGGCCGGAGTCGCCTGTGGCGATGAAGGGCAGGTTTATATCGGTTTCATGGGTCATGGAGAGTTCGCACTTGGCCCGTTCCGCCGCTTCCCTTACCCGCTGGGGGGCAATGGCGTCCTTGTTCAGGTCGATACCGGTGTCGGAGAGGAACTCGGCCATTATCCAGTTGACCAGCTGGGTGTCGAGGTCGTCGCCGCCCAGGCTGGTGTCGCCCAGGGTGGCCTTCACCTCGAAAACGCCGTCAACCACCTGGAGTACGCTTATGTCGAATGTGCCTCCGCCGAAGTCGTAAACGGCAAGTTTCGTTCTGCCCTTGGGCTCGAGGAAGGCCAGGGCGGCGGCGGTGGGCTCGTTGAGGACCCGCTTCACATTCAGCCCGGCTATCTTCCCCGCGGCCTTGGTTGCCTCCCTCTGGACCTCGTTGAAGTAGGCCGGCACGGTGATCACCGCGTCGGTTACCTCTTCGCTGAGGAACTCCTCGGCGGTCTGCTTGAGTTTCTGAAGTATAAGGGCGGATATCTCCGGTGGTGTGTACACCCGGTCCATCACCCGCACAGCGGCGTCGCCGTTGCTGTTCTCCACTATTTCATAGGAGACGGACTCGATGTAGTCGGCGATCTCGGAATATCGGCGGCCCATGAGCCTCTTAACGCTGCTGATGGTGTTCCTGGGGTTGGTTATGGCCTGCCTTCTGGCAACCAGCCCCACCAGACGCTCGCCCTTGGCGGAAAATGCCACCACCGAAGGCATCACCCTGGACCCGCTCTTGGACTGGATCACAGTTGGGTGACCGCCATCGCTGAAGGCAATACAGCTGTTAGTGGTTCCAAGGTCAATTCCTATGGTTCTTCCCATGTCAGCTCCCCCGGTGTAGCACCGCTATACATAAAGCTGCCTGTAAAACAGCCAGTTTTCAAAATCATAATACACGAACTGAAAAGTATTCCATGTTCCTATTCTTGTCAACCTCAAAAATCTATCTCATTCGGGGCCCGAATAACACCCCTTTCACATATTATGGAAGTGATGAGTTCCACAGGGGTCACATCGAAGGCGGGGTTATACACAGGAACCCCTTCAGGAAGCAGCTTCCGGTTGCCCAGTGACTCCAGTTCTCCCCTGCCCCGCTCCTCTATTATGATGGCGGAACCCTCCTGAGTCCCCCGGTCGAATGTGGAGACCGGGGCGACTATGTAAAATGGCACACCGGCGGCGGAGGCGGCAAGGGCCAGGGAATAGGTTCCTATCTTGTTTGCCGAGTCTCCGTTCATGGCCACTCTGTCCGCCCCGGTGATAACGGCGTCCACCGCCCCGGAACGGAGGAGGGATGCCGCGGCGGAATCGGGGATCACGGTAACCGGCACACCGGCTCTGGACAGCTCCCAGGCGGTGAGCCTGGCCCCCTGGAGAAGGGGTCTGGTCTCGTCGGCGAAAACACCCTTCAGCTTCCCCTGCTCATGGGCTTCGTAAACCACCGCCAGCGCCGTTCCCAGACCGGCTGTGGCCAGACCGCCGGCGTTGCAGTGGGTAAGAACGGTGCAGCCCCCGGGGAGGAGCCCGGCACCGAGCCTGCCCATTTTCCTGCTTGCGTCGAGGTCTTCGTGGAACATTCGCCTGGCGTTCTCAGTGAGCTCGTGGAGGCAGTCGGCCCGGGAGAGACCCTTCTTCAGGGTTTCCCGCTGTATGTCAAGGCAGTTGAAAAGATTCACCGCCGTGGGTCTGGTGGAGGCAAGAACATCGATCAGCTCGAGGCAGCGTTCCCGGTAGCCAGGGGAGTCGCCGGCTTCCTGAAGGGCTGTCACGGCGCCGTAGGCCGCGGCAATGCCTATGGCAGGCGCGCCCCTCACCGCCAGTGTCCTTATCGCCTCGGCGAGTTCAGCCACGGTGCTGCAGTCGATGTACTCCTCCCTGGATGGCAGCAGCCGCTGGTCAAGAAGCCTAAGGCCGCCGTCCCTCCATTCCATTGTGGGAACTGGATGCAATCAGACCCCCCTTTCCAGGACTCCGGCGCACATGGCAAAAATGTCTTCCGGTTCCATGAGCCGTCCGCCGCCGGTGGTTCCGCAGGCAAGTGTTCCCGTTACCGGTCCCGCCATTACCACTCCCCTGCCCAGAAGCACCTGAACATTGGCCTGCACCGCCGGGTTGTCCCACATCCTGGTGTTCATGGCCGGGGCGATAAGCACCGGAGCGGAACAGGCCAGGAAGGCGGATGTGAGGAGGTCGTCGGCCAGACCCAGGGCCGCCCTGGCGATGAAGTGGGCGGTTGCAGGGGCTATGACCATGAGGTCAACGGCGTCGGTGAGGGCGATGTGTGGAATGAACTCGGCGGACTCCGTGGAAAAAAGCTTTGTGTGGCAGGGTTCACCTGTTACCGCGGACATCTGGGCCGGTCTTATGAACTCAGTTGCCGCGGCGGTGAGAATGGTGTTCACCCGGTGCCCGGCCTTTCTCATGGAAGACGCCAGGGCAACCGCCTTGAAGGCGGCGGCCCCCCCCGTTACCCCCAGCAGTATCTCGGCCATCAGCGCCCCTCCTTCCTGTTCCTTTCGCCTATCTCATCTATACCAGTAAGGGTGAGTTCCGGACAGACCCTGAACTTGTGGCTGCACCTTTCCGCCATGGCGGGTCCCCAGCCGCCGGTTGCCCAGAGAAGGGGTTTTCCGGAAAGCTCCCCCTCGAGCAGGTCTATTATGTGGTCGGCGGAACCTACGGCGCCGTGGAGCACCCCGGAGCGCACCGCCTGGGCGGTGGTCCTCCCCGTGGCGCTCTCCGGGAACTCGAGGTCTATGGGGTTCAGCCTGGAAGCCTTCTTGAAAAGCTCCCCGGCGGCGGTTCCCACACCGGGGCTTATGGCCCCCCCGGCATACCTTCCCCGGGAATCTATAACATCGAATGTGGTTGCGGTGCCGAAATCAGCCACGATTGCAGGAAGTGTTCCGCACTTCACCGCGGCACAGGCGTTGGCCAGCCTGTCGGGACCTATCTCGTGGGGATAGAGGTAATCCACTTCGATACCGGCGGTCTCATGGGAGACTATAACAGGGGAACACCCCAGCCGGCGCAGGGAAAGCTCCACAAGGGTATGCCTCACCTGGGGAACCACCGAAGCGAAGGCGAAGTCCTCCGGGAGTTCATGCCCCCCGGTTCTGAGCAGTGATTCAAGCAGTATCCACAGCTCGTCGGCGGTCCAGTGTTCCGTGCGGATCCTCCACTGGTCACGGAGTGTACCGGAATCGAAGAGCGCAAGGGCGGTCTTGGTGTTACCCACATCCACGGCGAGTCTTTTCATATGGTCACCTCCCCCGGCGGACCCAGTCGAGCCCTATGTCCGAGCACTTAACCGAATGGGTAAGGGCTCCTGCTGATATCCCGTTGACACCGGTTCCCGCAACGGCCTCCACAGTGGTGGAATCTATTCCACCGGAGGCCTCCAGGTAAATACCGCTTCCCCGGGAGATCTCAACGGCTCTCCGGAGCTCTTCCAGGGTCATGTTGTCCAGCAGTATCCTGTCCGGCCCAAGGGGCAGCACCGCCTCCAGCTGGGCAAGGGTATCAACTTCTATCTCCACGGGAACCCCGGTCAGCCTCAGCCGCTCCATCACAGGGAGGAGGTTTTCCACACCCCCGGCGGTGGCCAGATGGTTGTCCTTCAGCATGGCCATGTCCGCCAGTGAATACCGGTGGTTGGTACCCCCGCCTGTCCTCACGGCGTACTTCTCCAGGGCCCGGAGCCCCGGTGTGGTCTTCCTGGTGTCCAGCACCTCGACACCGGTTCCCCGGCAGAGTTCCACATAAAGAGCGGTAACGGTGGCAACCCCGCACATCCTTCCGAGAATGTTCAGGAAGACCCTTTCGCCCCGAAGCACCGCCGAAGCGGTTCCCTCTATCCGGGCGATGTCCGTTCCCCGGGGAACCCTGTTCCCCTCGGACACCAGGGGGACCACCGCGGTGTCCCCTGGAAGCTCCTCGAACACAAGTGAGGCCATGGGCAGACCGGCCACCACCATTGCCTCCCTGGCGTTCACCATGCATGTCACCGGCAGTTCCCCGGAGGGGCCCAGGGCGCCCGAGGCGGCGTCTTCCATGGCCCTGTCCTCGAGGAGGGCGGTCCTTGCCAGGAGCCTCCCCACCTCCATGGGGTCGGTCCAGTCAATGCTGGAATGGTTCATGAACTCTCCAATCTGAAAACTTCCTCTCCCTTTCTGAGGGTTTTCTCGACAACGACTCCATCGAGGCCCCGGAACGGGTCGGATGAGAGGAACACGAGGTCCCCGGGCCTTCCCGGGGCCAGTGGAAGGGAAAGGGGACCGCAGCTGGAAATGCCTGCTGCATCCAGGGTATATGCCCCGAGGGCCTCTTCGGTGGTCAGGGACTGGCCGGGGCTGGGGTGGGAAATGGCCCCCCTTAGGCCGTAGAGGGGTCCGAAGGGCATGCTGTCGCTTCCGAAGCCAAGCCTGAACCCCCGGTCCAGAACGCTGCGGAAGGGGTTGAGTCCGGCGGCCCGTTCAGGGGAGAGAAGCCTGTGGTACATCCCGCCGGGCCTCTGCCACCTTTCAACGAAATTGGGCTGCATGCTGAAGATGTGGAACGCGGGGTCCCATGGCCCGGAAAGCACCCCGGAAAGGTCCTCACCGTGCTCAACCCTTATGGGAAAACCCCTGCCAAGACTGCCGAAGGCCAGAGCGGAAACACGGGCAAGCTGACTCAGGGCTGCGGCGCCTATGGCGTGGATCACCGGAACCACACCGGCTTCCCCGGAATCGATAAGTATCCGATAAAGCTCCCCGTCATCGAGGAGCAGGTTCGCATCACTGGATGTATCCGTTGCTGCGTTCCCTGCGCCGAAGGAGCCGTCGAGGAAGAGCTTCAGCATCCCCCCGGGAAGCCCTGACCCCGCCACGTGGGAGGGGGTGGAGTCCTGCAGGGCGAAGGTGATGTCCAGTGGCAGGCAGGCCCCGGCTATGGCCCGGGCCTCGGCGGGTTTTTCCATGGAACAGATACCGGTTACACCGGCGGCATGTATTTTCCCGGTGACCGCAGCCATACCCCTGGCAACGCTGGCGGGGTCCGGGGGGAACCGCCTGGAGAACTCCATGACAGGTCTTTCCAGAAGCCTGCCCGTTGCGCGGTCGAGCAATGCTGGATCCTCCGGGTCCATCATGGCCAGCATGGCGGAATTGGCCATGCCGGCGTGGCCGCAGACCCTGCAGAGGAAGCATGGCCTTTCCCCGGTCGCACGATCCAGTTCGGCAAGGGTGGGCAGCTCCGGGTGGTCCCAGCTGCTCTCGTCATAGGACTCGCAGCGGAGAATGTCCCCCTGGAAATCAGAGAGTCCCTGGGATATCATGTCAAGCATCTCCCCAGCCGAGCAAGCGTCGGAAAGGTCCAGGGATATCTCCTTCAGTATCATCCACGAGAAGTGGCAGTGGGCGTCGAAGAAGGCCGGCATTCCGAAGGCATGGGCGAAACCCTCCGGGGAAGGGCGGCTCTCTATCTCCCTGATGTTGCCCAGGGGGTCGAAGTGTATCACCGCGTTATCAACGAAACCCCCTGGACCGGTCCAGAGGCGCCTGCAGCCCACCCTATCCATTCAGGGAATCCTGTATGTACTTGAACATCAGGTCTATTATCTCGTTCTTCACCTCGAACTTGAAGTAGGTGTGCTGGTCACGCCTTTCGATGGCGCTCACCCTGCCCCTTATCTCCGCCTCCACCATTCCGCAGGAGGGCGGCGGCAGGCTGCTGGTGAGGTCCCCGGCGTCCCCGCCTGGGTCCTTCAGCTCACGGGCCTCTATGTTCAGCGGGTTGTCGTAGCTGAACCACTTCTTCAGCAGTATGTACTCCCCACCGGTCAGGTTAACCCTGCCGGGGAAGTGAACGTCTATCTTGGTGGTTCGGGATTCCCGCCTTCTGTCGGTGGTGAAGAGCACCGCCTGGTTCCGCCCCATGGACTTGGCGTCGTACAGGGCCTGATCGGCGGACACAAGCAGTTCCGAACCCACCACATCGGTGGTGCAGGCAACACCCAGGGAAATATGGACCGAAAGGTTCCTGGCCCGGGAGCCGGTTCCCACCTCTATCTCGGAATTTCCCACGGAATCACAGAGCCTCCTGGCCGCGGCCAGCCCCTCTTCCGGACCGGTGTTCAGAAGAAGGACGGTTATCTCCTCTCCGCCGTACCTGTAGGCCTCTCCCCGGAAATGAACGGTCTTCCTTATCACCGAGGAAACATGGCGAAGGACGATGTCCCCCACATCGTGGCCGTGCTTGTCGTTGAACTTCTTGAAGTGATCGATGTCCACCATTATGGCGCATAGCGGCATGGACATGGCGCCCATGGAACGGAGAAGCACCGGGAGATCCCCGTCGAGGACCTTCCGGGGGGGAAGGCCGGTAACCACATCAAGCTCCACCATCCTTGGAAAACTCAGCGGCGGCATTGTCCTGTTCCTCCTCCCTTGCACATTCAGTCATACAATAACCCGTTAAAACAGCGGGTCAACGGGTCTGTTGACCGGGGGCCGGGGAATATGTAGAGTGTTACCGGCGAATGAAACAAAGGGAGGAATTGCCTTGAAATATGTTCCCGGGGTTCTTGCCCCTTTTCTGGTGTTCCTGGCGTGCATCGGCTGGAACGGCCGACAGAGGGAAGTGGTCAGCGCGTACAACCTCATCCGCACCAATACTCAGGATGAGAACTGGGAAGATCTTCTGGAGAGCTTCACAGAAGAGAGCCGGGCAATGCTCGAGGAAATGTCCAGGGCTCTCACCGCCTCCGGCGTTCCCTTCGAGAACGACCCTGAGACCCTCCTCGAGGCCATGGCGGTGGAAACGGACATGCTCCTCTTTCCGGGAACCATACTCTCGGTGGAGTTCTCCGGGGGGTATGCGGTGCTCACCGCCGAGGAAGGCGGAAAGCCCTTCAGCTACAGGTTCCAGAGGGAGAGCGGCCAATGGAGGATGGATCTCACCCCGGCTGTGAGCGGCCTCATGGCTGAAGCAACCAGGGGACTTCCCGAAGCACCGGCAACTGGAACAGCCGGCGCGGTGCCCTCGTTCATTTCCCAGGGCGAAGGCCCCTGCACCATACTCATAAGGAACCGGCTCCGGGGCATCGCCCTGCACAATGTGTTCTGCAGCCTGAGCACCAGCGATTCCTGGGGCCCGGACCACCTGGGCCGCAGCATACTGGGAACCGACTCCGAGCTGGCCCTGAACGTTGAAGCCGGTGTTTACGACATCCAGATCTACGACTCCATGGAAAGGTCCTACACCCTCTGGCAGGTGGAAATAACGGAGAATGGAGCCCTGTGGGAGGTAACCGAGGCCGACCTCGACCCCCCTGAATGAACCGCCTTTCAGCCTTTACCCGCGGGTCTTTACCCGGAGCGCTCCATCGGTTATTATGGCTCCCGTAATTTGCGGGCCGGTTGGTCCGTGTTTTAAATTGGAGGGGAATAAATGAAACGGATAGCGGCAATGCTTTCAGTGCTCCTCGCGCTGACCGTGATCGGCGGCTGCGGGACCTCGAACGTTCCGGTGAAGATAACCAACGATCTCGGCGCCTGGAACATAGAGGAAATATACATCGACCCGTCGGACTCCCCCTGGGGTGAGAACCGAATCAGCAGCATTCTGGAGCCCGGCGACGAGGTCATCATCAGGGTCCCCCAGGGAACCTACGACATGAGGCTCGTGGACGAAGACGGCGACACATACACAGTCTGGCAGGTGGAAGTGGGCACCGCCGGATACAACTGGGCCGTTACCCTTTCGGATATAGATTAAACGCCTGCCTTTACTGAAGTGCGAAACATTCATATTGTCTGATGTTCCGCAGTCAGTGTATCAAACAACGAAAGAGGAGGGAAACATGAAAAAACTGAATCTGATCCTTGCGCTGTTCGCGCTTCCTGTGCTTTTCATGGCCTGCGGCGGCGAAGCCCCCGTAGAGGAAGTGGAAACAGTAGAGGAAACCACCATCGAAGTGGTCATAGTTAATGACCTCGGCGGCTGGGACATCATGGAGATCCTCGTGGATCCTTCGGATTCACCCTGGACCGACAACCGCATCGACGAACCCCTCATCCAGGGCGAGCGCTTCGCGATCACCCTCGAGGAAGCCGGCACCTACGACATCATGCTCATCGACGAAGACGGCGACTCCTACAGCAAGTGGGCCGTGGAGATCGGTGAAGACGGCTTCACCTGGGAAGTAACCCTCGACGACCTCGACTGGGGCGACGACTACGACGAACCCTACATGCCCGAAGAGGGCGAAGCCGCTGTCACCATCTACAACGGCCTGGGCGACTGGACAATCTGGTATGTCTACTGCGACCCCTCCGACGGCCCCTGGGGTGCAGACCGCCTCGGCGCCGACCTCCTCGAGCCCGGTGACGAGTTCACCTTCTTCGTCCCCGCAGGCAACACCTACGACATCAAGGTCGAAGACGTCGACGGCGACACCTACACCCTCTGGGGCATCGATATCGATGAAGAGGGCTACTACTGGGAAGTCACCCTTTCCGACATCGACGGCTAGGAACCAGTTGACCTGAGATATCCCGGGGAGGCGGACACCACGCCTCCCCCTTTTTCAAGAGGGGGTACCCATGGCAAAAAGAGCGGCAATACTCCTGGCGGGAATCCTCATTCTGCTGTCAGGCTGCAGGTATGAGCCCACACGGATAACTGTGGTGAACGGCCTGGGCAGCTGGGACATAGAGTACTTTTACATAAGCGATACCGACGAGGAGGACTGGGGAAGGAACTCCCTCACCAGGATACTCACACCGGGGGATTCCCTGGCAATAGCCGTGGAGAAGGGCACCTACGATCTCCACGCCATCGACCAGGACGGCGACACATACACCCTCTGGGACCAGAGGGTACCTGAAGAGGGCTTCCGCTGGGAGATAACCCTGGACCAGATCGACTAGGGAATAGGGAACACCGCCGGACGGTACCACGGGAAAAAAGGAGGTAACGGGCTTTTGAGCAGAAGAACGATCTTAACGGTGATTGCCCTGGCTGCGATGCTTCTTGCCGGCGGCTGTTTCGAGAAGGTACCCTTCACGGTTACGAACGAACTGGAATCCTACGACATCCATGTGGTCTACATCAGCAGAAGCTCCGACGATGTCTGGGGAACCAACCGCCTTCCCGGCACCGATGTCCTGGCCCCGGGAAGGACCGCCGAGGTAATGGTGGCCCCGGGCACCTACGACATTCAGGTAACCGATGAGGATGGCGACACATACACGCTGAACGATGTCATCATAGGCTCCGATGGATTCCAGTGGACCGTTACCATAGACCAGATAGACGCCGCAGCAGCACCGCAACCCATGAACACCGGCTCCTGCCCTGTGATCATCAAGAACGACCTTGGCAGCTGGGACATAACCGGAGTGTGGATATCGGACACCTACAGCGACAACTGGGGCGACAACCACATACAGGGAGAGATACTCAACCCCGGCGACACCTACACCGCCTACATCAGCCAGGGCACCTACGACATCTATCTGGAGGACGAGGACGGCGACACCTACACCAAGTGGAGCGTTGTGGTGGGTGAGCTGGGCTACACCTGGAATGTGACCCTGAGTGACATTGATTCCTCAGGCGGTTGAGGCTGACACACAACTGAAGCGGCGCTTCAGTCAGTAACACAACCCCTGCACAGGGGCAGACGGACGGTTACCACGGTGCCCTCCCCCTCCTCACTGGAGATGGAGATATCCCCTCCGTGCACCTCCACTATCTGCTTTACCATGGAAAGCCCCAGGCCGAGCCCCCCGTCGGGGTTCCTCTTCGCCTGACGCCCCCGGTACAGAAATGAGAACACATGGGGCAGGTCCGCCTCGGGTATCCCGACCCCCGTATCGGAAACGGTTATCACCACCCATGAGCCATCCTGCCGGGCCTTCAGCTCTATGGATCCCCCGGAGCGGTTGTACTTGAAGGCGTTCACACAGAGGTTCTGAACAACCCTCCGCAGAAAGCTCTCACGGCCCCGAACGGGCATGTAGGGAGAATCCGGCGGCAGGGAAAGGGTAAAGACAACCCCCTTCTCCTGGAACATCAGCTCAAGCAGGTCATGCACCCCGGCACACACCGACAGCATGCTCACGCTCTCATCCAGCGAGGAAGCATCCGCCGAGGTCAAACTCCCCAGCTCCATCACGTCGGACACCAGGGGCAGCAGCTCCTCTGCCCTCTTCCTGGCCCTCCCCACCATCTTAAGCGTATTCTCCGGGTTCTTCACATGCCCCACCTCAACCGCATGAAGCAAACTCACTATGGCCGCCACCGGGCTCTTCAGCTCGTGCCCCAGTATCCGCATCACCTCACCGGCGGTGGGCTCATCCCCGTCCAGCGCCTCCTCCAGCTCCGAAATAACCCCCCGAAGCTCCCCAACCATCCCGGGATGACACTGGCAGTCATCCTTCGCCCTGCCCAGTATCTCCTTTGCCTTCCTCACCAGACCCCACGGTTCAGCTCTCATGTCCCAACCTTCCCGAAAACAGAATTTATCTATTCCAACGCTTCGAAAGCGCAGCCAGGGCTTCCTTAACCGCCTCTTCACCGGCAAGTTCCGTGGGCACCAATGTACGGCCAGCCTTCAGAAAAGCCTCAAGGCTTTCATAACCGGAAGGTTGCAGGGAGTTCAGCTTCCGCACCACCTTCCCCGCCTCCTTCAGCCGCAGCTTCCGAGCCCTCTCCTTATTCTTCCGAACCCTCACCGCATGCCGACGAAAAATGTCAGGCACATCGGAAAAGAAAACAAGACCAAGAACGAACACGATCCCAAAGAGCCCCCAGGCCACAAGCCTGTCCCGAATCAGGAACACCCCGGCAAAAATCACCGCAACAAGCACTACCACGAAGATCACTGCATTTAGCATAGCCCCCCGCCTGGCACCATTCCTCGCTGCTGCTGATCTAATCAGTACCCACGGTTCAGCTCTCATCAGGAATATCCCTTCTGTTCATCAGAATGCTCATCAGGTATGCCAGGCCAGTGAGCAGAAGCTCCGCTGCAATGGTCATGAACCTCATCACGGCTACAGAAAGCAGTACAGGCCCCATATCGGCGAAGTGGGGCAGTATAAGAAAAACAACCCCCTCCCTGACGCCGAGCCCTCCCGGGGCGAAAAATGCGAACATGCCAAGAAGGCCAGCCATGTAATACGCCCCGGTCACCACCGGATACATCTCGTAGCCGACCCCTCCTGTTGCCCTCAGCAAAACGAAAAGTCCTGCTCCGTGGAACATTCCGGTCAAAATGTAGCCCAGTGTAACCCTGATCAGCACGGAACCCGGGGGGAAAACAACAAGGGGCTGTTTTCCCAGAAACACCAGAAGTCCGTTCAGGAACTTCCTGAGGAAACCGGGCCTGAGGAACAGAGATAGGAAAATGATGCCGAGCACTGGAACGACCCTTGTAAGGAGGATGTTCTCAACGGGAATGAAAAGCGTTCCGAAAACAACGAGGAAGCAGGCTGCCAGGGAGGTGGCGAGATATTCAGTAAGCAGTGAAGCCCCAACCTTGCCCCTGGTCCCCCCGGAATAGGCACGAAGACGAAAAAGGAAGAGTCCCGCCTTGCCGGGTATGTATCTCCCCAGGAGCGATAAGAAGAATGCCCGGGCAGCGATAAGGACCCGGGAACGAAGATGGAATGCCTTCGTGAGGACAGTCCAGAAAACGAACCTGTTCACATATGCAAGCATTACCAGCAGCAGTGATGTTACCCCGGAAACAACTGAGATAGCCCCGATGTCCAGAGAGCCGATCTCATCCAGGGATCTCTGAAGAAACAGCCCCAGAGCAACCAGAAGGAGGAGGAAAAGAACATAACCGGCATACCTGTTTTCCGTAAGGAAGACCAGCAGTCGGTACAGTTTCACCCCCGGCTTCATCTGTTCAGCGCCAGTTTCTGCAAAGCCATAAGAGGGAAAAGAGCCCACCACGGCAGCCTGAACATCAGACCCCGGAGCCGTCCCCTGTACAGCCTGTAGAAAAGAAGGGTCAGAAAACCGGACAGATAGTCATTCCACCTCGGTGTAACACTGGAAGAACACTTGATCCTCATGGAGAAAAGACCCTGAAGTCTCTCCCTTGCGGCGCAGGAACAGGTGTGCCACACCACTGATCTCTTCTGGGACTCCACAGCCAGAACGGGAGGAACCTCAAAGGATGAGACCAATGGCGAAGCAAGCAGCAGCTGGATAGCTTCGTCCCCCTTCGAAGTGATGGAAAGGGCCATTGTCTTCTTGTGTTCGGCACCCTTCTCGGAACCTATCCAGCAGTCGCCGAAGCTGATATCAGAAGACTCACCGAAATGGTCACCGCAGGAGAAGCAGCGCAACGCCGAATCGGCGTACATGTTCTGGTAGAGGCCGTATCCCCGGGAGAAGGATTTTTCAATAACTGAACCATCCCTCAGTGTGATCCGGGTTTTCCCCCGCCACTGCCCGGTTCTGTATCTGAACCGGGAAACGGAATCCGAGGAAATGTTCCATTTCCCAAGGAGGGTCTGAAGAAGTGACTGATCGGTGATATGACCGCACCAGAGGCCCACCAGCAGCCCCACCCCGGGCAGCAGCTCAGGGCGTTTCTCAAGGGTCTTTCTCAACCGTGAAAGCTGGCAGGGAAGGCCGACGATGTCGTACACCTGATCTGAAGTCTCAAGAATACTCAGTACTCCTGCCACATGGTCGAAGTCGCTGTAAACACTTCCCGCCAGATCATGAAGCTCCTCACGAGAAACCGCAAGGAAGGTTCCCGGGTGAAGTGAACCGTCATCCTCTGAGCGAACCCCGGCCACGATCGCCCCGCTGGAATCGCCCCGGGAAAGCCTTTCTAAAAGCAGTGTGGTAACCAGGCCTCCGGAGGCGCAAACCCCTCTGAGTTCGTCGTCCAGGGTATGACCCATTACGCACCTGAAAAAGCTTCCCTTGTAGAAATTCTCATAAAGCCTGTGAGCCATTCTCGTTGTGGATGGAAATGCGCCCCCCAGAAGGAATGAAGCCACGCCGTCTATCTGTTTGCTGGCGGACTCGATCACCCTGTTGAGGTTCTTTTCTATCAACCCCCTTACCCTTTCCCTGTGCTCTACCAGCATGGCGAGCTTTTCACCAGCACAGGAACCGGCCAGTTCGGAACTGCCCAGTACCCATTCTCCGCAGTCGAACTGATCCATTACCTCCCTGTACTTGTGGGACCATGAGGTAACCAGAACCGGCACGCTTTCACAGAGTGCGGATATCATTGAATGAAACCTGGAGGCAATGAACACATCGCACCGGGAAATGATACCCCTCAGGTCCTCGGGGCCCAGGTCATCGATTATCAGCTGTTTGTCAGTGCAATCAAGCCTTTTGAACAGTTCAGTACATACATGGTAATCGTTGTTACGCGACCTGACGCTGTCTCCCAGGTTGCTGTGGGCTATCACAAGAATCCGGCAGTCCTCCAGGGATGCGAAGGGGGCAACCGCCCTGTTCAGTGCCCCAATGTAGTCAATACCGGTTTTATTGCAATGATTCATGAGCACCTGACTGGGAGCGATACCTATTACCAATGCAGGTTTCCCCGGTGACTCATCCGCAGAATACCTGGCCTTCCCATCCCCAAGCAGAAACGCCAGGTCCGCCGCCTCGTCCAGGTTCCAGAGGCCCAGGTTCCTGAGGTGCTGGGTGGTAACCGGACCCCGGGAATAGATACGCCTCACACGGGGAAGCAGCCTGAGGGCAGTCCACCTGTTCAGTTTTCCCTGAAAGGGCCCCATTGCCTGGGACATCTTGAAGACAGGAACCCCCAGTAAAAACCCTGGAAGCAGGCAGCAGATGTTGTAAAGAAGCGTTACGCCCCTTCCATCCACGAAGGAGATCCCCGAAAGGTCAAGGAAAACATCGGCGCCGGCAACTGTTTCCAGAGGAGAATAGCGAAGAAGCAGTTTTCTCAGGAAACCAACCCTGGAGAACAGGTGAAAAAGCAGGCAGAGCACCGGCATAACTCCCAGCAGCTTAACCGCCGGAAGGCTGACTATCCTCACACCCCTCTCGTGGGCAGTACCGGGCTTCTCCCTGTAGAGGGAGAGCACATGGAACTCCGTATCCCCGGGCAGCTTTTCCCTCAGCTTCTCCACAGTGGACACAAGCATGGCGGCGGCGCCCCGATTACCGGTATAGGTCGCTCCGATGATGGCTACTCTCAATGCATCCCTCCCTGAAGAACCCAATTCCGTCTATACAACACAGGAGTAAACCGGGCAACCCGTTTCCCCGACAGGAAGACGCCTATCTACTTCACAGCCGCCCATGGTTATATATTGACCAAATCGGTACCCTTTGCGAAAGGCTTTTCATGACCGGAATGATCCCAGTTATCCTTATCGGCTTTTCCATCTTCTCTCCCCCGGAAAGCACCACGGTGGTTGTCTCTAACCTTCTGGAGAGCCAGTCCCTGGAGTCCATTCATCTGCTTCTGCCGGATGCCAGGGAACTGATACCCGTGGATATCGGAACACCCATTCCACCCGGGGGATCCAGGGAAATATCGTTCCCATGGGGGTACATAAACCGGGTCATATTCGAAACCGACACTGGAACCATTTACTACAAGTCCTCTTACACAGCTTCATCAAATCCTGACTCCATCCGGATCACCCTGGCAAGGAAAGAGTTCGGCGGAGTCTTCGACCGCATCAACGGAACCCTTCCCATCGCCGTAAGGAACTACACAGGTGTGAACATCGCTATAGTCCTGGTAAGAGGAGAATCGCTGCCGCAGGCAGACATACTGGGCCCCAATCCCATCATGCCAGGGGAGTCTCTCAGGCTCTGGGTAGAAAGCACAGAGCCCTGCTCCCTGGTTTTCATCGACCTAGACGGCTTTTCCTCGGATACCATCATAGCCACAGCCAACCCCGACACTGTCTATCAGCTGACGAACGAAATGTTCTACCACAACGGAACCCACCACTCCACCGCAGATCCGGGGCATACCTTCACCGTGGCCAACTGCATGAGCTCTGAGACACTGGTCTCTGTGGAGGCCCTGGACGAGGGGGGCTACTCCATCCTTTTCTTCGACCTCACCCAAACCCCCCTTGAAACCTGGGACAGGCTGACCACCCAGACAGATTACCAGCCGGCCCTGGTGATATGCACCGATTCGGAGGGAAGGGAGTACTCCCTGGACAGACCCGACTCCCTCAGCGGCATTTATGACTTCGATCTGCGTTCCCTGGATTTCGACTTCTCTTTCCCCGAAGGGCAGTAACAGATGCTTGACTGGATGAGCCCTATAGCCTTTCTGCAGAGCATGATAAGGGTCCTTCTCGTCTGGAGCGCCTTCTACTGGGTAGGCCATATGCTGGAGAAGCCTCTCAGGGTGAAAAAGCTTTTTCCGCTGCTGCCCAAGGAGATAACCGGCATCCTTGCCATGATGGTCCTTACACTTCTACTGTCACTTCTCGGCATAATGAACAGAACCGTTACCCCCATAATCCTTCTGCTGCTGTCCCTTCCCGGTCTGCTTATGATCGTGCAGAAGTTCGTGAGAAGAATAACCTCCACCCGGTTCTCTCTTTACACCGCTATCTTTGCGGTGGTTTTCATCGGATTGGCCCTGCTTAGCTTTACGTATGCGTCAATGCCAAGTCTTAAGTTCGATGACCCGTTGATAACCTACGCCGTTCAGCCTGACAGATGGCTGAATTCAGGACGGATCCACTGGCTGCATGAGACCGCCTTCTCCGGTTTTCCCCTTACCTATGAAATGACATCCATTTGGCCTGCATCACTTTCCTTTAACAGGATCGACCAGCTGAGCGTCCTTCAGGTCTTTCAGATGAGCATGCTCCTTATTTGTCTCGTAAGGGGTTCTCAGCTCCTGGGGATCCGGCATCGCTACAGGCTTCTTCTTTACGGTATAGTCTTTGTCTGCACATCTTTGTATTTCTGGTGCTCTTTTGCAAAAACGGATACAATGGCAATCCTTTTCTGTACTTTGGCCCTGGCTTCATCTTACAAGGAGTACAGGAACAGAAACTTGAAGCCCTACTCCAGTTGGCTTCTTATGGGTCTTGCTCTGGCTTCAAAGCAAACCGCTATACTTGTTCTGATAGCTTTCCTTCCGTACGCTCTTGCCAGGATCATCAGGGAGCCTTTTTCCGTTAAGGTCACTGCAGTTCTTAGCATGGCGCTCCTGCCTGCGATTTTCGCGGTGAGAACCATGTCTGTCACGGGAAGTCCAACTTATCCATTCTATCAGGTTACCTCGCTGGTGAATGATGAATGGGAACTGCTTCCGAAACCAGCGGAGCTAATTAAGATCAATGATCGCAGTTCAGAATTGTATTCTGATTTTGACTTCTCTATATACAAGCATATAGCTATTTATTTCACTAGCTTAGAAGGTATCTTCCTTTTGTTCATCGCTGGAATAGCCGCTTCGTTAAGAAAACATCACGGTTTTCTTTCATGGCTCCCTGTGCTTGCCTATTGCTTCGCCGCCATCTGGGTTTTCTGGCCGCCATGGTGGGGAAGCAAGTACTCCCTGCTGATCTTTCCATTTATCGGGCTACTCAGTGTGAGGTTCATCCAGGAACATCGAAGGACATCGGATTATCTTCTCCCGACAATTCTTGCGGCGGCCTTCATCGTTCCAGGTTTCGTTTTCGCTCCCATCTACTCATACCCAGCTACCTATAGATACTCCATTTCGAGTTCGGTCCTTTCAGGTAGATGGAATACCCGCTTCGGATATCGATTTCTTACTTCCGAGGGCGAAGGAATCACTCACATGTGGATGAACAGCTATCTGAGAAGTGATGCCGTGGTGCTGTCCCTTCATCAGGAAAAGAGATATTTCCTGGATCATCCGGTATATGTAGGGTGGCGCCATCCTGCAACCCAGGAGCTTTATCTTGAAAACACAGTTCAAGAGGAATGCGATATACTGGATAAACTGGGAGTGGATTATGTTACATTTTACAGGGTCAGACCCATGGAAGCCGACATGGAGAACAGAATCGCTATTCTGGACCATGTTGGCCGCGATGACATTCTGGAGCCGATTGCCTTCATTTCCAATGGCTATCTTATCTGCAGGTACAACTCGCCTTCCAGATAATCGGGTAGGAAGTGGATTCACAACTGCCTCCTCCCACAGCACCGTGCGTACGATTCCGTACAGCGCTTCCTGTATTGCTTCAGATCACGCTTCACAATAACGCCTCCTGGTGTTCGGCTGGGAGTTTCGTGATTCGCAGGAGACAGAAACTCGGAAGCGCTACCTGTGATCAAGGCCTCCAGAGGGACTTGCACCCTCCAAGACACTTATTCACTTTCGTGAAAGAACCATGTTCTGCAGGTTTTTCAGTTAATCCGGTCGCTTTCCGGCTTTCAGCCGGGACACTGACACTCATGGATTACCAGCAACGGATGTTCTCGCTTGCCGGTTGTCCAGCGCCGTTCATCGGCGCTGCGCGCCATGCCCGGCGCACAAAAGAAAAGGGGCAGCAACACGCTGCCCCCTTAAACTAACCGGGTCTGCTAGTCAGAGGTTGTCCAGCTAGCGACGCCATCGACGATATTGCCGTGGGAAGGGGCTGCAGCGCAGGTAACCGAGAATGTTTCCGTTGTGCCATCAACGAGGTACACAGCACCAGTTGCATTGGCGCACCTGACCGCTTCCATATCAAGAGCGGTAACTGTAGCCGCATAAGCACCTGTCTGAGCGTGGTAAATGGCATCCTGGCTGGCTATGGTACGTATGTTAGCACGGCAGGCGTTCCTCTTTGCGCTCTCGGAAACATCGGTGAACTTGGGGATCGCGATGGCGGCAAGAATGCCGATGATGACCACAACGATCATCAGCTCGATGAGTGTGAAGCCTTTCTTGTTCATCAGTCTCTCCTTTCAAGAGAGGGGTTGAGTAATCACGGTTCTAATGAAAGCATAAAGGGTGCCAGATACCCGCAACCCTTTTAATGCACGCTTCTGCCGTATTACGAAATACGGTCATTAGGGTACTCCTTTGCGTCTTGCATTCTGCAAGACACTCATTCGTCTTCAGCACGGTACTTCTCCAGCCTGCGGTGGAGTGTGGTTTCGTTAATTCCCAGAAGCCTGGCCGCCGCCCGCTTCTCCCCGCCTGTTCTTTTCTCCAGCACATAGTAGGTCCAGGCCTTTTCTATCTCAGCCAGGGTTGGCAGTGTTTCATCCTGCTGGTTGGTTCCGGTTGTTTTCTTTGCTGTTGCGGCTTCATTCATTCCCGGGTCTCTGATGAACTGGGGCAGTTCATCTTTCTGTATCACCTGGGTGGTGCTCATTACGCAGATACGCTCTATGATGTTCTGAAGCTCCCTGACATTTCCCGGCCAGTGGTAGCTCCTTAGGACTTCAATCACCTCAGGGGAGAGTTTGCGGTTGGGGTAGTTGCCGGTTCTCAGGAAGTGTTCCGCAAGACGGGGAATGTCTTCCGGGCGGTCCCGGAGGGGGGGCATTCTCAGTGGAAGGACATTGAGCCTGTAGTAGAGGTCTTTCCTGAATGTGCCCTCCTCCACCATTTCCTCCATGTTCCGGTTGGTGGCGCAGATGAGCCTTCCCCTGAAGGGAAGGGTTCCCGTGTCGCCCACCGGGCGGACCTGCCGTTCCTGAATGACCCTGAGGAGTTTTACCTGGAGGTCTTTGTTCAACTCCCCGATTTCGTCCAGGAAGAGGGTTCCCCTGCCTGCGGCCACCATGAGGCCCTGTTTGTCCCTGTAGGCCCCGGTGAAGGACCCCTTTTTGTGGCCGAAGAGTTCGCTCTCCAGAAGGTTGGGGGACAGGCTGCCGCAGTTGATCCCCACGAAGGGCTCTTCCTTCCTGAGGCTGTTGTTGTGTATGGCCTTGGCTATGAGTTCCTTGCCTGTGCCGCTTTCACCTGATATGAGCACGGTGCTGGGTTGGTCGGCTACCTTCCTCACCATTTCAAGCAGGTCCAGAATGGGTTTCGAGCCCCCAACGATGCCCTGGAAATCGTACTCCTTCTTCAGCCTGCTCTTGAGTGCCCGGTTCTCCCGGGTGAGGTCCATGGCCCGGACCGACTTCTCTATGGCCGCCAGCATCTGGTCGGTCTTGAAGGGCTTTATGAGGTAGTCGGAGGCGCCTTTCCTTACCGCCTTTACCGCGGTGTCCACGCTGGAGAAGGCGGTCATGAGGATCCCCGCTGTGTCCGGGTTAAGCTCCCGCATTTTTCCGAAGAGTTCAAGGCCGCTCATGGCGGGCATCTTTATGTCGGATATAAGGAGATGCACGGTGTTTTCCCCGGCCCACTTCAGGGCTGATTCCGGGTGGGAGAATGCCTTGACATTGTAGCCGTTCTGCTCCAGCAGAAGGCTGAGCCACTCTATCATGGACTCTTCGTCGTCCACCAGCACCAGTGAGAGATTGCTTTTATCCATTGGTTCAGCCCCCCGCGCCGGGGAAGGTTACGGTGAATACCGCCCCGCCCTCCGGACCGTTCTCCGCTTCCACGGTTCCGCTGTGTTCCTGCACTATTTTTTTCACGATGTAAAGCCCCAGGCCGGTTCCGTTCTCCCTGGTTGTGTGGAAGGGCTCCCATATCCTTTTTCTGAAGTTCTCCGGTATCCCCGGTCCGTTGTCCCTCACCACTATGGATACCGACCGGTCTTCACGGTTTACCCGTGTTTCAACGGACACCTGGGGGTCCGGTGTGCTGGACAGGGCCTCCACTGAGTTGCGGAACAGGTTCCAGAGAACCTGCCCCAGCCTTACCCTGCTTCCGGATATCACCGGGTTTTCAGGTGAACGGGAAAACTCAGTGGAAACCCCCCCGGCGAAGCCGTGCATGGCTGACTCGATTGAATCCATTACCAGGGAGTTGACATCTATCCTTGCTGCGGGAAAATCCTTCCCGCTCCTGGAGAGTGAAAGGTAGCCCTCTATCAGTTCCGATACCCGCCTTGACTGCTTGTCCACCAGAGTGGCCATCCTTTCCGCCTTCTCCGGCGAAAGAGTTCCGGTGGCAAGCATCTGGGCGGCGCCGCTCATGGAGGCAAGGGGGTTCCTTATCTCATGGGCCATGGTTGCTGAGAGCCTGCCTATGAGGGAAAGCTTGTCCCTCTCCTCAAGTGCCGCCTGGTAGTTCCTGAGGTCGGTGGTGTCGGTGAGGATTGCCATGGCTCCCCCGCCGTCGCCGTACTGGCTGAACTTGCACTGTATTATTCTCTCCCCCAGAACCAGGTCCATGTCCGGGGGGAAGTCCCTGTTCTTCTGGAAGTCCCTCATCATGTTACCCAGGGGCGACTCCTCCATGGGCCTGTCCGTTCCCAGGAGTTCCGTTGCCGCGGGGTTGACGCTGAGTGTGCCGCCACCGGGCCCCACCACCACAACGCCGTCGTGGAGGCTGTCCAGTATCTGCCGGCTTCTGGCCCTGAGTTCCGCCATATTGTCCAGTGCCCTCTGCAGCTGCCCGCTCTCTGTGTACAGTGAGCGGGAAAGTATTCCCGAGGCCAGCCCCGCGGAAACGAGGAGAAGGCCGTTTACCCCAATGCGCATGGCAATGTAGGAGGCCGAGGTTTTCAGCTGGCCGCTTTGAATGAGGGTTGACAGAAGGGGGCTGAGCGTGGTTCCGGCCTGGGGTGTGTTCACAGCAAGTACGGAAAAAAGTATTGAAAAAAGTATGTTGGCACCGGCGGCGGCAAGACCCCCCCCCGGGCCCAGATAGAACCCGTAGGCCAGGGCGTGAACGAGGAGGAAGGCGGTGAAGGGGCCGTCTATACCGCCGCTGACATATATGAACATCCCCAGAAGCAGAGCATCCAGGACCATGAGGGACCAGTATGGCTTCCGGCTTTCGGGAAATCTCTTCATTAAGATGTTGGAGAACGCTGCGGAAAGCACGGAGCAAATGGCGATGGCGGCGTAAATGGTGGTAAGGTTCTCCCGGCCCATTGTGAGCATGCCTATGACCGTGAGTATCCCCAGAACGGACAGGCGCCCCACCTGAAGCCAGGTGCGGCGCCTTCCGCTTATCTCAGTGTGCCGGTTCGCGGCCTAGCCTCCGACCTGCTGGATCATGTCGAAGATGGGCAGGTACATGGCGATGACCAGGAAGCCCACGAAGCCGCCCAGGAAGACTATCATGAGGGGTTCGATGGTGGAGGCCATGCCCTCGACCAGGACATTCACCTCTTCGTCGTAGAAGTCCGCCACCTTCACAAGCATCTCGTCGAGGCCGCCGGTCTCCTCACCCACCGCTATCATCTGCGTGACCATGGTGGGGAAAACACCGGACTCTTCCAGGGGGCCGGCAATGTTCTCGCCGCCTGAGATACTCACCCTGGCGTCCATTATGGCATCGCTTATCACCCTGTTACCGGCGGTTTTGGCGGTTATTGCAAGGCCGTCGAGTATTGCCACGCCGCTTGCGGTGAGGGTGCCCAGGGTCCTTGTGAACCTGGCGATGGACATTTTCCTGTTTATCATGCCGAAGACAGGCAGGGACAATTTAATGGTGTCGATGACCTTCTGGCCGCCCTTGGTCTTGTAGTAGGCGTTGTAGCCGAAGATAATGGCAAATATCCCGACGATGATGAACAGGACATTGTCCTGTACGAACTGGGACATGTCCACCACTAACTGTGTCATTGCCGGGAGCTCTCCGCCCATATCCTCGAACATCTGCTGGAAGATGGGAATAACGAAGAGAAGCATGGCAAGGGTTGCTATGAGGACAACAACCAGGACGACGACGGGGTACATCATTGCGCTCTTTATCTTGGACTGGAGGGCTGCGGAGTCTTCCAGGTAGTCTGCAAGACGGGCAAGGATGGTGTCGAGGATACCGCCCTGTTCGCCTGCTGCGACCATATTGACATAGAGTTCGCTGAACACCTTCTTGTGGCGGCCAAGGGAGTCAGCAAGGGTGCCTCCCTTTTCAACGTCGCTGGTCACATCGGTGATGATGTTCTTGAATACCTTGTTCTCCTGCTGCCTGCTGAGGATCTGGAGGCAGCTCACCAGGGGAAGGCCGGCGTTGATCATAACGCTGAACTGCCTGGTGAAGGTGGCAAGCTCCTTCTGTTTTACACCGGAGCCGATGACTCCGAAGGTGGACATGTCGAAGCCGCCCTTGATGTTGGTAACGGTGACACCCTTGCTTTCAAGGAGCGCCTTTACCTCGGCACGGGATTTACCCTCCATGGTTCCATTGAGGGTCCGTCCCTGTCGGTTAGTTCCCGTCCATTGAAATTCAGCCATGGAACCCCCCTTTTATAGTGTATCTCTTCCCGTAAGTATCATCTGCTCGAGTTCAATGGGGTTCACCGACCGCTCGAGGGCGGAATCCTTGGTGATCTCCCGGTTGTAGTATAGCTTATAAAGAGACTGATTCATAGTCTGCATTCCGTGCTTGTGCCCGGCCTGCATCATGCCGTAGATCTGGTGGAGCTTGTCGTCCCTTATGCAGGCCTTCACAGCAGGGGTGCAGAGCAGCACCTCGGCGGCCAGGGCCCTGCCCGTGCCCCGCTGCCTGGGGATGAGCTGCTGTGTGATAACGCCCAGAAGCACGAAGGAGAGCTGGCTGCGGACCTGTGTCTGGCTGGCGGAGGGGAATGTGTCGATGATTCGGTTGATGGACTCATAGGTGGAGTTGGTGTGGAGGGTGGCCAGGCCCAGGTGGCCTGTTTCAGCCACGTTCATGGCGAAGGCCATTGTTTCCATGTCACGCATCTCGCCTATGAGGGCCACATCCGGGTCCTGCCTCAGTATGTAGCGCAGAGCTGAGGTGAAGCCGTTGGTGTCGCTGCCTATCTCCCTCTGGTTGACTATGCCCTTGTCGTGGTGGTGGACATACTCGATGGGGTCTTCGATGGTGATGATGTGACAGCGCCTCTTCGAGTTGATCCTGCGGATTATGGATGCCAGTGTGGTGGATTTGCCGCAGCCGGTGGGCCCGGTTACCAGTATGAGCCCCTGCCTTTTTTCAGCAAGCTGGGAGACCACATCGGGAAGGCCCAGCTCGTCGAAGCCCATTATCTCGTAGGGGATCACGCGGATGGCGGTTGCCACGCAGCCCCTCTGCATGAATACGTTTGCCCTGAACCGGGAAAGCCCCTTGATGCCGAAGGCGAAGTCGAGTTCCTTCTCAAGCTCGAACCGCTTCTTCTGCTCGTCTTTCAGAAGGCTGTAAACAAGTGTCTGGGTTTCGTTCGGTGTGAGTGGGTCGTATTCCATCCGGGTCAGGTCGCCGTCTATTCTGATGGTGGGAGGAGCGCCGACCGTGAGATGGAGGTCGGTGGCCCTTCTTTCCATCATTTCCTTCAGGAGGGTCTTAACATTCACTCTGTCCGTCCTTCCCCTTGCACCCCATTGTCTGTCAGGATGATATGGAGCTTATCTGTTTTTCAAGTTTGTAGTTCATGGCTGCCACCTTGACATCTTCCTCGTCGTCGGCGGTTACCCTGGTGACTTCCTCGAGGGTGGTTATTCCGTGCTTGAACTTTTCCACCGCGTCCATCCTCAGTGTTCGCATTCCGTTCTTCACCGCAAGTATGCGGAGCTTCGTTGCCGGGGCGCGGTCAATCACCGCCTGTTTCATCTCCCGGTCGAGGGTGAGGACCTCGTAGAGCCCCATGCGGCCCTTGTAGCCCGAGCCTCCGCACTTCGGGCACCCGGAGCCCCTGTAGGTCTGGACGCCGGCCATTTCAGCGGGATCCACCCCTGCTTCGGAAAGCTCCTGGTCTGACCATTTATAAGGCTTTTTGCACTTTTTGCAAATGGTCTTGACCAGTCTTTGTGCCATGATGGTCCTCACGGCGCTGGCTACGAGGAAGGGCTTGATGCCGATGTCCACCAGCCTGTTGATGGTGCCCGGGGCGTCGTTGGTGTGTATGGTTGAGAAGACCAGCTGCCCGGTCAGGGCGGCCTTTATGGCTATGGATGCGGTTTCCAGGTCTCGGATCTCCCCCACCATTATTATGTTGGGGTCCTGCCTGAGTATTGCCCTGAGGGCGCTGGCGAAGTCGTAGCCCATGGAGAAATCTATCTGGGTCTGCACCAGGCCGTCGATGTTGTACTCCACCGGATCCTCGGCGGTGTGTATGTTCACCGCGGGGGTGTTCAGTGAGCTGAGTGCGGAGTAGAGGGTGGTGGTCTTGCCGCTTCCCGTGGGCCCTGTAACAAGCACGATGCCGAAGGGGGAGTTGACCCCGGAAAGGAAGGCCTTCAGGGCGTCTTCCGGGAAGCCCAGCTCCCTCAGGTCGAACTGGAGGTTGCCCCTGTCCAGGATTCGCAGGACTATCTTCTCGCCGTCGATGGCGGGAACGGCGTTCACCCTGAAGTCGATTATGCGGTTGTCCACCTTGGCCTTTATTCTGCCGTCCTGGGTCTTTCTTTTTTCAGCTATGTTCATTCCGGACATTATCTTGATCCTGGAGAGTATCTGCTTCTGGCGGCCGGGGTTTATCTTGAAGGCCTCGTAGCAGGTGCCGTCTTGTCTGAACCTTATTCTGAGGTATTTCTCGAAGGGTTCTATGTGTATGTCGGAAACCTCGGTGCGGACCGCCCGGGCTATCATGCCGTCGATGAACTTGATCACCGGCTCGTCGGAGTCTCCGGTGAGTTCGTCTTCGAGGTCGTACTCCTCTTCGTCGGACTGATCCCCCTCGAGGCTGTCCACCTCCTGGATGTCGTCCTCATCTTCGTCGTATTCGTTAAGGGTCTCGTCTACGTTCACCAGGGCGGCTATCTGGCCGTATATGTCGTCAAGGGCCCTGCGGACCGCCGAGGGTGCCGATGCGTAGACAACCACCTCCCCTCCCGTGGCGAATTTGATCTCGTCGATCACGAAGAGGTTCGCCGGGTCAGCCATTGCCGCAAAAAGTGTGTTGCCCTCCAGTTTCACAGGGGCGACCAGGTTCTCCCTGGCGAAGTTCTCCTGGAGCAGTTTCGCCTTCTCACGGCCAAGGGGGGTTTCGTTGAGGTATATGGGATCGATGCTGTATATCTCCGCAAGGAATTCCGTTATGAGCTCTTCGGTTACCTGACCGTTGAGTACCAGGGCTTCAGCAAGGGCGGTTTCACCGGGGCCCCACTCCCTGGCTATCCTGTTTACGTCTTCCTGCTCGACCAGGCCGGACTGGATCAGCATCATTGCCAGACGGTTAAACATTCGATACCGTTTCCCTGACCACTTCCTCGAATGTGGTCAGCCCCTTTTCCAGCTTCCTCAGGGCGGCCTCACGGAGGCTTATCATTCCCTTCCTGAGGGCGGCCTTCTCAAGCTCGATGCTGTTTGCGTCGCCCTCTATCAGGCCACGCATCTCGTCGTCGATGGACATGACCTCGTAGATACCAATACGGCCGCTGTAGCCGGTCTGGTTGCACCGGGCGCAGCCGGTGCCCTCGTAGAAGGTTATGCCCTGGAATCGGTCTGGGTTAATGCCCGCCTCGAGGATGGCCTCACGGGGTATGGATACCGGGGTCTTGCAGTTGTTGCAGACCTTCCTGATGAGCCTCTGGCTGCAGATGCAGACCAGGGATGTGCTGAGCATGTAGGGTTCGGTGCCCATGTCCACCAGCCTGTTTATGGTGCTGGGGGCATCGTTGGTGTGGGCGGTGGAAAGGACAAGGTGGCCGGTGAGGGCAGCCCTGATGGCTATCTCACTGGTTTCCTGGTCGCGGATCTCACCCACCATGATGATGTCGGGGTCCTGCCTCAGGTAGGCTCTGAGGGCCTTTGCGAAGGTAAGCCCGACATCCTCGTTCATCTGGACCTGGTTGATGCCCTTGAGGTTGAACTCCACCGGGTTCTCGGCGGTCATGATGTTCACCCCGACATCGTTCAGCTCGGTGAGTGCCGAATAGAGGGTGGTGGTCTTTCCGCTGCCGCTGGGGCCGGTGACGAGGACGATGCCGAAGGGCCTTTTTATGGCCCTTCTGAATGTGTACAGGGTTTCCTCCTCGAATCCCAGGAGATCAAGGTCAAGCTGAACCTTGGAGCGGTCGAGGAGCCTGACCTCCACCTTCTCGCCGAAGAGAGTGGGAAGGGTGGAGAGCCTCATGTCCACGAACCGGTCCCGGACCCTCACCTTGGTTCTGCCGTCCTGCGGAAGGTTATGCTCGGCTATATTCATGCTGCCAAGGATCTTGAGGCGGCTTACCATGGCCTGGCGATACTTCCTGCTGGGCCTCATTATTTCATGGAGAACGCCGTCGATACGGTACCTGATCCTTATGAACTTTTCGAAGGGCTCGAAATGGATGTCGCTGGCGCCCCTTTTCACCGCGTCGGCGATGACGCTGTTCACCAGCTTGACCACAGGAGAGTCGGAGAGGTCGTGGGAGAGGTCTTCCTCGATCTCCTCCTCTTCGTCGTCCTCCTCTATCAGGGAAAAGAAGGCTTCGTCCCCCACCAGGAGCTCTTCATGCCCGACGGGTGCCTCTTCCTTCTCTTTCTTCTTCTCCTCCTTCTCGATATCCTCCACCGGAACAAGGGCGTCGGAGGCGCCGTAGAACTTCATCAGGGCCCGCTGGATCATGGAGGAGGCGCATATGTGGGGTTCTATCTCCATTCCAAGGGAGAACCTGAGGTCGTCGATGGTGAACAGGTTCTGTGGATCGGCCATGGCCACCACCAGCTTGCGGCCCTCTTTTTCCACGGGGATCACCTCGTAGCGGAGGGCAAGCTTGGCGGAGACAAGGTCGAGGACTGACTGCGGGATCTTTATGCTGTCGATGTTCACCGCTTCGATGCGGTTCTGTCTGGCGAGGTAGTTGTTCAGCTCTTCTTCGCTGATGAGGCTCATTTTTACCAGATTGTATCCGAGCCTCCCCCCCTCTTCCTTCTGGTGATCGAGTGCGCTATCCAGCTGTTGCTGATCAATAATGCCGGCTTTTAGCAGCATCTGGCCCAGTTTCATTCAAACATCTCCCTGCGTAATTTCACGAATAATGGGGACACGCGAGTATATATCTTTTACCATTATCGACCCTCTGTCAATAGCGGGTCAGAAGTTGATGGTCACCGACAGGTTCAGACCCACATCCTTCTGGTCATACTGGTTGTTGACCCTGTCGGTTTTCCAGCCGTAAATAGCTGTCATTGAAGCAGTAACGGTACCAAAGTCGTATGAGGCCGATGGCTCGATGCGCCATTCGGTCTTGTCGGACTGTGTCTGGGTCTCCCCGGACTGTCCGCCGGTGATCTCGCTGCTGGAGCTGGAGCGTGTTATGGAGAGTGAGGTGGTGAGGTCGCTCTGGAAGGCCAGCCGCAGGCGGTCGAGGAGGGGTATGGGTATGGAGATGCCCCCCGGGGCGCTGAATGCATAGGAAAGCTTGAACTGGGCCGAGTTCGTTCTGGAGTTCACCATGGCCATGGAGCCTGTGAAATTCTGTGTTTCCGTTGTGGACATGTTGTCGGATATGGTTATCTGAAGCTTGTTCTTCAGGGACCCCGTGAAGCTTATAAGCGGGCTCCACCTTGATGTTACCGTTTCACTCACCGGGGTGACGCTGTCCGCCTCCACCCTTGAGGATACGGAGGTTTCTATCCTGTATCCGCTGCTCACTGAGCCGTTCCTGAGGAAGGCCAGTGGGCGGTACCTTTCCAGGCCGCTCCAGGAAACGGTGACCGCCGGCCAGGTGGTGTTGTTGGTCTGGTTCCAGAAGCCTGAGTAGAGGCTCTTGTTCTCGGTGTCGCTGTACTCGGCCCTTACGGACATGGTGTTGGTGGGTCTGTATCCCCCGGAGAGCTGAAGGGATCTGCCCAGTGTGCGGTTGTAGGGGTCGAGTCCTTCGATCAGGGGTTCCAGGCCCAGCTGATATTCAAGGGAGGGCAGATATGGAACATCCCTGTAGCTGGAGCCCCGGCTCCTGGAGATGACGATGCTGGGGTCGGTTATCCTGTCCGCCCACCTCTCCATCTTAGCCAGTATCCACCGTGGGCTGCCGGGGATGGCTTCCTCGTCCAGCCGCTGGTCTCGGAGCCTTGCAATTGACCTTATGGCGTGGGCAAGACCCACGCGGATGTTCAGCCTTGCGGTGAGGTCCGCTCCCACATCGGGACTGCTCAGTGTGTCGGCGCCGGATGCTGAATGGGGGCTGAGCCTTATGGCTGAATACCTGGCGTCCCAGCTGAACCGGGGCTTCAGGTAGTTCCAGAAATTTACCTCCTGGCTGATGCTGGCATTCTGGTTCCTGGAAACCTCCCTGCCCACATTGATCCCTGACCAGGGTTCGTTCCATGGGTAGAACATGTCACGGCCAACGGCGAGTGTGTAGGTTGCGGTAAATCCCTTCCAGGTGTTGAATGAGATGTTGCCGTCGGTGGTGAGGTTGCGCTGTCTGTCATCCCTTGTAAGGACCGTGTCCCCTTCGGCGATGTCGTACATTGTGTTCTTGCCCCGCTGCCAGTCAACCCCGAAGCCGAATCTGGTGGGACGCAGCCTGATGTCCTCAAGAATGGGAAGACGGACAAGGCTCATACGGCCCAGGGACAGGTCATACTTGAAGGTGAACCGCTCGGTCTCCAGGGAATCCCTGGTGGAAACTGCTCTCCCCCAGCCCCTGCCCATGGCGTGCCTTACAGTGACTGGATCAAGGAAATACCTTCCGGCGAAACGGTCGGACCTTCCATTCCGCCTCCACTGAATGGAGGTGTCCCATCTGCTGGCTTCGGTGCGGTAATCCCAGGTTTCATCACCCTCGAGCCTTATGTCGCTGTTAACGGCGTATCTGGGCTCGGAGAAGTTCCGTGACCAGGCGAAGGTTGCGGGAAGTGACCAGTTCCAGACAGGGGGGGTGAAACGGTCGAGGTTCAGTGTGGAGGAGGCGGAGTACCGTGTGACGGTCTTGCCGGTTCCCGAGGTGGTCCCCAGACCGTGGAAGTCGTCGTCCACCATCCTGTAGTCCCCGGACAGCAGGAAGAAATCGGCCATGTCCAGGCTTGCTGAGACCCTGTGTGCCCTTCCCGGGTCGAGGTAGTGGCCCTCAAGGACTATGTCCCCCACCCACACATCGTTGGTGAGGGGCGGGCCTCCGGTGTTCCTCACTCCCAAAGCAAGCATGAGTATCTCCGAAAGTGACGGGTTGCCCACCACCGCCAGGTTCCCGGAACGGAGTTCGTTCTCCCCGGTCTGGTCCTTCAGCACCTTGAGATCCACTATGTCCTGCAGGTCGACCTCGATTGTCTGCCAGGAATTCTCCACCTGGCCGGTTATCTCGTAGTAGTTGAGGCTGTCCCTCCCGATCTGAAGGAAGACCTCACCGCCTGCTGCGGTGCCCCTGTAGGGGAAGCCTATTGTGCGATAGGCGGTGTAGTTCTCGTTGCTGTAGAAGGTCTGCCTGGCAAGCCCCTGATGGCCGGTGAGGATCTGTTCAGCGTTCAGGCTTATGCTCTGTTCCAGCTTCAGTTCACCGTTCTCGTCGGTGCCGGGATCGATCCCCGGAGGCGGGTCGTTCATGTAATCGGGATTCTGCCTGTTGTTCACAACTGAAACGGTGAAGCTCTCCCCGGGCTGAACCGGCACGGAGATGTCCCCGAAGACCGAGACCCTGTTGGGCTCCCAGCGGTTGCCGGTGAGGCCCATGTCATAGAACTCGAGGGTGTCCTCCTGTGTGAAGCCGTCCACCCAGACCCTGGCGTAGGTGATCTTCTCCCAGGTGGGCTGGCCGGTGGACACTTCCGGAACCGTTACAAGGGTGGAGTCGTTAAGGGGTATCTGTATGAGAAGCCAGCCCGTGGGGCTTTCGGAAATAATGTACTCCGGGTCGTTCAGGGGTATCTCTATCCTGAAGAAGGTGTTGTTCATGTCCAGCACACCGTTCCTGTTCAGGTCCTCGGTGTCCAGCCTGCCGTTTCCCTCGAGGTTGTTTATGGCGTCGTACCTGGTGCTGAGGGGGTCGGAGGAGTTGAAGCTGTAGTCGTCTTCGTTGGGGTCGGGGTTGCTTCCCGAGCTGTATCCGGGCTCCTCGAAGGAATGCAGGTTGTCGTACCCCGTGTCCTCGGTGGTGGCAAGTATGCCGTCGGAGTTCACGTCTTCTGTGTCGAGTTCGCCGTTGGCCCGCCTTACGAGCTGGTCGCCCACCCGTTCCAGCCAGTAGGAATCCTCACTGATGCGGTCGCCAAGGTCGATGTACAGATTCCCCTGGAAGGCGCTGCCCGTGGGCCTCACATACAGCGTGAGGTGGGTTTTTCTGGAGAAGTCGGTGCCGTATCTCTCGATGCACCTCTGAAACCCCCCCCATGACGCCGTGGGATTCGCCGGGTCCGGGGTGAAAACGAACTGCAGTATGCTGCTGAGCTTTCTGTTGGCGTCGTCGCCTGTTTCTCCCGGAACTATATCCGCCAGTGACCATCTGTCCGTTACATTGTACCACCTGAACTCTCCCACAGGGAAGAGCAGGTCAGAACCCCTCCGGGGCATGGATGGGAATGACCAGGCGGACCTGGACTGGCCCAGGGGGAATGTGGATTCCGACCCCTCCATGTCATCCACCCAGGCTTTGTCTTCCCCGGTGGGAAGGCTCATGGCCACCTCACCGGAAAGGGTGACCCGGCTTTCGGCCTCGGTGTTCACAAGGGGAATGGCGTTCACCGCGTCGGTGAGGAATTCCGGCCTTGACTCAAGGTGAAGGTCAACATCGAACACAGTGGTGCCGAAGGAGCCCTGCTCTATCCTGGGGCGGTCCTCCGGGGAGCTGGCGCTCTCGTACATCATGGTTCCGCCAAGCCAGGAACTGGTTCCCAGGTTGTAGACAAGACGGGTGCCCAGAAGGGTCTTGGAAACCGAACTGAAGAATGGCACATACTCGAAGGTCACCCTGAGGGTGTTCGCCGGGTCCTGGGCCAGGTCCGCCGCCTCTCCCATCAGGGTCAGTATGCCCACTTCGTATATGATGGAATAGTCCACATCCCTTGTGAGTGTCTGTGACTGGCCCGCCACGGTAAGGGTCACCCTTTCGCTTCCCTCAACTATCCCCATCTTTCCCAGGGAATAGGTGGTGGAAGCGGCGCGGTAGCTGACCCTCATGTAGTAGAGGGATTCGTTCACAGCGGGGTTCTTCTTGGTGTACACCGCATTGTTGGTGTACTCCAGGGCATCGCTCATGAAGGGCCTGCTGTCAGGGAAGATGATGAAGCCGTTCTCCCAGTCCATGGTTACTTCCTCGTCGTACATCAGGCCGTCGCCGTTGCTGTCCAGCCCCAGCACCTGGGTGAAGGGCACGCCGTTCTGTGTGGACACCGGGTCTTCACCCGGACGCTGGAGGAAGATGTCGCAGTTGAAGCTTTCCCTAACTATGTTGTTGGCGCCCAGAAAGTAATAGTTGCGCATCTGGTAGGCCCATGTGGGGTATTCATTGGGGGACTCGGGGAGGGGGTTGGACTGCTTTATGGCCTTCAGCTCGTAGGGGCCGCCGGAGGGGGCGGAGCCGATGGTGTCCCCGTTCACGGTGACGAAGGTGACCCCCACCTCGTGGTTGCTGTTCACAGGGCTCAGGAACCTTATTGTCCTGCTGGAGTCCACCAGAACGAAGTCGCCGTCTATTCCCGGGGTGAGCTCATCCCACCAGCGGTCCTCCTGCGTGAGCATGCCCCCGGAACCCGTGGGCACGAACCAGGAACCCTCAACAGCACCTGTCTCCAGGTTGTTGCTGGCGTCGCCGTCGTCGATGAAGACCCTGATGGTGGAGGGAATGATGGACGGGGCGGCCACGGTGTCCGGAAAGGCCCTGAAGAAGTAGTTGTTCGCCGGCCGGATGTCGAGGATGGAATCGGTGACCATCGAGGACTGCCCCACGAAGTCGGAGCTTTCTGTGGAGCTGCCCTCCTTGCTTGCTATCACCGTGATGTCCAGGGGACCCGCCTGGGCGAGGAGCTTAGCACCGAAAAGACCCTCATGGGGTATGGAGTAGCTTATGAATTCCGGTCCGGTTATGGCAAGGTTCACATCCCCCAGCTCGATGGACTGGATTATCTCGTCGTCGTCGCCCTGGTAGCCCAGGCTCACGCTGTAGTCGGCCCCTATCCGCCGCTCGCTGTCGTGGTCAACGGACACATGTATCTTCTCGCCTATGGTGCCGTCGAGGCGGACCCTGAGCTGCTGCTCCATTTTCAGGTCTGGAAAGAGTGAGGAGCTGGCCCCCTCCACATTCACCCTGTTGGGGTAGATATGGCTCACTCCGGAAACGGAGATGGTCTGGTGGCCGCTGATGTCCAGCTGCCCGCCGGTTCCTATTGCGTCTCCTATGAGGCCGGGCATGTTCAGTGGAAGATAGATGGTCGGGACAAGCTCGCCCCTCTCCCGGGAACCCCTTATCCCCGTTCTGGCGTTGGCTTCGGTCCAGCTCTTCCAGGTGCCCCAGCCTATCAGCCTGGTCCTGACCCCCTCGAGGGTCCATGTTCGGGTCGGGGATATCGGATAGCCCCGGAGAAGAAGCCTGTAGCTCAGGGCGGTGCCGCTGAGGCTGGGCCATACCTGCACCTGGGTGGAAGGGAGTGAAGTGAGCCAGGGAAGGGAATCCTGATACCAGTAGCCGGGGTTCTCCTCGATGAGAGAAAAAGGGCGCACCCCCCCTGTCTGGCCCGAAGAGGGCCATGACAGGAGCAGAAGAAGGGTGATGATAAATGACTTCATTAAACCTCGGTATGTAGTATCCATAGTGTCGGGGTAAGTTCCACATTACATGACAGCGCCGGGCAACCTCGCTATAATTCACCGGCGAACAGGCCGAAGCAAGCACTATCATGGGAACTGAATGAAAAAACTGCAAGTTTACGTACTGAAGGAGTTCTTCCCGCCGTTTTTGCTCTCCCTGGGGCTCTTTACCTTCGTGATGCTCCTCGACAAACTGCTGGACATGCTGGACATGATCGTCAGCAAAGGGGTTCCCATGCGGATCGTGGGGGAGATATTCCTGCTGCTTCTGCCCTCCATGATAGCTGTTGTGATACCCATGGGGGTCCTTGCCGGCATTCTTATTGCCGTGGGAAGGATGTCCGGCGACCTTGAGATAACCGCCATGAAGGCCGGGGGAGCAAGCATTTTCAACATCATGTTCCCCCTCAGCCTGTTTGCCCTGCTCACCGGGGGGATACTCGTGGTCTTCAACAACAGCGTTCTCCCCGAGGCCAACCACATAGCCAGGAACCTTCTCCTGGATGTGGGAACCATGAGACCCACCGCCCGGATAGAGCCGGGAATGTTCGTGGAGGATGTGGAGAACTACCGGATACTGGTCCAGGAAAAGGACGACCTCACCGGCAAGCTCTCCGGTGTCATCATTCACTCCAGCGGGCCTGGTGTCCCCAACAGGACCATCACCGCAATGGAGGGCACCATGGAGCCCATAGGCGCGAACCACCTCCGTCTTGTGCTGGAATCCGGTCAGATGCACGAGAAAGACAGCGGAAGCGGCTACAGATACGCGTCCTTCACCACATACACACTGGACATCGCCAGGTCCGAGGACCTTGTGAGGAGTGACAGGCAGAGCCGTGGGGACAGGGAAATGTCCGCTTCCCAGATGGGGCTTTTCGTGGACAGCCTGGCCAGGCGGAGGGCGACACTCACCGACAGTTTGAACTCAAGCTCCATGGAGTTCTTCAGGGGGGTTCGCTCCGGCGAGAACCCCGTGGACCAGGGAGACAGCACGAGGCGGGTGAGGAACACCATGTCCTGGCTTGCCTCCACTTCAGCGGACAAGATACTGATAGGCGACCAGATAAGCAGCCTCACCAACAACATGGCCAAATACAACGTCGAGATCCACAAGAAATACTCCATCCCCTTCGCCTGCGTGGTCTTCGTTCTGCTGGGGGTTCCCCTGGGCCTTTCAGCAAGGAACTCCAGCAAGGGGCTCGCCATATCCATGAGCCTTGTGTTCATTCTGGTCTACTATTTCTTCCTCATCGGCGGAGAACAGCTTGCCGACAGGGGCAGGATCCCGGCTTGGTCCGCCATGTGGGCGCCGAACATACTCCTGGGCGCTCTTGGGGTCTTCCTCACCGGAAGAAGCCTCCGGGAGGGCCATCCGATCAATCTGCCGGACTTCAAGGAGGTTCTGAACAGGTTCAGGAAACACGGGGGGAACCGGTGAAAAAGCTCGATGTCTACCTCTCCATACGGTTCATCAAGATGATCTTCATGGCGGTCCTTTCCTTCACCGTGATCTTCGTTACGGTGAACGCCTTCGACCACTTCAGCCGCTGGGTGGACAAGAACGTGACCGCAATGACCTTCCTCCGATACTACTGGTACGGCCTTCCTTACATAGTCGTTCTTGTGATGCCCATCGCCGTTCTGATATGCTCTCTCTTCCTGGTGAGCTCCATGACGCGGAACAATGAGCTCACCGCCATGAGGGCCTCCGGCGTGTCCATTCCCCGTATCTTCCTTCCCCTTATCACCGTTGGCTTCTTCATAAGCGTTTTCACACTGGGAGTGGGCGACTTCGTCATGGCCGACGCGAACTACATGCAGTCCCAGGTGAAGAGGGTCGAGATCGACGGCCGGGACCCCATCGACTACCAGATGCGGAACGATTTCGCCCACCGAACCCTCGACGGCGCCATAGTGGAGATAGGTCTCTTCGACGGCAGGCACGAGGCCATTTCAAGGGCCATCGTGGAATGGTTCGACGACAGCCTCCGGGTGGTGAGGAGAATAGACTCCCAGCGGCTGGTCTACATAGATTCTGTCTGGACGGCGGTTTCCGCCGAGGAAAGAAGGTTCTCCCCCTCGGGAGAGATGTCCTTCATGAGGCACGATACCCTGCAGGTCTCCGAGATACAGGACACGCCGGAGGACTTCGGAAGCAGAAGCAAGACCGCCGCCGAGATGAACATCTTCCAGCTCCACGAGCACATAGAGAGGGTCCGGATAGCCGGAGGCAACCCCACCGCAGACCTGGTGGAGTTCTGGCTTACCATTTTCTTTCCCTTCAGTTCCCTTATCATGGTTCTGGTGGGGGCTCCCCTGGCCACCAACAACCCCAGGAGCGGAGGGGCGGCCAGCATTGGTCTGGCGGTGCTCCTGGGCTTCATCTTCTTTTCCCTGGCCAGGTTCGGCCAGACCCTGGGGCACAAGGGGGCAATCCCCCCCATTACCGCCGCGGTGCTTCCGCAGCTGGTGTTCATCATCCTGGGCATCTGGCTTTTCAGAAGGGCTGGCCAGAGCTGACATCCCCGCTATTGCAATGTGCGGGGTAATTTAGATATGGTTCCCATGTAACCCTGCCCCAGTGGCAGATCCCTCACAAAATACATCCTTCAGCGAAAACGGAGGCAGCAATGGCTCGCAGAGTGCACAACTTCTACGCCGGACCCGCAGCTCTTCCCTGGGAAGTGGTCAAGAAGACCGCGGAAACGGGAGTACTGGAATTCGCCGGCCAGGGTATGTCGGTTATGGAGATCTCCCACCGTTCAAAGCCCTTCGACGCGATGTTCAAGAAGGCCCAGAACGATCTTCTCAGCATCATGGGCCTCGACCCCGGGGAATACGCCGTTCTTTTCCTTGGCGGTGGAGCCAGCACCCAGTTCTGCCATGTTCCCTTCAACTTTCTCAAAGAGGGCATGACCGCCGACTATGTCAACACCGGGGTCTGGTCCAAGAAAGCAATCAAAGAGGCCAAGTACTTCGGCAACGTGAACATCGCCGCCTCCAGCGAAGACAGGTCCTTCTCCTACATACCGAAGGATTTCAACCTCACCCCCGGGGCGGCCTATGTTCACACCACCAGCAACAACACCATCTACGGCACGGAAATGTGGAGTTTCCCCGATACGGGGAGTGTCCCAATGGTATGCGACATGTCCAGCGATTTCCTCTCCCATCCCATTGATTTCAGCAAGTTCAGCCTGATATACGCCGGTGCCCAGAAAACCATAGGCACATCCGGCCTGACCGCTGTGGTGATTCGGAAGGCCTTTGCTGAGACCGCCAGGGAAGACATCCCCACCATGATCAACTACAGGACCCACATCTCCAAGGAAAGTCTCTTCAACACACCTCCCAGCCTTCCTGTGTACGTGGTGAGCCTTGTGCTGGAGTGGATACTGGAGAACGGCGGGATACAGGGGATAGCCGCAATGAACAGGAAGAAGGCCGATCTCCTCTACGGCGCCATGGACGGAAGCGGCGGCTTCTACAAGCCCCATGTCACCGACCCCGAGAGCAGAAGCTTCATGAATGTCACCTTCCGCCTTCCCTCGGAAGCCCTCGAGCAGGAGTTCGTCACCCAGGCCACAGCCAGGGGCTTCATGGGTCTCAAGGGTCACAGGGACGTGGGTGGATGCCGTGCCTCCATCTACAACGCAGTAACACTTGAATCCGTCCAGGCCCTGGTGGACTTCATGAACGAATTCAAACAGGAGAACTAGATCCATCCTGTTTTCCCGGCGCCGCGGTTCTCCGCGGCGCCTTCTTCGAAACGGGGACCACAGTGAGAATGGCAGCTTCAGCCCGGTGGTACGCCGGGGTCCTGGCGGCGGGTCTGGCGGCGGGGATCCCCCAGCTGGTTTCATTCCTGAACGCCTCCAGCGAGAAACTACTCACCTACAGCCCCTCCCTGGCCCCCCTGAGATTCCGGCAGTGCGCCGAGGCCCTGGCAGCCGGCGGTTCCCCTGCGGAGGCCTTCTCATACGCTTCACCCCTTTACATCCTCTTCCTGGCCCCCTTCCATGCCGCCGGAGTGGCGGACACAGCGGTCTTTATACTGCAGTCCCTGGCAACTCTCCTCACCGGGCTCTGTGTCTTTCACCTGGGGAAAAGCCTCGCCGCCGGCAGACCCCTGTCCGCCTTCATGGCGCTTCTCTGGTTCTTCTACGCCCCACGGGCCTTCTACGGATTGACCCTCCTTCCCGTTGCCCTTCTCTCCCTTCTGATCTGCTTCTGGGGGAGCGCCTTCATCACCGGGAGGAAGGGTCTTCTGCTTCCCTGTCTCTACGGCCTCGCGGCGGGGCTGGTTTGCGGCCTCAGACCCACATTCATCACCCTTTTCCCGGCCCTGGCGGTCTTCTATCTCGTGAAAAGGAAGTTCGCCGCCGCCCTGCTGATGACCGCGGGCTTTCTGCTGCCCATGGCCGGCCTGTCCGCATGGCATCATTCACTGTCGGGCATTTTCGCTCCCTTCGTGCCCGCCACCGGCCTGAATCTGGTTCTGGGCCACTCCAGCGGAGCCAACGGCTACGGCCCCCCCATACCGGAATACGGCCTGGTGGAGAGCCCCTCCGAGGACATACACCAGGTGGCCTCGAGGATAGCCGCGGAACACGGACACACCACCCCCGCCGAAGCGGATCGTTTCTGGATGGACAAGGCGGTTTCCTGGATCATTGCCAACCCAGGGGAGGAACTCCGTCTGCTGGCGGTGAAAACCGGCGCGGTGATGGGACACCGCCCCTTCGGAAGCTATTATGACCTGAGCCGGGACATAGGCTCAGACACCTCCCTGAACCACCTTGTCGTTCCCAGGTGGCTGTTAGTGCTCACAACCGGATCCGGGCTTCTGATGATCCTTCTGTTGAAACGGGAATACTGGTACCTCGCGGTGCCGATGGCCACCGCGGTGTTCACCTCGGTGGCATTCCTTCACTCCGAAAGGTTCTGGCTTCCCGCTGTTCCCATTTCACTGGTGGCCTCGGCGCGGGGCATTGCCCTGTTCGCCGGGTGGAAAAGGGGGCCATGGCTGAAGACCGCCCTGGCCCTGGCCCTGGGGGCGGTGCTCCTTCTTCCCGGGTTCCTGTGGCCGGTTCCCGAGGTTCCCGAAGGGATCTACCTCTACAACCGCGGGGCGAAGGCCTACGGCATGGGCAGCTATCTGCTTTCAATGACCCTGTTCGAAGAGGCGGCGGAGGTTTCCGACCCGGGTTCCAGCGTATCCATTCAGTCACGGATGGAGGCAATAAGGATAGCCCGGGGGCTGGGCCTGGAGGAAAGGGCGGAAGGGCACATCCGCCTTCTTCAGCTTGAGACCAACTGAAGGAACTCCTCTTCTGAAATGATCCTGACACCCAGTTCCCTGGCCCTGTTCAGCTTCGAACCGGCATTCTCCCCGGCCACGAGGATGGTGGTGCTTCCTGTCACGGAACCGGTAACCCTTGCCCCGGCCTTCTCCGCAAGCTCCTTTGCCTCGGGTCTGGGGAGTGACAGGGAACCGGTGAAGACAATGGTCTCGCCGCCGAGGGCATCCCCCTTCCCGGGGTCTGTTTCCTCAGGGTTGAAACCTGCCTCCTGAAGCCTGTCCACCAGCTCGCTCGTAATGGAGCTTTTGAAAAAGCTCACCACCGAGGCGGCGGTGACCGGCCCTATTCCCCTGATGCCGGTGAGATGGTCTTCATCGGCCTTCCTCAGGTGTTCAAGGTCTTTGTACTCCATGGCGATGTCCCTGGAGGCCACCTCGCCTACCCCGGGTATACCGAGGCCGGTAAGGAACCGGCTCAGGGGTCTGCCTCTGCTCTGCTCCAGCTCCTCAAGGAGGTTCCCCGCCTTCAGCTCCCCCATCCTTGGAAGGGGAAGAAGGGTCTCCATGGACAGCCGGTAGAGGTCGGCGATGGAACCCACGAGCCCTTCGTCCACCAGCTGGGCGCAGAGCTTCTCACCAAGGCCCTCGATGTCCATGGCCCTCCGGGAGGCCCAGTGTTCGAGGCTTCTCTTCAGCCTTGCCGGGCATGAGGGATTGATGCAGTAAAGGTTCACCTCGCCCTCGGCCCCGGCGACGGGGCCGTGGCAAACAGGGCAGTGGTCCGGCATACGGAAGGGCTCTCCCCTCTTCCCGTCCCCCGGGGGAATGGAGGACACCACCTCGGGTATCACGTCCCCGGCCCTTCGGACCATCACCGTGTCCCCGGGTCTGATGTCCTTGCGCTGAACCTCGTCCTGGTTGTGAAGGGTTGCGTTGGTAACAACCACTCCCCCCACCCGGACCGGCTCCAGCCTTGCCGTGGGAGTGAGCCTTCCGGTCCTGCCCACGCCCACGAAAATGTCGATGAGTGTGGTGGCGGTTTCCCTGGCGTGGAACTTCCATGCGGTGGCCCATCTGGGGGCTCTGGAAAGATAGCCCAGCTTTTCCCTGTCGGTGAATCCGTTGACCTTTATCACCACGCCGTCTATCTCCATGGGAAGCTCATCCCTTCCAGCCTCCAGGCGCCTGTACGCCTTTATGACATCCCCGGGCGTGTCACATAAGCGGTTCTCAGAGCTTACTGTGAAGCCCCAGCGGGAAAAGAGCCCCAGGAGGCCGGACTGATCCTCCACCCCCTCGGGTTCCCTCCCCGACGCGTAGGCGGTGAAACTGAGGGGTCTTCCCGAGGTGATGGAGCTGTCCAGCTGCCGCAGCGAACCGCTGGCGGCGTTCCTCGGGTTGGCGAAGGGCTGTTCCCTGTTCCGGTTCATCCTGTGGAAATCCTCCAGCATGAAGAAAACCTCGCCCCTGACCTCGACGGTGGCCGGGGTTTCCCCCTTCAGCTTCAGGGGAATTGACCTTATGGTCCTGGCGTTGGCGGTAACGTCCTCGCCCCTGGTGCCGTCGCCCCTGGTGCCCGCCCTTACCAGAATGGAATTTTCATAGACCAGGGAAAGGGAAACACCGTCGAGCTTGGGCTCCACAGAGTACCGGAAGGGGTGCTGGAGCTCCCCGGCTATCCTCCTGTGAAAGGCCAGGAACTCCTCTTCGCTGAAAACATTGGAAAGACTCAGCATGGGGGGATCGTGGATCACCGCCTCGAAGCTTTCCGAGGGAACTGACCCCACCCTGGAGGTGGGAGAATCGGGGGTCTTCAGTTCGGGGTACTCCTCCTCGAGCTGAATGAGCCTGTTCATCAGGGCATCGTACTCAAGGTCGGATATTTCGGAGCCGTCTCCGGTGTAGTACTGTCTGCTGTGCTTTTCCAGGAGGGTCCTCAGCCTGGCCGCTTCCCTTTCCGGTCCCCTCCCGTTCATGGCGGTCAGGGGGTTCTCCGGTATATGAAATCAGCGGGAACCAGCCACAGATGGTTCAGATCGATGGCCATTACCTCACCGGGGGAAAGCGACGGGTTGTCTATCTCACACTGAAGTATGCCATTGGTGAAGGCAACGGGTCTTGTGAAGGATGTATCCCGGAAATGGATCAGGCAGGCGCAGCTGTCGAGGGGAAGGGCGAAGTTGACACCAGGCTGTATTTCCAGGGGTTTCATGAGGATGGTTCCGTTGTCCTGCCTCCACTCCACTGTGATCTGGGGAATCCCGGGAAGGTAGAAAAGGTTCCTGAGCAGCGACTGATACTCGTCGGTGAGTTTCTCGCTGTAAAGAAGCGTCGAATATATCCTGGGCCAGTAATTGGTGCTCCATGAATGGGTGAAGGCCTGCAGAAGCCAGGGAAGCCTCTGGAGAAGGCCCAGGGAATTCATGTATTCCAGAACTATCACTCCCTTGCCCCCTGCTATCAGGTCAAGGTGGGGTGAAGAGGCAAGCATGGGGTCGACAAGGGCGTATTCGGTGGCGCCTCCTGTCAGCTCCATGCCGTGGAGATATCCCTTCAGGTACACTTCCCTTATTGCCGCCAGCCCGGCGGGGTCGTTCTCCACATGGTCGTAGAAGCGAAGGGGGAACCATGCCGTGAGCATTCTTGCAAGAAGGGGATCCAGCCTCAGGGACTGCATGAGGACCCCCCTGGCGGACTGGGCGGCGATCCGAAAGCCTTCGGGAACCTCCCCTGAACGGATCACACTGCTCCAGTTGGAAATGTCAGCCAGGGATCGAAGGGAACCCCTGGAGAAGAACAGGCCGCCGAAAACGGGATATACCGCATCGCCGTCGGGGTACTGTATCTCTATGAAGGAAAAACGGGAGGAGAGGAAATCAAGTGTTTCAGCCAGGGCTCCCGCCAATCGTCCCGCGGCTGTCAGGTCAAGGGAATCCGGTTGGCCTGCGAGGGACAGGAGGTGGTGTTCCGGATTGATCTCGATCTGAGTGTAGCCGCCCAGGGCCACCGGCAGGCCCCCTGCAATTCCTCCGGGTCCGGAAACCATAACGGTGTCCGAAAGGGGGTAGAGCGGAGCCCAGGAGGTGCATGCCCCTGGGAGGCTGAGGGTCAGCCTGTAGTTCTGCTTGGTGGCGGAGACCTCCGGCACTGGGAAGAAACCTCCGCCTGTGAGAAAGGCGGATGTGATGCGCGCATGGCCGGTAACCACCCCTTCACCGTCGGTGTAGACCCGGTTCAGTTCCAGGGCGCTGGTGAAAACCTCGGTGTATATCCCGCCGCTGTCCGGGTAGCCTGACTTCTCCACCGGTTCACCGGTACCGGAAAAACTGAGCACTATGGGGTCGGTGCTGCCCGGAGGAAAGACCACAACGAGTGAATCCACCACGAGAAGCGCCGTATCGGGGTTGTCGGGGCTGAAGGTAATGTGGACATTGTGATGCAGCACAGGGGACTGCTCAACGGACAGGGGTGTCCGCTGGGAATCCATTTCACCGGGACTTCTGCCGGAGAGATAAACCGAACGCAGACCCGGCGGAGGAAGGGCTTCTGCGTTTTCCAGTATCCCCCGTGCCCCGGCGGAGCGGGCTGTTCCATCCGCCGAGGGAGTGGTCACGGAGAAGACCAGTATGGAACCTCCGCCCACTTCCCATTTCCTGCTGAACCTGATGGAATCGGGGATGTCCGGCTCCTGTAAATGGATGGAATCGGTTTCGGTGAACCTGGAAGCCCCGGCGGAATCGGTGAGAACAGCGGCATAGGACATCCCCTGCTGGCCGCCGGCATTATAAGCGACGGTCCACTGCCCAGCGGTTACGGAGGCACCGCCGGGGTTCACGCCGGCATCGGATGGAGCATCCGGGGAGCCACAGGCGCAAAGGAGGATGGCCAGGGCAGGCAGTATTCCGGAAAGTGTTTGTCTCAAAACCGTTTCACTCCAGGGTTGACGATTCCTTCTTTTTTCATAGTTTCCCTCAACCGGAAAGGCGGCACCAATGGGATTATTCAACATACTTGCACTGGCGGTCAACGCCAAACCGGTAACCCTGGGCAGCGCCATGTCATCCCTGACCTATTCATTCATGGCCATCGCCGTTTTCCTTCTGATCCAGTTCTTCGGAGCCCGGTTCTACACAAGCTGCAAGGAACGATACTCACACTTCTCACTGATCTTCTTCGTGGTCCTTGCCACACTGTCGGTTCTTTCCCTGATTCTCGCCTTCCTCCTCAAGCCCCAGGAGCACCGGCTCTTCGCAGGTGTGGTGGGGGGAGTTTTCATCTGGACATCCCTGGGGGAGATAAGCGAGCACATGGGGTGGTATTCCTCGGGATCCAGGGGTGCCGTTGCCGTTTTCCTTGTAAGCACGGCCACATGGCTCATCCTTGCCCTGACCGGTGTGCCCCTGCCTGTCCTGGGCTTCCTGGCCTACCCCCTGCTTACCTGGGGAACCCTCCTCACCAGAACCAGGGTCCTGGCAAAATGGGGAGCCACCTCCTTCGCCTCCACCCTTCTTCTTCTGATAATGGCGGCCTTTTCAGGGGGAAGCCTCGTGGCCGGGGTACTCATTGGAACCCGCTTCACCGCACTTCTGGCGGGGCTTGTTTTCGCCGTTACTTCCTGGTCCATAATGGAGATCATCTGGGAGAGGGGCATGGCCAACGGCCCCTGGAAACCCAAGAACTAGTAGACCATGTATGTCAGGCCGGCTGAGAAGCTCACCGGGGGCTGCTTTATCTCCGCGTAGTAGAGCTCGCCGGGGAGGGCCTGGCGGTTGTATCCTGTGTAGCTGGTAACCGTCCAGTCGTCGGCGGGTGTCCCGAACCTGCCCACACAGCCCGCATGTATCCCGAACCTGCCGGAGAAGAGCCACTCGAGGTTAACGCTGCCGATACCGGAAATGGTGGCGGTGTTCGCCGAGGATGAAATGCTGTCCGCCCTGGTGTTCTGAACCAGGAAAGCCGCCTCGAAACCCACACCCAGCCTGAGAGCCAGGGCCGGTGACGACAGGGGAAGCCTGCTTCCCACCTCTCCCCTTATGCCTATGCTGGACATTCTGGGAACAACACCGGAGAAGAGGGCTCCCCCCAGGGAAAGGCCCCACTTGCCCGTTGCTCCGCTGAACTCCGCCTGGTTCACAAGTTTTGAGGTTTCGCCCTCTTCGCCGGTAAGGCCGTCGCCGGGGACCACCTCGGTTGGAAGCACCGAGTATGTAAGGGAGAGAAGGGCCGGGGCGGAATTTTCCACCGCGCTGAGGGTGGTTCCCTGGACAATGTTCCCCGCGATGAGCCTTCCGGTGCTTGAACCGGGGCTGGAGTCCATTATCTGCATTATGCCGTGGCTTCCCAGCGAAGCGTATTCAGCTGCGGACCTGGGAATGCCCTCGGACCTGGCCAGGACCGAGAAGACCATGCCCTTGTCCACTCCCCCTGAAGTGCCCACCGGGATGCTGTAGAGGGGACCACTGCCGGAGATGAAGGTAAACTCATAGGGGAATATCTCCCCCAGGCTTCGCAGGGCCACCTCCCTTACTCCGCCTGTGGCCATTGCGTGTAGATCGATGGAGGAGCTTCCGGTGAATCCACCGGAAAACTTCTTTTCCCTGATGGACCCGAGTAGGCTGCCTTCGGATGTATAGAATCGGCCTGTGATGTCGATGCTTGTGGTTCTTGTTACGAACATGCTGTCCCGGGAACCGTGATCAACGCTGGTCTCCGGCATGGAGACGTCCAGAAGCATGAAGAGATCCACCCCCAGGTCAGATGATATGTTCTGGAGCCTGAGGGTCTGGTCCGCCGGGGAACCCTGATAGAGCTCGTGGGAGGATGCGTCGGCAACCCTGAATCTGCCGCTGGCCAGGAACACCGCCTCGGCTTCAGCGATAAGGGCCGGGGCGTCGTATGTTTCCGCGGACTGGTCGAAAACTGGAATAACGGCGATAACCGGAAGATTCACATCCTCTGCCATGGAGGCCACTGGAAGAATGAGAAGCAGCACGGAAAAAATTCTACTGGCGGACATAAGCATCTCCCTTCAGAAATACCGGCGTGTAACTGAATTTACCATTGCGGGCCATGAATGAAAAGGGGAGCGGTTCAGGGGGAACAGGCGGTAATGGAAATGTTGCCCCAGGTGCTGTCCGGCAGGGTTATAACTGTTCCCTCGGGGATCAGGGGTCCCGTGGCCAGACCGGTACTGTCTATGAACAGCACCACCGGTTCGCCTTCGGGGATGGTTTCATGGGCCAGGATGGTGTCCAGTATCTGGAACAACTCCGGCCAGACCTCCCGGTGCAGAGAAATGGTTTCACCGCCCTGGAGTTCGGCGCTTACCTGAATGTCCTCGGGAACCGCAGCGGCGCTGGAGAACGCCGCGCCGGAGAGGCAATCGCTCCTGGATGCCTGGGTTTCCTCCTCCCGAGGGGAATCATCCATGATCGAAAGTCCTCCTTCGGGAATACCCTCTGCGATAAGGCCGCCTCCCCCGGCACCCATGCTGCGCTGCGTGCCGAAGCCGGAACTTTCACCAGGGGAAAGGCTCTGTATTTCCGCAAAGGCAGGCTCTTCTGCGATCATATCCATGGGCGGGGGGAGCTCCTCTTCCATGGACCCTTCGGCCTGTTCAACGGTTTGGGGGGCAGCGATCTCCTGCTGCTCCTCCTCCTGCTCCTCCTGCATGATCTCCGGTTCCTCAAGGGAAGCATCAGCGGATTCATCCGCCACGGCGTAGAGAACATCGGGTTCAGAGGATACGTACCCCGGAGAAAACGCCGGTGCGCCCTCGGCTGCAACTTCCGACATGGGCCGGCCGGCGCCGTCTATCAGGAATATCTTAACACCGAGATACACGGCGAATACCGCCGCGACGGCCATCAAGTTCCTCTGCCTGCGCCACCATGGTACCGCCCGGGCTGCCAGCTTTCCCCTGAGGGTATTGAATGCGGCGGGGTCAGGGTCCCTCCAGCTCCCCCGCCATGCCGACTCCATCCGTTTCTGGGTCTCCACCAGGCTGAGGCATTTTCCGCAACCCTCCACATGGCTCCTGACCTCCATGGCCTCATCCCGGGAAAGCTCGCCGTCGAGCCACTGCATCAGTCTGGATATGTCAGGACAGCTCACAGCTCACCTCCCAGCCGGCCTACGACGGAGTCCCTCACCGCGGAACGGGCCCTGTTCAGCCTGGACATCACGGTGCCCAGGGCAATGTTCAGTGTTTCGGCAATCTCCTCGTAGCTGAGTTCCTGGTCCACCCTGAGTACGAAGACTGACCTCAGGGCAGGAGTGAGTTTTTCCACGGCCTTCTGAACCGCCTCGGCTAGAAGATCGTTCTCCATCCTCTGAATCGAGTCGGAGGCGGTGGAGGCAAGGCCATCGAAGCCGTAGCCCTCGTCGAACTGAACCTCGCCGCGCCTGTCGTGGGCCCTGGAATGGTTTATCGCCGTGTTGGTGACTATGCGGTACATCCATGTGAAGAACCGGTATTCGGTGTTGAAGGAATGCATGGCGTTCATTGCCTTGAGAAAGGCATCCTGGGTTATGTCCCAGGCGTCGTCGTCGCATCTGCACATTCTTCTAGCCACTCTGAATACCCTCTTCTCATACAGTTTTACTATCTCTCCGAAGGCCTCTCTGTCTCCGTTCACCGCCCTTTGCAGAAGCTCCGGTTCCCCGGCGGCGGCCATTGCTGTCAACAGATATACAAGGTGAAACAACATTTCATTCCCTCGGGTCAGAAGTGAAACACAAGGCCGGCGCTGAGACCGGCATCCCCCTCGAATTTGCTGTTCTCAGCCTCGAAGGAGAACATGTACGCATCCACATAGGCATCCAGCATTCCAATGAGCCAAGCTCCCGCGGTGTACCATATGAAATCCCGCCGGAGGCCGGAATGGGTCTCGTATCTCTCTTCCCATAGGGGAAGACCCGTTTCCATGAAATTCTCTCTGGCGCTCTCCGCCCTGTCATGCTGGTAGAGGATGATGCCGAGAAGCCCCAGCTCAGCCGCGGCGTAGCAGACCCCCTTAAGGGGTTCATCATTATAGAACTGACCCCAGCCGGGAAGGACGAAGCTTCTGAGCAGAGCCCCTGTGGGGTTTTTCCGCTCAATGATCACGGAATCGGGTTCCGCCTGGGAAAGAACCAGAAGACATATCAGGGAGAGGGCGGTGCTCAGATGGTCACGCCCCTTTGGGACTTGCTTATGAACTCGGCCATGCGTTTTGCCATGGGGTTCTGATGGGCGGATGAAGCGGCTTCCTCGACCTTCTGGGCCATGGTTGCCCCGCTCTGCTTGAAGAAAAAGTGGAAGGCATCGGAGGCGGCGTTGATCTCTTCGTTGGAAAAACCGTTCCTGCGGAGGCCGAGCTTGTTTATCCCCACCGCCCGGAGGGGTTCGCCCCCGGCGAGGGTGTATGGGGTGACATCCCTGGACACCCGGTAGCCGCCGCCTATCATGGAATACTCGCCTATACGGGTAAACTGATGTACCGGCACCACTCCGCCGATTATGGCCCTGGTGCCCACCTCCACATGCCCGGCGAGATTGACGGAATTGGCAAGGATCACGCCGTCGCCTATCACGCAGTCGTGGGCCACATGGCTGAAGGCCATGAGGAAGCAGCCGGCTCCGATCACAGTTCTGCCGGTGGCGCTTGTCCCGCAGTTTATGTTTGCCATTTCCCTTATCACCGTTCCCGGACCGATCTCGAGGGTGGTTCGCTCACCGGCGAACTTCAGGTCCTGGGGGGGTGTTCCTATCACGGCTCCCGGGCCAACCTGAACGCCGTCGGACAGAGTGGTTATTCCGACTACCACCGCGTGGGCGCCGATCACCACCCCCTCTCCCAGTGTAACCTCCGGGCCCACCACCGCGAAGGGGCCGATATCCGCGGAATCCGGAACGTTGCATTCCACCGCCGCTGTTCTGTGAATCATTTCTTCTCCACCAGCATGGCGGTGAGTTCAGCCTCGGCGGATATCCTGTCATCCACCCGGGCAACCCCCCGCATCTTGCACATCCGTCCCCTTTTGCTGATAAGTTCAAGTTCGAACCTTATCTGGTCTCCGGGGAGTATGGGCTTCCTGAACCTGACCTTGTCTATTCCGCCGAAGAGCACCAGCCAGCGGTGGGGGTCGTCGACGGAGTCGAAGAGCATGAGACCGCCGGCCTGGGCCATTGCCTCTATTACCAGAACTCCGGGCATTATGGGGCTGCCGGGGAAATGCCCCTGGAAGAATGGTTCGTTGATGGTGACGTTCTTCAGGGCAACGATGGATTTCTCCGGTTCGATCTCCAGGACCCGGTCTACCAGGAGAAAGGGATATCTGTGGGGGAGGAGGTCCATTACGTCGGAGATGTCCCACTTCCTGTCCGCCAGATGGTTCCTGCTGTCCCGGACCCTGTCGGAATAGACCTTCTTTATCTTCTTGACGAACTGCACATTGGACGCGTGGCCGCTTCTGGCGGCGATCACATGTCCCTGGAGTCTGAGGCCAAGAAGGCTCAGGTCGCCGATGAGATCGAGGACCTTGTGCCTCACAAGCTCGTCGGGGAACCTGAGGGGGCTCTCGTTCATCACGCCCTGGTCTCCTATGACCACCGCGTTCTCCAGGGTACCGCCCTTGATAAGCCCCTTCTCCTGGAGGGTCTTGACATCTTTGTAGAGGCAGAAGGTGCGGGCGGGAGCTATCTCCTCGATGAAGCTTTCCCTGGTTATGTCCAGGCTGATGTACTGGGTCCCTATGTGGGGATGGTCGTAGTCGAGGGTGAAGCTGATCTTAAGGCCGTGGTACGGTACCACCGTGAGGCTTGCGCCGTAGTAGTCGATGCTCACCGGTTCGGTTATCACGAAAACCTTGCTGGGATGGCCGTGGAGGGTTTCGATGCCCGCCTCCTTGAGAACCTCGATGTAGGACCTTACCGAGCCGTCGGCGGGCTCCGGGGGCTCATCGGAACTGATCTCTATAATGGCGTTGTCGATCTCAAGGCCGTAGAGTGCGCTGAGAACATGCTCAACGGTGTGGACCTCGTAGTAGTTCTCCCCCAGGGTGGTTCGCCTGGCCTGCTCCTCCACCATTCTCACATTATCGGAATTAACGGATATCATGGGCCTCTGGGGCACATCGGTCCTGACGAAGACAAAGCCGGTGTCAGGCGGCGCGGGCTTGAAGGTTATAGTTGAATCCTTGCCCAGATGCAGACCGCGGCCGGTGTAGGATACCGGTTTTTCAAGGGTGGTTTGAAAACGATTCATCAGTCCTCAGTTTCTTCTCTGCTTCCCGCGGTAATTTCAATCAGTCTGGCAAGCATTCCGGGAAGCCTGGCTGCCGCCGCGCTTATTCTGAGATTCTCGCCATGGGGTCTGCAGGGATTGCCGGAAACGGTGAGCCTTTCGGTTATGCTCTTCGTTACACCCGATTTGGCCGCCACCACCACTCCGTCGGCAATGGTTATATGCCCGGCAATACCGACCTGCCCACCAATGACAACACCGTTCCCTATGGTGGTACTTCCGGCGATTCCAGTCTGGGCAGCAATAAAACAACCGCTGCCTATTCTTACATTATGGGCCACCTGGATGAGATTGTCCAGCTTTGTGTGATCACCAATTATGGTGCTTCCGGTGGTGGCCCTGTCGATGCCGCAGTTCGAGCCTATCTCCACATTGCTTCCTATTACGACATTGCCGTTCTGGGGCACCTTTCCGTGGATACCCGAGGCCCTGGGAACGAAGCCGAAACCATCACTGCCGACAACGGTACCCGAATGAATGATGGTGAATGAACCGACCACCGTACGGGCAAGCAGTGTTACATTGGGGTGAATGACGCAGCCCTCACCTGTTTCAGTTTCCGGTCCCAGCACCGCACCGGAGCCTATGGAGGTTCCCCTGCCCACCCTGCAGTTCCGCTCTATCACCGCGCAGGGTCCGGCTGTTACCCCCTCGGCCAGGACGGCGGAGGGATGGACCACAGCCGATGGATGGATCCCTCTGAAACCGCTGGAGTCGTCGGGGGAAAACAGTTCCAGGGCTTTCCTGAAGGCGTCGTAGGGGTCCCTGACGACTATCTGGCACCGGGCTGAGGTATCGCAGGGTTCGGACACTATCACCGCAAGGGCGGCGGTATCACACAGGAACGATGCGTATTTCCTGTTGCCGTAGTAGCATATGTCTCCCGGGCCGGCGTCCTGCAGTGTGGACACCCCGGTGACGACGGCGCTCTTTTCGGGGCTGCCGACTATGGTCCCCCCTATTGCTTCAGCCACCTCTTGAAGGGGCCGGGGGTCAGTCATTTCCTCTTACGACCCTGTCGATCACCCTGTCGGTAATGTCCATGGAGGCCTCGGCGTAGACCACCTGCCCCGCCGACGCGTCGAGGACCAGCTGAATGCCGTCTTCGCTGGCAACATCCCTCACCGCCTCGTTTATGGAGGCAATAATGGGGGAAACGAGTTCGTCGTTCCGCCTCTCCATCAGTCCGCCGGGGCCGAAAACACCGGAGAGGAAAGACTCCAGCTGGGTCTTCTTCTCCGCAAGGAGGCTCTCCTTCTCCTGCCTTCTTTCAGGGCTCATCATCAGTGTCCTGGAAAGGTCTTCCTCTATCTCGTCGATCTCCTCCTGGAGGGAGTCGGCGTGGAGCTCCCATTCCTCTATTTCCGTTTCCAGGAGCTCCCTGGCGTCGGTAACCTGACCAAGGGATTCGAATACTTTGTCGGCGTCCACCACCGCTATGGTCTGGGCGAGAAGTATCCCGGGAAATACGAGAAGAAAAAACAGTTTCATGCTACTCCCTTCAGAAGGACGTGCCCATCTGGAAATGCGGTTCCCATCCAGGGTCGGGCCCGTCGAATCCGTAAGCGTAATCCAGACCCATCACACCCAGCATTGGTATCTCTACCCTTACTCCGAGGCCAAGCCCCCGGTTCAGTGTGGAAAGGTCGAGGTCGGCCCAGCTTTCCCAGGTGTTCCCGGCGTCGGCGAAGACCGCCAGCTGAAGCTGGTCTATTATTCTGAGTCTGTATTCAGCGCTGAGGATGAGAAGGGATCTTCCCCCCACGGTGGAGAAACCGTCAACGGCGTTTATCTCCCTCTCTCCATAGCCCCTTACACCGTAGAAGCCGGTTCCACCAAGCTGGAAAAGCTCGTAGGCCGGAGGCGACTGGCCCCCGAAACCGGCGATGGTCCCAAGCCTGCCCCTGACGGTGAGAAAGAACTTCCACCACAGGGGGGTGTGCCAGGTGGAATCGAAGAGATACTTCTGAAATCCCAGGTCCCCCCCGAGGAAACCGCCGGTGAGCACGCCGCTGAATGTGTTCTTGGAACCCTCGCCGGGGAAAACCCTTCTGTCCTGGCTGTCCCTGGTGAGGCCGAACCTTATGGAGCTGTCCCACCTTGGCCAGTCGGTGTCCCGGAGGGAATAGTAGTAGCTGTTCTCGTCGGAGGTGATGTCGAACACATCCACTTTCTCAAGGGTGTACCTGAGGCTTGCGGAGGTGTAGTCGATCCAGGGGATGGGCCTGCCCACCACCACCGAACCTCCGGTCCGCCTTCTGTCGTACTCACGGTAATTGCTTGTGGTATGATAGATCTCACCGCCCAGGGTGAGGGGTGTATCCCTGAACCATGGTTCCGTGTAGCTGAGCTTTATGTTCTGTATCCTGCTGGAGAACTCGTAGGTGGCCCCGAGATTCTGGCCCCTGCCGAAGAAGTTCGTTTCAGCCACTTCGATATAGCCGCTGAAGCCGTCGTTGCCGCTGTAGTTGGTGCCTATGCCGAACTTCCCGGTGGTTTTCTCTTCTACCCTGAGGATCATGTCGACGTCGGGGGTTCCCTCGATGGCCCTGAAATCGGGATAGACATCGTTGAAGTAATTGAGGTAGTACACGTTCCTCAGTGAGCGCATCATGTCCGACCTTCTGAAGAGATCACCGGGGATAACGGTGAGTTCCCTTCGTATGACATTGTCGTGGGTCCTGGAGTTGCCCACTATTTCCACCTGACGCACATGGGCCCTTTCACCCTCGTTGAACACGAAGGTAATGTCGACAAGGGAGTCATTCCCCGTGGCGTCGTTGTGAACCGGTGTAACGGAAGCGTAGAAATAGCCACGGTCCTGGTAGGCGGAGTAGAGGGTTTCCAGTGTCTTGTTCAGCTTCTCCACGGAATAGGGCTGTCCGTAGCGCATTTCGTTGAAGACCGAGAGGGTGGAGTCGGGGATCTCGGTGTTGCCCGTGAAGGAGACATCGCCGAACATCCTGTAGGGACCCTCGAAAACCGCAATGTCTATGTGGAAGTGATCGCCGTCGGGAAGGAGGTACCTGTCGGTTCCCGTTACAGCCGCCTCGGGGTATCCCCTGTTGTGATAGAACTCCTCGATGCGGTCAAGGTCGGCGGCGAACTCCTCCGGTTTCAGCTTGCCGCTTCGCCAGAAACTGTCCTGCCTGGTCTTCATCTCTCCCCTGAGAGTGCGGTCGGAGAAGGCTTCGTTCCCTGTGAAGGCAATCTCTCCAACCCTGACGTCGGGACCCTCTTCCATGTGGAAGGTGAGTACCCTCCTGCCGCCGGCGTCGGGCTCACCCCAGCTGTGGCCCACCGTTGCAAGGTGTCTGTTCTTCCCGGCGTAGAGGGAAATGATCAGGTTCTCCGCCCTGTCGATGTCGTTTATGGATATGGTCTGGCCGGGGAACAATCCCAGTGTGTCACGGAGATCTCCCTCCTTCAGGGAACCGGGATCCTCGAATTCAATCGACGAAAGGATGGGGTTCTCCCCCACGGTTACGAGGAAATCCGCCACCCCTCCCGATGAATCGGCTTCCACATGGATGTCGGTGAAATAGCCCAGCCCGAACAGTTCCCTCACTGCCCCGGGCAGGTTCCCCGGTATGAAGTTCTCTCCGGGATGAAGCCCAAGGGTCCTGGTGATAAGGGAATCGGAAACATAGGTGTTGCCCTCGATGGAGACACTGGACACCTGGACGGCAAAGGCCGCGCCTACAAGGATTAAAGCGGAAACAGGCATCAGCCTCATATACTGACCTCCGTAACTGAATTTGGGACTTCATCGGCGGATTCCACGGCAAAGGACAGGCGTTCACCGTTCCTCCTGGTTTCCAGGGAACATCCCCCGGAGAGCTCGCCGGAAACCAGCATATCCGTGAGAGGGTCCTCAAGAAGCCTCTGTATCGTTCTTCTGAGATGTCTGGCACCGGCTTCTTCGCTGTAGCCGGCCTCGGCGATGAGGTCCAGGGCCTCGGAACTCAGGGACAGCAGGATGTCCAGTTCGGCAAGCCTCTCCTGAACCTCCCTCAGCTGTATCCCAACTATTTTTTTCACATCCTCGAAGGAGAGGGGGTTGTAAACAATGGCAGCGTCAAGACGGTTCATGAACTCCGGGGGAAAGACGGCCCGGGCCGAGGCCAGGGCCGCATCCTCCAGGGCGTCGGAGCTTTCCCTGAGAAAGCCCACCCTTCCGCCGCCTCCCTTGGGGGTGAGGTTCGCGGTCATGATTATTATAGTGTTGCTGAAGTCTATTTTCCTTCCGTAGTTGTCGGTCATGTTGCCGTAGTCCATCACCTGGAGCAGCATGTTGTAAACATCGGAATGGGCTTTCTCGATCTCATCGAGAAGGACCACGGAATAGGGTTTCCGCCGGACCTTTTCCGTGAGCTGCCCGCCGTCGTCGTAGCCGACATACCCCGGAGGAGCCCCCACCAGCCTGGAGCCGGAAAAACCCTCTCGGTACTCCGACATGTCTATCCTGATAAGGGAGCTGCCGTCGCCGAAGACCTGTTCGGCGAGTATTCTGGCGGTTTCCGTTTTCCCCACACCGGAGGGCCCCAGAAAGAGGAAACAGCCCGTGGGTCTGGTTCTGCTTCGAAGCCCTACCCGGCTCCTGCGTATCGCCCCGGCGATGTGGCTGAGTGCAGCCTCCTGACCAACGATGCTCGCGGACATCCTGGCTTCAAGATCAGCAAGTTTGGCCATTTCGCTTTCCCCGACCCTGCTTATTGGAATGCCTGTCATTTCGGAGACCACGGCGGTTATGTCGCCTATGGATATCTCCGCCGGGGGAAGGCTCTCGATCCAGTGGCTTCGGGACTCGTCAAGGGCCTTCTCAAGCCTGGATATCTCCTCGCCCAGTTCCGATACCCTCTGGAGATTCCGTTCGATGGCGGCGTTGTCAGCGGTCTTCCTGAGTTCCACCAGCCTGTCGTGGAGGCTGATCAGTGACTCCGGAGGGCTGGAGGCCCTGGCATGGGCCCTGGCCCCGGACTCGTCCATGACATCGATGGCCTTGTCGGGGAGGTGTCTTCCGCTGATGTAGCGATGGGCCAGGATGGCGCAGTTACGAAGTGTGTCCTGGGTGAAAACGGCGTTATGATGCCGCTGGTAGCGGTCTTTCAGGCCGTTGAGTATCTGAACCGTGAGTTCCACCGACGGTGGATCGATGGGAACCGGCTGGAACCTTCGCTCGAGGGCGCCGTCCTTTTCTATCCTTCTGCGGTATTCATCGAGGGTGGTGGCGCCTATGCACTGGAACTCGCCCCGGGCAAGGGCCGGTTTAAGAAGGTTCGCCGCGTCGATGGCCCCCTCGGCGCCTCCGGCGCCCACGATGGAGTGGACCTCGTCGATGAAGAGCACCACGTTCCCCGCCTCCCGGACCTCACGGAGGAGGGCCTTCAGCCTCTCCTCGAACTGCCCTCTGTACTTGGTGCCCGCCAGGACCGATGCCATGTCCATGGCCATGAGCCTTTTGCCGTACAGGGGAAGGGGGACCCTTCCCGAGAGTATCCTCAGCGCAAGCCCCTCGACTATGGCGGTCTTGCCCACGCCGGGTTCTCCAAGGAGAACGGGATTGGATTTCTTCCGGCGGCAGAGGACCTGCACCACCCTGTCGATCTCCGATGATCTTCCTATCACCGGATCGAGGGTTCCCTCGGAGGCAAGGAGGGTCAGGTCGCGGCAGAAGTATTCAAGGGCGGAGGTGGCCTTCTCGGCCTCGCCGGGCCGCCTGGCTCCCGCTGCCCTGAGGGCTTCGAAGAGCTTTTCGTAGCTCACGCCGTACTGCCAGAGTATGGCCGATGCCCCGCTGTCTATTCGGGCCATGGCAAGGAGGAAATGCTCGGTGGAAATGAACTCTGAATCCAGTTTCGAGGCCTGTGCCTTGGCCTCGGCCAGTATTGCCCTGGCCCTGTTGCTCCAGGTAAGGGAGGTCCTGTCGATCCTGGAACCGGACCTTACCGTGAAGAGATTCGACCTGAGCTGGGAGCGCATCTCACCGGTCTTCACCCGGAGGCTTCTAAGAAGGGTTGCCGCCCCGGAGCCGTCAACGCTGAGAACGGCATAGAGGATGAACTCGGAGCCTATCTCCCTGCGGCCGGCCCTTGCGGCTTCGGCCCTGGCTTCTATCAGGGCCTTTCTGGCGCGGTCGGTGTACTGTTCAGGCAAGTATCTCCCCCTTTGCGTCGGCGTTCCGCCGACGAATATACTTAAGTACCGCTATGCAGTGAACTGTCAACGCTGTTCGGGGATTCAACCAGAACCCCGGACTCCAGTGAGAGCTGCCGGTGAACCGCACCTGCCAGCTCCCTGCTGTGTGTGGCCATGAGGAAGGAGCGGGTGCCGTCGGAGGCAAGTTCCATTATCAGTTTCTCAACCTCGAGGCTGGTCGCCGAGTCGAGGTTTCCCGTGGGCTCGTCGGCGAGAACGATGAGGGGTTCCATCACCAGGGCCCTGGCCAGGGCGGCTCTCTGCCTTTCACCCCCGGAGACCCTGGTGGGAAAATGGCCGGCACGGTGGCCGAGGCCAACCCTGTCGAGGAGGGCCCTGGCCCTTTCCGATGCTTCGGCGGAACCAAGGCCGGCGATGAGGCATGGCATGGAAACATTCTCGTGGAGGGTGAACTCCTCGAGGAGGTGGTGGAACTGGAAAACGAAACCGATGCTTCTGTTCCGCAGCCTGGCCCTTCTGCCGCTTCCCAGGGCCCAGCCGTTCTGTCCGCATATCTCCACTGAACCCCTTTCCGGCTTTTCAAGAAGCCCCAGGGCATGGAGAAGGGTGCTCTTGCCGGAACCGCTGGGGCCTGTCACCGCAACTACCTCTCCCCTGCTGACAACTACGGAAGCCCCTCTGATGACGCTTATGGCTGTCTCACCCTGGCCGTAGGAGCAGTGGAGGTCACGGGCCTCGAGAACCCTTCGGTCATTCATAGCGGAGCGCCTCGGAAGGGGAGATGGACATGGACGAAATGGCGGGGATCACCGCCACGACGAGACACACAACTATGGTGGCAAGGGTTACACCCAGGGCAAGGGCCGTGGGGAAAACACCTGGAAGGACATCTATCCAATACACATCTCCATCGAGTTTCACAGGAAAGTACCTGTTTACGGCGAACACCGCTGCCCTGGCAAAGGCCAGACCTGTAACGGCACCGGTTCCGCCCAGAATGAGACCCCTGATGAGGGAAATTCGAAAGACACCCCCCGGCGGAAGCCCCATGGCTCTCAGTACTCCTGTATCCCTTCTGTGTTCCAGGGCTATCATGGAAAGGGCGCTTGAGAGGTTGAGAAGGGCCACCACGGTGATAAGGGCGAGGACTATTGTCATTGCCGCCCTCTCGAGGCCAAGGGCCCTGAAAAGGTTTCCATGGAAGGCCATGAAGGGGATGGAACTCATGTAAACCGGCCAGCCGCCCCCGGCATATTCTCTGTAGAGGGCTTCGTCAAGCTGCCCCGCCGCGGTGACGGGATCGGTTCCCGGGGCGACATGTGCCCCGGCGGAGGTGAGGCTGCTGCCGAAACGGAAGATGGTCCTGGCGGGAGCCAGGGGCATGGTGACAAGGGAGCCGTTGTATTCGGCAAGGCCGAAATCCGCCACGCTGTCCACCCTCATGGCGGCTATGGTGTCAACTATTATCCTTCCGGCTCCGGAGACCTCGATGCCGGCGGAGGAGGCTATCCGTATCTCGTCTCCAGGGGCGACATTCAGGCTTCTGGCGAGATCGGAACCAATGACCACCCCCCTGTCAGGACCGCCCATTCCCCTGACCACTGCACCTGAAACGGTTCCCGGGGAACCGCTTATCACCGCAGGTCTTTCCAGTATGCCCACAACAGATGTAATGCCGGGAATGGAGTCCGCCAGCCGCTGGACCGTTCCCAGGTCGAAATCATCTATGGAGCCGCCTCCGGGGGCATAGACATGCACAGGAGGATTGATGCCCCTGAGCCCCTCGGCAATGGCATCGGTGAACCCTCCCATGAAGGCCTGGAGGATGACAAGCGCCGCCACTCCGATGGCGATCCCCGCTATGGAAAGCAGGCCCACCATCCTGACAACGCTTGAGTTCGATGGGCTCCACACCTGTCTTGCGGCAATGCTCCAGACGGCTCTCAGATCCGTTTCTCCCTTCTGAGATGGGGAAACAGGATGATATCCCTGATGGAGGCCGAACCGGTCAGGACCATTACCAGCCTGTCCATTCCTATCCCAAGCCCCCCCGCAGGGGGCATTCCCGTTTCCAGGGCGAAGAGGAACTCTTCGTCGACCACACCCTTCCGGTGAAGGCTTTCTCCGGCCTGGTCCTCAAGGACCTTCCTCTGGTAGAGGGGGTCGTTCTGCTCGCTGAAGGCGTTGGCCAGTTCCAGCCCGGCGATGAACGCCTCGAACCGTTCTGTGAGCCTAGGGTCATCGGGCTTCTGCTTGGCCAGGGGAGACAGCTCCACCGGATAATCCGTCACGAAGCAGGGCTGAATGAGACCCGGAGTGACGAAGTGGTCGAAGAGCTTGTCGAGGAGCACCGCCCTGTCGGTTACATCGGTGCAGAGGCCAAGCCTGGCCGCAAGGCCGGAGAGACGGGAAGCGCTCCACTCGAAGAGCTCCTCGCCGCTCTTCTCGTGGAGTGCGGGAACGAATGATATCCTTTCGAAGGGCGGTTCGAGGCTGATGTCCCTGCCCATGAAGACGATGTCCTTCCCGGAGCCGGCGGCTTCCGCGGCGGCGATTACTATTCCCTCGAAGCGGTTCATCATACCGCGGTAGTCGGTCCAGGCCTCGTAGAGCTCAAGCTGTGTGAACTCCGGGCTGTGGGTCCTGTCCACCCCCTCGTTCCTGAAGTCCTTCCCTATCTCGTACACCCTGTGGAACCCTCCGGCCAGGAGCCTCTTGAGATAGAGTTCAGTGGCTATTCGGAGGTAGCACTCCTCCTCCATGGAATTGTAGAAGCTCACGAAGGGTTCAGCGGCGGCTCCGCCGTATATCTGCTGGAGCACCGGAGTTTCCACCTCCAGGAAACCGTTTGAATCAAGATATTCACGGGAAGCGCTTATTATTCTGCTGCGCTTGATGAAGCGGTCCCTTGAGGATTCGTTCAGTATGAGGTCCACGCACCGGTGCCGGTACAGGAAATCGGGATCGCTCACCGCGTCGTGCACCGTGCCTTCGGAGTCGGTCTTCACCACGGGCAGGGGTCTTACCGCCTTGGCGAGGAGGATGAGGTCCGTAACGTTCACGGAGAGCTCACCCATCCGTGTGGTGAAAAGGGGTCCCCTGACCCATATCATGTCACCCAGGTCGAGGTTGCCCAGGAGCTCCCAGCCCTCCTCACCCAGCACTTTGCTGTTGATGAAGAGCTGTATCCTTCCCGTTGGGTCCTGAAGGTCGCAGAAAACCGTTTTGCCGTGCTTCCTCTTGGCCATTATCCTGCCGCTTGCCGCCATGGGCTCTTCTGTGTCCCCCATGGCTCTCAGGTCTTCCACTGGAAGTCTTGACGGTGTTTCCTGGGGATAGGGGTTCGTGCCGGTGTCCCTTATGGCGGCCAGCTTCTCAAGCCTCCGCTCTATGAATTCATTGCTCTCTATGGCCATTTACTTACACTTCCTCAGGTAGTCTTCAATAAAATCCTGAATGTTGCCGTTCAGGAAGCCCTCGATATCCGATGTCTCCTTGTCTGTCCTGTGATCCTTTACCATCTGATAGGGGTGGAGGACATAGGAGCGTATCTGGTGGCCCCAGGAAACATCACTCTTCGTTCCCTCAAGCTGCTCACGCTCCCTGCGCCTCTTTTCCTCCTCCATCTCGTACATCCTCGCCCTGAGCACCTTCCAGGCCAGCTCGCGGTTCCTGTGCTGGCTGCGCTCGTTCTGACATGTCACGGCGATCCCAGTGGGGAGGTGCGTTAGCCTCACCGCGCTGGATGTTTTGTTTATGTGCTGTCCGCCGGCGCCGCTGGCCCTGAACACATCGGTCCTCACGTCGTCGGGGTTGATGTCCACCTCTATGGAGTCGTCGAGGTCCGGCAGGGGAAAAACCGAAGCGAAGCTGGTGTGCCTGCGGTGGTTCTGGTCGAAGGGGCTCTTCCGCACCAGCCGGTGTATGCCCTTCTCCGCCCCGAGATATCCGTAGGCGTAGGGGCCGCGTATGGCCAGGACCGCTTCCCTCATCCCCACGCCGTCGCCGGGGGAGGTGTCCATTACAGTAACCTCGTAATCCTGGTTCTCCGCCCACATTATGTACATTTTCATGAGCATTTCCGTCCAGTCGTGGCTGTCTACGCCGCCTGCGCCGGAACGAACGGTAAGTATGCAGTCGGAGCCGTCGTGCTCCCCGGAGAGCATCTGGCGGAACTCCAGCTGATCGATGGTTCTCTTCGTGTTCATCAGCCTGATCTCGGCGTCGGTCCTTATGCCGATGTCGTTCTCCATCTCCAGAAGCTCGAGGGCGGCGGTGAGGTCTCCCACCTTTTCCTGAAGGGCGGTGAGGGGCTTTGTCCAGTTCTGGACCTTCTTCATCTCTGAGATGGTTTCGAGGGCTCTGGGCCGGTTGTTCCAGAAGCCGGCGGATGCCATTGCCTCCTCCAGCTCCCTTTCCTTTTTCAGCAGATCATCGAGGTCAAAGACGCTCCCTGAGCAGACGAGAGCGCTCCTCTGCCCCACGGATCTCCGTGACAAGTTCTTCGTGTGTCATTTATCCTCCACAGCGTTACGGTAAGAAAGGCAGAATATAATCAATTCCACGGCGGGTTCGGGCCGGAAAATCCCGGGGGGAACCTATCTTACTATGACATAGTCAGCTGCTTCGCCATGAAATTCCTCCCCCTCGGGGAGTATCTTCACCGTGGCTATGGAAACATCCCCGGGGAGCTGGTCGGGGATGCCTGAGTGGTGATCGCTGTGGAAACTGCCGCAGATGAAAACGAACCTTTCACCCGCCACCGAACTGGCCATTACAGCGTCCTTCAGAAGCTGCGCCCTGTACATGTTCCCGTGGTCCATGGGCATGCCGTGCATTCCGCCGCCCATGGCCTCCATGGTGGCCATGAACTTATCCCGGTAGAACACCGAGGATGAATCGATTACCAGCTCACCGAAGAAGGGCAGGTCCCTGATGGCCTCCCATCCCCCGGAAGCGACCATGGCGGCGTACCTTCTGGGAACGTTCGCCGCAATTACCCTGAGGCCCCTTTCCCTGGCGGATTCCACAAGAGGGGCATAGTCGGCGGAATAATTTCCCCATGGCCTGGATGTTTCCAGGAACTCTTCCTCGGAGATCTCACCGGCGAGGTATGAATAAAGGACATCCTGCACATCGGTCTCGAACATTTCCAGGGCAAGCACCCTGCCCTGGTCTGCCAGGGCGTTCCAGATGAAGAGTTCCCATTCATGGGCCAGGGGGTCGTCGTGTTTCTCGCCGATGAACACTCCATCGAATGCCATCAGGTCTTCGATCATCTCCCCGGCTGAAACCTCGGCGGAACCACGGATCACGGTTCCCGCCGGCACACCGGAGAGAAGGATGAACAACAGGCCTGCTGTCATGAGTCACCTCCGTAAATGGATATCATTTTCTCCCCGCTCTCCTGGCCGCCTTGAGCAGTTCGAAGGAAAGGAGATAGACAAGGGAGGAGGCGGCGATGCAGAGCCAGTCCTGGGGTGTGGGGCCCTGGAAGGAAAGGAAGGCCGAAAGCGGACCGTATATCACCCCCAGGGTCAACGCTATGGAACCGACAATGGACCAGAGAAGGATCCTGTTGGTGAAAAAATTCCCGTTGAAGATTGATGTGTATGTGAACCTCCTGGAAAGGATGTTCACATACTGGCAGAAGGCTATGGTGAGATAGGCCATGGTCATGGCCCTCATGTAAAGGGGGTTCTCAATGGACACCCCGGAGGTGAAGGTGACCCCCTCCCTGATCCCTGTAAAGGCAAAGTTGGCAAATGACAGAACGCCAATGAGCGCCCCCAGCCACAGCACCTCCAGGGAGGACTTCCTGTTCATTATGTGGTCTTCCATGTTCCTGGGCAGATCCTCCATGACGCCTTCCGACGGGGGGTCGTAGGTGAGGAAGGTCAGGGGCATCACCTCGGCAAGGAGGTCGATGGCCAGTATCTGTATGGCCAGTATGGGGATGGCCCAGTCCCCCATGGCAACCGCCGCTAGGCCCACCATCACCACCATGAGTTCGGCCATGTTCGTTGTGAGGGAGGCCAGAACGGTCTTTTTCAGGTTGCCGTAGATGGTCCTTCCCTCCTTCACCGCATGCACCAGGGAGGTGAAGCTGTCATCCAGAAGGATGAGCTCCGCCGCCTCCTTGGAAACATCGGTGCCTGTCACACCCATGGCCACGCCGATATTGGCCTTCTTCAGCGCCGGGGCGTCGTTCACGCCGTCGCCGGTCACCGCAACCACTTCGCCGCTGTCCTCGAGAATGGTGACGATCCTCAGCTTGTGGGATGGATCGACCCTGCTGAAGACCATGGAGCCTGTCTGAAGCAGGATGTCACGGAGCTCCCGGTCATCCATTTTCTCCAGCTCTTCGCCTGTATGAACAGGGGGCTCACCGGAGGGAGAAAGGCCCACCAGCTTTCCCACGGCCCTGGCGGTTATGGAGTGGTCGCCGGTCATTACGATCACCCTGATGCTGGCCCGGTGGCAGGCCTCTATGGCCTCCTTCACCCCGTCCTTCGGCGGGTCCATCATGAACAGAAGCCCCAGGAAGACCACATCCTTCTCGGCGGTTTCCATGGTGTAGTCGGAACCGTCCTCCTCAAGGGGCCTGAAGGCAATGGCCAGAACACGGAGTGCCCGGGCGGAGTACTCCTCGCTGAGCCCTTCTATCTCTTTTTTGTCTTCATCGGTAATGGGTACCGCTTCACCGTTCCTGTATATGTGGCTGCTGATGGAGAGAATACTGGAGGCGGCACCCTTCATTGCAAGCTGGTAACCTTCACCGAATCGCCTTATGGAGCTCATTCTCTTCCTTTCGGAATCGAAGGGGAACTCCTTTATCTCGGGATTTTCCTCGTCCTCCCTCGGGCTTCTGGTCCCGGCTTTCATGGACAATGTCACTATTGCGGCCTCGGTGGGGTCGCCGATGGGGTACCATCCCTTGTGATCCTGGTCGGGGGGGTGTATCTCGGCGTTGGATGCCATTGTTCCCGCGTCAAGCATTATCTCAAGCCTGTCGATGGCCTCCTGTGAGACCTTCTCCCCCGATTCGTCCACGATGTCCCCGGCTGGTTCATAGCCCTTCCCGGTGACCGTATAGGTCCCGCCGTCGAACCAGAGGCCTGTTACCGTCATCTCATTCTTGGTGAGGGTTCCGGTCTTGTCTGTGCATATCACCGAGGTGGAGCCCAGGGTTTCCACGCTGGGCAGGTTCTTCACCACCACATTCCTTTCCGCCAGCCTCCTGCTGGCGGCGCTGAGGGCCACGGTAACCTGGGCGGGCAGGGCCTGGGGAACGCAGGCAACGGCTATTCCCAGGGCGAGGATCAGGCTGTTGAACATGGTGAATCCCTGTGAGAGGGCCACCAGAAAGAGCATCACACTGAGAACCGCAACGATGGAGGTAAGCCACTTCGCCAGGTTTCCCAGCTCCATCTGGAGGGGACTTCTGGCGGAAACCGTGCTGGATGTCATGGAGGCTATCTTTCCCATTTCGGTGCCGGAACCTGTTCTAACCACCACGCCAACAGCGCTGCCCGTGGCAACTGTGGTTCCGGTGTAGGCCATGTTCGTTCTGTCGGCGAGTATCTTCTCCCGGGGAATTGCCTCGGTGTTCTTCTCCTGGGGCATGGACTCTCCGGTGAGTGAAAAGTCGTTGGTCCTCAGGTTGAAGGCTTCGAGAAGCCTTATGTCCGCAGGTATCCTGTCCCCGGCCTCGACCTCCACGATGTCCCCCGGGACGAGGTCCGCCTGGTTCACCTCCGAGAGCTGGCCCCCCACGAAGACCTTTGCCGGGGACCTGATCAGCTCCCGGAGCTTCTCGAGTACCTTTCCCGCCTTGTACTCCTGCACGAAGCCGATCACCGCGTTAACGAGAACGATGACGAACATAACGGCGCCGTCGCGGTAGCTTCCCAGGACAATGGAGATGACCCCCGCCACTATGAGGACCATCACGAGCAGCTCCCTGAACTGGGAGAGGAAGAGGAGCAGCCTGGAAGGACCCTTCTCAAGGGCGATGGAGTTGGGGCCGAACTGCTGACGTCTCTTTTCCGCCTCCGCCCTGGACAGCCCATGCCTTGATGAATTCAGGGCTTCCAGGGTTTCTCCGGGTGTCAGGGAATGAAAATCCTCCTGGCCGGTCACTGCTGAATGCATGGGATCCTGAACCTCCTGCCGTCATCAGGTTCATGGAGCTTCCTGATCCCGTGGATGTCGCTCTCGAAACCCGGAAAACGGATCTCGAATCCCTCTATGGCCTTGAGGTAAGCAAGGATGTCCGGGTTCCTGCCGGAGAACTTCTCACCGGGCATTATCAGCGGAATGCCCGGGGGATATGGCACCACCATCATGGAGGGTATGCGGTTCTCCGCCTCGTCCAGGGGCACCCAGTCCACCCGGTTCTTCGTGACGTATTTGAAGGCGTCCGCAGGGGTCATCACCTGCTCGGGAAGCTCATCGAAGGACCTCAGCATCCTGCCCACGAGATCGGTGGAAACGATGTGGCTGTGCATTTCGTCGCAGAGGTCCCTTATTCCCCTTTCCAGATACACCTCGGGGTACATCTCCGGAAGGGATGGAATGACAACCTCGATGTCGGAATTGTCGTCGTAGTGCTTCTTGAATGTGAAAAGCTCGGCGAGGAGGGTTCCGGATTTCCCCCGGGAGGTTCCCATGGAGAACAGACAGAGCCAGGAATAATAACCGGTCTTCTCCACCACTATCCCCCTGTCCCTGAGGAAGGCGGTAACCACCGAAGCCGGGATCCCCACCTCTTCGGGCATGCCGTTGAAGTTTATTCCCGGGGTGGCGATGGTGACCTTCTGGGGGTCCAGCATTATCTGGTCGCGGTTGATGTTCTCGAAGAGATGCCACTTCTGCCCGGGCTTGAGCATCCAGCAGCTTCGGTTGTTCAGGAGGTAGTCGTTGTCCAGACTGTCGAGGGAGACCTTCTTGCCCTTTACTTCGGTCTTCTCCGGCTGCCACACCTTGAACCACCATCCCTCACCGGGTTCCGTTGCGGTCTTCGCTATCTCCCTGCCGATCTGAACCATCTTCTTCCTGAAAACGATGGGTTCCTCGATGGTCTCGTTCATGAGTGTGCGGCCCCCGGAGCCCTTCATCATCCTGGTGCTCACATCAAGTGTGGCTATGATGGAATACTGGGGCGAAGTGGAACTGTGCATCATGAAGGCTTCGTTGAAAAGCTCACGGTCCACCTCTTCGGAACTGCCGTTGAGAACATGTATCATCGAGGCCTGGGAGAGAGCCGCCAGGAGTTTGTGGGTGGACTGGGTGGCGAACACCGGGGGATGCGGTCTTTCCCTGCTCTCGGGGGTCATGGCGTAGTACCCCCTGTAGAGGGGATGGAAGGCGGCATAGGCGAACCATGCCTCGTCGAAGTGGATGTTGTCTACGTTGGGACCCAGCTTGTCCAGTATCCTGTTCACATTGTAGCACAGACCGTCGTAGGTCGAATTGGTGAGTACCGCCATTTTGATCCTGGCCCTGGGGTCACTGATAAGGGGTGATTCGGCAATTTTCCTTTTCAGCGCCGCCGGCTCCATTTCCTTCATGTTCACCGGGCCTATGGTGCCGTAGGGATTCCTTGAGGGTTTCATGTAAATTGGAACCGCTCCGGTGGCTATCATGGCGTAGTTCAGGCTCTTGTGACAGTTCCTGTCCAGAAGGGCTATGTCCCCCTGGCCCACCCTTGCCCGCCATACGATCTGGTTCGCCGCGGAATTCCCGTTGGTAACGAAGAAGGTTTCGTCGGCGCCGAACACCCTTGCGGCCTCCCGCTCGGAATCCCCCACCACTCCGTTGTGGTCCAGCAGGGATCCAAGATCTGCCACTGAAACGGAGAGGTCGGACCTGAAAAGGTTCTCGCCGAAGAACTTGTGGCAGGCTATCCCCGCCGGGTGCCTCAGGAAGGCAAGGCCCCCCATGTGGCCCGGGGTGTGCCAGGAGTATCTGTACTCCTCGGCGTACTTCACAAGACCTCTGAAAAAGGGAGGCATGATGCCCTCGATGTACTTCTCGAGTTCCCTGTCAATCCTGCCGGCGATGAACGAGGGGGTGTCTTCGTCCAGCCAGATGTAGCCGTCGATCTCCTTGAGGACCCCGGCCTTTATGTCCGTTATGGATGACTTGTCGGTCATGACCAGAATGGGCACCTCGGAGTTCCTCACCCTCACCAGTCCGATAAGGTCCTCCGGGGACACGCCGTCCACCGCTTCATTGTCCCAGTTGATGACGAGACAGCCCAGGTCCGGCCTTGCCATTACTATCTTTGCCGCCTCGTCGCACTCGGGGACGGGGATGACCGAACAGTCCAGCCTCTTTTCCAGTCTGTCGGTTACCGACTGTATCCTGGCACCGGCTGAATTGCTTTTCCCCAGCCGGTAGTCCACGAGAAGCACCGGCCAGTCATTTTTTTCGATTATTTCCAACTGAAAAACTCCCTTTTCAGAATTGAGTGTATCACATGGTCGACATAACCGTCGCCAAGCCTTTCGGCCTCCCGCAGTGTACCTTCATAAACCATGCCCAGTCTTTTCGCAACCGCAATGCTCCTTGTGTTTCCCGCGGCGCATCTTATCTCCATCCTGTTCAGGTCCATCTCCTGGAAGGCCATTCCCAGGAGAACTACGCAGGCCTCCGTAACGAGCCCCCGGCCGGTGAAGTCCCTTCCCAGCCAGTAGCCCAGCTCCCCTGTACGACTTGGCCACCTTATGGGGTGAAAGCCCGCAACTCCGGCGATACGCCCGTGGAAGAAGATACAATGGTGGGTGCCCCGGCCCTGGGCATCCTGCACAATGGTTCTTGCGATGAAGTCTTCGGTGTCCCGGGGCGAGCTTACATCTTCCGCCCATGGAAGCCACCTGCCCAGGTGCTCGCGGTTTTCCCTTATCAGCCGGTACAGCTCGTCGGCATGGCCCGGAACGAGTTTCACCAGATGCCCCATGGGATCTTCCGGACTAGGGCTGCCCGGAGCCCGCGGAAAAGTGAAGGGAGTCTCCCCATTCATCAAGGGCCACTTCCCTGCCCACCATTTCCACCCTCCGTCTGAGGCAGTTCAGGCAGTCTTCCTTCTCTTCGTCCACACACGGTTTGTTCTCATACAGAAGATAGTTCTCCCTGAACTCCAGGGGGGTCAGCTGGGGCATGAGAACATTGGCGCCGAAGGAAAGCCCCTTTTCACGGCCAACGGGATCAAGTGCCTGGAGGGCCGTGGTGGCGGCAATGTTGGTGTTCTTCGTGAGAAGCCTTGCCAGGGCTATCATCATCAGGCCCATCCGGGTCCTTTCGCCGCAAGGCATCACCGGGGAGCTTCCCATGGGGGTATCCTTGTGGGGGATGAAGGGGCCCATTCCGAACATGTCGAAGCCATGCTCCCTGTAAAAAAGCAGGTCGTCCGCAAGCATTTCCGGTGTCTGACCGGGAAGACCTATCATTACCCCGGTCCCCACCTGAAAACCCGCCTGCCGCAGGTAGTCGAGGCAGAGCAGCCTGGAATCGAGGCTCTGTTCCTTCGGGTGTATGGTCCTGAAAAGCCCCGGGTTCGTGGTCTCGATACGGAGGAGATAGCGGTGAGCCCCTGCCTCCCGGAACCTCCTGAAGGTCTCCAGGGACTGTTCCCCAACGCACAGGGTTATACCCAGCCCCCGGGGAAGGACCGATGAAACGGTTTCGCTTTTTATGCGGCGGACAAGGGTTTCCACCATGGAAACGAACTCCTCGTCCCTCCTCTCCCCGGACTGGAGGACCAGGGAGCCGTAGTGGGCTTCGGCACACCACTTCGCCGCCTGGATCACAGCTTCCGGGGACACCGTGTATCTCCTGACCAGGGTATTGGACTTCCTTATTCCGCAGTACCCGCAGTCCAGCGTGCAGATGTTGGAAAACTCTATGAGACCCCTGTAGTAAACCTTGCTGCCGCAGTATTTGAGCAGTGTGGTCTCAGCGGCTTCCCTCACCGCCTCGATGACAAGGGGATCGGTCTCCCGGAGAAAGCCTGCGAGGGTCTCCCGGGGGGGAACAAATCGAAAAAGCTCAAGCACTTCGTCGGCTGTCATGGGAAATCCTCCTTTCGGCGTCTGTGGTGGGAAACATACTGAACCATAGTAATGGTCCGGTAGCACCGGGGATTTCCCGAAACTATATTAGCCCCCATGATCGAAATTCTAATGAACGGCTTTTCCAGCTTCAGGGATGTGGTCAGCGTCCATCCTGTCTTCGGTGTGGGAATACTGCTCGTGGGAAGCTTCTTCCTCGGAAGGCTTGCCGCGGCGGCGGGCATTCCGTCCATAACCGGTTTCATCATCGCCGGCATCATACTGGGCCCCGGGATCCTCGGGATGGTCCACACCGACCTGAAGGACGAACTCGGGGTGGTCACCGAGGTTGCCCTGGCGATAATAGCCCTTGTCATCGGCAGTGAGTTCAGCCGTGCAAAGCTCCGGCGAACCGGCAGAGCGGTCCTCATAATTACCGCCTTCCAGATGTTCCTCACCTTCGGTGCGGTAACCCTTGCCCTCTGGCTCACAGGCCTGATGCCCCTCTACGCCGCAGCCCTTCTGGGCACAGTGGCCTCAGCCACCGCCCCGGCGGCCACCGTGGCCATAGTCCGGGACCTGAAGGCCAGGGGACCCTTCATAGATCATCTCTATGGCATCGTTGCCCTCGACGACGCCGGCTGCGTTCTTCTTTTCAGCATCGTGGCGGCCTTCGCCGGACAGCATCTGGGGGGAGGGGATGCCGGGATCCTTCACGGCATTCTCCACGCCGGGAAGGAAATAGGCGGCTCGCTGCTCATCGGAGGCGCCACCGGCTGGCTCATACACGTATTCACCGCCAACAGAAGCAAATCCAACGAGGTCTACATATTCAGCCTGGGTATCATGTGCATACTCACCGCCGTGGCCACAACCTTCGGCTTTTCCCCGCTGCTGGCGGGAATGGCCGCTGGAACCGTTCTGGCCAACATGGGCAGGGGGGCATTCAGGGTCATAGCCTCCCTTGAACAGCTCTCACCCCCGCTCTACGCGACCTTCTTCGCCATAGCCGGCACCGAGCTCACCCTAAGTGTCTTCAGTACAGGACCTGTGCTCCTCATGGGGCTTATATTCATAGTCGCCAGGGCCTTCGGGAAATATTTCGGCGTCTGGGCCGGGGCGGCGGCATCGGGTTCCGATCCTCTGATTAGAAGATATCTCGGCCTGGCCATGCTTCCCCAGGCCGGTGTGGCCATCGGTCTTGCCCTCTACATTCAGGCCGCTCCCTTCTTCACCGGCCACCAGGAAATGGCCGGAACGATGGTAAGCATCGTTCTCATGAGCGTGTTCATCAACGAGCTTACCGGCCCCCCTGTCTCGAAGTATGCCGTGGTGCGCGGCGCAACTCTCTGAGGTGGAACATGAACATATCTGACATCCTTCACATATCCGGCTGCAGAAGAAAGCTTTCCGTCTCCCGTAAGGAAGAGGCCCTGGAAGTAATGGCTGAACTCCTTGCCAGTAATCCAGCCGCAAGGGGTGTTTCGAAGGAATCCCTACTTGCGGGGATGACCGAAAGGGAGGAGCTTGGTTCCACCGGGGTGGGCAACGGAGTGGCCATACCCCACTGCAGGCTCCAGGGAATGAAGAGCTTCGCCCTTGCCCTCACCGTATGCGACCGGGGAATAGCCTGGAATTCCATAGACAATCGAAGCGTTCACATAGTCTGCGCCATAGCAGGCCCCGTGGAGGGAACCGACGAACACCTCAGGCTCCTCGCCGGAGCCGCCAGGGTGCTCAGCAGCGGCAAGGCCAGATACGAACTCATCAACAGCAAGACCGAATTCGCCATGCGGGAGGCCTTCCTGTACCACCTCTCCCCCATAACCTCCAAACACGACAGAAAAGCAAGGAAAAAACTTCTTATATTGGTCCTCCAGGAGGAAAAAACTTATAATGACGTGATGGAGCTTTTCCTGGAAATGGGCCTCGAGGGGGCGGTTACCGTCAGTTCCGACATGATGGGGCCTATGCTCTCCAATGTGCCCATTTTCGCGGGCTTCATGGATGTACTGGGCCGGAGCCGTCCGGAACCGAGGCTTCTTCTCACCCTGGTTCCCGAGAACGAACTCGACGGAACCGTTGCGGCGATTGAAGAGATCACCGGCGACCTCGACTCTCATCGTGGAGCCTGCCTGATAGCCATCGATACGGTATCCGTAAGGGGCAGTTTAGAGACTTTGTAATGAAGGGAACGACATGAGTGACCTGTCAGTAAAAATGAATGAGCTTTTCGGAAGGATCGAGAGGAACAACCTCTGGCGCCAGAGGCAGTGCATCAACCTGATACCCAGCGAAAATACTCCCAGCCCCCTTGTGAAGGCCTGCGAGATCTGCGACCCCGCGGGGAGGTACGCTGAGCACCGGTCCATGAAGGGCAAAGAGGTATACTTCTACCACGGAACCGATTTCATCAGGGACATCGAAACCGAGGCACAGGAAGCCCTTTGCGAATACTTCGACTGCGAAGAGGCCGAACTGAGGCCCGTCAGCGGCCAGATGTCCAACGAGGTGGTGTTCAAGGCGGTAACGAAATACGCCAACAGAACCTCCCCGGAGGGAACCTTCCGGAAGCTCCGTGCCGTTATGAACAATGACCTCGGCATGGGGGGGCACCTCTCCAGCCAGCCAATGGGCGCCCTTTTCAACTTCGTGGATATAAATCCCGCAACCGGCAAGGAAAACTGTGTGAATTTCCCTGTCCGGAAGGACAATCCCTACAGGATAGATGAAAAGAGAATGCTGGAACTCCTCGACGAGAGCAGGCCGGAACTGGTGGTCTTCGGAAAGAGCATGTTCCTCTATCCGGAACCTGTGAAACTCCTTGCCGACCACATCGCCTCCTGGGAGGACAAACCGGTTGTAATGTACGACATGGCCCATGTTTTCGGCCTCTACGGCGCTTTCCAGGCCCCCCTGGCCGAGGGAGCCGATGTCGTTACCGGATCCACCCACAAAACCTTCTTCGGCCCCCAGAGGGGCGCCATAGTCAGCAACATGGCGAAGAAGACCCACTTCAGAAAGCTCTGGCTGGACATCAACAGCAGGGCCTTCCCCGGTTCCACCTCCAACCATCATCTGGCCACCCTCCTGGGGCTTCTGGTGGCAACCCATGAAATGAACGCCTTCAAGGAAGAGTACCAGGCAAAGGTGCTGTCCAATGCAAGGGCCTTCGCGAAACACCTTGCGGACAACGGTCTTAAGGTGGAGGGCGATCCCTCCGACGGCTACACCAGAACCCACCAGGTGGTGGTAAGGGTCATCGACCACGCCGACGGCGCCGAAATAGCCGACCGCCTCCAGGAAAACAATATTATTGTCAATTACCAGGCCCTTCCCGACGACGACACATTCCTTACCTCCAGCGGCATCAGGACCGGCGTAAGCGAAATGACCAGATACGGAATGAACGAGGAGGATTTCGGCCCACTTGCGGAAATGATGGCCAGGGTTATAATTAAAGGTGATAGCGTTGCCGGGGAAGTAACCGCCTTCAGGCAGAAGTTCATGCACATGCGGTACACCCTTCCACTGGAGGAAAGCATAGAACTGGCTTCCAGGGCAATGGCAAGCGCATATCCAACAGGGGATTATGTGAGAATGTTCGCGGATAACCTGGCGAAACTGGTCTAACCACCCGCCATCAAAAATATTGCCGGCGGGTGTTATGCCCGCCGGCTTTATTTTAAGGGGGGTTAGGAATGATAACACTGCTGCTAGCTGCAATACTGTCCTTCGCACCGGGGAAGGGGGACACCGGCCTGGGGTTCATCGTGGGCAATCCCACCGGGCTTTCCTTCAAGCACTACACCAGCGCCACCACTGCAATCGACGCCGCCGCCGCCTGGAGCTTCGACAAAGAGTGGATGCTTATCCACGCCGACTATCTTTGGCACAGCTTCGGGGCCATCGAGGTGGACAAGGGCCAGATGCCCTGGTACTACGGCCTCGGGGGATGGGTGGCCTTCGGTGAGGACGATGTCTACGCCGGCGGGCGAGTTCCGCTGGGCATAGAGTACCTATTCGCCCACAACGATATCGGAGCCTTCCTGGAGGTGGCCGCTGCTCTTTCGGTCATACCCGATACCGACTTCCATGTGGACGCGGCAATAGGAATAAGGTTCTTCTTCTAGCAGAGTAAGAGCTGTACACAGACAAAGGAAGGAGAGAAAATGGGTATTTTAACCTGGAAGGAGGGCACAGGCTTCCCCTGACATCTTTCTTCCGGCTTCAGATCGAAAGTTGTCTCCTCCATCAATGGCCCGCACTCACCTATCGGATCAGAACCACCGGTTCCGCTGCTGAACCCGAATCACTGCTGTACCTCACGAAGTAGCATCCCGGGGAAAG